>Ga0209517_10000372_pt1 | contig 79024 bp, 67 predicted proteins | sample PeaSoiMetSII2010_FD_187695 | JGI IMG/M metagenome (GOLD analysis project Ga0209517, IMG submission 187695) | Peat soil microbial communities from Weissenstadt, Germany - SII-2010 (SPAdes) (version 2) | ecosystem: Environmental > Terrestrial > Soil > Wetlands > Peat | place: Germany...
CGATAGCTCTTCATCAGTTCTGCAATCATTTGAACCTCACGGAGGGAATGTGTAGGGGAGGCTGGAGCATATCACTATGCTGGAGCCAAATCTATCGGAGCCTGACAGTTGTCGATGCAATCCTATGCGTTGATGCGAACGATCAAAACCTACTCCAAGGGGCGCCCTTTTATAATGCGTTAATCAGGACTTGATCATCGGTCGGTAGTCGTCCGCCCCGCAGTATGAGGGAGTGGAATTGGCAAAGTGGTATCATCCGCATGCGTTGCCGATCGAGCGAACATAAGAAACCGAGGGGATAGGCCGCGCGCCACTGATGCGAACACGAAAACTTATCGGCGCTGTTTTGGTGGTGCTTGCAGTTATTGTTATCGCAGGCTTATTGCGAATTTGGTGGGCATCACGGCCGCCACGGCTTCCCAAAGGATGGCCGACTAACTCCACATGGATGATCGGATACCGCCCCCCCACTCGCTCTCTGGCCGCAGGGAGCTTGGGCTAGCTGCTGGCTTGACGCGGAGCGGAATGTTGACAGGTGTAAATTCGGCGACTATAAGGGAAAGGTCTTCTACGAAGGCGATTACACAAGCTCCACTGGGCGGCCCCTACCTACTGATCGGCTCCGGCTCCAAAATCAAGGGAGCATCTGGATACTTCATCTGCAAGATGGCACAATTCTGCTGCAAGCATGGAACGCAACACCTTCTAGCCCATAGCAGCGAACCACGCAAGCTCTCCGTTAGCATTTCTGAGCAGCGGTGGCAACGCGTCAGTCGAACAATCGTCGGTAGCTCCCGATAAGCTTATTGTTCCCTTCCTGTTCCCTCGTGGCTGAGGTAACCCCCTCGGGTGGCACAATTTTTTTGGGAATATTTACAGGTCAAACAGCCTTCGGGTGACTTCAGGAATAGGCCCGCTCGCGGGCAGGGCGGGCGGCAAGGGAGGCATTCGGTATGGCATTGGGGCACTCGAAACAGCCCTCAAGAACATTTTACCAATCACACGTGCTCTAACTAAACCGCCTATTTCGAGCGGATCTTTGTGATGACGGAACTGGAAAGCGCAAGGACGCTTGCTTCATTGAACGCAATTCTTAACCTCACGAAGTATCTCGGGGGGGGCCAACGCTGCTATCATCCGATGTTCGAGTCTAGCCGAAACGAGCCTGTCCCTTAAGTGTCTTTCGTTCAAGTACTTGCCGGCAGGGCACTCCCCAATCAGGGGAACTCCTCATGGTCTTCGGACCGATATTTACGATTCATTAATGATTCTGAGAGCGTCCGTTCTCATTATTTCTTCAACTGGACGGTAGGATCTGCGGGTTCCTCCGCCCTTACATCGTGTAACGCGCGGACGGCCTCATTACGCACAGGTTATCTGGTGCAGCCATTGCCTGTGTCTCGCGTACACTCGTGAGTTTGCGAGGCGCCGTTGACGAGGGACGCTACCTCGCTAGCGTAGAGATTCGATCCGCGAGTATCGTCTGTAGAAAAATGGCAACTCACAGTAACTTGCCTGATCGCCGATAGGATTCGCGCTGAGTATGAATCAACCGTCTCCAATTTCCCTCCGGTTTGGCGAAGAGATACCTGCGATCACCCGGGCGCGAATGTCCTATGCCTTTCGCCTGTTTGCCGCTATTTATAATTATCGAGTCGTCGAAGCCATCAGTGACTCAAATGCAATCCGGTGTGTGTACTCGCGCGTGCGTCCTCAGGAGCTTGACTCCCGGGCTTTGTGGATTCCGGCCCGTTACCAAGTGCCATCACGACATCTCGGACAAGGACGACTTCTAAAACGCCGCTACCTCGGCGAAGATTTCTATCTCCTTGAGGGAATCGACAAGACGACGGGAACCCCCGACTGGCTTGGCGAGATCTTCGTGTGGGTCTCTTCGGTCTTGGAAATGGACATTGAGAATCGGGATTCCGTTGGCCGCATTCCCCGTTCCGAGATGGTTTTCAATCGGCTAGGGATCTCGCCCGGAAAACCCCATGCCGCCATGATGATGGCGTGGCTTGAGGGTGCCTTGAGAAACGGGGGCAACGCCCTACCGAGGGCGCCGTCTCCCGTAAGCGGCGTCGAGCATTTCGTGGTGTGTTCTCACGACATCGACTTTTGCTTTACTGACAAGCGTCACGCGCTGCTCCGTCTACTCAAGAATTTTGGAATTGCAATCCGCCCATATCGTAGCTGGTCGTTCCTGCAATCGAATTCGAAGATGCTCGCGAAATTGATTGGTGGCAAGCGCATCGGGGACTATTTGCCCGCGCTGATCACAGCGAGCAAGGAATGCGGATTCCAGTCGACTCTGTTCGTCGTTTCTCAAAAAACGCATCGAAGGGATCCCGACTACACGCTTGGGGAATTAACGCCGCGCCTCTCCGAAGCATCCCGGAAGAGTTTTTGCGTGGCATTGCATGGGTCCTATGCGAGCGTTGTTGAAGCGGAGAATCTGGTCTCGGAGGTATCCGCCCTGGCGCGTGTTACCGGGACAACACCGATGGGCAACCGGCAACACTGGTTGCGATTTGATCGTCACGACAAATTGTTCGAGGCCGTCGAAAAAGCGCGTCTGATGTTTGACTCGTCGCTCGGTTTTAGCGATATGGTGGGCTTCCGCAACGGCGCTAATTTTGCTTTTCCTCCCTACGATTTCAAGAATGAGAGGCCTCACGAGTTCCTCGAGATTCCTTTGGCAATCATGGACGGGGGTCTCGAGGCGGCTGCACGTTCGCTTGGAGCGAATCCTCAGAATATCGCTGACGACGTGCTTGTCGAAAGCCGGAGATGGGGATGGGGCGGCATGTCCGTTTTGTGGCATAACCCGATCGAGCCATTACAGGTGCCGGATTCGATCAACGGGGTGTTCTGGGAGTGCGTGAAAAAGAAGCAGCAGTTTCAAGAAGAATGGACCAACGCGGATCAATTCATTGCGTGCTGTCTGAGCCGGTATCAAAACGCGGGACTCTTGCAGAATGTCAGGATCGAAACCAATGCTTGCGTCTCTTAATGGATTTGAGTCATGGCTCTACTGTAGTGAAGCGCCCGCAGCAGGGAGTGCGCCGATATCAATAGAACCGGAAGACGTATGCTCGGATACGGTCGGACCGGCGGCGGGAATTTCTAGCTTTTCTAAGCGCTTCCCGGCTCCAATCGCGGGGCTATCAGAGCTGAGGCGATAGTCTCCCGACGACGCCGAAACAAATCGGGGATCCTTGCCGGAAACGCAGTTCACACACACAAGATTGTGGCTGAGGAGAAAATCGCCTGCCGCGTTGTGAAAGCCGAGGTTATTGCTGTACACATTATGGATTCCCGTTTGGCCCGGATCCTGCGCTTCTTCGCGAAGCCCCCAGCCTCCGTTGTCGGCGATGATGTTGTTGCGAACGACGGTAAAGTCGTTCCCTTCGGGGCAGCCGGTCGTGCTGCACGGAGCATCACCCGATCCGATAACGATTCCTCCGCCGCGATTCCCGACAACCGTGTTGTTTGTAATGATTGCACGCGTGGCCCCGTGCCAGAGGTGGATGCCCCAGCCGCAGTTGTTGGCCGAAATGTTGCGATCGATGTGCCCACCCGCGTTGGACTGGTAGATACCCTGAACGAAGTCATGCTGCGGGGTACCGCACATGAGGTCGCCGATCCCGACATTGTGAACGTAATTCCCAATGATGTCGTTTTCCCGAGATGAATAATTGAAATCGTTGATCCCTGACCCGCCGGTGTTGTTGTTGCATCCAGCGGCGGAGTTGTGGACGTTATTCGAAATGGCCTGTTGAAACGAACCGCCGAGGCCGATCCCGTTGCACAAGGCGCCGGCGATTTCAAAGCCGACGATATCCGTGTAATCGCCACTATTCCTCCATGCGAATGCCGCGCGAGCCGTGGGCGCTATGACTGCGCCCCATTTTCGCTCAGAAATGTAAGTGATTCTTTCGTGGGGTGTACCGTTCGCGATTGTGACCACGGCTTCGTCGTACGTTCCAGGCGAAACGTGGATGGTCGCGCCGGGAACGGCGATCGAGCCCGCGTGAGTGATCGTTGCCCAAGGGTGATGTCGCGTGCCGTCGTTTGCATCATCGCCGCTAGCAGAAACGTAGCGATCAGCATTGCTGGAGAGAGCCGGACTTGCCGCCATTCGCGATAGGCTTTTGCCGGCGAACGTGCAAGTTGCGACCAACAACAGGCAGGCGAGAAATCCGTCTCGCGCCGTTCGAGCAGCAGTCTTCCGCCAAGAGTTCCAGGACACCTTCTGCTCCGCAACCTACTTCCGTCAAGTTCGGCCCGAGTCTTATCACGGTGCCAACGCACGATCACGCGAAAAACGGGGCAGTCATGGATTTATCGTGGTGCAGACATCTGCCAGTAATGAAAGCCACACAATCTTACCTTGGCGAATGGGCGGCGTCTGAACGGACGCCGGACGAAGGAGAACGGAGCCATGAAAGTCACATTCGTCAACCACGCGAGCTTCTGGCTAGAGTCAAAGAGCGCGGTTCTGCTTTGCGACCCATGGACTAGCGGCAAGGTTTTCAATGACTGCTGGGCCCTGCTGAGCCCGTCGGCGAAGATTCCATTCGAGCGGGTGGACTACATCTTCGTCTCGCACGAACATCCCGATCACTTCCACCTCCCTACACTGCGTGGGATTCCCGAGGCCGAGCGTCGGCGGATCGTGGTGCTGTACCAGAAGCACAGCTCCACCCGACTTGTCGAGGCGTTCCGTTCGCTGGGATTCGCGAAAACCGAGGAATTGCCGCTGTATCGCTGGAAGACGATACGGCCGGATTTCGAGGTGCTGTGCGGCTCGGTTGGCGCGATGGATTCGTTCCTCGCGGTTCGGACGGAGGGCGAATGCGTGCTGAACATGAACGACTGCTTTTGCAACGTCGTGCAGATCCAATATATCCAGAGGCTGGTCAAGAAGGTGTCGCTGCTCTTCACGCAGTTTTCGTTCGCGAATTGGATCGGCAATCACGCGGACGAAACCAACGCCGTCGAAACGCAGTTGAAACTGCTGACGGTGCAGATGGAAACGTTCCGCCCTGAGTTCACGATCCCGTTCGCGAGCTTCATCTATTTTTGCAACCAGGAAAACAGCTGGTTGAATCAGCTTGCGGTCACGCCCGCCCAGATCGCGGCCATGAATTTGCCCGGGTTGAACTTTATGTATCCCGCAGACGAATGGGACTCGCAGGTCCGGGCGTTTCATAGCGAAGCGGCGGTGGCCCGATACGTGCGCGACATCGAAAAACTCACGATCGACCCGATGCCGCCTAGCGTTCCGGAAACTGAGATACAGGACGCTGCCGTGAAGCTGCTGAAGGCATTGCACGACAGGTTTGGTGGGGCACTCACGGGCAGGATGGAACCGTTTGAAATCTACGTTCACGACCTCAATCGAATCGTCAAAGTCGTGCCGAAAATCGCCGAGTGCAATATTCGCGAGGCAACGCAGGAAAGTGCCGCACGCGCGCGGTATGCGATGTGCAGCCAAGTGGCGTGGTATACCTTCGAGCACACGTGGGGCTGGGGAACGCTGCTTGTTTCCGCAATGTTTGAGGATCGCGAGTTCAAGGAAAAAGGCGAGCAGGACTTGTTCAAACGCTCGGTGAACGCACTCTCGACTGACATCTTGAGCTTCCGCGATCCGGCGCACGCAAGACGCACGCTCGAATTCTTTTGGGGCAAGAAGTTCGAACTGCTGTACCGGTCGCTGGGAGCGCCTTTGATTCAGACGCCTGTCCCGGCTAACAACCGGTGACGTAGGCGGCCGCGGCAAAGTTCCTCATTGAATTGCGGCCGTTAGGGCAGGGCCTTTTGCGCGTAGCAAAGGTAGTGCGTGCGAAGCCAATAGGCGGAAGAGAGCAAGTGGTAGAGAGTTGGCGAGAAGCGAGTCGCGAAGCGCCCCAGCGGGGGCGCCAGCGTTACGCGCTCGAACTCGAGCTTGCAGCCGCTTAGCAAATCTTTGATCTCACGCTTCCCGATCCCTCTTACAGTCCTGTTGCGTGGGTTCGAGTATGCGAAGTCATACCAGATGAAATGGCCGCCGCGCCGCAACGTCCGAAGAATTTCGGACGCGATCTCGCGCTTCACGCTGGGATCCAGAACGGACGTGAACAGGGTGAACTGAAACACCACGTCGAACGTCTCGTCCGGGAACGGCAACTGCGTACCCGTGCACTCAACCAGGCCCAAAGCCGCAGGGCTCAACTGTCTGCCGACTTGCAGCAGGTTGCGCATCACGTCGACGCCAAAGCAGCTTCGCGGCTCCGCGCCGAGCTCAAACAGACGGCGCAAGAAAGCTGCGGCACCACAGCCCACGTCGAGGATTTTCAGTCCTTCGAGCGATCGCAGGCCTTTCCCGGAAAAGAAGCCGACGATTCGCTCTTCGCGCTCGTGAACCGCGCACTTCCCGAAGAGATCAATGGGCTGCTGCCGCGGAACGGTGGCGTAGACGTCCCGAACGCGTTGTACTTCCTTTGCGTGCGCGGGTTCACGTCTCTCGATCGTTTCCCTCTCGTCAATTTTCATCGTCATCTGCTCGACCCCAGTCCAGCGCCCGCGACGGTCAAACTCCCCTGCACCGCTGAGTTTTGGAAATGCACGCCGAGGCGGTCATTTTGTTCGCCGGCTCGCAGCGGGCGCAGGCATAGTTCCGTCCACACGGGCGAGCACTGATAGATTTGGTAAACGGGGAGGTCTTGCGCTTTCACGACGTACGTTCCTTGTTCGGCCGCCGAAGCGTCATGAATGTCGCTCACGACGAAGGGATTGCCGGGTTCGGCGCGCACGCGGAACACGCCGGAGGGTGGCTCGTAATTCGCAAAGCTGAAGCACCGGCCCAGGCATATGGGTTCTACCAGATGATGCACACTGAACCGATATTTTAGCGGCGGAACGACGGTGGCTAGAATGCGCGCGTTGCCTGCGAGCGGAGCGACGAGGTTGTCAACTTGGTCTTCCATGCGGTTCAGGACCTGCGTGTCCTGGTACAAGAAAATGAAAAATATCCCCGCCGCCACTGCCAGCGCTGGCAGATGCCATGCCCGCGGATTCACAGCGCCGAGTACACAGCATAGAAGCACCGCGGAGATGGAAGTAAGCCTGTCCGTTAGATCGGTAAGGGGCAGGCCCGTGCTGGGGGTGTGAATCGTGTACGGGAGGAGCTGGGCGGCAGCTTCGACAACGAGAAAAAGCAAAATCGGCAGTTCGGCCCTCGCGAGAAACTCTCGAAAGCCGCCAGGCCGCACGAGATCGCGGGTGAGGGCGATGACGAATACGGCGCCGAACAGGAGCACGGGTACGACGTAGCGGCTGGTGAAGATCAACTGATCGAGGCCGTTATAGAACACGATCGAGTGCGGAGGCGGACTCACCCAATAGTGACGATTCGTATACCAGCGGATGATCGCTAAGGCCGCGACCGCCCCAACCGCGAGTAGCCAGCGAAAACGCCGTGAGAGGAAGGCGGCAAGAGTTACAAACGCAGCAGCACCTGCCGCCCACGCGACGCCCATCGGATGCGCAAGCAGCACCAACGGCAAACCGATAACGCTGACGATGCGGCTTGGCCCCTTCAGGGCAAGGAAAGCAGCCAGCGCAAAGAAGGAAAGTCCGAGGGATAGGAGAAAATTGAAAAAGCCCGCGTTATAGGTCCAGCCGAAGGTAATCGCTGCTAGGAACGGCGTCAGAAGCCAAGGAGAGCGCCCCGTGGTTGCGCTGACAAGCGCGAAAGCTCCCCAAAAGAAAGTGAGAACCACCAACGAAGCTGCGATTCGCTCCGCGGAATGCAAGCCCACCAGCGCGCCAATTCCGCCTAAGAGATAGTCGAAAAGAACGTTGTTCCACAGGCGGGCGATCCACAACCCGGGAGCGCGCCCCTGGTGAATCAATTGCACGAGCCAGGCGTTGTAGGTGTGGCTCCGAAGGTCGCCGGCCTCGATCCGGCCCTGCCAAAAACAGGGAACCACGACAAGAGACGAAACGACCGCGATTCTGGCCCATAGCAGAGGTGCGATGTGCCAAGACGGTGACTGGGACGATTCGGGATCACTCGCCGATACGATTGGCATTCGGTCAGCCACGGCTAATGCGCTTGAACGCGCCTGGAAAAGCGCGCGCGAGCAAAGGATGCCCACGGTTTGGCTATGGGGAGGGCCGGAGACAGGCTAGCGGAAGCGTCTGAGACAGTCTTCGCGCAGCGGCAGGCAAGGCCAAACCACAAGAATGTAAATCCCTGCAGCGTGTCGCTGGTGAATGTGGACATTCCGACATTCATGACGATCGCCATCAGAGCCATCGCGAAGCCGAAACGCGCAATCAAAGATGAAAGCGGGAGGCGCTGTTCGAGAAGAGGCCCTGCGCGCCCAAGGATTGCGCGGAGGCCTCGCCAAAGCAGAAACAGCGGGAATAGGAAAAAGGCGAGGTATGGCATCAAACCCAGAATTCCGTATCTCTTGAGGATGGCCAAGTATTCGGAGTCGTCATAGCTATCGAGGAAGAGTCCTTTCGCGGGCCCATTGCCCAATAACGGGGACTTTTCGAAATAGAAGACACCCTCGATCCACACTTTATTGAAGCGCTCCTGCAACGAATCGACTTCCATCGGATGCTTGAGGGCGGAGAAGCGCTCGAATGTACTTCGATTTTTCAACTCGACCGTAAGGAACGTCCAAGTGAAAAGCGGCAACAGAACGAAGAGGATCACCAACAACTGGGTCGCTCGCCGCCGGAGCGCGCCCGCCGACGTCAATATGACAAGAGCGAAGCCAAAGACCGAGGCCAGCAAGCTGTAGCGCGACGCTGTCATGACGCTGGTCAGCAAGCACAAGAAGGCGGTGCCAGCGTTGCGAGACGGGCTGCCAACTTTGAAAAGAAACGCCATGGTGTACAAGACGAGACACCAGCTGAGCACCTCGCCGAGAACGTTCGGGTTGCCCATCGTTGCGTAGACGCGATGGTGGTGCTCGAGTCCCAATTCGTGGTGGAGACCACCACTGAAGTAAGGATTGAGCTTGTAGGTAAATCCGAGATCGAAGAACTGGCCCCATCCGTATACGGCAATCAACACGACGGCAATGGAGAGAAAATTGAGCAGCCTCTGGAGAGAGGCTTCCGATAGCTCGGCCTCGTACGAAATCGTGAAGTAGAGGGCGATCAGAAACATCTTGGGGGGCTCGAAGTAGTCCCGAAAAATCAGATTGTGCCCGAGAACCTGGGACCCGTACCACATCGAGAGGCTAATCGAGAAAGCGAACAGCGCCGCGATGAGAAACATCGCGTTCAATCGAATCGGCCGGACGATTCCCGCCAGCAGCAGCCAACCATAAACTCCGACAATGACCACCGCGAGCAGCTGTTCAATCTTCAGGCTCAACTCGGAAGTGAGCGGTATCGCTGGGAACAAGATCGAAAGGCAGATGATCGAGGTGACTCCGACCTGAGCCGCGGACTCGGGGATCCACCCACGGGATCGCGGGGGAGCCCAGGCCCGGAATGTCGGAATGACGTTGACGCTCATTTTCGTTTTGTGCCTTGCCTACGTATCTACGTCTGCCCGTCTACTTACAGCTTACGGACCGGCATTTGTCTCGCTAGCAGGTGGCTGAATCGACGTCGGGCGAAGCCACGCTTTCATGCGAAGCCATGCTTGCTTGTAAGCGGTCCACTCCGCGTAGGACGGCACAAGCAAGAACTTCCAGCTCACGCCCAGCACTCGTTTCAGTGCTATGGCGACGAGCACGGTGTGAACCAAGTACGCGATAGAAGATGCGAGCGCCGCGCCTCGAATCCCCATCCAGGGGATTAGCGTGAAATCGAGAACCACAGTGACGGCCAAAGAAAGAAACGCGCAGATTGAGCTGTATTCGGGCTTGCCTCGTGCGGCCAGATCGGCGGACATCACTTTTGCAAGCGAAAGGGATATAGTTCCCGGCAAGATCCACCAGATCACCGAAACGCTGGGGCTGAACCGCGCCCCGAAAAGCAGAGGGATCGCGAGCGGACTTGCAACGGCGATCGCGAGGCCGGAAAGACAGGCGATCACAAGGACCTGTCGCGTGACTGCGCAAGTGAACTCGGTGGCGCCTTCGTAAATGGTGCGGGCCGTGCGCGGCAAAAGAGCGACGGCCACTGCGCGGGGAATCTGCCACAGGGATTCCGAGATGACGACGCCCAATGTGTAGAGTCCGACCTGCGCGGGATTCAGGAAGTAGTTGACGATAAAAACATCGAGACGGTAGTTGAAGAGCGTGGCTACATTGCCGAGCTGGCCTCGTACGCCGAAACTCAGGGCAGCGACTAGGCTTCTTACGGAGGGCAAAGAGGTCCAGACGCCGCGGAGAAATTTGCGGAGAATCACCGCCGCGATCACTACGCCAGACAATAAGCCGAACGCATAGCCAAGAAGCGCCATTTCGGCGGTTCGGCCAAATATCAACAGCAGAATTCCAACGCCGGCCAATTCCGCGACCTGGGCGGCAAACGAAAGGATGGCGCCGGCGCGGAACTGCTCGTGTCCCATGAGCGCCGCGTTGAAATAGCCGATGAGAACTGTGACAGGGACGGCCGCGAGCACGAGAGCGGCGAGGGGCGATGTGATTCCCCGCAGGAAGCGAGGATGCCACTCCCAAAATACAACGGCCCAAATGGCGCCGGTCGCAATGGAACCAATCAAACCGCACAGAAGGACAGACGAAAACCATCCCTTGGGCCGTCTCATGGGATCAGCTGCCCATGTCGTGATCGGTATCTCGCCCCCGAGACCCGCCAAGAGAGCTAAGGTGTAAATGGCCATCAGGCAGAGGCTCACTTGTCCGCGACCTGCAGGACCGAGGAACCGGGCGTAACAAATTTCGATCACTACCGCCACTGCCGCGCACGCAATCTGGCCGCCTAGCAGCGCCACCAAGCCTGTCGTAAAGCTGGACCGACGAACCTTGGGACCGGTGCAAGAAGCAGCAACGATCGGCCGCGGCGAGCTATCGAGCTCCCGTTGGTTTGCAATCGCGGCATTCACTTCGCCGGCTTCGAGAAGATTCAATTTACTCGCCTTCCAAGCAGACAGCATTGATCGTGGCGTCGCTTGTGAGACAGCGCCCGCCCTTATCGAGGGCAAATTGCCAGCGGTGTCGCGGACAGGTCCACAATCGTCCCTGATCGAGTCGTCCCTGGCACAAATCCGCCCCCTGATGAGGACAATATTGGTCGATGGAATACCGCGTACCTCCCGCCTCCACAACAACACGCTTCTTTTTTTCCTCGATTTCGACGAGCTTTCCGCAAAAGGAATTCATGTCCTCGGGTTCCATCAACAGAAAACCCTGGATCAGGGTCTGGTACACATCGGGACGGCGCTTCAAGCGCATGCGGAAGGTCAGCGCAAACTCCTCCCAGGTGATTTTGCCGTCAAGGACCCGAGCAATTTGCCAGGCGGGCGAAACAATCGAGTAATAGTCCGAATCGTCACGGATATCTGCGACAGCCTCCACGGTTTTTGTCGGGAAATCGATTCGCAACATTGTCCCTGGCCAATCCGAAAGCAGGAAATAGAGCGGCACTCGGACGCGCTTGTGTAGCGTGAACGTGGCGAGCTTGCGATCGAGTTCCAACCGAAGTTGATCCAGAATCACGCCGACTTTTTCTCTTGAGACCGGAGACTGCAGCTCCTTGAAAAGACAGCGAGATCGCGCCGCGTAGGAATGGAGGTAGGCGTCGACGTCTCGCTCCTCAAGACGTCTGCCCGCGCTGACAACCAACTCGCTGGAGGCTACGTCTAGGACGTCGCCCGGAGAAATGTCCAAAGCTTTGGTCGCCGAGTTCTGCAACCTCGGGCCCAAGTATTCGAGAAACCTGGAAGCACGGGGGAAGATATTCACCGGTTCGAAATTCAGATGGATCAACGACGGATCGAGAAAACACGCCGGCCCGGCTGAAGGCAAGTAGACGCGTGGATTGATCGTCTCAATGGCCCTCACCACCGTTTCGAATTTCGAGTGGAGCTTATGCGAAGAGATCCGTTGATATTCCTCCACCGGATACTCGTAACACGTCGGATGCCACGTGGCACCCGAGAACTGGCAAGCGAAGACCGCGATCGGTCCTTGATCGCGAATGATGGAAGGAAGCTCGTCGTACAGCTTGCAATCGTTCATGTTGAGAAAAGCGTGCCCGTCGGCCTGCACAAGAATGGATGAGTCGCGGTTCAATCCAGAATCATCGAGGTATAGTTTCAGCTCGCCCCCCGGGATCGGGACAGCCTCTGTGTGATCGCATGAAACGACTGCTTTAGGTCGAAACGCTGCTAATTGAGTTCGCAGGGCCGCGCGCTGGAAGCGCGGCACAACGAAGGTGACATGTTCATTCGGGAGCGTAGCCAGAAAATCCGGATCGAAATGGTCGCGGTGTTCGTGGCTGATGTAAACGAAGCGATGTTTATCCGAGTTCCGTAGTTTGTTGCGTACGAAGTCCGCCAGATGATGATTGCAAGGGAATTGGAACCATGCGGAATCGAAAGCTCCGCGTGCCGAAAGCCAGGGGTCCATGACCACAACGGCTTGGCTCGTCTCAACGCAAAAGCCCGCATGGCCTAAAAAGGTTATCTGCATGGTTTCACTGCGGAGATGAAAGAATCAACTCGTTTATGAAAGTGCGCAGCTGCTTTTCGTGTCTTCAGCGCGCGCAGTGTTACGCGGCCGTGTTACGGGGATAAGAACGGGAGTTCACAATTTCATTTGGGCGCGCACGATTGGGAGAATACAAATAGCGGAAGCTGTTCTCTCCTGCTTTCCACGGCAATCGCTCGATTCTGGAATCGTTGCATTTTAGTTTTCACTCCCCTGTCATCTCGCACTAACAAGTGGGCTGTATCCACGTTGTGCGTGACGGGCTGGCAGCGTGCCAGTTCACCGAAGCCAAACGTCAAACGAGTCCTTCGGCAGTGCTCTGAAGATACGCAGATGTAATTCTGGTAGCGGATTGTAAGTCAGAGAGCGGAGCTGTGTGCGCGTGCGAGTAAGAGCGCGACCGGAGATGAGCTTGAATGAAGTGCCGTGGTACGCAATTTACACAAAGCACCAGCACGAGAAGTCTGCTGCCAAGAGTCTGACGAACAGAGGACTCGAAACATTCGTCCCGCTGTATCGCCAAGTTCACCGGTGGAAAGACAGAAACAAGATCCTGCTCTCGCCGCTTTTCCCCTGCTACGTGTTCGTTCGGACCGACCTGGGGCGGAAGACCGACATCTTGCGGACGCCGGGCGTGTGTTGGCTGGTGGGAAGTGGCGGCTACGCTTCACAAATTCCGCCGCAAGACGTGGAGGCGCTGCGAACTGCGGCCAACGGCTCCACCCGCGTGGAGCCGTATCCGTTCTTACAAACGGGGGATCGGGTGCGCGTGCATTCGGGCCTATTGGCCGGTGTTGAAGGAATCCTGATTCGATTGCGGAATCAATATCGTTTGGTTTTATCGGTCCAGCTGCTCAAGCAGTCCGCAGCGGTCGAGGTAGACCTCGGAAGCGTCGAACGCATCTCGTCGGAATCGGCCGCAGAGAGAACGCTAGCAGCGGCGCTCCCCAAGCGACAACGATCCTTCGGAAAAGAAGTGAACTGAAAAGTGGATAATCAACAGCGGTGGGGACTAATCCCACGCGGAAATTCGCCGGAGCTGCTTAACGGGCAGCCGTTGAACCCGGTCGTGCCGGCCGCGTTGGACAGCGGGTTCACATGGGAGCAGGCGCTCCGTGTGGTGACGAAGAACATCGTCTTCTCCCTCATCTTCGTCGTGCTCGCGACGGCGGTGGTCGCGGCTGTGGCATTCATGATGAAGGACTTCTATCAGCCGGTCGCGCGCGTCGAGATCGATCCCGTCAGCAGCGGAATGAAAACCCTGGGTGAAATCCAGTGGAACACCGACTCAAACGACGAAAACTACGTGGAGACGCAAACCCAACTCTTACAGGGCGATTCTCTGGCGGTGGGCGTCATTCGCGCCTTGCGGCTTGATCAGAATCCGGAATTCGTCGGCAAGGCTGTGAAAACCTCTGGGCAAACGGCCGCCTCGGGCGGACAAAGCAATTCAGCACTTCCCCCAGGCGATGCGTACCTGCAAGACCAGTTCGAACTGGCCAACCGCACGCCCTTGGAATCGATAGCTCTGAGTTCATTTGCAAAACGGCTCTCCGTCAACACGATTCACAGCACGCGCGTTGTCGAAATCAGTTTTTCATCCCGCGATCCCCAGCTCGCGCAAAATATTCTGAACACGCTCGTGACCCAGTATCTCGAGCAAAACTTTCGGATGCGCCACACAGCAAGTATGCAGGCTTCGGAGTGGCTCGCGTCCCAAGTCGACGATCTTCGGCGGCAGGTGGTCGAGGCAAATCAGGCGGTCACGGATTACCAGAAGCAGTACGGTCTGGTAGAGCTCGATGATCGCGACATCCCAACGGGCCAGTTAATGTACGAAGTGAACCACGAGTTGAGCCAAGCCCAAGCCAACCGTATCGAGCAGGAGGCCTACGTCAGGATGATTGACGCGGGGCAGGGCAACTCCGTGCCTGCGGTACGCGACGACCAGCTCTATCAAACCCTGATGGCTCGTTACGACGACGTGCGCGCACAGCTTGCGCGAGCTCGCAGCGTATATGGCGACGAGAATTCCGTTGTTAAGAAATTGCAAGACGAATCGAGCGAACTGTCGACGCAGGTCGAAGCCGAACGCAAACGGATGGTCAGCCAGGTCAAGACGTCCTATGCGGCATCGCGTGACGCCGAGCAGATGCTGCTAGCCTCGCGCGAGAAGCTGAGAGCCGAGATGGGCGATGCCAGTTCACATATGACTGCGTTCCGGCTGCTCAAAAACCAGGCGATCGCGAATTCCGAGCTGTACAACACACTGAAAGGTCGCCTAGTGGAAGCTGGAATCTACGCCGGCTTGAAATCAAGCAACATCCACGTCGTCGATCTAGCCCCGAGGCTCCCGAAGCCCAGCGGCCCCCATCGCGGCCTGATGATCGCAATGGGATTCGCGGTGAACTGCGTATTCGCTGTGATCCTTTCGTTCGTCAAGGAGAGCTTCAATAATACGGTGCGAACTCCCGATGACCTCCAGGAATGGATCGGGCTGCCTTCCCTGGCAATGCTTCCTCCAATCGGACTGAATGGCAATAACGGAAACGGGCACGGACCAACCTTGCGAACGTTCGACAAGGGACGAGGGGCTGGATCGAAGATTCAGTTCACGAGTCTGCGTACCGTTGAGGCAGAGGCCATGTCCGATCTTCGAACAGCGCTTATGCTTTCCGGACGTGGCACGCCGCCACGCGTGATTCTGGTGACGTCGGCCCTGGCCGGGGAAGGCAAGACCACTGTGGCAATGAATCTTGCGATTGCCTTCGCGCAATGCGGAAACACGTGCCTGGTGGATGGTGACTTGCGCCAACCGGAAATTGCCAAGGCCTTCGGTCTGAACAAGGAAACAGGTTTGCAAACTGTGTTGGCGGGATCCTCTTCGCTGGACAACGCCTTGGTAAGCGCTCCAGACGTCCCAAGTCTGTCATTACTCACGGTCACAGCGCTGGCCGCAAATCCCATCGATCTGATTGCATCGGAGAAGATGCGGTTACTGACGGCGGATCTGCGCAATCGGTTCCACTACATTGTGATCGATTCGCCGCCCGTAATTCCGTATTCGGACGCCCGCATCCTCTCTTCCTACGCGGACGTCGTGATCCTGGTGGGCCGGTATGGATTGACAACCCGGCGGGCAATCACGCGAGCTGCACAACTGCTAGACGAAGTGAATGCTCCTGTTGCAGGTGTCGTCGTGAATGGCATTGACGTGGCCTCGCCGGATTACCGGTACTACAACTATGGCTACACGATCTCTGGCAACGGGAAGAGCAACTCCTACCACCATCCGGCAGGGCCGCGCGATTTGCCTTCCGAGCCGCCACCGGAAAACAAAGACACAAAGAGCAAGGGCGCCCATGCGTGATAGCCACCAACTCTTGTCATTTGAGGTGCGTTGGCGAAGGGTGAAACGATGAGGACAAGAATCCCGAGCGCCAGTGAGGCAAATCGCGGGGCATTCATTCTTATTGTGGGGCTGTTCTTTGTGTTTTGCGGAATCGCTGGCGCTCAGGAGAGCGGGCAGGCATCGCCTCCAGGGAGTGGACCAGCTGCGGGACAGCCAACCGTCCCGGGAGCGTCCACGGTCTCGGATGAATACAAGATCGGTCCCGGAGATATCGTTTCGGTTGTCGTTGTCGACACACCCGAACTGGGCGGGAAGTTTCGTATCAGCGATAAAGGTTCACTCCAACTCCCGGAGTTGTCCGAGCCGATACACGCGGATGGCCAGAGCCCAGAGGAGCTTGCTCATACGGTTCGCGTGGCGCTGATCGACGCCAAGCAAGCTCGCGATCCCAAAGTGAGTGTTTTTGTGGAGCAGTTTCACGGCCGTACGATCACAGTCCTCGGATCCGTGACGAAGCCTTCCGTTTATGCCCTTGAAAGGCGCACAACCGTTCTCGAAGCATTGTCCATGGCTGGCGGGCTTCTTCCCAACGCAGGGAACATCGTCACAATCATAAGGGGTCCCGCCAGTGCCGAGTCCACCAACACGCCCGTCGGTTCCGTTGAAATCCTCGATATGAACAAGCTGACGAAGGGGCAAGACCTTGCCGCCAACGTGGAAGTAAAGAATGGCGACACCGTCACTGTTTCGAGTGCGGCGATTGTCTATGTGGTTGGCGCGGTAACGAAGCCCGGCGGGTATGCAATGCTCGATTCAAGCGACGGGATGTCCGTGGTGCAAGCGGTCGCGCTGGCGCAGGGCTTTACATCCGTAGCTGCAACCCATCGCGGTGTCATCGTTCGCCAATCCAGCAGTGACGTCGGTCGGCAGGAAATTCCCGTGGACATCGCTCAGCTCATGATGGGGAAGGCCACGGACGTGCCCCTTGCTCCCAACGACATTGTTTTCGTACCCGAGAGCGGAGCGAAGAAGACGCTAAAGGTGATGGGCGACATTGCCATGGCAGCAGTGAATGGAATCGCGATCTACGGTGTCGGATATCGCGTCGGCCAAATCAATTAATAGCACGGCATTCTCAAAACTACAGTTGTCGTCAGCTTAGTTGCCTCTCTCGGATCGCACGAACAGTTTCCAAAACCAGGCCCAGGAGAAACATGGTGTCTTCTTCCGTCCAGCCACGTAAGAACATTGCCACACAGTCCTCGACTTTGCCTTCAGCGCCTTCACCGACCGGCGAGGCGAGGTTTGACTTCCTAGACTTGAAAGCCCAGTTTGCGACGATCCGCGAAGAAGTAATGGACGCCATCACGAAGGTGATGGAAAGCCAGCATTTCATTCTGGGAACCGAAGTGCGTCTCTTGGAAGAAGAAGTTGCGGCAATGCTTGGCGCGAAGCACGCCATTAGCTGCGCTTCGGGATCGGATGCCCTTGTCCTGGCGATGATGGCGGCCGGAATCGGTCCCCAAGACGAAGTCATCACAACGCCGTTCACTTTCGTCGCCACAGCAGGCTCCATTGCCCGGCTGGGCGCGAAGCCCGTATTCGTGGATATCGAAGCGGACACTTTCAACATCGACGCCAGCCAAATTGAAGCTGCCGTCACGCCGAGAACGCGCGGGATTCTTCCCGTGCACCTTTTCGGTTTTCCCGCGGACCTCAATCCAATTCTCGACCTCGCGGAGGACCGGGGGCTCGCTGTCATCGAAGATGCAGCGCAGGCGATCGGTGCAAAATACTGCGACAGGTATGTGGGAACCGTCGGCACCTATGGCTGCTTCAGTTTCTTCCCGTCGAAAAACTTGGGCGGGGCCGGAGACGGGGGCCTGGTGACGACGGAAGAGTCCGGGCTGGCCGATAAGCTGAGGCTATTGCGCGTGCACGGCACCGCGCAGAAGTATCATCACGAGATTCTGGGAGTGAATAGCCGTCTGGACGCGCTGCAGGCAGCCATCCTCCGGGTGAAGCTGAGATACCTGGCGGGTTGGACGAGCTCGCGCCAGCTTCACGCGGATCGCTACCGGGGGCTGTTTGAAGAAGCGAATCTCGGCGACCGCGTAAAGGTTCCGGCGGTGCCGCCGTCCGCATTCGTGCACGTTTACAATCAGTTTTCGATTCGCTGCCATGAGCGCGATGCGCTGCGCGAGTTTCTGCGGAGCCGCCAAATCCCGACGGAAATTTATTATCCATTGCCTCTTCATTTGCAGCCTGCTTTTGCCTATCTCAGTTATTCGCGCGGACAGTTTCCTCAAGCCGAACTTGCAAGCCAGGACGTACTCGCTCTGCCTGTGTATCCGGAGCTCACGGAATCGCAACAGCACGCCGTCGTGAACGCGATTTCCGAGTTTTACGCGACAAAGAACTGACTGCAATACGAAACGCTTTTGTTGGTAAACCGAACTTATCACGGACGCAAACCAGGAGACGGGGCCATGTCTGACAATCAGCTTCCCGCTGTCGGCGTAGTAGGTTGCGGGTATTGGGGACGCAACCTGGTAAGAAATTTTCATGAGCTGGGTTGTTTGCACGCAGTGTGCGAAACGGAAGAAGCCAGATTAGAGGAGATGCGAAAGAACTACGGCGTCACCGGCACCGCCATTTTCGACGAACTGCTTGCCATGCCGGAGGTGCGGGCTGTGGCAATCGCCGCTCCCGCCGCGCAGCACTTCGATCTCGCGAAACGGGCGTTGCTCGCGGGCAAAGACGTGTTTGTCGAAAAGCCGCTCGCTCTTCAAATTGATTCCGGAGAAGAAATGGTCCGGCTGGCCCGAAGCCGTGGCCGGATTTTGATGGTTGGGCATCTCCTTCATTACCACCCGGCTGTCACCACTTTGCGCCGAATGCTTCGCGATGGAGAACTAGGTAGGATCGAATACGTTAGTTCTTCTCGCTTGAACCTCGGAAAACTGCGCACGGAAGAAGATATCTTGTGGAGTTTTGCCCCTCACGATATCTCCGCCATCCTCTATCTCCTCGATGAATCGCCAACCAGCGTGGTAGCGCAAGGCGCGAGCTATCTTAACCATCCGAACGCGGATGTCACGCTGACGATTCTCAGTTTTTCGAGCGGAGTGCAAGCGCACGTCTTCGTAAGCTGGCTGCACCCGTTCAAGGAACAGAAGCTCGTCATCATCGGCGACCGCAAGATGGCGGTGTTCGACGATACCCGGGCCGAGGGCAAACTGGTGCTGTATCCGCACCGCATTGACTGGGTAAACCGCGTTCCCATCGCTCGCAAGGCCGAAGGTGAAGTCGTTCCGCTGCCGGGCGATGAGCCGCTCAGGCTGGAATGCCTCCATTTCGTCGAATGCGTGCGCGACCGGAAGAATCCGCGTACCGACGGAGAAAACGGCTTGCAGGTTCTCAAGATCCTTCACGCGGCGGGTCGGTCGATTCGCAATCACGGGCAGCTGGCCACGGTCGACGAAAAGGCAGCGCCGCATTTTTTCGCGCATCCCTCCGCCATCGTCGACCCGCCTTGTGAGATCGGTGACGGGACGAAGATCTGGCATTTTTCGCACGTCATGGCGGATAGCCAAATTGGAAAACGATGCATCTTAGGCCAGAACGTTCACGTTGCCCCAGGTGTGCGAATCGGAAACGACGTAAAGATCCAGAACAACGTGTCGCTTTACACCGGCGTGGAACTCGAAGATGACGTGTTCTGCGGGCCGTCAATGGTATTCACGAACGTCATCACGCCCCGGAGCCACGTCAATCGGAAAGCGGAGTATCGCCGGACGCTGGTCCGACGCGGGGCCACGCTCGGCGCGAATTCGACAGTCGTTTGCGGAACGACCATCGGGGAGTATGCCTTCGTCGGCGCGGGAGCGGTGGTAACTCGAGACGTTCCGGACCACGCGCTCGTGGTCGGTGTGCCTGCGCGGCGAATCGGATGGGTTTGCCGATGCGGCGTGCGTCTCGAATGGTCAGGCAACATCGGTTTGTGTTCTTCGTGCGGAAACACATACTCGCTGAATCAAGGAGTTTTGGGTGACCTCGCTCCGATGCCGTCACGCGTGTCTGCTCCGCGCGCGCTCGCTGCCACCGCAGGAGAAGACTAAGGTCCGGATCAGGCCTACCCACCGGGCGCTATCTCATTACACCCCAACTGTTACAGTAAGAGCATTCGGACCCAGGAGTCCGGCCGTTAAAGACCGGAGAATCGCGTGGAGGACCGCTTGAAAGGCGAAAAGACGAGCGGGCAAGACTCGCTTCCAATTTACCTGTCGGTCCTCGAACAGGCGAAGTTCGATCTCGAACGGGCCGAGAAATGGTCGGGCGCGACCGAGGATCCGTTGGGAAAACTTCGGTGGTCCATCGAAGCGGATGTCCGGCGAATCTTGGTACGGATGTACGACGGACTTGTGAAGATTCTGCAAGAGCGGGAAGAAGAGCTTCGGTTTGCCCGCAGGGTGAATGCCAGGGCCGAAGCCATAGTTTCTCCCGGAGGCCAAGTTGCCGGAGAGTGATGTTCGACGACCCTTTCGCGTTGTGCTCCACGGACTGCCTTACTTCTGCGGGAAGCTGCGCGATCTCATTCGAAACGACGAATGGGATGTCCGATTTCGCGCGAGCCTGACTCCCGCCGGGCTGGCGGCCCATGCCGAAGACGTCCGCTGGTGTGACCTTGCGTACACCTGGGGTGGACGGGTCACCATGGGGAAATTTCTCTGGGTCGCCCGCTGCCTAGGTAAGAAGAAGGTTGTAATACTGTGGTCAGGCAGCGACGTTCTCTACGCGAAGACCGATTATTCCCAGGGGAAGATGTCACCTTGGGTCGCCGAGAAAATTCATTGGGCGGTCTCACCCTGGGTCGCCGAAGAAGTGCGCTCCATGGGAATTCCGTGCGAGTACGTCCAGGCTTCGTTCGTCACACCGGTCGCAAGTCCGGCACCTTTGCCGAAGAAATTCTCGGTCCTCATTTATGTAGCATCGGTGGAAAAGCGAGACCTCTACGGATGGGATCGCATGGTGGAGGTCGCAGACAAACTGCGATCGGTTGAATTTAATCTTGTCGGGCTGGAGCCGGAACAGGTTTTGAAGGGGCCGCCGAATATCAAGGTTCACAATCGAGTGAACATTGCGCCTTTTTTCGAGCGGGCCAGCGTCATTTATAGACCTGTGCGGCATGACGGATTGTCTTTCATGGTGCTGGAGGCATTGGCGTACGGGCGCCACGTTCTCTACAGCTATCCGCTTCCCGCGTGCATCGAGGTGACAAGCGTGGAGATGGCGTGCCGGGAACTGCAGCGACTCCAGGCGCTCCACGATTCCGGAGAACTCGCACTCAACGCGGCTGGGATCGAATTGATTCGCCGGGATTACCATCCCGACAAAGTGCAGGCCGATCTTCTGAGACGGTGGAAAGAGGTCATATTGGCGCCGGCCGGCGCGCCTCGAACATCGAACGTGGTGCGGGAGAATGCATGACTGCGGGATCTATCGAAACGAATCAACCGGGGCCAAGTAGAGTCACTTGGATCAGTATTGTTGGCACGCGGCCTCAATTCATCAAGCTCGGACCGATTTGCCGCGCGATCGAGGCCTACAACGAACAAGGACGATCGCCGCAAATCCAGCACCGAATCATTCACACGGGCCAGCACTACGATCATGATGTTGCGGACCTTCTGTTTGAGCAGATGCGAATTCCGCGACCGGACCACAACCTGCAAGCCGGCTCCGGATCACACGGCACGCAACTCGCAAAGATGATCGAACGGCTTGAAGCAGTTTTGCTCACCGAGAAACCCGAATGGGTGATCAATTATGGAGACACGAACTCCACCCTTGCGGGGGCGCTCGTTGCCGCACGCCTTCATTTCGCTGCGGCGCATGTGGAGGCCGGCTGCCGCAGCGGACAAATTGCGATGCCTGAGGAGCAAGCTAGGATCGTCGCGGACCATTTGAGCTGCCTTTTGCTGGCACCGTCGCAAACCGCAGTGGATAACCTCCGGCTCGAGGGCATCGGCGTGGAAGGTGATGCGCGAAACCGAAGAGTCGCAATCGTTGGCGATGTTACGTACGATGCCTTGCTTCAGAATCTCGGTCTTGCGGACAAGCTCGCCGAGCAAAGCCTCCGGAAATTTGGCATGCAGGATCAAAGCTACTATCTTCTGACTCTGCACCGCGCCGAAAACACGGACCGGGTCGAGCACATGTGCGCGATATTGGACGCTGCGGAATCTCTGGATCTGCCGGTACTCTTTCCGATTCATCCGCGCACCAAGAACGTTCTTGCGGCGAACGGGATTTCGCTCAACGGAAATCTCCACGTAACCACGCCGCTCGGATATCTTGAAATGCTGGTGCTCGAAAAGCACGCCCGCGCGATATTGACGGATTCCGGCGGAGTTCAAAAGGAAGCGTTCTATCTTCGGGTCCCCTGCGTGACCCTGCGCGAAAACACCGAATGGCCAGAAACAGTCGAGCTGGGCGCAAACCGACTGGCTGGCGCTTCCCTGGAGAGGATACGCGCAGCGGTCACAGCGGACCACCAAGCGCCAGAGCCTTCTAGTCCGTATGGTGATGGGAGAGCTGCTCAGAAAATCGTGCACGAGTTGCAAAAGTTCAGTCTTAGGTAGGGGCCACCGCAAAGAATAGTGGGAAGCCTTATACCTTGTGCACCTCCAGCAGCTGTCTTGTCTCAGGGCATCGGGTTCATATGAGGAAGTTTAGAATTGTTCACCTGACTTCGGTCCACTCCGCACTCGACAACCGTATTTACTACAGAGAATGCCTTTCGCTGGCAGGGGCTGGGTTTCTCGTAACGATTATCGGTCCGCATTCGGAGGACATCGTCACGAATCACGTTCAGATCAAAGCGATTCCAGCCGAACACGGGAGACTTGCGAGAATGACCCGGGCGGCTTGGCGGGTTTATGTGGAAGCGCTGCGGCAGGATGCCGACATCTATCATTTCCACGACCCGGAATTGATTCCGGCGGGACTTTTGCTTCGGGCACAGGGCAAGCGAGTCGTTTACGACATTCATGAGGACTTGCCCAAGGACATTCTTTCAAAATATTACCTTCCGGTTTGGAGCCGGCAGCTGATCTCGTGGATAGCAGAACGCGTGGAAAGGGCGACGTGCGGTTGTTTTTCCGCGCTGGTGCCAGTGACGCCATCGATTGCCGAGCGCTTCCGCTCCCTAAATAATCGGATGGTAGTCGTACTCAACTATCCGAGAGAGGCTGAGTTTATTGCCGCAAGCGCAGCATCTCCCTGGGAAAAGCGGGGAGCGTCCGTTGCCTATGTCGGGGGCGTCAGCGTTAATCGCGGCATTCGGGAAATGGTAGTCGCCATGTCGCTTTTGCCTAAGGCTCTATCCGCGACTCTCGATGTAGCGGGGAATCAGGTCCCTGAGCACGACCACCCGGAGGTGATAACCCAGCACCCGGGATGGAAACGCGTACGGCACCACGGAACGTTAGACACGCCCGGGGTCGCACGCCTATTGGGCGAAGTGCGGGCGGGGCTCGTGGTCATCCACCCGACCTCGGGATTCCTCCACTCGATGCCGCTGAAAATGTTCGAGTACATGGCTGCGGGACTTCCGGTCATCGCGTCCGATTTCCCGCTCTGGCACCAAGTGCTTGATGACATCGGTTGCGGCATTCTGGTTGATCCACTCGATCCCGGAGCCATCGCGGACGCAATCGAATACATTTTGACTCATCCTGCTGAAGCCGAAGAAATGGGGCGCCGCGGACAAGCTGCCATTCGGAAACACTACAACTGGGAGACGCAAGAGAAGAGACTTTTCGACCTCTATGCGGGGTTGCTGAAGCCAGCATGTGCGGAATAGCCGGCATCGTCTCACTCGGCGGGTTTGATCCGCAAACTCTTGTCGCCATGACTGAGCTTGTGAGTTACCGCGGCCCGAACGGTTTCGGATTTGCGTACGCGGCTACAGATACAAACGAGCGAACGGAAATCATTCACAACGAACGCCGACGTCCGCAAATGTTGCGGCCAGTCGTTGGTCTAGGGAACCGGCGTTTGTCCATCCTGGATGTATCGCCGCTTGGGAACATGCCGATGGAGAGCGACGACGGGGCGCACGCGATCACCTACAACGGCGAAGTGTACAACTATAAAGAGATCCGCCAGGAGCTCGAGAAAGCCGGCCACCGGTTCCGCACAAAGACGGACACCGAAGTGATCCTGCACGCCTATCAGGAGTGGGGCGAGGATTGCCTCACGCATTTCAACGGGATGTGGAGTTTTGCATTGTGGGACCGCTCAAAACAAAGGCTCTTTTGCGCGCGCGACCGTTTTGGTGTGAAGCCCTTCTACTATGCCTTCAGCGGCGGCAGGTTCTTTTTCGGATCTGAAATTAAGCAGATTTTGCAGGCTTCGGGAATGCGACGGGTAGCACACTCATCCGCCGTGTTCAACTTTCTCGAGCGGAGCCTGATCGACTATTCCGAGGAGACGTTTTTTGAGGGCGTCGACCAATTGCCGGGCGGGCACTATCTCGTCCTGAACATCGGCGATCGCTTGTCTTTACGGGTTCAGCGCTATTGGGAACTGCGCATCGAGCCAAATCAGCAAAGGAGCGAGGAGGCGGCCGTCGAGGAGTTTCGCGCGCGGTTTGAAAATGCGGTGAAGCTGAGGCTGCGGAGCGACGTCCCGGTCGGGGCGTGCTTGAGCGGAGGACTCGATTCGTCGGCGGTGGTCTGCGAAGCGACAAGGATCGCTCCAGCGATCGAATTTCACAGCTTTTCCGCGTGCTTCGAGGACGAGGCGCTCGACGAGCGGAAATACATTTCCGCGATACTCTCGGCGACGCATAGCCGGGGTCACTGGGCCTTCCCGCAGGCGGACTCGTTTTGGCGGACGATCGAGCTGATGCTCTACCATCAGGACGAGCCGGTGGGAAGCTCGAACGTGTTTGCGCAGTGGTGCGTGATGGCCGAGGCCAAGCAACACGGTATTCCGGTGATCCTGGGCGGCCAAGGCGGGGATGAAAGCCTCTGCGGGTATCAGAAGTATCGATACTTTTATCTGTGGCACCTTCTCCGCAACCGCGATGCGCGACTTTTTCGGGAAGCGATGCTTTGGGCGCGCAACGGCACGCGGTCCCATTGGACCCTGGGGGACGCCAGTAGGTATTTTCCGGCTGCGATGCGCGGGCCGTTTTCACTCACGGAGCGAGTGTGCGTTCCCGAGTTCTCGCGGCAGACGACCGCGTCCCGGCCGAAACTTGGCGCAGGCGGAAGTATAGCGGAACGGCAAAAGGCGGACCTGGTGTATGCGAGCCTGCCGTCTCTTTTGCACTACGAGGACCGAAACTCGATGGCGCATTCGGTGGAATCAAGGCTCCCGTTCCTTGACTACAAGCTGGTCGAGTTCGCGGTGAATTGCCCGCCGTCTCTAAAGTTGCGCGACGGCTGGAGCAAATGGATTCTGCGGAAGGCTCTTGAAGGGACCCTGCCGGACAGCGTGCGCCTGCGAAGAACCAAGCTGGGTTTTGATACTCCTCAGGCCCGATGGATGCGGCAGGGCCTGCAGAATGGACACCGCGACGTTTGGCAGGCGCCCGGACTTCGAATGGGGCGATTTATTTCGGCCGAGAAATTGGCACATGAGAGCTCGAAGTTTCTTGGAGCCGAACCCCACGCTTTGCAGGCCGAAGCACTCTTTCGCGCGATCTGCCTCGAGCTGTGGGCGCGAGTTCACTCGGTTTCCTGACTGGCTCAGCCAATTACAAATATGGACGCGAACTCGCAGGATTACCTGCGCTTTGTAAAGGCGCAAGGGACGCGCATCGTCGAGGGCAAGTCCTGTTATTGGATCGAGAAACGAAGCCACCTTTGGGAGAGCGCGCCGGCCCATCGCCGTGTTCATTTGCCGGAGGACGAAGCCGCCATGCTATTCCGGCTTGGCGCGATCGCAATCCGATACACATGCGACGCGGATGAAGGGACGTCGACGTGCCAATACATCTGGGACGACAAGACTTTCGGTTTAAAGTCCCTGCACAAGGATGCACGAAGAAACGTGCGAAAGAACATCGACGCTTGTAAATTCAAATCAATCGACTTTGAGTTTCTCGCGCGCGAGGGCTGGTCGATCAATCGCACCGTCTTTGAGCGGCAGGACCGGGAAGAAGAAGAGTTCCAAACGGATCCAGCGAAATGGAACGCATACATGAAGGTGTGCGAGACCCTGCCGTTTGTGGAAGCCTACGGCGTTTTCATCGAGGACCGATTGTGCGCGTATTCCCTGGTTATTTTTTGCGACGATTACTGCTACACGATGCATCCCTACGCGCGGGCCGAGTATTTCAAGTTCTACCCGATGAACGTCCTGATCTATTTGCTGGTGAAGACAATGCTCGAACGGCCGGGCGTGCGTTGCGTATCGTACGGGATGCAGTCTTACACCCCGCGGCCGACGCTCGAGCGTTTCAAGATTGCCATGGGTTGTCGCCAGGATCCGATTGGCATGCGAATCGCGGTGCATCCATTGGCACGACCCTTGTTTTCGGCGTCCGGAGCCTGGCTTGCTGAGCACGCGTTGCGGTTCGTGCGGCCGCGGCTGGCTAGCCAATTTTCGATTTTCTCGCAAGCTGTCCAAAACCAAGCACGAGGCTCTGCTACAGGGGATTCGGGGGCGGAGACTGAGCCGCGGGCCTTCGGAGCAGACATTCAATGAGCGCTAGCGATTTTGTGCACGAGAACTCGCGCGATGCCGGCCCTGCCGCGCTGCTTTCGCGGACTTGCCCGCTTTGTCTGGGACTCGCGGGAACGCGCAAGCCTTTGCTCTCAAGTCCAAAGCGGAGCATGAGGAAATGCGAGAGTTGCGGAGTGATTTTCCTCGATCCGCCCCCCGATCGGCGAAAGTTTTCGGCGATCCTGGCGGATGACTACATCAAAGATGAAGCGCGGCTGGAACGGGCGTTTGGAAGAACGCGGGAGCCGGTGCTTTCGCGCGTGGCCGCGAAGATCATGGAGCGCAAGAAAGGCGGAAAGATTCTCGACGTTGGCTGCGCGGGCGGCCATTTTCTGGAGCGATATTTTTCCTCGCGCGAGTGGGAATGCTTTGGAGTCGAGCCTTCCAAGTACGGTTCGGCGCGAGCGGCCGACAAAGCCATCGAGGTCTACCGCGGCGAGATTTCGGAAGTGGATCTGCCCAACGCTTTTTTCGAGGTGATCACCGTTCTGGACGTGATCTGCTACATCCAGGACCCGCAGCGGGAGTTGCGAAGGCTTCGCAACGCCTTGAAGCCGGATGGCTTGCTCGTTGTGGAACAGCCGGTGGCTGGGACTCACATCTGGCGGCACGTCACCAGGCTGGGAAGACTTTTCGGCGGGCCGCCGATGGTGCTATTGGAAAATAGCCAGATGTTCCTCTACGAGATGCAATCGATGAACGTATTACTGCGCCAAACCGGGTTCAAACAGCTCGAATACGAACCGCTGCCGGGAAACAGGCAACGGCGGCGCTATCGAGACGTGATTTTCGGCAGCTACTACCTGGGCTCGCGATTGGCATGGCACCTCTCAGGCCGCACATCGATGCTGGGACCGAACTTCGTGGTGGTGGCTTCGCCGACGTGAGTTTTCAGGCGCAGGAGAGCGTGAGGGTCAGGGAAACGACCACCGCGGCGTGGCCCTTCTGGAGGACGATTCCGCGCTTCGATCGCGAATACGGCATGGGAGATTTTGTTCGGGCCGCCGGGTCGCTGGTGCGGGCGAAGGAGCCGGTTCGAGGCGAATTCGCGGAGCTCTTTGGGGCGGCGCCGTTTTATTTTGCGCGCAGCGGGCGAGAGTGCCTTTATCTGATTCTGAAGATGCTTGAGCTGCGTCCCCAATCGCGCGTGGGAGTTCCGCTGTACTGCTGCGTTTCTGTCTTTCAGGCAATCGCCGCGGCGGGCCACCTTCCGGTGTTTCTCGATGTGGATCTCAACAATTACGCGCTCGACGAGGAGTTTCTCCGGGAGAACAAGGACCGTATCGACGCGCTAGTGGTTGTACACACATTTGGCTACCCGGCGAATCTGGAGCGGCTGCGACGGTGTTTGGCGGGGCGAAACGTGCCCGTCATCGAGGATTGCGCGCACGCGCTGTTGACGGAGTTCGGAAACAGTTTAGCCGGAACGAAATCTGACGCGGCCTTCTTCAGTTTTGCGCCTCACAAGCCGGCGGCCGCCGGGGGAGGAGCGTTGTTGGTGGTGAACAATCCCGAGCTTGCGCCGGTGGCGAAGCGCGAACTGGGCAATTTGCGAAGCGAAAGCTTGTGGGCAGAAATTCGACATTCCCTGACATGTTGGGCGCGCAGTGTGTCGTACCACCGGCTGGCCTATGGGGCGCTGCTGGCTTCGCCTTGGGGACGGCTCCGTGATCGAGAGCGTCTTACTCCAACGGATGACGAGCTTGCGAAGATCCATCAGAGTTGGTCGCCTGCGAGGATCCGTTCGGTTGACCTGCAGCTTGTGACGCGGCGGATTCGCGAATTTCGAGCGAAGATGCCCGCTCTCGCGGAAAACACAGAAAAACTGCGGAACCAAGTTCGCGGCGCCGCGCTGTTGATGCCGCAGGAACCTTCGTACGGGAAGTGGAACCATTTCATGGTGCCCGTTCGATACAAGAGCGCTGACGCTCGCGATTCTGGGCGCCGGTTTCTTGTGAAACGGGGAGTCGATACTTCGCCCCTGTATCACAATTGCGTGCGAAATGCGCAATGGTTCGGATACGCGGGCGGTTGTCCGCAAGCGGAATTGGCGGGAAGGACTGTGTGCACGGTCCCTAACCACCCTTGGCTATCGGATTCGGAAATTGCGTACATCGGGGAATCGTTACGGTTAAGTGCAGAGCCGCAATGACATTCTTTGCGCAAAGGGTTTTCGTGTTGAGACGGCCAGATGCGAACAGCAAATGAGATTCCTGATTCTTACACAGTATTTTCCTCCGGAGATTGGCGCCGCGCAGACGCGGCTCGAGGCGATGGCGGCCGAGTTGCGGCGTATGGGTCATGAAGTCGAAATCGTAACAGCGATGCCGAATTACCCTCGCGGGCGCATTTTTCCAGAATACCGGCGCCGCGTTTATTGCCGCGAAATTCGCGATGGGGTGACGGTTCACCGCGTTTGGGTTTATGCCGCGATGGGGGGCGGGTTAGGACGTCTTTTGAACTACGGCTCGTTCGTCTTCATGTCGGTGTTCGGTCTGCTGCGAGCGAAAAGACCTGACTATGTATTCGTCGAGTCGCCTCCGCTCCCGTTGACCCTGACCGGCTACCTGTTTGCGCGAGTTTGGGGAGTGCCGTCCATCATGAACGTCGCCGATCTGTGGCCCGACGCCGCATTGGAAATGGGATTTCTCGAAGATGGGCTGGTTGTGCGCGCGATCAGGATGCTCGAGGCGTGGAGTTACCGGCACGCTACTTATGTCAATGCGATGACCGAGGGCATTCGAGAATCGCTGCTTTCGAAAAAACGCCTGCGGCCTGAGAAGGTGCTCTTCCTGCCCAACGGCGTGGATACGCTTCATTATCATCCGCGGCCCGTCGATATTGTCTTGAAGCACCAGCTAGGACTTGAAGGGAAGAAGGTCATCCTTTATCAAGGCACGCATGGTCATGCACACGGGCTGGATAGCTTGCTTCGTGCGGCGAAGCTTCTCGAAGGTAAGCCGGATGTGCACTTCTTGTTGATCGGAGATGGCTCGGAAAGGCCGCGTCTCGAACAACTTCAGAAGAGCCTGAATCTTAGCAATGTGACCTTCCACGATCCTGTGCCGATCAAGGAGTTGCCGGCGTATTTTTCGCTTGCGGTGTGTGGTTTAGTTTCGCTTCGGGACCTGCCCCATTTGAATGGGGCTCGACCCGCGAAGATGTTCCCGATTTTGGCGTCGGGCAAGCCAATTATATTTGTTGGGCGGGGCGAGGGAGCGCAACTGGCCGAACGGGCACAGGCTGCCGTCGTCGTTCCACCTGAAAACCCGCAAGCGCTTGCCGAGGCGGTTTTGCAACTAATCGAAAATCCTGAGACCGTGCAGGAACTCGGCGCGAACGGGCGCCGCTTTGTAGAGACAAATCTGCAGTGGTCAAAGCTGGTTAGTGCATGGATGGCGCAGCTTAGTTGATCCCGCGTCGGACGAAATTCGCAAAAAGAAAATTGCTTTCAAATCTAGGAGGAATCGTGCGGCTTTCCACGGAAGGCAGGAGTGCGTCTGCGACTCAGGCGAAATTCTTGCCATTTCACCGCGCGTCCATTGGCGAAGACGAGATGAAAGCGGTCCGCGAGGTTCTCGAAAGCGGCTGGCTTACGACCGGTCCGCGCGTCCGAGAGTTCGAATCCGCGTTTGGGTCTTATATAGGCGCTCGAGAGGCTGTCGCTGTCAGTTCGTGCACTGCGGGACTTCATCTTGCTCTGGCAGCTATCGGGATCTCCGAAGGAGATGAAGTTATTCTGCCGACGATGACCTTCGCAGCAACGGGCGAGGTCGTCCTCTACTTCAAGGCGCGGCCTGTTCTCGTGGATTGCGCTGAAGGCTCATTCCACATGGATCCTGACAAAGTCGCGAGCGCCGTTACGAGTCGAACGAGAGTGGTTCTCCCAGTGCACTACGCTGGATACGCCAGTGAGATGGACCCGATCCTCGACATCGCCCGACGCCATTCCTTGAAGGTGGTCGAAGATGCAGCTCACGCATTGCCGTCTCGCTATAAAGGCAAGATGGTCGGCACTCTGGGTGATATCACCTGCTTCTCTTTTTACGCAACCAAGACTTTGACGACTGGCGAAGGCGGAATGGCGACGACCGAGAACCCGGAGTATGCGGAGCGCATTCGGATCCTCGGTCTCCATGGAATCACGCGCGATGCCTGGAAACGCTACACGGCTGAAGGTTCGTGGCGCTACGACATTTTGGATGTTGGCTACAAATACAATCTGACGGACCTGCAGGCCGCGCTTGGCCTCGTGCAGCTTGCGAAATGTGATGCGATGTGCGCTCGCCGAGCGGCCCTAGCCGAGCGTTACACGCAATCGCTAGAAACACTTTCAGTCTTCGAGACTCCCCGGACGCCCAAAGACGTTACGCACGCGTGGCATCTTTATGTTCTGCGCGTGAATCCCTCGGAATTGAGAATCAGCCGGGATCGCGTCATCGAGGAGCTCAAGTTGCGAGGCATCGGAACGTCTGTGCATTTCATCCCCTTGCATTTTCATCCGCTCTATCAAAGAAGTTTGGGCTATCGCACCGGACAATTTCCAAATGCGGAGCGAAACTTTGAACGCGCGATTTCTCTTCCAATCTATCCGGCGATGACGGATCAAGATGCAGATGGAGTAATCGAAGCCCTACACGATATCGCGCACATACACGGCCGGTGAGGATCGCACATTGAACGGCATTCGGCCTTTTCCATACCTCCCGTCCGGGAAGCGAATTCATTCCCTCCAAGGGGCTTTCAGCAATGAAGATTGATATTTATTCCCGAACGAACCAGCTTATCGTCGATGGGCTAGTCTTTGCCGGATCATTCGTCGCGGCGTACTTGATCCGTTTCGAAGGATGGCCCAAGGGGCTCGACCTCCGGCAATTGCTGCTGTGGCTGCCGATAGTCGTCTTTGCCCGGCTGGCTGTTCACTTGATGATGGGCATGTACCGCCTGGTCTGGAGATTTATCTCGTTTTCTGACGCGATTGAGCTGGCGAAATCAATCGCCGCCGTCTCGGCAGTCCTGATGGCTCTGCGGCTCTGTGTGTACGGAAACGAGCCGTGGGCCATATTGGCAAGACTCCCCCTGAGCGTCATCGTGCTCGACGGACTATTGTCACTAACCGCCTCGATGGGAACCCGCGGGCTGAGGCGAATTCTCTATTCCCTGGGAAGACGATCCGCTGCGACTTCCGGTTTGCCGGGTAGGCGAGTGATCCTTTACGGAGCTGGCAGGGGTGGGATCATGCTGAGCAGGGAACTGGAAACCAACCCCGCCTACGATGTGATCGGTTTTGTGGACGACGATCCGCGAAAGGTCGGTTCCGTCATCAGCAGCGCGCGCGTACTGGGAACGGGGGATGAGCTTGCGGAGCTTGTGGCGAAGTATCAAGTGGACGAAATTATTATCAGTATGGCTACGGCGAGTGGCGAGATTCTCGCTCGAGTTCTGGCCAAGTGCCGCCGTGCCAAAGTGCCGGCAAAGGTCATGCCTAGCCTGCAGGAAATTCTCGTCGGACAAGTGCGAATCAGTCAGTTTCGCGAGACGGAGATTCGCCCGGTACTGGTCATCGGCGGCGCCGGCTATATCGGCTGCTGGCTAGTCAGGCGTTTGCTCGATCAAGGCCGCCGAGTTCGGATCATGGACAATGCAGTGTACGGTCTGGAACCAATTCATGATCTCCTGTCCCATCCCAGCCTCGAACATTTGAATGGGGACAGCAGAAATATTCAGGACGTCGTAAAAGCGATGAGGGGCATTTCGAGCGTTGTTCACCTCGCCGCCATCGTCGGCGATCCAGCGTGCGAAATCGATCATAAGACCACGATCGAAATCAACTACGCTGCCACTCGGATGCTTGTCGAGATCGCCAAGGGTTATGGCGTCGAGCGATTCTTGTTTGCTTCCAGCTGCAGTGTTTACGGGGCGACCGATGAACTCATGGATGAAGAATCTGCGGTCGAGCCCATTTCGTTGTACGGTAAGACAAAGGTATCTTCGGAACAAGCGCTGCTGAAAGCTGCCGACAACAATTTTCATCCGGTTTTGATGCGTTTTGCGACCGTGTTTGGGCTCTCGAACCGCCCTCGATTCGACCTGGTCGTAAACCTGCTTTCCGCAAAGGCCAGCCAGGATCATGTGATCACGATTTTTAACGGCCGACAATGGCGGCCGTTTGTGCACGTCAAGGACCTCGCCGAGGCGATGATGCTGCTTCTCAAAGCGCCGTTACGCGCTGTGAGCCGACAGGTTTTCAACGTGGGCGATAACCGGTTGAATCATACGCTCGGCGACGTCGCCGAAGTGATCCAGCGAGTAATTCCTGGCACGCGTGTTGAACATGTCGAGAATTCTGACCGGCGCAATTACCGCGTCCGCTTTGACAAGATCGAGCGGGAAATAGGGTTCCGTTGCCGTTACAGCCTCGAGGACGGCGTCCGCGAGATAAAGTTGGCATTTGATTCCGGCACGATCGATAACTATCGGAACATTCACTTCAGTAACCAAGTCTTTTTGCGCGAATCAGGCACTCCGGTTAACAAGAGCGATTTTGACGCTCAAGTCATGGCCGCTTTTGGGGGTGAGCAGATTGCCCGGGCTCTGTTGGGAGAGACTGTGGGGCTGCAGCTCAAGGCCAAAGCGGCCGCGTCCACCTGAGGTGCGCTGTGTGGCCGACCGCCCTCCTGACGAACTCGGCAGCTGGAAAAACGATGAGAAACAATGACCTGAGGATTCTATTTATTGGCGCTCACATCGAGGCGAAGGCGCCGTTCGAACGGCTAATCACGACAGGGGAGAATCTTGTGGGCCTCCTCACCCTGGACGATGAGAGTCTGGCTGGAATGTCGGGAGGCGCCGATCTCGCCAGCCCCGCCGAAGCGGCCGGGATTCCGGTGTGGAAGGGCGCCAAGGTGAACGCGCCCGATTCCACAGGTTGGATTAGGTCCATGAGTCCCGACATCCTGCTAGTGGTCGGGTGGACGCAATTGCTTGGGCCAGAACTTCTCAAGGTGCCGCGGATTGCTTGTCTGGGCTTCCATGCCTCTTTGCTGCCCAAGTATCGCGGGCGAGCACCGGTGAATTGGGCCATCATTAATGGGGAGAAACAAACCGGCAACACCATGATCGTGCTTGAACCCGGCGCGGACGAAGGCGATATTGTCGCTCAACGAGTTATCGACATCGCCGAGGACGACGACTGCGGAACCATCTACCAAAAGGTTTCGCTTACCGAGTGCGATATGTTCGCGGAAGTGCTTCCGTTGATTCGAGAAGGCAGAATGCCACGCCGTAAGCAAAACTCGTTGGAGGCAACTGTCATGCCGAGGCGCCGGCCTGAAGATGGCCTGGTTGACTGGAATTGGTCTTCGCGGCGTCTTTACAATTGGGTTCGCGCCCTGACGAACCCTTATCCAGGCGCATTCTTTTGCTCCGCCGGCAAGAGAATTACCATCTGGAAAGCCGGCCTCGACGTTTCGAGAATGCCTTCGGCCGAAGCCGTTGGTTCTGTTCGATTAGACTCGGATGGGTACCCGATTGTTGTGACCGGCGATGGGTGCGTGAAACTCTTGTTGGTGCAGCGCGAAGGGGAACCTGCGATTAGCGGCCCCGAAGCGGCGCTGACATTTCTGAGGCCACACTCGACTGTGGGACCGGCAGGCGTGGGTTCGACGCCATGAGGGTCTTGGTTGTCGCGGCCCATCCTGACGACGAGATTCTAGGAGTAGGCGGCACTGCGGCGTTGCATGTCGACCGTGGTGATTCCGTGCAACTCGCAATCCTCACTGATGGCGTTTCGATGCGCCACTCGCCGGAACGAGGGCTCGAAGCCCGCAAGCAATTGCAACAAGCCGCCGCGAGACAGGCCGCCGCAGTTTTGGGTGTCGAAAACCTCGTGATTCGCGAACTGCCCGACCAGCGGCTGGACACCCTTCCGCTCAGCCAGGTGACCGCGGAAGTAGAGTTGCTCGTCGGATCGTTCCAGCCGGAAATCGTGTATACGCATTTCGGCGGCGACATCAATCGAGATCACCGTACGCTGGCCGAGGCGGTGATGGTCGCAACCCGGCCATATTCGGCGCCATTTGTGCGCGAGATCCTGATGTACGAGACGCCCTCGTCGACCGAATGGGGTATTCCGCAGCTTTGGCCGGTTTTCCAGCCGAACGTGTTCGTCGACATCGCCAGCACACTTGAAAGGAAGCTGAAAGCCTTTGCGTGCTATTCGGCCGAGATTTGCGCCGAGCCGCATCCTAGAAGTCTCTCGGCCCTTCGGGACCGCGCGGCCTATTGGGGAAGCCTCGTAAACCGACGAGCGGCCGAGCCGTTCGTCTGCGTGAGATCGTTGCGATGATCCGCCGCGTAATCGATATTGTTGTGTCGGCGGTAGTGTTGATGCTCCTGAGCCCGCTTTTTGTAGCGATCCTCATTGCTATCCAGATCGACTCTCCGGGCGGAGCGATTTATCGCGCATGGCGCGTGGGTGAAGACGGTCGTCGCTTCCGGATGATTAAATTTCGCTCGATGTTTGTGGGCGCGGATCGGCATGGCCCAGCGGTCACAAGAAGCGGGGATGACAGGATCACGCGCGTGGGGCACTTCTTGAGAGCCACGAAGCTCGACGAAGTGCCGCAGTTTTGGAACGTATTGGCGGGCGATATGACTCTCGTGGGGCCGCGCCCCGAGGCGCCTGAGATTGTTGAGCAATATACGCCCGAACAGGCGCGGATTCTGTCCGTGAAGCCCGGACTGACCGGCCCAGGGGCGATCGCCTGCTCTATAGATGAATCGATGGCCGTCCAAGGCGCAGATGGGGCCGAACGTTATTATATCGACCACGTATTGGATCGAAGGCTTGCGCTCGACGCGGATTACGTTCGCAGCCGAAACGCCTTCACTGACCTCGCTCTGATCGGTAAGACCTGCCAATTGATGTTGCGAGCTCTCACTCGCAAACCAGCCTGAACCTCGCGCGCCCGCCTTAGAAGAGGAATTTCACGCCAAACTGCATCGTTCGGGAGCGATGTGCGTCTACCGGATGAAGAAAAGAGCTGGTGCCGAGGCACGATCCACCGGCGGACAATGTGGTGCTATCGTAGCAGGTAATCACGTTGTTCCCAGTATTTCCGATGTTTTCGGGGTCGTAGATTCGAAACTGAGTGTGATTGAAGAAATTGAAAACTTCGGCGCGGAATTCCAAAGAATAGGATTCGTTGAAGCTGATGTCCTTGATTACCGCAGTGTCGAAATTGAGGCGGCTCGGGTTATTCATCGAATTGCGCCCGGCGTTGCCAAACGTGAGCCCTTGTGGTGCGACAAAGCGGTTGGGATTGCCCAGCAGCGGGCCAAAAGTCGTCGTAGTCGAACTTGGGGGCGGGAAAGCTCGCGACACGGTTGCTGCTAGGTCCGGGTACGATCCATAGCTGACTCCGGTGGCTACGCCAGCGTTATCAGAAGCCGACACCCCGGTAGCGCTCCCGGCATTAAGCACGCTGAATGGCGTTCCGGAGGCGTAGATCGTCACTCCCGACAGCTTCCATCCATTGATCAATTTCGGATGGGCCGCGGCGCTGTTATAACTCGGGACCGCCCCGCCCGGATTTTCCTCCTTCGCCCATGAAGCTTGCATGTTGTCGATCCACCGCCCAATCGGCAAATCGTAGATGTAGTCGATGTTCAGAAGGTGTCGCTGGTCGAAATCGGAACTAGCGCGGTTTTGCGCCAGGTTGTAGGCATTCACGACATTCGACTCTGTCCGATCCGACGCGTCGTCAATCGAATGGCTGTAGCTGTACGACATGCCGAGTGTCAGGGGACCCTTTGTGCGGCGAAGAGTCATCTGCAGCGCGTTGTACTTCGAGTTCGCCACGTTTTGCAGGGAATAAATCTGGCCGAAGCCGGGAGCAAAGGTTCGCAGAGCATTTGGATCTGGAAAAGCGCCCACAGAGTCGCCGGCGTTCGTGGAGCTGCACGCTGCCTCGAGGTTTGCGAAGATCGGCTGCCCCGTGGAAAATGTTTGCCCATTGACCGTTATGAATCCGCTGTTCGGCCCGCCGACGAAGGTTTGGCAATCCGACTGCCTCAGGGGCTGTCCCTTTGCGAATGGATTGTCGGCCGGAGAAACCGGTTGCAGTTGATTAATCTGCAGTTCCGCGGTCAAATGAGTCCCCTTGCTTCCTACGTACGCAATTGTCCCAAAAAGATTCCACGGCAAATCCCGCTGAACGCTCAAACTCCACTGCTGAGCGTAAGGCCACTGCACTTTGGTGGGTATTGAGGTAACGTTCAACGGAAAGGCTTCAGTACCCGGTCCCAGCGGTCCACCAACCGCCGAATGGACGTTATATTGAGTCATAGACTCGACAAGAGGCGAACTCCCTTCCAGAGAGCCTGTATTGGCCTCGTTCCCCGTGCCGTGTTCGTAGAAAATCCCGTAACCGCCGCGAATCGACATTTTCCCGTTGCCAAATGGGTCCCACGCGAAACCGATACGAGGCGCCGGATTCACGAGATGCCCCGACATGCAGCTAGCCGGCACCCTCGTCCCGTTCGGGTAACGGTCGACGCCGCAACGGACCAGTCCGTTTGTAAGGTGAGGATCGCCCAGCGGGACCGGGGCTCCTGTGGACGTAAACTCAAGATTGCCAAATTGTGGATTCACGTTCACCTGCGCTGCATAGGTCGCGTTGTACGCCGAGGCGACCCAGTTATACGAGTTGAGATTTTGTTCGCGGTACGTTCCAAACAAGCTGAACCGCAGCCCCAGATTTAGGGTCAAGTGTGATGTCACGTGCCAGTCGTCCTGCACGTAGGGCTCAACGATCTTGTAATTGCTGTGATACTTCAGTTGACCGCTGTCTTGCTGGAAGTTTTGGATCAGACCACCTACAAGGAAGTCCGCGAACGCGTTTCCGCTCGTATTGAAGCTTGCAAGATTGCTGAAATAAAGGATTCCCTGCACCTCCCCTGTTGTTGCGCCGACAGGCGGGTTGATCTCATTGCGCTGGGCGATGATCGCAAGTACTCCGAAATCCAGAGTGTGCTTCCCATGCTGCCAGGTGGCGTCGTCGCGCGGGCTGTAGGTCGGATTGGAATGCTTCCACGGCATATAACCGGGATCAACCGCAAATCCCTGCCCGCCATAGGCCTGATTGTTTCCGCCGATTACGATACCCGGCACTTTGTTTCCAAGCCCGTTATTGAAGATGTAGAGGTTGGAAAGACCCGCTGGGCGCGTCCATGTCGCGCCTGGACCATTGATATCCGTCAGCGTGATGTGATCCGTCGTGAACGCCATCGCCACATCGTTGAAGAAGTTAGACGAAATTGTTTGCGAAAAGTGCGCGATCAGACTGATCCCGGGTCCCACGAAATCGTTCTGGATTGTGGGGAAGTTCTCGATTGTGGGGAAGGCGTTGTGGATGTAGGCCCATTGCGGGGTCGGCACTGTTGTTTCCCACGCGTCGTGGATGTAGCGGAAGGTTCCCTTAAGTTTGGGAGAAAAGTTTTGATCGATGCGAAAGAGCTCCTGCCGCCAGGTGCTCAAGGGAGAAATTATCGCGTCGTTGCACGCTCCAATTGGTGAATTGCAACCCTTTGTCGAAGTCGGCGCCGGAATCACGCCTGTGCCAAGGAGAATCTGCGCCTGCTTGCCGATCGGAACGAGGTCATAGGGATACGACTGGTAAATGGGATAGCTGCCGCCATTGATGCCGGGCGCCACGTTGCCCGTCGCGAATTTGGCCGGGCAATCAGGCGCCGACGGAAAGCCTTTCACGGGAGCCCGGGCGAATTGGATGCTAAACGCGCCGTTGAGGGCTGGACACACGTCGCTGAAGTCTGCGAAGGGTCCCGGTGGCTGCAATCCAAATCCGACGGAATTCAGACAGGGCGCCTGCGGATTCGTGGCCTGCAGGCAGTTCCGCTCGGCATTTGAAGGCACGGCTTCGTTGAACTCGACCGGCTCTCGATCGTGACGGTATTCCTCCGACCAGAAAAAGAACGTCTTATCTTTGTTCTCATTGTAGTGCCCGGGAATGTAGACCGGCCCGCCGATGGTGCCGCCCGGATCGTACTTCTGGTACAACGGCGCATGAGGCGTCTGGTCGAAATAATTCCGGGAGTTGAAGATATTGTTTCGAGCGAAGAAATACGCGTCGCCGTGGAAGCTGCTCGTCCCGGACTTCGTGGTTGCCAGGATCGTGCCTGAAGCGCTTCGCCCGTACATCGCTCCGTAGTTCGACGTGAGCACCTGCATGTCGCCTAGGGCGTCCAGGCTGGGATAGACGATGAGCGCGCTGCTGCTTCCATTGATCGCGGCATTCAGCACGTCGCCGCCGTCGACGTCGAAAGTGTTGTATTCCGTCCGCCCGCCGTTCACGCTGTACTTGACGCTGCCCTTTACGCCCACCAGCGCCTCGTCCTGTCCGGTTTGATTGCTCACGCCCGGTGCCAGCGCGACTAACTGTGTGAAGTTGCGCCCATTCAGTCCGATCGAAACAACTTCCTCCTGCGTGACCGTCCCGGCAATCTGCGCGTTTTCCGTCTCGATTTGGGTCGTTGTCTGCCCTTGGACTACGGTGGAAGTGGTGACTGCAGCGAGGCCGAGCGCGGCCTCCACTCGGGCCGTTTGACCCGCAGCCACCACCACACTATTGGCTTGGAAATCCGTAAACCCGCGCACCGAGACGGTGACCGTGTAGCTCCCGGGTGCAAGGCCGCCAATCAAAAATTCTCCGCTTTGGCCGGTGGTGCCAGTTTGAATCGCGCCTGAGCCATTCGAGACGGTCACGTTGCCGCCGGGAATCACGGCCCCGGTGTTATCGGCGGCTACACCGGCAATCGAGCCTGTGTTGGGGTTTTGGGCCTCTACAACCGATGCAAGAACCAGAATGAGCGCGAACGCATACACCACCAGAGCCGATAACTTCACGCAAAATCCCCTTTTCTGGAAAATCGCGCAGGATCGTCGCAGTAGTCCCGTTACTGAATGATGAGTCAGACATTGGATTCACATCAATAATCCGTGAGCGGCTTGCGTCCCAGCAAACCAGCGGACAATCGCGTCCGATGGCATCGAGCGAGAATGGATTTCCGCGCCTGCCGTCGAATGGAATCGTGGTGCGCTAGGGCAATTTCGAATTGCTCTTTGAAAAAAATCGCCGAAATAAGAGGGGTTTTGCAATTTTCCTGCGGATTTATTGGCTTAGCGGTGTTTCTGTCAAATTTTCTGGAGATGACGGGTGCGGTTCACAATCAGGCCATTCATCGCGTCAGTTTCGGTGAATCACCGAGCGCGATTGTTAATGAGACTTTCGGATTTCGCGCCCGGAAGCATCGTTCGGAACGCGATTTTGCTTGAGCAATCTGCAATTTTCAGTCTGACGCTGACCTCGGCGATTCGTTAACAACAGTTTCATCTGAGTTTACCTCACGCTTTATTTCCCGGTAACAGGCTGCGGATACACTCCGGCGCGTCAGGTGGCCTGTGTATTGAATTCGTCCAACTATCAGCCGAGAGAGGCCACACCCAGAACGTGTTCAGTGCATCCGTACTTGGCTCCTAACCCGCATTACGAAACGTGTGGGTTGTGAGAAGTGCTAGGCCGGATCACGCATCTCAATCATTCACCCAATCGTGCAAAGCCGTGGTTCGGCATGCGCACCCAACCTTCTGAATTGAAACGGTTGTGTTGAGCACGCAAGACACTATTTTCCAATAGGAGAAAGAACGATGAAAAACTGGAAGTTTGCTGTAACGCCTCTGTGTCTGGCCGCAGCCATGCTGCTCGCCTCCACATGCTACGGCCAGAAAGTTTCGATCCTTGTCGGCTCCACGGGCGCGTTCAATTCGTTCGCCGTTGCAGGAGTTACGGCCGACCCGATCACTTCGGCGGCTGGCCCTTGCGTTGCCACCGACGGCGGTGGTGGGAACGGAAACTATCACCTCTGGACCGCGAAGAGCACTTCCGCGATTTCCGCCGCGGGCATTGATTCCAATCGAAATGCGGCGTTTCCACCTGAAACCGCAAACTTCTGGCTTGAGTGGGACAACTCGGCTGCCCCGACGGTCGTCTGCGGCTATCTGGCCGTCGACTCCGTAGTGGGCGAACGCTTGTTCTTCGGAACCTACAGCAACGGGAGCGGGAATTTCGGTCACGCCACTCTTGGATTCCCGGCTGGCCTTCCAGCCGTCCCAACGGCTACCACCTGCCTCGGCGGATCCAGCCAAGCGGGAGCCGGTGTTCTCGCGCCTTACTTGGTGGACGACGCCGCAGGATTGCCTTGCACCGTGTACACTGCGATCGTTGGTCAACAATTTACGGTCGCGGTTAGTGACATCCGGCCCGAAGACGCCGAATACGCCACGCAGCGTGCCGCCGCACCTTGTGCTGGCGGAAACTGCGCGACAGACAAGGTTAAGGCCGGATTGGGGTATGGCGGCGCCGCTCTTGGGCTGCCGGGAACTAAAATACAGAGCGCTTTCAGCAATTCCGGTGCACAGGTGATTGGCTACGCGATTTCCGGCAATGACCCGGAAACGGGCGTCGCCGTTCTCGGCGGCGGCGGCTTTACCGTCAACGACGTCGGGGCGTACCCGATGATGATCTTCGTTGGGTTGAATCGTCCCGCAGCAGGTTGCGCAACGGACTTCGCGGTCAATACACCCACGAACGTCCTGAGCCATACACTCGCGCTCCTCGAATCGGGTGGTCTTTCCCGAACGACCGACCTCATCGATGGCACCCCCACTCAATCCGCGGCTGACGGCGGTGCAGGACTGAACGGTTGCCCGATGACCATCCTTCATCGCGAACCGATGTCAGGAACTTTCAACACCTTTGAGTATCAGGTCCCTCATACCCAAGGCCTTGCTTTGAGCCAAGAAATCGGCGTCGATCCCAGCAACGCGGCACCGGATGTCTGCCCACCCCCGGCCGAGTGCGGAAACCCATTCTGGCACAACTTCGCTGACGGTTCGGTTCGGGCTCGCGTGCAGGGCACTGGCGAAATGGTCAAAGCGGCCGACGGCGATACATTGTCCCCGGCCGGAGGCAAAGCTCCGAACACCCTCGGCTACGCATTCTGGACGTTCTCGACGTATGCAGCGGCCTCAGCGCAAAACAACCTGCGGTATATCGCGTTGGATGGCGTCGATCCGATTCAGGCGAATTATTTCGCCCCGCAATCGGCCGGAGGCGCGAATCCCGTTCCCGTTGTCGGCCAGTTCCCGCCATGCCTCGCGACACCATGCCGCATGCCCTTCACCAACCTGAAGAATGGCGGGTACCGGAATTGGAACATCATCCGCCTAGTCCAAGCCACGAATCCGGCTCTCGACACTGCCGCCGGAGCACCAACAGCGGCTGACGTCACCTTGGCCGACACGATCCTTGCTTTCGGTCAGGATCAATCCGATCCGACCGTTGGCAACCTTACGGACTTCGTGCCCTTCAAGGACGCGAATGGTCACATCCTCAACGTTTTCCGCTCCCACTACAACATCAAGAACTACTACAACTACGGCAACCCCGTTGTGGGGAACATCACAGCGGGCGTGCTCCTGAACGGAACGAACCCCTTCCCATTCGCTGGTCAGCCGGCATATGCGGACAATGGCGGCGACATGAATGGGGCAATTTTCGACGATCAAGACGACATGGACCGCCTGAACGACTTCGGGGCAGCGGGCCTGATCACTGGGTATCTCCAGTAAAGCTAGGAGATGAGGTCTGAAGTGCAGTAGTCCATCTCACACGGGCTGGCAGGCGGCTGGTTTCAGCCGCCTGCCAGTTCTTCTTTTGCGAGGATGTGATTTCAATCGGAAGTCTTTTTGACAATCTGCTTAGAAGCAAACGCGAAAGGAAACCAAGATGCCAAGTAAGCGGGTGAGAAGGCTCGCCCAAGTTCTCATTTTCAGTCTCGCAGCCATCCTATCGGTTCTGTCGTTCAGACTTGCAGCGCAGCAATCATCAGCGCAGCTTCCCGCGGTGCCAGCAGTAGCGCAGGTGCCTCCGCCCTCGTCGGCGCAGTCCGGCGACCCGCTCGCATTTCGCGAGGACTGGAGTTCGCTTTCGATAGATAAGACCGACTTGCGCCCCATGACGCCGGTGCTCGGGAACGTAGTTGATCTTCCCCAAAACAACTTCATAAGCGAACGGTATCAGGTTCAATGGCGCCCCGAGGACCCAATGGATTTGTACGTCATTCGGCCGAGGAATGTTAAGAAGCCGCCGATCGTACTGTATCTCTATAGCTACCCGGACGACACGGAGCGCTTCACGAACCCAGGTTGGTGCACGCGCGTGACGGGCGGTGGCTATGCCGCGATCGGATTCGTCTCGGCGCTCACCGGACATCGGTTCCATGACCGCCCAATGAAGGAATGGTTCGTGAGCGAATTTCAGGAGTCGCTCGGCAAATCAGTCCACGACGTCCAGATGATCGTAAACTATCTCTCGACTCGGGATGACTTGGACATGGGGCATGTGGGGATGTTTGGAACAGGCTCGGGCGGAACGATCGCCATTCTAGCGGCCGCCGCCGACTCGCGGATCAAGGCGATCGACGTACTCGATCCCTGGGGTGATTGGCCCGATTGGCTTGCTAAATCCAGTCTGGTCCACGACGATGAGCGCGCCAATTTTTTGAAGCCGGAGTTCCTAGCAAGCGTGGCGGGACTTGACCCCGTGCAGTGGCTCCCCAAGCTCAAGTCGAAGCACATCCGCATTCAAGACAATGCGGACGACCCCACGGACCCTCAGGCTGTGCAGAAAGCGATTGAAACGGCAGCTCCCGAAAATGCGGAGATAAATCAGTTCGGGGATGGCGCAGCCTTGGTAAGGGCCATGGGGGGAGGATCACTCTTTGACTGGATCAAGGACCAGGTGAAGCCAGGCGCAGAGATGAAAATCGTCGCCGCGGACCAGCGAGTGCACGCCTATCCGGCCCAAGGAGGCTCGATTCACTAATCCATATTGTCGCGGCCGCTTTTGGAACAAGCTCGAAGAGCGGCGATCGTAGGATTTCATTCGAACGAAGAAGGCTAGCGTCGTCCAATCGGCCTCAGCCGACTTTTGGGCGGTTCGTCGAATGTTTGCCTATCATTATCACCCCGTTCACAATTTCTATTTAGAGTTTCATCCTCAACTTCCGCAATCTCCTGTAATCAAGCCCTGAGGAGAACTGCAAACTAATCGTGGGAGTAACGGATGAAGCGCTTTTCGAGCGCTGTTATGGCGTGCGCTATCGGCATCGCCCTTGCAGCTTGCGCGGGAACTCCTCCTGGCGGAGGCCCATTCCCTATCAAGGTCTCCATCCAGGGTGCCTTTCAGACCGCTCCGGTCGGCGGACCTCCCATTCCGATCGCTGCGACCCTGCAAAATGAAGTTCCCACCAGCGGGAGTGTTACATGGTCAATCACCGCAGCAGGTTCGGCGTGTTCTCCGGCTTGCGGAACGCTTACTGTGGGTGCTTTTCCGGGCTTAACCGCAACTTATAACCCGCCTGCGAACGATCCGTCCAGTGCTAACCTGAATCCGACCATCACTGCCACCTCGGTTTCGGCGCCGTCGAAGAGCGACAGTTTCTCATTCAAACTTCTGACAAAGGCTGTCTTCAGCTCCATATTTCTCTTGCGGGGGTTTGACGGGGTCGGCTCGCCAATGGCAATGGTGGGAAACGTGATCGCCGACGCGAACAACAATATTAGAGGCGGCGAATTGGACGTAAACGACGGCCATGAGATTGCATTTGTTTCCGGACCCCTGTCGGGAAGTTACGCCATCGATTCGGCCGCTAACGCAGTTGTGCGGGGCACAATTAACCTAACAAACGTGGCGCTGCCGGGCGGGGCGGCCAACCTCACCTTCAAATTCGTAACGTCTGCGGACCACACGAGTGGAAAAATCATCGAGGTCGATGGAAGCGGATACTTCAACGAGGGAACTATTCAGCTGCAGGATCCGGCCGCGCTAGGTCTGGGCGTCCCCGCTGGTCCCTTTGCCTTCGGCCTTGATTCGGATGATCCGCTGGGTAGCCGGGTAGTTGAAGCAGGCCAGTTTGGATTGTCTGCGGGCGGCGTCGTCACGTCTGGTGTTGCCGATCAATCCGAGGCAGGTGGTTCGAACCCAACATATACAGCCCAACCCATATCAGGATCGGCTACGACGCCTGACTCGCTCGGACGAGGGAAGTTGACGTTGAACATCGATGGCAACTCCACGCTTTATGCCTATTACATTGTGGATTCCAGTCAGATCAATCTGATCGAAATCGAAAATGGGTCTTCCACAGTACAGGCGGGAGTTGGGCGCGCTCAGAGCTCGATGAACGCGAGCAGCGTGAACATGACGAGCGTCCTGCAGTTGACGGGCATGAACCACGTGTCTGGGACAAACGATGTCGCGCCAGACGCCGTGATCGGTCTGGCAACTATTAAGGGCAACAGCTCCCTCAATGTGCTATTCGACTCGAACAACGTGGGCACGGTGTTGAACAAGGTCAGCGTTAACGGTTCCGTGGCTTCCTTTGATCCGGGGACCGGGCGTGGAGTGCTCTCTGTGACCGGAGGCTTCACCAGTGGTTTTGTGAATTCGGCGGTTTTTTATCTGTACGATTCGGGCGATGGATTTTTGATCGATACGGACACTACAACCCCCGGAGGCGCTACGAACTACGCGCTTTCAGGGACTCTTACGGCCCAGGTTGGATCGCCTTTCTCCAATGCGGTATTGTCAGGCAACGCCATCCTCGGAGTGGGCGGCTCGCCAACCCGTGACGTACCCAATGCGGTTGCCGGAATAAATTTCGAGAGCGCCGCCGGCACGTTTGCGGGAACAGGCTCTTTGACGTCTTTCTTCAAGTTGGGCGGGCCTTTTGTGGATTCATCCTTTATTAACGCCACGTATCAGATCGTCGACGCCACAAACGGCTACGGCACGGCGATGGTCCCGGCACCTTTGTTCGATAACTTCACTTCGAACCTGATGTATCCCGCTTCGTTCTATGTCATTAACAGCAACCAAGCAGTCATGATCGGAACGCACGCCGGCTCTTACTCGGGTGTCGTCTCCTTTGTACCTTTCTAGCGTTTATGGCGTATCTTGGTTTCGCCGGAGACGCAGAGCGAACGAATGTTCCGCGCGTATCGAAAGCGAAGGCGAAACTCGGCGCTGTTCGTTCACCGGCCCTGCCTCAGGGATCAAAGCTGAACATCGCATCATTCATTTTCCATGCAGCCGCGGTTCGGAGTTCCTGATTCTCGGAATGAATCAGTTCAGTCCTGACTCGCGAGACGCAAAGAAAACCAAGCCTTCGCAGGCGTGCCACCAGTTCGCTGGCAGCAGCTTCATTTCCATAAACCGCCCACCGGACGCCTAGGGCGTTTTGATCCCGTGCCATTCGAACCATCGTTTTCACAAAGGGAGCGACGGAATCTGCGGAAGTGAAATTCCATTGGCACACGCGAAGGTATCGATTCTCGCTTCCTCTTTTGACGATGGCGTAATTAAGCGGGAGACTTTCGATCGCCAAACGTTCGTATTGACCCTCCAAATACCGCCAGCGCAGGGAGTCCTCATCTTCGAAGAAAGATAGCAACTCAGGAAACTCTTCTACGGCACCCGAGGCAATAGGGATTGACCGGACTCGATTTCCGTCGCCCGAGGCAGTGGGAATCGCTCGCCAGAGAGTAGTCTGGAGCGCTCCCACAAGAGAGAGCGCCATGCGCTGCCATTTATTCAAATTGGGGGTGCTTCGGGCGGACGCCCACGGCTTCAAAATCAGAAGGCCCTCCCGGAGCGGGAAATCGACCGGATAGCATTGCACTCTCGGACCCAGTTTGTGGAGCGCTGGCGTGGTTGAAATCAGGAAGGGCCCCCATCCCAGGTTTGCACAATGCCGAAACAGTTGATCAACGAGGATTAGGAATTTGGGGCGGGCCGATCTCTCAAAGCCCTGAATCTTGACGCTCCGGAATTCCTCGCGAATGAATGAATACTCGGACTTGGCCGGAGTAATCGAGGTTCCTCGATAAATCGTCCGCAGTGGAATCAACGAAGTGTGACCAACGATTTCCGCATCCTCGGTCTCCAGCAGGGCATGCCAGGCTGGTCCGACGGGTCCGTCTTGTACCCAGCGCAGGAATTCACTCATTGGGATTTCGGATGCGGTCAGGCGATTGTACTGGCTCAGAATCGACCGATTCTGGTCGTCGCTAAGTGGGCTTCGCAGGATTCGAAGATTAACCATCGATCTCAATCTCGGCAGCGGACAACGACTGATGCGCCTTCGTTTAACCTCAGGCAGGCGATGAAGAGCGATTCCGGACAGGAGTTTCCAAGTTCGATCTGACCGGAGCCGAGGCACACAGCTGACTTGCCGTCTCAACCCACATAGGTTGGCCGCAGACTATTGCAGATACCGTATTCTTGTTAGTGATGTATGACGCGCTCGTGAATACTAACCTCCCTTCATTAGCGCTACGAGGCTGGTCGGAAACTCCTGGATCATCGACTTGCTCAACGGAATGGCCGGAAAGCATTACGATTTATGGACAGTCCGTGCTGATAGGCCAGGGCGAGAAGCGGAAAAGCTCTATAGCGAGTTGCTGTGGATCAAACAATCAGGCCCCCGTAATACTCCAAGAGGACTGCGGGATGTACTTCGAGAAAAAGCTCCGAAGATTGACACACACTTAAAGCTCCTTTCATTTTTCTTTGCCTGATTTCAGGTACAAAGTGCAAGTCGCGGTAGCCCGAACCGTTTTGTCGCAAAACGCTGGACCAAGTCACGCCCATTCTCCGACAACCATCAACCAGCAGGAAAAAGGAGCCCAGCATGAAGATGCGACAGATGGTTTGCGTTTTGCTCTTTCTGTTCTTTGTGGTGACTTGCCCCGCGATTTTTGCGACCACGGGCTTGAATCCCGTGCCACTCATCAACCAGCCACTCATACCGACGGCTGCGGTGCCTGGAGGGGCGGCGTTTACACTCACCGTGAACGGAACGGGGTTTGTTTCTGGATCGATGGTTCAATGGAACGGAAGTTCGCGGGCTACGACGTTCGTGAGCAGCTCGCAACTAACCGCTGCCATTCTGGCCTCGGATCTCACCGCTGCAACGACTGCCACCGTCACGGTGCTCAATCCCGCACCGGGTGGCGGGACATCCAATCCAGTTTACTTTCAGATCGTAAACGCAACCTCCTCTGTGGCCTATAGTGTGTCTAGCGTCGCTGTCGGAGTTACCGTGCCAAACCCCAGCCGCGAAGTCGTGGTCGGGGACTTCAACGGTGACGGAAAGCTCGACTTCGCCACTCAGAACGCGGACAACACGATCTCTGTAGTGCTGGGAAATGGTGATGGCACCTTTCAGCTCCCAGTGCTCTATCAAGCCGGGCCCACGGGAACGACCCTCCTGGGCCTGACGGTCGGCGATTTCAACGGTGACGGAATCCTTGATATTGCCGCCTCTTTCTCAGGAACGGGTTCAGGTGTAGGCGTTCTGCTTGGAAATGGAAACGGTACTTTTCAACCGGCTGTTACAACGTCGGCGACCAATAGCATCCTGGGAGTTCTCGTCGCGGCGGACTTGAATGGAGATGGGAAGCTCGACTTAGTCACGAATTGCGATGCGACGGTCTGCGTCCTGCTCGGGAACGGTGATGGCACGTTTGGGGTGACCAATCTAGGAACTGCATTCACTGAGATGGTTCAGTCGATCGCAGTGGGCGATTTCAACCGCGACGGCAACCTGGATCTGGCTGTAACATCAACCCAATCAGGCACTCCCTATCTCGCCATCCTCCTCGGCAATGGTGACGGAACTTTCGGTGCTCCAACGGCTGTAGACACAGCTTTGGTAAACAATGCTTCGACGAGTTCCGTCGTGGTTGCCGACTTCAACCAAGACGGTATCCTCGACGTTGCGTACTACTATTCAGCCTGCGGGGAACCATGCACCGGCTACATTGATGTCTTGGACGGCGTCGGAGACGGCACGTTCCAGCCTCCTCTGACCGTGTCGGGGTTGCCAGGGGTTGCGGGAGCCAGCCCCGTAGTCGGAGACCTCAACGGGGATGGGATTCTCGATCTCGCCATCGCCAACGCCGTTCTTCTCGGCAGAGGTGACGGTACCTTCGCTTTCAATCCTGTTTCGCTCGGGCAGAATGCCACGGTTGCCGGAGACTTCAACGGAGATGGAAAGCTGGACTTAGCATCTCCAAACGGAACGGGTGTGTACGTTCAGCTCGAACTGCCGGGCGATTTCACCGGATATCCGTCGCCATGGTCGCGGACAGTCGTCGCAGGAGCGAATGCCGGATACACACTTGTGATCGAACCCCTGAACGGCTATCTCGGAAACGTGACCATCGCAACGGGCGTGCTTCCTACTGGTGTTACGGCTGTTTTCCAGCCGAACAATACGATTGCGAACAGCAACGGCTCGGTGTCTCTGACACTTGTCACTGACCCTACAACTTTGCCTGGCACATATACGATCACGCTTACCGCGACAAGCGGTAACCTTACGCATAGCGCTCCGATCACGCTCGTCGTCAATGCCCAAGCTGGCGACTTTACAGGTAGTATAGTTCCCGGCTCCCAAACAATCGGCGGCGGTGAAGTTGCGAGCTACTCGATCCAAGTTATCCCAATCAATAACTTTGTCGGGGATGTCACGCTCAGCGTGAGCGGAGTGCCGCCCATGGCCAGCGCCAGCTTTACGCCGCCGGTGGTAACAGGCGGTTCAGGTTCGACCCTACTGACGATTACCACTGCTGCTACCACGCCGATCGGAAAGTACGTCCTCACTCTGACGGGGACCAGTGGCAGTCTCACTCACAGCGCCAACGTCATTTTCAACGTGAGTTCGAACGCAGATTTCACGGGGAAAATAACGCCAACAACGGCCGCTGTCGTCCCGGGTGCGCGCGCCTCGTTCACAGCCTCGGTTATACCCCTCAACGGTTTCACCGGTAATGTGACCGTGAGTGTATCGGGGCTGCCATCGGGCGCCAGTGCGCGAGTAACCCCCTCAGTCGTGATGGGTGGGTCAGGGTCCGCCTCGCTACTGATTTCGACCACAGCTAGCACTCCCCTGGGCACCTACGCTCTGACTATCACGGGCACGTGCGGGACGCTCGTGCACGGAACGACCATCACGCTAAATGTGAATGCAACGCCTGGGGATTTCGGGGCAACAATTAATCCGACGTCAAATATGATCGCCGTCGGAGGCTTTGCGAGCTATTCGATCAACGTGTTCCCGATTAACGGATTCACAGCCAATGTCGCGCTCTCTGTGAGTGGCGTGCCTGCAGGAGCATCGGCCGGGTTCAATCCAGGAAACGTTGTTGCAGGTGGCTCGGGCAGCGCCACACTCACGGTGACAACAACCGGCTCGGTAACGCCCGGGACCTATACTCTCAGCGTAACTGGAACGAGTGGAAGCATCACGCACACAGCGGAGATCACGCTCATCATAAGCGCTGGCCCCTAATTTTGGATCTGTGTGCTGTTGATCAACATCTGACTAGCCGTGTGGTTCCGCACCCGACATGCGGACCCACGCGGCATAGTTGTCAAACAGCGTGGCCGGCACCCAGCTTGTCAGCCAGAACCCGGGATCGCCAGTGGCAAATTTTCCCCCAGTATTGGCACGCTTGTAACGTCAGTCGGCTATACGGCTTTTACAGCAGCAAAATATGAATGCAACACACCCTGCATTTTCAGGGTCTAAACGCCGTTAGCACCTAGGTTTATGCATTTAGGTTCCAGTCTGGGTTTGTGAGCACGGGAGCATCAAAATGCTGAACGGACCGGCGTCTCGATTCACGCGTTCTGAATGGCTGCTCCTGCTCGTTTTTGTTCTATCGCTGCCATTTGTCAGACCTTGGCTTCACGGCGATGGGTTCGGATTCTACGGCTTCGCGCGCACCCTGCTTATCCAGCACGACCTGAACTTCGAGAAGGATCTGCGAAAAGGGTATGAAGCTAACCCGGATGTGATGAAGGAATCCTTCCGGGAGAAATATCTCGTCCCCTCCACTGGCCGTTTTGCCAATCACTTCACATTGGGGCCGGCCATCCTGTGGTCTCCCTTTCTGGTGCCGGCGCATGGCTTCGCCTTACTCTTTGACAGGATCCGCGACACTCATCTGGCCGTGGATGGTTTTTCAATGCCCTATATGATTGCCATGGCCCTGGGCACCGCGATCTACGGCTTTCTTGGAATTTGGTTTTCTTTCCAGTTGGCCCGCAAATATCTGCCCGACCGATGGGCGCTTCTCGCCACTTTGGGAATCTGGTTTGCCAGCCCGCTTGCCTTTTACATTTACGTTGATCCTTCTTTCTCCCACGCTCATTCCGCGTTCGCTGCTGCGCTCTTCGTATGGTATTGGGACCGCACGCGTGGCTCCCGCGCTTGGAGGCAGTGGTTTGTCCTCGGATTGATCGCAGGTCTCTTGATCAACATCTATTACGCGAATGTCTTTGTCCTCCTGCTGCCGCTGTTCGAGTCACTGTCAGGATACCGGGACGCTCTTCGGAGCTCGGGATCTGAGAGAGTCGGCAGCCTTCTCGCGAAGAACGTGCTCTTTGCTGCCACCACCTTCCTCCTATTCATCCCCACCATGATCACGAAGAAGATCCTCTTCGGTGGGTATTTTACTTTCGGTTACAAGGAACGCTGGTTCTGGAATTCCCCCGCATTCTTCAAGGTATGGTTTTCTGCCGACCACGGATTGTTCACGTGGACGCCGATTCTTCTTCTTGCCGTCGCGGGCTTTTTCTTTCTGCGAAGGATAGACCGCATTTTAGGCACCTACTTCTTGATTGTGTTCGTGGCCTATACGTATTTCATCGGCTGCTACGAAACGTGGCACGGTCTTCACTCATTTGGCGCTCGCTTTTTTGTCTCGTTGAGCGTTCTCTTTGTCCTCGGACTCGCTGCGCTCCTTAACTGGCTGACGCGCCTGGCTCCGCGCCGGCTCACTCTGTCGGCCGCAAGCGTGGTGATTGCTTTGCTGGCTCTTTGGAACTTCGGCCTAATGTTTCAGTTTGGGCTCCATCTGGTATCGCCAGTCGGTCCGATTTCATTTCGTGACGCCGCTTACAACCAAGTCGTCGTCGTGCCAGTTAGAGCCTCTCAAATGCTCTCTTCCTTTGTGAGTCGAAGAGTTCATTTGGCATCGCAAGTGTATTACCAACCTGCCAATCCACCCACTTCTTATCAAGCGGAAGATGCTAGATAGTTCTCGCCGTTCGCGGAGCGAAAGCACGATTCGCCACGAGAATCGCGGCTCAGCGAGGCTTGTGAAATGCGAACGCACTCTAAGCCGAGCAAGTGAAGCTACGGGGCGTTTCAGCATGGTTAGAGAGCGTCCATTGTGAACGGGCAAACGCATATCATTCACGTTGCGTTAATGAAGCAGACGAATCGAAAGCCCATACTACTTTTCTCATTCCAAGCACCATGTGCAGCGAGGCGAGCGCTGAGAGAGACGCAGAAGTATGGCTGAAACGCTGGCGAGAGCGACGGTCGAGCAGGCCTATGCAATGGCCATTCTGATCCGAGAAGTGGAACAGAGGCTATTAAGCCTTTTCGCAGATGGAAAACTGTTTGGGACGGTCCACACCTGCATCGGGCAGGAGTTCACGGGAGTGGCCGTTGCGCAAGCATTGCAAGCGGGGGATTTGCTCTTCAGCAATCACCGGTGTCACGGGCACTTTCTTGCGCGCACGGGGAACGTCGAAGGACTCATCGCGGAGGTCATGGGAAAAGAGAGCGGCGTGTGCGGAGGCCGTGGGGGGAGCCAGCACCTTTGTGAGAGGGAGCGAGGGTTCTTCAGCAACGGGATTCAGGGAGGAATCGTTCCGGTGGCGGCGGGGCTGGCAATGTCGCTTGAGCTTGCCGGGACGGATGGAATAGCGACGGTGTTCATCGGAGACGGCACATTGGGAGAGGGTGTCGTGTACGAGACGCTGAATATCGCGAGCAAGTGGGGGCTGCCGCTGCTGATTGTGCTAGAGAATAATCGGTATGCGCAGAGCACGTCGCAAAGCCAGACACTGGCGGGAGAGATTGCCGCGCGGGCGGCGGCGTTCGACGTGAGATTTTGCAAGGGCTCGGCATGGGAGCCGGAGAGATTGCTGGATCAGGCAGCCGAATGCGCGGAGAAAGTACGGAGGGAACGGCACCCCATGTTGCTCCAGGCGGACACCTACCGCCTAATGGCACATTCCAAGAGCGACGATGACCGCGATCCCGCAGAAGTGCAGAGTTACTGGGAGAGGGATCCGCTGGAGTCGTTCAAGCGGGAGAATCCAGAGGCAGCGCAGCGTCTTTGGAAGGAGGCAGAGTCCCGCGTTGCGGCGGCCGTGGAGAAAGCAGAATTGAGCTCGTTTGCCAGCGCAGACGGCGAGAAAGTGGAAGGGCGTGAAAAGCGAAAGGTCCGATGGAAGGCTGTGGAAGGACTGCCGGAAGGGCGCGGAGTCGCAATGCTGCGCGAAGCACTGAGACGGAACATGCGGCGGAACGAACGGATCGTTCTTCTGGGCGAGGACATTGAAGGGCCGTATGGCGGTGCGTTCAAGGTGACGAAGGGGTTGAGTGAAGAGTTTCCGGGGCGCGTGCGGAATACGCCCATCAGTGAAGCGGCCATCGTTGGAATTGGAAATGGACTCGCACTGGGAGGATACCTGCCCGTGTGCGAAATCATGTTCGGGGATTTTCTGACCCTGGCAGCGGACCAGTGGATCAACCACGCTGCGAAATTCCGCTATATGTATAACGGCCAGGTGGAGGTACCGCTGATCGTGAGGACACCAATGGGCGGGCATCGCGGGTACGGGCCGACTCACAGCCAATCCATCGAGAAACATTTTCTGGGAGTTCCGGACACCCGAGTGCTGGCGCTGAATGGGCGACTGGATCCCGGAATCGTCTACGACGAACTGTTTGCAAGCATTGACCGACCAACGCTGGTGATTGAGAACAAGATGATGTATGCGGCTTCGCTGGATTCGCTAGTGCCAGCGGGATTCGAGCTGGAGCACAGCGACGAGGCATTTCCGACGACCCGGCTGCGACCCTCAGAGACGCCGGCGGTGACTGTCTTTTGTTACGGCGGAGTGCTTCCGTACGCCGAGCAGGCAGTGGCAGAGGCGTTCGCAGGGACGGAAGTGGTGGCGGAAGTGATTTGCCCCGCCCAGCTTTATCCGTTGAATTTGTGGCCAGTAATTGAATCGCTGGAGAAAACGCAGCGGCTGCTGGTCGTGGAGGAAGGAATGAGCTTCGCTGCATTGGGGGCGGAGTTGATTGCACAGATTTATGAACTGGCGCCAGGAGCGATGAGACTTGCAAAGCGGCTGGGACCGCAGGAGCAGCCGATTCCGTCCTGCGCGGTTCTGGAGAACGAGGTTCTGCCGAGTGCGGCATCCATCGTGTCGGCCATTGAGGAGCTTGCCCGGCATGCATGAAGTGACGGCGATACGCGTTCCGTTTGACAACGTAAACGACGAGACAGTGAAACTGTTGGCGTGGCTGGTGGAAGAGGGGCAAGAGGTCTTCGAAGGGCAGATACTGGCGGAAGTGGAGACCAGCAAAGCCGTGGTCGAGATGACGGCGCCAGTTGCCGGGCGAGTGTCGCTGAAAGCGAAAGCAGGCGACGATGTGCGCGTTGGGATGGCGATTGCCTATATCGGAGCAGATGGGCAGGACGTAGCCGCCGGGCAATTGAGAGGAGAGGAAGAAGCGGAGGTTGGGGGGCGCGCGGGGGAATCACGCGCAAAGACAGGCGAAGGCCAGGATGCGCTTCCCACCGGAGTCACTTTCAGCAGGAAGGCGTTAGGGTTGATCGAAAGGCATGAAGTGGACCCGAGGGTTTTTGCGGGGCGTGGTTTGGTGCGCGAACAGCACGTCCTGGAGTATCTGGAGCAGATTCCCTGTATTAAGGCGGATGCGCCGGGACTCCATTTTGCGCTGAAGGGTCTAGTGCTCGATAACGTGACATTGCCTGACGGGCTGGCAGATAGCGACCGCGGGCGTTTGGATGACGAGTTTCTGCGCTACTTGGGCGCGAATGCCGAGAAGTTTAGCAAACTGAGCTCGGCAGAGAAGTGTGCGGCGTATCGCGAGCACGGGGCGGAGATTGGAAGCGGTGTTGTGCTGGGGCCAGGAACCATCGTGATCGCTCCGCGAATTGTGATTGAGACAGAGACGCAATTTGGGGAGAACACTTCGATTCAGTGCCGCGAGCGGTTTCACGTGGGCGGTTTTTCGAGTTTTCGAGGGAACCTGAGCGTGCGGGGAGGCACGGTCGTCTTCGGCAAAAGTATCTTTGCGGGGCAGAACATTCGGATTGGGGGCGGTGGCAACGCGGATCCATGGTCACTCCTGTGCGTCGGAGACGGGACGTACCTTGGGGACGACGTTTTTGTCAACATTTGCAGGCCGGTGGTGATTGGGGAGGAAGTGTTTCTGACGCAGCGATCGATCCTGGTCACGCACAACATCGGGCATTCGATTTTGGATGGCTATGAGAACCGATTTGCGCCTATCGTGCTGGAGGATTATTCACAGGTAGGAATGAACTGCACCATCTATGCGGGGGCGTGGATCGGACGAGCGGCGATCGTGGCTTCGAATTCGTACGTGATTTCCTCCATACCGGCGGGAAAACTGGCGATCGGAGTGCCCGCGAAGGTGGTGAGAGACGCGGTGAGGCGGCCGGAGCGAAGCCGACAAGCGCAGATTGTACACACGATGGTGAACGAGTACCACGAGTTGTTGAGGCTCAAGGGACACCCGGTTTCAGAGTTGGCAACCAGGCCGTATCACGGGTTTGCCGTGAGTCAGGGAGAAAAACGATTCCAGTTGGTGTTCCTGGAGAACTCTTCGCTGGATGACATGGACTTGGAGGCAGCGGACCAGACGGTGCTCTGGGTGCTGGATAGCCCCTCCGGAAATGTCCCCGCGAATTGGACGGTGATGAATCTGCTGGAGAAGAAAGTTTCGGGGCCGGGCGGAGTGTTTGTGGACTCGACCCGCGAGTTCCTGCGGAAACGTGGAATCCGATGCCAGCCGGGCCCCTGGCTATATAAAAAAGGTATGATCTAAGGACTTATCGGATGATTGCCCAGCAGGGTGTGCCTGAAGTGATACCGAGCGATCATTTTTCGCCGGAGTTGTATGAAGAGACTCTGTGCAAAGCGAAAGAGTTAGGGTACGAGTTTCCGACGGTCTCCCAACTGAAGGATGGGATTTCACGGTTTCCGCGGTTTCTATTGCTACGGCACGACATTGATTCCTCGCCGAAGTATGCGCTGCAGATGGCGAAGTTGGAGAAGCGGCTAGGCGTGCGATCGTCGTACTACGTGCTGATGCATTCGGAGAACTACAATCCGGCGGCGCCCGCGCATTGGGATGCGCTTCGGGAAATCATCGAGATGGGATTCGAGGTGGGGCTGCATTACGAGACGGACTTTTTCGAGAACCGGAAGATAGATCCGCTGGAAGGGATCCTGAACGACGTGGCGGCGCTGGAGAAGATTCTGCACATCACGATTCGCTCCGTATCGCAGCATCGGCCGGCGTCAAACACTTTTCTGAAGACGCTCAACGAGTATTACGTCGATGCCTATAACGAAGAGCTGATGCACGACATGCTGTATGTGTCCGACAGCGGTTTCAAGTGGCGTGGGAAGAGCCTGATGGAGCAACTGGGAAGTCACGATCGTATCCATGCGCTGGTTCACCCGCTCACGTGGAGTTTTGGAGATCTGGACATGGCGGAAACGTACCGAAGGATGAGTGGGGAACTCGAGCAGGCGATCCGAGCGTCGTTTGAGGATTTCATTGAATCCACGAACCGATATTTGAGCGAACGCGGCAACCGGGACCTAGAGCGAATCAGACAGTATGCTTATCCGGCGGTCGCAAAAGAACCGCCGGAAAAGTCGGCGAAACTCCCGGGAGTCGGAAACTTCTTACATCATCAGGAGTAACCCGTCAATACCGTCGACGATGTACCTGTTCGACTAATTGATTCATATGTGTATGACGCGCTCGCCTCTTGGACTCGGGAAGGAAACACCGGGGCGCAGAAGTCGCTCTGTGGCCACTGGTCGCATCATTTCTCATGACGGCCTCGGCGGGCTGCATCATCGCTACGATCCGGCTGTCTAATTTGAACCGACGTAGCGCCGCGAAAACGCCCGGATTCCCCCATCCTTATCTGTAGGCACTTGGCGCGGCCGTTCTCCTGGGGAGAATCTTCGCGCTCGGGGCGGGGCCATCACAGGTTTTCTCTTTATGCTGTCGCGATAGGGAATTGTGTGATTTTCAGTGCGGACAGAATTCTGCCGAACGACATGGCCCGTTTTGTACCCAGTGCAGGAACTCATTCATTGGAATTTCGAACGCTCTCAGGCAATTGTACTGGCGCAGGACCGCCTGATTTGCATCATCGCTGAGAGGGCCCTGCAAAATTCGAGGATTAACCATCGATCCCAATCTGGGCTGAGAACGACCTCTGACACACCATCATTCTTCCGGTCCTAACAGACATGGGTCGGGCGCAGACCAATGCAGATACCCGACTCTTGTTAGCGATATGTGACGCGGGCGTGAATATTGCCCTCCCTGCCTGGCACGACAAGGTTGGTCGGCAACTGTCAAATCAGCCGATCTATCGATCCGGCGACATCTTGCCCGGTGGCCAAGCTCTTGATGGAGAACAACCCGCAGGTTTCTTCTGCCAAACTTTTCCTGGGTATTTGCAGGTTTGTAACATCGTTTAGCTAAACCCTTGTCTGGATTTACGCGGCGAATAGCGCTCAGAACTCGCCCCACACTAAGATTCACGCACAGGAAGAAACCGTCATGAAACGAAAGCAGGTCGAGAGCGAAACCGGCGGATCTTCGCGATGCATCCCGGCGGAACTGACTGGGCGTCGCCGGTTCCACTGGAACACTCGGACACTGCCCTGGATAGCCGCGCTGTTCTGTTTAACTCTGGGGACGGTCGGAGTTCATGCTCGCAACGGGAATCCGCACAACCCAGACTCAGAGACGGGTGCTTCAGATCCCGCGCCAGCCAAAGCGGCTCCCCACACGGAATTAGCTCGAACGAGCTCCTCAGCGCAACCAGTGCCTGCTGCCACGCCCGAAACTCCCGTCGTTGGCGCGGCAACCACGGACGCGGCCGCTCCAGAGCCGAGCTCGCCGGCCAACAAATTGGTCGGCAACGCAGCCCCCGTGACGCCGATTCCCCTGGCCGCCTCATCCACGTCGCCAGCTGGCCAATTTGCATTCTTCTCGCCGAATGGCACCACCCTTTCGAGCAGCCCGGTCGTAACTTGGGATGATTACAACCAACAAGTAATCTTCACACCGAATATAACAAGCGGTGCGCAAGACTTCATGGACTGGGTCTCTCCGGTTGGCCCGAACTATTGCGCTGGAGCACCAGGGCATCACCTATTGCAGCTTGATGTTGACGGCACGCTCTACCTTAAAGGCTTGTGCGGTGTTCTGCGGAACGAAGAGATCCTGGATAATCAGGGCAATATCACTTTCTTCGGCAGCACAGCAGCGTTGCCTGCGGGAGGGTTCGCGGTCGATTACTCGAATGGTGATACGTGCGTCGTCTACATCAATCATGACGGCACGCTCCCCTCGGATGCCGGGACTTGCGGCGACAGGGCGACTCGCTACAATAACGTCACGGGGCTCGCGACCCAATATGCGGGTTTGCCGAGCAGAGGATCCTCCACTGGGTTTCCCTTCATCGTCAGTTCGATCGACACGACTTTAGCGGGCTCGGTGGCCGATTACACTCTGTATACCACGGCCGCGAACGGATACGGAGGCCCCGGCTTATACCGCCTCGAAGTGTATATAGTTGCAACTTCGCCAGCGGAGGGGGCGACCTTGCAATTTGCAGTTTCCTACAACGACGGGCAGGCAAATCAGACCCTCACCAATGGACCGCCAGTTTGGTTCAACGCGCAAGGAGACTTCTTAAGTTTTTCTCAGCCATTTTATGTCGCTGCGAACACACCAATTGCCGTCTCGACAGTGGCGACGAATTCCCCCACGTATCACGCCGTCATCCGGCTGCTTGCCGAGTAGATTTGCGCCTCTGCACTGATGCTTCAGCGAGCAGCGGCAGTTGATGTGCCACAAGACAAAATGTTCCTGAGTTTTCGGCGGCTGCAGAAAATCGGGAAGGGAACTGACTGAAAGCAAGTATCTTAAAATTGTGGAGCCGAGGCCCGGACTTGAACCGGGGGGGGCCTGCCGATAGCTCCAGAAATATCATTCAGTTGATTCTGTTAGCTCTTTCTTGCGTCTTGTTTCACGGTTTTGTACCGTATTCGCAGCTTATTGTTCCCTTCCTGTTCCCTCGCCATTTCTCGATATCCAATCTGCTGCCGGTGGGTTCAGCGGCTGAAAATGAGAGTCCGGCCGCATGTTGTTTCGTGCGAAAGAAGGTTGAAGAGCGATCCTTCGCCCGGCGGGTCGCGCCGGGCGAAGGATAGTGATTCTAGCCGGATGGTCACAACCACTTATCAATCAAGACGCTCATGCGATAGCTGAGGTTCCCGATTTGGTGGTACGGGTTGGTCTGGCCGCCGCAGACGACGAAGTTGAAGGCGTCCGCCTTCGGCCACTTCGGGAACACCGAATCGTCCGTAAGGCTGGCCGCCTCCGGACCTCTCGGCGGATAGCTGAACAGACTGGATTTGACTTCCTTCAAAGTGACCGTCGTATTCTTCTGCAGCCAGTCGGCGAGATCTTCCTTCGTCTTGAACCCGAGATCGCCCAAACCGTGGGCGACGAGCGGATCCACAACGAAGAGCGCGCCGAAGAGCGAAGCGAAGGGCGACAGGTTGTGAACAAACGCTTCGTGGAAGTGCGGAACCGGTTTCATGCCGAGACCCCGGGCGCCCTGCCCCTGTGTGATTCCAAATCCGAAGAAGAAGCTGATGACGCTCTCGTCGGGCTTGAAACCCTTTTGGACGTGGAACGGAGTCCACGGGCTGTCTTTTTCGTTTTCCGGAATGATCAGGTTGCTGTAGTTCACGACGTTGCCCTGCGTGCCCATGTAGGTCTCGCCCGGGATTCCGCCGCCGTCGAGGTTTCTCGACATCAGTGTCCAGGCCCGGCCGATCGCCGAGTTTGGCTGCGTGAAGGGACCCATGGCGCCGATTCCGGAGTTCATGTTGAGCTTGTCGCGGACCGGGCCATTGATCACCGCTGCGGACACGAGCGAGTTCGTCGAGCTGAAGAGCGCCGAAATTCCCGTGGATGCAATCGCGAGGATGGTCGGGAAATAGTCCGGCGTTGCGCCCGCCATCACCGCGTTGACGGCCACGTGACGGACTGTATAGGACCACGCGGGGAAAGCACCCTGAGCGGGAGTCATCTTGCCGACCACTTCATCCGGCTTGTGGCTCGTGCCCTTGAGCATTTCTTCGACGAGGTCGTCGGTGGGAATGATGATCGGGAGACCATCCGTCATTCCATTGTCGAGAAAATATTGCTGTAGGTTTTTCGAGGAGTCCGGCCCGAACGTGGGCGCGCCGGTGGGAGGAGTGATGGAGCCGGTCTTCGCTTCGTCCGCCGTGAGCGGGGAAGTGAGAGCGTCGATCACTTCCTTCATGAAAGGCTTGCCGCTGACGGGATCGTTCCCTTGAATGTAGGCTTGCATTTCCGTTTCGTTCTTGCCCCACACCGGATGCGGAGTGAAGCAGATGCGTTCGAGGGGCATTCCGCGTTTCGCGGCGTTCGTCTTCGCGAGGTCCTTGAACGCGATGGTGACGATCGGGGCAGACGGCAGGCCCATCTTCTCGAACGTCATGCAGTGGCCGACGGTGGCTGGCGTACACGTGCTGCAATGGCCGATCGCCATAATGGCGGCGTTGGCCTTGGCCTTCATCTCCGCGAAGAGCTTCGGATCTTCGTCGGCGAAGCCGCCCGCCTTCAAGCGGTACTCGATGTTTACGCTGGGCATGTTCTTGTTGAACCAGATCTTGATCTGGTTCAGAAAGGTGTCCGCGCTGGGGAATCCGTCGGATACCAGGTAAATCGTTTTGCCGTCGAGGCTGTTCAGCCGCGGCGCCATGGGAATCAGCTGGATGGCGGGAGGCAAGCCTCTCGGATTTACGGCGGTGATTTTCCCCGGATCAATTTTGGCTACAGCCGGGCTCTTGGACGGCTTCGCAAGAGCGGGCGCGCCCGCCAGAATCGCCGGCGATACTCCGAGCAGCGACAACATTTTGCGTCTGTTGACCTTCATGATTGATGTGCCTCCTATGTTTCGCTCGCACCCCCTGGGGCGCAGCGTATGCGTGCGCGGAGCCGTGCACGGCTCAAGGGCGCGCGGAAGAAAAAATTAATCTCGATTACTTCAGTTTTGGGGAAACAACCAACGGTTGCTTAGGAGTCGAGCGTTCAAGTAAAACCTTGGAGCCAGCTCAGGCGGGAAGATTGGGAGGGAGAAACTCCAGACAAGGAACCCATAAACGCAATCATTTGAAGCGATCTCCTCGCTCCGGTCCAATTGCCTAACCCATTCGAACGGTACCATATCACAAGACGCCGATTATGGTAAGACGGGTACACCCAATGGCAAGAGCGATTAGGACGAGAGTGAGCAAAGCTGAGGATAGCGGGGGCCGGTCGGGTAGTTCTCTCAGCCTTATCTTTTTCATAGTCATCTCTCCCTCTCTTACGGCGGAAGTAGCCTATCGATATCGGTCGATACGTCCACCCGCTTTCCAGTTTTCTTGAATCTAGCGTTGACGCTCGCTCCTGCCGCAAGAATTCCTTCCTGTGATGCGCGTAGGCGCTCCGTTAGATTTTCCCTCAGCCGATCGAAGAAATGAATGTTCTCATTTAGGACTTTCTGCGCGATCACAGTCAGTCCCGCAATCTGGGTTTCGTCTAGGCCCGCCGGCTTGAGGGTTTCGAAGTCTGCCGCTGCGCCCTCTTCGCTGTACTTCCCAAAGATAAGGTTTTCCGCCGCCATACCTCCAACCGCAATCACGTACTGCAAACGGGGTTCGAGGTTTTGGACTCCGCTCGTGAATTTCACAGCTAGGGCGGCATGAAAATCGTGAGCTTGAAGCGCTCCCGGCACCTCATTAGCGGCCATTCTTTCTATGTAATCTATCTTGGCGCCCAGTGACAATCCGACCACCGTATGGCCGGCTTCATGCGTCGCCACGCGCTCGAAATCACTCTCCACCGCGATCCATTCGGCATTGGAGGTCTTAGACAGACATTTCATCAACTGTGTCTCATCAAGGAGCAGTGCCCCGAAGCGGCCGCCCCCATCACTCGATAACTTCACTACGCTTCGATATCCCCCCTCCCATAGGGAGAGCCGGAATGTTTTCGCGATGCAGCTTACTTGGGATGAATAACGGCCGAGGATGCTTTTGGCTGTGTCTAGAAAAGGCTCTAGGGACGCTTGCCCTGTTAGGTTCTGAATGGCGATCAAATCCCCGCTAACATCCACTTCGGTGTACCCGCCGTGGAACAGAATGTCAGCGGCCGCGCCCGCTGCTTGAACCACGCATTGAGTCTCCGCGGTCGCGGATGCCTGTTCCCAACCGTAGAGAGACTGAAGAAATACGCCGGGCCCGTGGGAATGAGGTGCTACGGCAATCCCCAACACGTGGGCATTCAGATGATGTGCCGCGACAATGTGACCCGCTTCGTGTTCTGCGGCGCGCGCTAAGATTGATTTCACGAACTCTTCGGGAATGATTGCCTCGCGCTTGCCTCCGTCGATGTCTGGTATCCAGAATTTAACTGATTTCACTTGTTCGTCCTTTGCTTCGTCAGCCGAACGAGGAATCCACGGGAAACAAAAAGGTCAGTGCGCCAAACCTACCGAGTTGAATGGCCTGCTCCATCATGATCACGTTGCGCGTGTCTGCGTCACCGAGGAACGGAAACCAATTGGCAGCCGTGGTTCCGGCTTGGAAATATCCGGAGGGAGGCACAGCAGCACCCGAGAGCGCAATCCTTGTCGGACAATCTTCTGGCAGAGAACTTAAACTTTTCGTGACGCTTCGCAGTCGCGCACGAAAGGGTTCTGTTGATATCCATTTCCACTGAAAATCCGTGGGCGACCACTTTATGACCACACAGGGGACGATTTCCGTTTGCACGTAGCGGATTGCGGTGCTTGTTACCGACGTTTCGAAATGTTTTGCAATGGCGAGTATTCCAGCCAGTCCGACCTTTTGCCGACCGGCCATCTGATCGAATTCCGTTGAAGGCATTAAGAGGTGTGAAGCGAAATGATCCGCTTCGCGTTCGACCGAGAGTTTCGATTCGAACTCGGACTGCGAACCATGCGCCGGAGCCGCTCCGGAACTCAGGGCGTTCCGATGTTCGTCAATGAAGTAGTGACCAAGTTCGTGCCCGACTGTGAATCTCGCTCTCGGGCTGTCGGCGCTGGAGACCCGGTCCAAATTGCAGTAGATGTGAAATCGTCGGTCACGGTGCTCGATCATTCCATCGAATGCCGAGCGGTAATGGCCGTGGCTGATGGTGATTTTGTTGCTGTCCAATACAGGCGCCGGGTCAAACGGTGCCGTGGGGCAATACTCCCGCGAAACCGCCTCGGCCAACGCCGCAAGTTCGTCGAGTCTTTCTGCGGGGACTTCCGAAGAATTACTTGTCACGGGTCTTCGCTTCGGCTGCATCGCGGTCTCTTTTCATTCGCTCCTCGACTTCGGGTGAAATTGTGCCCCCCTCCGCGCCGCCCGCGCCAGATTCTCAGTCGTCTGGGAGTTTTCATTCTTTGACTGGGGATGATGAATCGTGCGAACACGGCCGGCGCGGCGAAGTAGCTCGCGCGGATAGTCAAAAGAAGTCGGTATCGTGATTTGTTGGGCGGCGAGTTTCTTCTCGGCTTCCAAGACCTCCGCTTCAGTCTCGGGAGTCAGCCAGCCCTCCGCACGCATTGCTAGTAAGACTTCTCGCTCAAGCACACTCCGATCAGCTTTGTCTCCCTTGCCCTTAGACTTGGCCATTGAGTAGCTCCTCGTAACTAGTGATTGTTATGGTCGGCCAGATACTGTTTCAGCTTGTCGAGCGCCCGCGACCGAATCTGCCGGATATTGACAGCGGTCGTCTGAAAGCGTTCTTCGAGGGCCTTGACTTCATCGCTCGACATCCTATGACAATCAGCGCCGGATTCGTACCCGGCATAACTCGCGAGTAGGATCTCTCGCTCGCGCTCGGTTAGCGTGCCCAGCCCTTCTCGAAGGAGCGGGAGCCGATCGGATTGGCCTGGTTCGGGGCTGGGTTCTTCAGGAGTCAGCGCCTCGGGTGCGTCAGCGTGTGGGTCGTCAACATAACTGATCGACGGGTGCCGGCGCAGGGTTGAGAAGAACAAATTGTTCGCAATCTTTCCGAGCCAAGCGCGGATGCGAGCCCGCTCCCGGTTGGTATCCCCGCAGTTTAATGGCTTGAACGTGTGGGCCTTTTGGAAGACCCGAACAAGAGTGTCCTGCGCTAGATCCTCCACGCCGAGGTCGCCAAGGATGGCTCGGAACCGGCCGCAGACGCCCAAAACATACTCCCGATGCCGGAAAAAGAATTCTTCCCATGCGTCCTCCGCGGCGCTTGGGTCCTCGGACTGGAGAGACATATAGAAAATCAGATCTTCGTCCGAGTCACCGGCGAAGCGTGTCCTGGTTGTGGGCTGGTTTACGGCCACCATTGACCTCGGCATCAATACCGACATGATACGCGCAAGCGTGACATGAGGCACGGCCCGTGTTCTAAGCCGTCCGTCGAATAACCCTTCTTGGTGGTATGTCACGCCGCCGGCATATCTAGGATGGGAGCGGTCGGGACCTTGGCCAAGCCCCCCGTCACGCTCGCGCATACTGACAATGAGAGCCCATTCAGGCTGCCACGCGCCAAGATTGCTTTTCCATGGCGGACCGTGGCGAGGAGACCGTATGAGTACAACTGTGGACCAGAACCAAGCGGGCAACGAGAGCTCGCGCGAACTGTATGTGATTTTCGTCGGAGACATCGAGGAGAAGTGGCGGGAAGCCGATGTGATCGCGGAAAAAATCATGCACGACGCGGGCGTGTCGGAGCCGGAAAAGTTCATTTTGGAGGCGCTCGACCACAAGGGTGGAAAGCCCGTTGCGGAGTTCACATCCAACGACTCGGTCGATCTTGCAGCCAGGGACCGCAAGTTTTTCCGGGTCACACCGGGTGGGGGCGGCAGGTCGTGAACGACCCAGAAGCCGAACTGCCTCCGCCGTTTGCAAAGGCACTGGCGTGTCTGCGCTCCCATCGCGACGGTGAAGTGCGGGTAGACGCGATCAAGGACAATTTCGCATATGTCTGGATCGGCGGCATAGCCAAGAACCAATCATCCGAAGAACCGGGTGGGTGGATTCGATTGCCTGTGGCCTTCCCGCACGCGAATCCTCATGGGTTTGTGACGAGGGAACCTCTCAAAAGCGCTGGCGGAGGGGATGTTACGGACGGCCACAACGCAGGCCACGACATGTGCGCGCCCGTGCATCCGCTGGGCGGTGCGCACTACTACAGTTGGACCTGGGAAAACGCTCCGCAGTTGCGTTCTCCCGAGGACATCGTGGGTGTCGTGCAATGGTGCGAGCGACGGATACGCAGAGGATGAGGCTCGAATTTGCCCTCACGGAAAAGCAGCTTGGCGACGTGCTCAATCGTCTATTCGGTGATCGGGCGCACCGGCTCGAAGATCCCGAACGAGGATTTCTAGCTGCCGTCTTCGCCGCGACCGGCCCCACTCGACGCACGCTGCTGCTGGGTCAAGTCATCGAACCCGAGCCTAGCGACGTTTATTGGTCGCAAAAAGACGGGCTCGTGATGAGCCATCACTACTACAGTCGAGCCCTGTCGCTGATTCAATCCATGCCGGGAGCGGGACTCATCAACGTGCATTCCCATCCGCGCCCTATGACTGGGGCCTCTCCGCCTGGGCCGAGCAAGCAGGATCTTGCGACGGACGCGCGTGAGCTTTGTTTTGCCTCTCGCGCGCTGACCGAAGGAAGCGTGACAGCCGCGGCGATCGTGACTCCGGGTGGCGGCGTGAGCGTACGCGAATACACGTTCCGGCGCCCGCGCTTGAAAGAAGAGGCTTTGCACCCAGATTTTGGACCGGCAGGAGCAAGAATCGCCTTCGCCCAAAAGGTGCGAGTTGTGGGACCAGGTTTGCGCGTTTTGTGGGGCGACCCAGGCCGAAAACCGCCACGCGCAATTTTCGACACCGCTATGATGGACAGCAGCATCTTGTTGTGGGGGGCGGAGGGTCAGAGAATCCTGTCCGAGCTCACCATTGGAATCGCGGGGCTGGGCGGCGTCGGAGGGATCGTCGCGGAATACCTGGCCCGGCTCGGTGTAGGCACACTGATTCTTGTTGACTACGACCGTCTCGAGGACGGCAACTTCAATCGTTCGCAAGGAGCCATGCGCTCCGACGCGGCCTTACGGCTGCCTAAAGTTGAGGTTTACAGTCGTATCGCCAGAGAGGCCGCGACGGCGCCAGGGTTCCGGGTTTTTTCCTTCCGTGAATCCGTAGCGGAGTCGGCCGGGCTGAAGCCCCTACTCGACTGTGACATTGTGGTGGCGGCGGCCGACGACGCGTTTGCCCGTCAGGTTTTGGATCACATGGCCTACGCTCACCTCATTCCGGTGATCGATGGCGGTACGACTTTGGTTCCGGATTCAGCGTCGATGTTGCTGGCTGCGGGCAAATCGCAAGTCGTGGCGGCCGGACCTGGACACGCGTGCTTGGAGTGTCAGGGCGTCTACATGCAGGAAGAAGCCACGATCGCACGGGAGAGCGCGAGTTGGGGTGACTATATCAATGCCCGTGCAGGCAGCGAACGGAGGATAACGCGTGAACTGCGGGCGCCGAGCGTCATCTGCAACAACGGGCTTGTCGCTAGTTTAATCGGTCTTCGCATTCTCGCGATCGCGTTACGCGTCACGCCTGCAACTCTATGCGGAACCCAGCGCTACTATGTCGAAGATGGCACACTTGTGTGGGGAGCAATTAAGGAGTGTAAAGCCGACTGCCTTAAATCCTCATGGAGTGGACTCGGTGATGCTCATTTCATCCCGGTGGGGGAAGATCTGCGTTGGAAAGAAATTCGCCAGCGAGAAGCCAGTGGCGCGAGTCACCTCCGCACGTCGTCTTCGGGATAAATGCTGTTCTGCTACTGATGAATACCCCGGACACCGAAAAGGCATCCGGGGTGTTTTGCGGTTAGCGGCGATTGCAATTGCAAAGCAGCGCAGCGATGGCAGCCACAGTCGCCTTGACTTTGAAGTCTTCAACAGCGGGCTTCATCATTTGGCTGAGTGTAAGCTGGTCAACATTTGCTGTGCGTGCCACGATCGACGTGGCAAGCACTTCTCCGAAAGATATGACAGCATCCGCGATTGGTTTTTGACAGTCGCAACTTGTCGCTCTCGTCGGTCGGTACAACCGGCGCCGGTGGTGGTGATACCGTCTAGGTGTTCTACTCAAGAAACCCACCCGCCTTTCCAGCCGTCTTGCGCTTCGAAGTCTCAGTTTAGCACTGCGGTCAAGTGCCCTACCGATTGGCCTTCTTTAGCAGTAAAATCTCTCGGCCGTGACAGAACTGCGGATCGGAACTTCGGCGTTTACAGCGGCAGGATGGGAAGGCTCTTTCTATCCGGCAGGGATGAAGCCCGCCGACTACTTCACCTACTACGCCACGAAATTCGACACCGTGGAAGTGGACTCGACCTTCTACGGCACTCCCAGCGCGTCCACGGTGCGCGGCTGGTACGCCAAGACGCCCAAAGACTTCATCTTCGCCCTGAAAGTCCCGCAGGAGATCACCCACGAAAAGGTCCTGCACGATTGCGACGCCGAATTCCAAGCCTTCCTCTCCGCCGCGGACCTCCTCGGCGAAAAGCTCGGCCCGGTGCTCTTCCAGTTCGGCTATTTCAATCAGAAGGCTTTTCCCGGCCTCGACGAATTTCTCGCCCGGCTCCTGCCGTTCCTGAAAAAGCTGCCGAGCGGCTACAAGTTCGCGGTCGAGATTCGCAACAAGAACTGGCTTGTCCCGAAATTCGTGGACGCGCTGCGCGAGCGGGGCGTCGCTCTCACTCTGATCGACCAGTCGTGGATGCCGCGCCCCGCCGAATGGTTCAAGCGCTTCGATCCAATCACCGCCGACTTCACCTACATCCGCTGGCTCGGCGACCGCAAGGGCATCGAGGAGAAGACGAAAACCTGGGACAAAACGATCGTCGACCGCACGAGCGAACTGCAAGAGTGGGTGAAGTATTGCTATCTCGTCCAGAAGCGCGGCATCACCATCTACGCCTACGCAAACAACCACTTCGCCGGCCACGCCCCCGCCACCGTCGCGCTGTTCTTGGAGCTGTGGAACGAGAAGGGATAGCTACGTTAGGATAGCTACTCGCGGTGTTGCGGTCCTGAGTCCCACTTCCTCGCGTTGGAGTTGCCATGTACATATTCTTTGATACGGAGACGACAGGCTTGCCGGATTCATACGATGCGCCCGTTTCAGATCTCGACAACTGGCCCCGTGTCGTGCAAGTCGCCTGGGAGATATTCGACCCCCGGGGTCGGAGAACGGCCGCCCAGTCCTACGTGGTCCGTCCAGACGGCTTCGAGATCCCCAAGGAAGCGGCGCGAGTGCACGGAATCTCGACCGCATACGCCAAGCGGACCGGGACTCCTGTGGCGAAGGTGCTCGCCGAATTTGGCGAAGCCCTTACGGGGGCCTCTGCGGTCGTCGCTCACAACCTCAGCTTCGACTCGAAGGTAATCGGGGCTGAGTTCTATCGTGTCGGGGTCCGCCACCCGTTTCGCGGCAAACATCAAATTTGCACAATGGAGGCCGCGACAGAATTCTGCGCCCTCCCTGGGAATTACGGGTACAAATGGCCGAAACTGGACGAGCTCCACTCCAAATTGTTCGGCAAAAGGCTCAAGGATGCACACGACGCCGCCGCCGACGTGGCAACTTGCGCGAAATGCTTCTTCGAGCTTCAACGCCTGGGTGTGATTCGCATCGGGAAGAGACCGCGTCGCTAACTCAGGCGGGCCACCCGCCCTACAACAGTCGGGGTGCCTTCGCGAGCACGAAAGCAGTCTCACCCTTCGAGCCTATTCGGATCACTTCCAATCCAGCGGCTCGACAAAGCTGCCCCAGCTTTTTTGGAGGAATGATCGCGTAAAAAGACGAGCCGCGTGCCCCTCTTACGAACCATCCGTCTCGAACCCAGGTAGCGTTAGCGTTAGTCTGCCATTGCTCGAAATGAGTATTACGATATTGTGTCGAAACCAGGAGCAAACCGTTCATCTTGAGTACTCGTCTTAGGTCGCGGAGAACGTTGATCCTACCCCACTCGTATTTTGCATTACGAGTTGATTGATGTAGGGACCGGCAAGAGCGAGGCGTTGCTCGATGCTCCGGCGACCTACGCGTCTTCCGACGTGCTGTGGTCTCCCGACTCGAAATCGCTGCTGCTGTGCGGAACGTATCTTCCTCTAAACGTGGAAGACCCTGCCGAGCTTCATGCGAGGCGGACGAGCAGGTTCGTCGTGGAAATTGGATTGGCTAGTCGAGAGATCACTAAGATTACAAATGAAGACTTAAGACCGATCTACTGGGACCCGCAAACGAACATCGTGCAGTTCACTGCGCTAACAAGCTTGGGGCAAGCGGGAGTCCATCGTGGGGTGGTCTACTATCGAAAGGCTCGGGACCTATGGGAAAGACTTACCGCTGTTCCCAAATTTGCAGAGGATGCACGCCCACAAGTGTTGGTGGATGAGGATCTGAACCTGCCCCCACGGATCGTCGCGCTGAATCCGCAAACAGGCCGCAGGACGCTGCTCATGGATTTGAATCCGCAGTTCGCGCAGCTTGCTTTCGGCAAGGAAGAAGAAATTCACTGGACGACGGACAGCGGCATGGCCCTCGACGCTGGGTTGTATCTGCCTCCAGATTACACGCCAGGCAGGAAATATCCACTCGTCATTCAGACGCATGGTTTCGATCCGCACGGGTTTTGGATCGACGGACCCTATACGTCCGCGTCTGCGGCGCAACCCTTGGCGAGCCGAGGAATCGTGGTTCTACAGATGAACGATATTTTCTACGATAGTCTGGAAACTCCTCGGGAAGTGGATCGGGTGATTAGCGCGTATGAAAGTGCAATCGACTATTTGGATCAAAAGGGCATCATCGATCGCAATCGTGTCGGTCTGATTGGTTTCAGTCGAACTTGCATGTACGTGAAATATGCGCTCACGCACTCAATCCATCGATTTGCGGCTGCGCTTGTGACGGATGGCGTCGATGCCGGGTACTTCCAATACTTGCTGTCCTATAATGCCAATCCTAGCTTGGCTTCCGGGTTCGATAACGTTATCGGCGGTCCACCCTTCGGCGACGGCATGGCGTTGTGGTTGAAGAATTCGCCTGGATTTCTGCTCGACAAAGTGCAAACACCCTTGCAAATTCAGGCGATCGGTCCGGATTCTATCCTCGGGGAGTGGGAATGGTTCGAAGGATTGAAGCGGCTAGGAAAGCCGGTTGAACTGGTCTATTTGCCAAGCGGAACTCATGTTCTCATAAGGCCTTGGGATCGGATGGTATCTCAGGGAGGTGCGGTGGATTGGTTCTGCTTCTGGCTGAAGGGACAAGAGCAATCCGATCCGGCCAAGGTGGAGCAATATGCCCGTTGGCGCGAGCTTCGCACGCAATTGAATTCGTCGCCTCACGAGTGAGGGGGCGAGTTCGATTGCGGGGCCGGAAAACCCACTTGACCATTTGGTTCCAGCACTGCGGTGCAAGCCGCAAGTCCATTCGCGCAGACATTCTTCAGAGAAGTGGGCGAAAGTTCACTGCACCCCAGTCAATCCACTACTCATCAGGCTCATACGCGGCGGTCGTAAGGTCTGTCGAGCCTCCTTCGGCAATTACGCCGTCTTCGATCCGACGGGCAGGCCACGGTCCGCTGCGATAGCGGTGCTGATCGAAAAAAGTTCTCGCCTAGCATATTTCATGGTGACCTCGCCTCTAGGGAGATTACGACTGCCGGAGCACTCATTGAACAGAGTGCTCCGGCAGTATGTTACTCATCAGCCTCGTACGCGGCGTTCGTGACGTATTCGTTCAAGCCTTGATGGTCGGATATGGGGGTACCGCTCTTCGATCCGGGGAGATTTGTTGAGTGGATCACCGCAATCGCGGTACTGACCAAAACAACTTCTGGCTTTGCGTATTCCATTGTGTTCACCTCCTTTCTTTCTTGGCGTTCACTTGCACGGCTTGCTATCCAGCTGAAAGGTCGTTAGGGAAGTGGCTCAGCGGCGAACTCTGTTCGCTGAGCGCTAGGGTTTCGCGTTGCATGTTTCTTTCCTGGCCTCGCCCGGAAAGAAACGAAGACTTCCGGATCGCTCGTTGCACGGAGTACTCCGGCAGCATGCTACTCGTCAGCCTCGTACGCGTTGGTCGTGACATAGCCATTGTCATGGTCGGAAAACGTACCGACCTTCGACATGCCCTGGATCGCTGCCTCAGCATGGCCAATCACGGTAACCTCTGGCTTTGCGTATTTCATTGTGCTCACCTCCTTTCTTTTCTTGCGTTCATTTGCTCAGCTAGCTAGCTGAACTCTCTTTGGGTGAGTGACTCCTCACCTCGGCCGGGCTGCAGAGCACCTCGGGATGATCGGCCGCCAGAGACGAGGCTCGCTTAACTATCCGGTGGTCTTTGAGCCCCCTCAGCCAGAACTCGATCCTCAGCGTTCGCATCATGGTCACCACATGGACTTCCTGGCCACGGATAGTTCTGTGCAGTGCTTCGCAGAAGGCGTTTGCATCGACGATTCCAAGTTCGCTGCTGACCATATGCTGGGTCATCTCGGTCAGGCTGGCCCATTCCGTCGAGATGGCTGCCATCGGCGAGCGAACGACGAACGCCTTCCCCTTCCTGTTCAGGAGTTCGTCCGGGACGATTCGGGTGAGCGCGCGACGCATCAGGGAGCGGCGCTGGCCCGGGCGGACGAGTTGTTCACGCGGGGTCGCACACATGAATTCCAGAAAATCGCGGTCTAGATACGGAAAGCGTTTCTCGTAGGCCGGTTGGGACGGCAAGGCGGAGCACGCTAGTTGCCTTCTCAACACATCCAGCGTGGACACGTTCTCCTGAAAGTTTGGCAGCGGGCCGAACAGCTTCACCCGGGATGGATAGCCGGTGAGCGCGGCTTCATGGCGCTTTACAAAGCTGGGGTGCAGCCAAGCTGCGGGCTGCGTTTGTTTCGGTACGCCGATGAGAGCGGGAGGGAAAAACCCTCGCGCGGCCTCGAAGAACAGATGGAACCAGGGTTTCCTCTTGTTCAACGCCCAGACCTTCAGTTGACGCGCGAGCACTCGGAACCGCGCTCTTGCCAGCAAGTCCATCAGCTCCGGCGTGGGTGTTGGCACGCCGCCCGTGACTTCGTCGCCGCCGATGCCGGAGAGCACGACACGATTCCCTTGTGATGCCATGCACGCCGCGAATTGTCGGCTCGCTTTGGTGGGGCGTCCGGCGCCGGAACCTGGAGTCACCGCAAAGGTGTCGCTCTCGGATTCCGCATGGATAGATTCTTGCGTGCCGACATCGATGTGGCACCCGGCGCGGCCGCGCTTTTCTTCCACTCTTGTGAAATAGGGGCGCTCGTTCCAATTCGGTTCGGAGTCGTTGTAGTAAGAAAGTGTATCGAGCCGTGGAGTTTCGGCTGCTCCGCGAGCGATGATGGTGTCAGCCACGCACACGACGGACGAGGAATCCATCCCACCGCTCAGTTCGGCGAGGATGGGCGCGTCGGAACGCAGCCGCCGCTGCACGGCTTCTGCGAAGACGCTGCGAAAGTGCTCTTCATATTCCGCATCTGTGCGGTAACGGATTCTCTTGTTCGGATCAAAATCCCAATACTTCCTGATAGCTTGCCGTCCCCGCTCCAATCGGACGAAACAGGACGGCGGGACCGAATCAATTCCGACGTAGGGCGTGAGATGGGCTGCAGGGAAAAATGAAAACCAGCCGGCGATGTATTCCTCGTCGAGCTCGAAGGCTCTACCCGCGAACAGCACCAGCGGATCGAGAACGGTGCACCAAGTCACCACATCATTGTCGACCGAGTAATAGAGATGGCGCGTGCCGACAGGATCTTTGGCTAGGATGAGCGAGCGTTCGTTCGGATTCCAGATGGAAAGGGCCCAATCGCCAATGAGCTTCCCAAGGCAGTCGGTCCCCCACCGTTCATACACGGCTGAAACGATTGCAACGTCCGTGGAGTCGATCGATAGCGAACTGCTGAATTGGTGAATGAATTCCGCGCGATTGTCGAGGCGGCCATCCCAGGTGACGATAGCGCCTGACGCCGAGACATGTGGCTGAATTTCCTGGCGGGATTCCCTCGTCGTGTGGAGGGCATAGTAGAGAAGGTTCACACCTTCGCTGGAATGCGACGTCCCTCCGTCTGGACCATAAGGAGAGAGAATCTTGCGAACCTTGGCGAGGTATTCCGGGGCGGCCGGCACGCCATCGAAACTCCATCTTCCGAACTGCACACTCATAATCGGTTATACGATCCTGTCGATATGCCGGAGAATCGCCTAGGGCATCTCCCAGTCGCGGTGCAAAGAAAGTTGCAGGTTTACTTCTGCGATACCAGGCTCATTCCCGCTAGCGTCGCTTGCGTTGTAACGGGGAAAAGGGACTATACCTGGCACCACCTTAACCATCGGCCTAAGGACCATCGCCTGAGCAACATTGTTCCCCTCATTCAAGACTTAAACAGAAATCTTTATCACGCGATGAACAACGCGGTGCATCTCGATCCAGTATTGGAATGCGAGCAGCTGAAGAATATTGCTGACACTGCGTTCTGGCTGGACGGCCAAGTCGCGCGTGCGTTCGGTTGCACGCGAATCGGATACTATGTCGCGCAATACAAGGGGCGCCCGTTCTCAGATCAATTGGACTGGGCGTGTCAAGCACTCTATTACGCTCGCCACAAGCCGAACTATCAAATACTCAGCCAGCTCGTTGCCGATACGATTCTAAAACCGCTCGCCAACTGTGAGGATGCGATTCAGAAAGAGGTGGTCAGGAAGCTTCTTCAAGAGTTCGAAGCGCTGCTGACTTTGGGCGGCGACACCGAAGGGGCGGCGTCTCTGGGCGAGTATTCTCGCAATGCACTTCCCCCTCAAGACGGGGTCATGTACGCCGGTGCGCTCAGGAGGAGAGCCCATTCGATTGGGACGGTTTTGGGACCCACAATCGAAGTACTCAATCTTCTAAGAGAGTCGGCCGATGTCGTTTCCTCCAACACAAATCAGACTTTGAATGTCGCCTCCACAAAGAATAACCTCTACTTGGGCGAAGGCACCACTGACGGATATGAAAAAGTTCTGGACATAGCGTCTGAGAACTATGATCACTTCATTAAGTCGAAGATAGACGTTCACGAAGGTCGTGTTCGGCCTAAGTCTAAGGCGACTGATCTACCGGCGCTTCCCGTGCGGGCGTCACCTTCGAATATCGCTCACCTTGCTCTCTCTCTTTGTGTCGGACTGGCTGTGAACAAACCTCGCCACTGGAGAGATTCATTGCAACAATTGATATGCGTTGACGAATACTACTGGAGCCTTGCGGGAGCGAGAATTGACGGGCCGGGCCGCGGAAGCTGGAGACGAGTGATAGCGTCTTTGAACTCAGCCGATCCTCTACACGCGCGGCTAATCAGCTTGATCGACCGGCTGGAGGCCCCGCCATTCCCGAGTAGTCTCAAACACAGTATCTATAAAGCGGCTAGAACTCTGGTTGGGCGTCTTAGATGAGTATGGGCCTACGAGCCGTCAACGATACTGACACCTGCCAGAGCTGGTGGACTGCGACAACGCGAAAATTGACAAATGGGTTCTCTTTAGAGAACGGCGCAGCGCCAGAGTTACGGGCTAACCGGAAGTTATTCCGAGCCAGAAGTCCGCTTGCGGGAAGTGTGAAGTTCTGTTCGGAGCTGGCCGCCGATTGTGGGCGAGTGACGGCCCGCTCGGAAGTTTTGCAAGCGATATAATCAAACGTTACGTGGTGTGAGATTTTGCCGCACGGATCGGCTCTATCCACTACTGTCTTGCCCTGGAGACGGCATCGTCAGGCCGTTCGTCCAGTTGGTTCCGCAACTTCCGCTCAAGGCAGACAGGATTCCGTGCCCTCCGCCCCAGCAGTATCTTTATCTTGGCCTCGCTGAACCAGAGTTGCCGTGCTAGGTCGCAGATCGTCGTGTACTGCTCCGCATGCTCCGAAGCTCCAACCGCCGCGCAAGTCTGCTCCTCTGCAAGGTCTCTGTTCTGCGGATAAAACTCGTCGGCAATCTCTGAGGCTCGTTCCTCTTCGCTTTCCCGCACAACACACTGTCCCGACTGTTCACCGGCACAGGCAGCCTGCGCTTTCTGAAGGAGTTTTGCGGGGTCATTCAGGTTGGCGAACTTTCGCCACGGAGCCGGTGCGAAGTACTCGGTTCAGGTTCCGGAGTTGGTAAGCAGGCCGACAAGCAACTCGTGTTTAGGAGTCGGGAACGGATTCGTGACGGTAACTCCTTTCCACGTGAAGCCCTCCTGCAAATCTTCCGAAAGAAGAAGACGGCATCCTGCTTCCGCAGCCGCAGAGAGAATCACTGCGTCCCAGATAGTGAGCTGATGATCGGTTGCGAGATCTGCTGCCGCGAGCATCACCTCGGTGGAGGTCTCGATCAGAGGGAAGGCATCCTTCCAACTCAGTATCGCCGTCCGTGCCTTAGCCGGCGCTCGCCCTGCCTTCCGCACCAACAAATTGAAAAGCTCACCTAAGGTCTGGACGGGTAACAGCGCTGCGCCTTCCGGCAGCTTCTCTACCAGTTCTAGCGCCGTCCGCTTCATTGCAGCGCCATTCACGCCCTCCGCGTACGCCAGAATGTTCGTGTCGAGTGCGACCCTCATGGTTTGTCCTCGTAAAGCTCGTCCCGACTCCAACGACCGATTGTGACCACGGGCTCGGACCGGAGTCTTTTCAAGAGACCGGCTCTGGCACCACGCGTCGCGCCGCCATTCTTCTCGGCAGGCACAATCCTAGCGACTGCTCTTCCATGTGATGTCACGACATAGCTCTGGCCCTCGCGAACCGCCCGGAGGAGCTTGGAAAACTTACGATTTGCATCAGCGGCGGAAACTGGCTTTTCCATGATCATACCCCCAGAATGTAGTGATATTACGTACTATGCCATACGGCCGCGCGAGTGGCAATGGACTATTTCGCATGGCTACAGCCCACTTTCGTTTCTCGCCCGATGGGGAGATCCTCAGGTCGTTCATCCAGTTGGTTCCGCAACTTCCGCTCAAGGCAGACAGGATTCCTCGCCTTCTGCCCCAGCAGCACCTTTATCTTGGCCTCGCTGAATCCAAGTTGCCGTGCCAAGTCGCAGATCGTCGCGCACTGCTCCGCATTTTCAGCGGATCCAATAGCTGCGCAGATCTGTTCCCCTGTTAAACCCGGCGGTCTCAATGGGTCGACGCAACACCAGCGCGGAGTCTACTTGCGCGAGCCTCAAAGGCTATAGTCGTTCGCGAGCGTCGAATCGAACGGAACACTGCCCTGGCTAGGTTCTGATTGAGTACAGCCCGACAGGTCGGTTCTCTAGGGGAAGTACTGTCGGACCAACTGAGTACATAGTGTTGCATCGACCGGTTGAGCTGGCACCTTGTTCTGGGGATAGAATTCGTCGGCAGTTTCTGAGGCGCGTTCCTCTTCGCTTTCCCGCACAACACACTGTCCCCACTGCTCACTAACAAACGCGCTATGGGTTTTCTGAAGGAGGAGTCTTGCGGGTTTTGTCATGTTGGTGAGAAGGCCTTCGAGCGTCGCGCCTGCTACCTCTAGGCGAGCCGGCCCAATGAGGATGGCCGGCGGGATAGGAACGGTCTCGTATGACAGATCTCATTTGGTTTTATTCTTTTCCGCTCTTCTTGGTCGCCTTTCGAAAATACTGCAATTGCTCCAAATCGCTGCTGCGCCCCGCAGCCCTTTTGTTGATGATTAGGTCGCTCAGCGAAATAAAGTGGACGGGAAGGCCGAAAAATGTGCCTGCTACCCGGTTTCGCCAAGCTTCAGCAAATTGGAGCCCGCTGATATGCGTCAAAATGTCGATTCGAACGGGTGCAACACCAATTTGGTAAGTCATATCGTCGCCAGTGAAGTCCTCTGGAACCAATCCATCTTTCTGCAGCGGTGCGCCAAATTCGGAGAGGGCTTCGTACACCTTGGTGGCATTTTCCGGTGAATTCCGAATCCACACATCGAGATCCTTCGTGAATCGTGGCTCGGTATATTTCATGACCGCATAACCGCCCACGATCAGGTACTCAGCTTCTCTCTCGTTGAACGCGCGTAACAGTTCTTTGAAATCGGGGCTGTCTGCCATGCTTGAACTCCTCGGCCATCATCACCATTTCCCAGGCGGCTCGGAAGATTGCCTCGTCGCCCTGTTCCTGCCAAAATTCGATGTCAAATGCCCGGTCCGGAAATCCGTTCCGAACAACTCGAGTCTTCCAGTCTCGCTTTGCAGTGCTGTCCATTTTGCTACCCTCGGCCACTTTGGTGCACATCCGCCGGTAACATCGGCACGCGCAACCTGTATATCATATTGCTACACCGTTCCTGACCTGTCCTGGTGAATCGGGGATTGGAGCGAAGAGATCGAGTCCGCAAGAAGTAGGACTCGCTTACTCAAATCCTTTCGCAAGTGTCCTTAGGAGGTTGCTTTCTGCCCAGGTTTTGATTGGGAGGAGGGAATCGGCCTTTGCCGGGCGAGGGATGTCTTCACCGGCTGATCAACGTCCTTTGTGGATTCTCGTCCGTCGGCAATGGCATGGCAGAGTATTCTTTCAGCTTGCGGTAGAGGGTCGTCTTTCCAATCCCGAGCAGGCGTGCGGCGGCAACCCTATTTCCTCCAGCTTCCCGCACCGCTTGCACGACGGCACGGCGTTCGAGTTCCGCGAGAGGAACGACTCCTTGGCTCTGGGAAGCGTTCGGAGTGACGTTGGAGAGGAAGGCAAAACCATCGGCCGTCAGGATCGGTTCAGAGCTCAGGATCACGGCACGCTCGACAGCGTTTTGCAACTCGCGGATGTTCCCAGGCCAATCATAGGCCATCAATCGCTGTAGTGCGTCATCGGATAAGGTTCGAGGGCGCTCCATGCCGGAAAATTTCTGCAGAAAATGAGCAATCAAGAGCGGAATGTCGCTCTTCCTCTCGCGCACAGCGGGCAGTTTGATCTGGATGACGTTCAGCCGATAAAACAAGTCTTCTCGAAATGTCCCGCCGCGGACTTGAGTTTCAAGGTCTCGGTTCGTAGCCGCGATGACCCGGTTGTCAACGGGAATAAATGCTGTGGAACCGAGTGGTCTCACCTCTCTTTCTTGAATAGCGCGCAGCAACTTGGCCTGCAAGGGCATGGGGAGTTCGCCAATTTCATCCAAGAAGACGGTGCCCCCGTGTGCGGCCAGGAGAAGACCTTGTTCCGAGCGATCTGCACCCGTAAAAGCGCCTTTGGCATGCCCGAACAGTTCCGACTCGATCAGCGAGGGCGTCAACGCCGAACAGTCCACGGGGACAAAGGCCTTGCCTTGCCGCGACCCGGTCGAGTGAATCGATCGTGCTACGAGTTCCTTTCCCGTTCCGGTCTCTCCGAGAAGCAGGACCGCAGAGCTGTTCTCACGAACTCGTGCGATCAGCTCATAGAGATGAAGCATGGGGGCGGACTCACCGATCATGCCGCCAAAACCACCTTGATTGCATACGACTGAGCGAGGAAGGGCCTGGTCTGCCACGGGTTTGTCTCCAAGTTTTTTTTGTTATCGATGTCCAGCCGAGTGTTTCAACAGAGGAATGATGTCAGTGCAATTCCGTGAAGCGTATGACATGGAGCTGCTCGCCAGAAGTGCACGCGCTTGCTACTGCCTTTCGCCCGAAGAAGCATTCTCGGGCCGTTCGTCCAGTTGGTTCCGCAACCTCCGCTCAAAGAGACAGGATTCGTTGCCCTCTCCTTTGCCTTGACCTGATGGAGTTTTTGTACCACGGCGTGTGAGAGAGTTTACATCACAGCCTCAGGTCTTGAAACTGAACCCGGTGAAACCAGGGGGCTATAGGCCGCCGGCGCCGGCGGCCTATAGCCCAGCGC
>Ga0209517_10000373_pt1 | contig 78717 bp, 71 predicted proteins | sample PeaSoiMetSII2010_FD_187695 | JGI IMG/M metagenome (GOLD analysis project Ga0209517, IMG submission 187695) | Peat soil microbial communities from Weissenstadt, Germany - SII-2010 (SPAdes) (version 2) | ecosystem: Environmental > Terrestrial > Soil > Wetlands > Peat | place: Germany...
TCACCATGACGGCACGCTTTCGTTTCTGAGGAGCACGCTGCCGCGGGAGAAACTTCTTGCGGGCTGCGGAGAAACTCGAGAATCCAGCCCCGGAGGGGCGACCCAGCTTAGCCCAGCGCTTCAGCGCTGGGAAAAGCGGAAGAAATGATTTCCAGTCCCGGAGGGACAGCCGAGCTTAGCCCAGCGCCTCAGCGCTGGGAAAAGCTTTTTTGCGCAGCCTGCTCGAAAAGGATCGCCATGACTATCGCACCAACCCGATTCGCCGATAGAGCTGCAGCCGTGCTGTTGGCGCTTGTGCTCTTCTGTGCCACTTCCCCTTCGCAGCAATCGGACTATGTGTTTCACGCGGAATCCGATCTCGTGCTGGTGAATGTGACGGTGAGGGACAAGAGCGGAAAGTTTGTGCCGGGATTGAAATCGGAAGATTTCGCGATCTTCGAGGACAACAAATCGCAGAAGATCGTCTCCTTCGATGTGGAGAACGTAGATGCCGTGCCAGCGTTGGATGTGGCGCAAGCGAAGCCGCTGCCGGAATCGGCCTCTGGGGAGTCAAGTCTGGCGGCTTCCAAGGCAGATGCGGCGGCCCAGTACGCTTCCCAGTTTAAAGACCGGCGTCTGATCGTTTTGTTTTTCGATCTCTCCGCCATGGAGCCCGATGAAATCGACCGCGCGGTTACGTCAGCCGAACACTATGTCGACACACAAATGGCGCCCGCCGATTTGGTGTCAATTGTTTCGCTCGGAAGTTCTCTGCTGGTGAATCAGGACTTTACAACGGATCACGCGCTGCTGAAAAAACAGTTGGACGGATTCAGCACGGGCAGCGGCCAGGGTTTCGAGGAAGGCACCACGGGCACGACCGAGGGGACGCCCGACACCGGTCAGCCCTTTACCGCCGACGATACGGAATACAACATCTTCAACACCGACCGGCGGCTGGAGGCGTTGCGCTCGGTGGCGGAAAAGCTGGCGCACGTGCAGCAGAAGAAATCGCTGATTTATTTTTCCAGCGGCATGAACCGCACCGGCATCGAGAATCAATCGGAACTGCGTGCGGCGGTGAACGCCGCGGTGCGTTCGAACATGGCGTTTTACACCATGGATATGCGCGGCCTGCAGGCGCTGGTGGCAGGCGGAGATGCCCAGAACGCCAGCTTGCGCGGCGTTTCCGCGTATTCCGGACAGTCGACCCTCAATGCCTTGAATTCCAATTTCACGACGCAGGAAACCCTGGTGACCCTGGCCAGCGATACCGGCGGACGCGCTTTTCTCGACTCCAACGACTTCAGCAAGATTTTCAAGGGAGTGCAACAGGACACCTCGACTTACTATCTGCTCGGCTATCACAGCACGAACCCCGCGCGCGACGGGCGTTACCGGCGCATCGTCGTGAAAAGCAACCTGCGTGATGTGAAGATCGACTACCGCCGCGGCTACTACGCGCCCGCCGATTATAAGCATTCCACGAAGGAGGACAAGGAGCGGCAACTGGAGGAAGAACTTGCATCTGAGTTGCCGGCCACGGATTTGCCGCTCTATCTGGGCGTCGCCTACTTCCGGCTGGAGGGCAACAAGTTTTTCGTTCCCATCTCGCTGGTGGTGCCGGGCTCGCAGATCCCGTTCGTCCGCAGCAGCGACCGCGACCAGGCGACGCTGGACGTGATTGGAATGGTGCTCGATAACGCACACCACCCCTTGAATAGAATTCGCGACACCGTGAAACTCGCGGTGAGCACATCGGCCGAGGTGCAAAAAAAGAATGTGCAGTATGACACCGGGATGAGCCTGCTGAGCGGCAAGTACCACCTCAAGTTTGTCGTGCGCGAGAATCAGACCGGCCGCATGGGATCGTTCGAAACCGACATCGAGGTGCCGGAGCTAAAGGCACTGCCGCTGAAGATGAGTTCAGTGGTGCTGGCCAGCCAGATTCAACCGGTAAAAGTAAAAGTAAAGACGAGTGCGGACCTGAACCCGCTCGTGCATGACGGTTCCGAGATTATCCCGAACATCACGCACGTCTTTTCGGCTACGCAGCACCTGCTTCTTTATTATGAGGTGTACGATCCCGCGCGGCCGGCGGCCGCCGAGTCCGCAAGAGGTACAGATTCCGCAAGAGGCGAAGCCAACAAGCCCAGCATCCGGCTCTTGTCCAACGTCGCCTTTTTCCAGGGTAAAGCCAAAGCCTACGAAAGCTCGTTGGTCGAATTGACGGAACTGAATGCGCGCGAGCGAAAGGCTGCCGTCTTCCAGTTAGACGTGCCGCTGACATCGCTCAAACCTGGTTTCTATACCTGCCAGATAAATGTAATCGATGACGCCGGCGGCCACTTCCTGTTTCCGCGGTTGGCCTTGTTGATCCGGCAAGAGAGTTCCACCCCGGCACGCTGAAAACAAATTCCCAAGTGAGTGTGCATCTTGGCGATCCGGAAAACGGACTCTTCGACGCCAAGGCAGTCCTCGATGGCAGTCAACGATGGCAAACGGTCAGCGCGGACAAGAACGTCCGCGCCAATTTTTCTGACAACTTTTTTCTGGAGAAATCTCGAGACTACGAGCCCGCCGCGAACCCGCCAAGGTGTGCCACCGTGAGCCGCAGATACTTGTAGGGATTTACCGGAACGTCGTTGATGCGGACTTCGTAGTGGAGGTGCGGCCCGGTAGTGCGACCGCTTGTACCCACGTAGCCGATGGTGTCGCCGCGGTGAACGTATTGTCCGGCGGTGACGGCGAAGCTGGAAAGGTGGCCGTAGCGGGTGCTGATGCCGTGTCCGTGGTCGACCATGATGGCGCGTCCGTAGCCGCCCAGGAAGTCGGCGAAAGTAATGGAGCCGTCCGCGGGAGCAATCACAGCCGAGCCTACATTGGCGGAGATATCGACACCGGAGTGGAAGGCGCCTTCTCCGTTAAACGGATCGATGCGCTCGCCGAAGGAAGCGGTGACCTGGCCCTCGACTGGCCAGAGGTTCGGAGCCGAATTGGCGCGGATCCAGTCGGCCGTGGTCGAGTTCTTGGTCAGGCCGAGTGAGATGCCTACGCTGGCGGCGCCGCTCAGCGCGGTGTGCTTCAGCGCGTAAAGCTGGTCGAGCGACGAGTGTACCTGCGCTTCTTGAATCTGCTCGGTCGAGGCAGCCACCATCGCCGGATCGGACTTGAGGCCGTACAGCGCGGAAACCTCGCTGGCCAGCGAACCCAGAGAAGCCACCTGAATGTCACGTTCCTTAGCGACCTGTTCCAAACGCGAATAGCGATCCTTGAGCTGGGCCTGCTCGGTACGGAGCTGGTTAAAGTGGGCAACTTTCTGCAGCATCCGGGTATACGAACTGGCGATTCCCGTGAGGCAGAGCGCGCCGATCGCCAACCCCGCCGCAAGAACATACAGATAATGGACGGGAATGGAGATCTTGCGAAGCTGTCCGGCTTCGTCGCGAGCTACGAAAAATATGTAGAAACGTTTACGCAATATCGCCACTTTCGGATAAAAAATATTGCTTCGGAGTCCTGCCGGAGCGGAACTGTCATGCTCGGGCTCGGAATCCTGATTCCACCAGCCGCGTCAGGAGCAGGCTGGCCCTTGCCAAAACCACGGAACCAGGCAAGCCGAAGTCCAATTCGCCGCAACTGATTCACATTGCAGTAGTTGGCTCGGCAAAGTATATGAACGGCGAATTAAAAGGTAGCAAACTTGATTCCCCCTGTCAACCTCACTGCGACCTTTGGAAGGTTACCAAGGCGCCGTAATCGGCGGTGCCCATCTGGACAGATTACGCGAGGTGTCAATTCCCGAGCTTCGTTCATCGCCGTTTGATGTCGGGGTTAGCTGTCGAGGTATAGTGAGGGTCATGCCACTTAGCGAAAAGAAACTGATTAACCAAATCCGCCGAATGGCCCGCGCCCGCGGAAGCCAATCAGTGCGGACCGGCATCGGCGATGACTGCGCCGTCCTGCGCTTTCCTCCGGGAAACGACCTGCTGGTCACGACCGACTTCACCATCGAAAAGGTGCATTTTCGCCGGGATTGGCACCGTCCCGAGATGGTTGGGGAGCGCTGCCTGACGCGCGGACTGAGCGACATCGCGGCGATGGGCGGCAAGCCGCAAGCGGCATTTTTGTCGCTGGCCGTCCCGAGCGACCTCCCGCAGAAGTGGGTGGACCGCTTCCTGAAGGGTCTGCTGGATCTGGCGGAAGAATTTAAGCTTCCGCTGGCCGGTGGCGACACGGCAGAGTCGGCAGGCGGGATTCAAGCCGACATTGTGGTGGTGGGCTCGGTGCCCAAGGGAAAAGCGGTGCTGCGGTCGGGGGCGAAGCCGGGCGAGCGGATTTATGTGACCGGGGAACTGGGCGGCTCCGCGGCGGTGCTGGCGCGGCTGGCGGAATCGAAGCCCGTGGGCGCCGAGTATTTCCGCCACTTTCGTCCCCGAGCGCGGGTTTCCGTGGGCCAGAGGCTGCGCCGGCGCGGAGCGGCTTCGGCCATGATTGACTTGAGTGACGGGCTTTCCACCGATCTCGAACACATCTGCCAGGAAAGCCACGTGGGTGCCGAGATCGAGGCGGAGGCGATTCCGCGAGCTCAGGTTGGGGTAGGGAAAAAACGGGTCGCGCTCGAATTCGCCTTGCACGGCGGCGACGACTACGAACTGCTCTTCACCTCCGCCGTAGCCATCCCCTCCAAGGTGGCGGGAGTTCGAGTGACGCGGATCGGCCGGACGACGAAATCCGCAGGGACGCGCCTGATCGGGGAGGATGGGAAGCAGCAGCCTCTCCAACCCGGAGGATGGGAACACTTCAAAGGCAATTTGTGATTTGTAATTTCGGGTTTCGTATCAGCGCATCGCTTTAGCGATGCCAGATTCCTCGAAAACAGATGCCCCTTCAGGGGCTGCCCATCCGACGGCGGAATTCTTCCGCAGCCCACAGATGGAGAGCCGGGCGTCCCCGCCCGGTCGCCGAACCGCAGGACGGGCGAGACGCCCGTCGCTCCACCATATAACCACGCCGCAGGTGACTTTCGTTACCTGCCCGTGGTGACGGCGAGGGTCTAGAGTAGGCCCATGCGAAAACTATCTTTACTCCTGGCGTTCAGTGTCGCGATCTTGCTTCCAGCTTTCGGGCAGGGGCAGTCGGCCCCTTTCAAGATCGACAACGATTTCGTGCAACAGCAGTTTGGCAAACAGTTCACTCTGGTGCCCGAGGTTGGGGTCGCGTTCGGCGATCTGGACGGCGACGGCGTGGAGGATGTGGCCATTGCCGCCCGCTGCAAGAATCCGATGATGGATCAAGCCGAGCACAATTACACGGTCATAGATCCGCTCAACGCTTTTTTTGGCTATGGCGACCCCAAGATGACGACCACGTTCAGCGAGGGCGTTCCGGAGCGGCGGGGTCTGGTGGTGCTCATTATTCATGGCGCGGGGAAGGATGGCTGGCGCTCGGCAACTCCGAAAGCGAAGTTCGTGATTGTGAATTTACCGTATCGGACGATCTCCATTCGAAAAATGAAGATGCGAAAGAAAATGATCGAAGCGCTATACATTGAAGAAGCGGGCGGCACTGGCGATACCTCCGCCCTGTTCTTCGATGGAAAAAAGTTCCGTTACGTGCCCATGGGCGGAGATATGGAGTAGGCGCAAGACTCCAGCGTCCTGAGCTGGAAGCCTGTTCGTCTTTCGCTGTTTCTTTCATCACCCTCAAAACAAAAGGCCGCTCTTTTCGAGCGACCGTTTCCCTAAGCTTTGTATCCCTTAGGCGCAAAGCTAAGAGCTAACCGCCAAGGGCCGGACCCTAGTCTCCCGCTACCGGCTCGCCGACTTCTTCAGGCACTTTCTTTTTCGCGGCGCCGTTCCCATTTGCCGGAGCCATGGCCGAAGCAATCGCGCCCAGCGGAATGAATCCCGCTTCATTCGACGTGGCTGGCTTCTCTTTCAGCACAACTTCCCGATAGAGCTGCGCCATGCGTGCGTCGTAGGCCGCATCGTTTTTGATCTTGTTGTTCTCGGCCTTCTTGTCGCGCGCCCGCGCTTTTTCTTCGCGCGCCGTCTTCGCAATGCCCAGCTTGTCGAGATCGTGCTGTACTTCGTGGGTGACGATCTCTTCCCGCAGGTAGAGCGCGTGCTTCTCGTCTTCCATCTTGACTTTCTTGCCGCCCGCGAAGATCTCGTGACGTCCGTGCTCTTCGTACCACTTGGTGAGCGTAGAGGTCATGTGCATCTTCTCGATGATGTTGCGCCAGCCCACGCCCGTGTTGTAAGCGCAAAAGCTGATCTCGCCTTCCTGCGTGGCATAAGGAATGATGCACTGCTCGGTGCGCCGGAAGTCGTAGTTGAACAGATCCTGGAACCACATCCCGGCGATGAACAGGAAGTTCCACCGGTCCTGCCGCCGCTTCATCACGTCGTCAATCGTCCGGTCCGGACCGACCTTGCCGTAGTTCCGGCCCGTGGCGTTGAAGTTCTTGTCGAACTTCTTGAGCAGGTCCGTCATCTTGAAGTGGGTAGGCGATTGGAACGAATCGTAGTTCTTCATCAAGCACAGCGCCATGCCAAACGCCGTCCAGAATTTCGAACGGGCTGCGTCGTTGACTTTGGCGATGTCTTTCGCCAACTGATCACCCTTCAAGAACGCGGTCACGGGTACCGCTTCCTTGGTTTCCTTATCGATCATCATGGCCATGCCCGTGCCGCAATTGGGATGGCATCCGCAAGAGAGTTGTCCCCAGTCGTTATTGGCGTCCTGGGAGTGCAGAACATCGGCCCAGTCGGAGAAAGTGCTCATGAAACTGATGGGGAACCAATCGCGCGTTGGTTCGCCGAAGCCGGTTTGATTTTTTACGTCGTGGGCCAGGTGCGCGAGCGTGTAGCGCTGCGCTTGGCGGCGTTCGTCGGTGATGGCTTCGTCCCGGCCGGTGAACGACACGGGTTGGAAGCTGAGGAAGCCGATCTTCTTTGGATTGTCCAGGGCGAACTGGATGATTCTTCCTACCTGCTCGTTGTTGATGCCGTTGATGAGGGTGATGACGGGCACGATTTCGCAGCCCGCACGATGCAGGTTGTCGATCGCTTTCAGTTTTACGTCGAACAGGTTGCCGACGGCGCGATGATCGTTGGCGGCGTTGCCGATCCCGTCAAATTGCAGGTAGGCGTAACGCACGCCGGCTTCAACCGCTTGTTCGCAGAATTCAAAACTCTTGGCGAATTCAATTCCGTTGGTTGCGGCTTGCACGCTGTTGTATCCAACTTTGCGCGCGTAACGAACCGCGTCGAGGAAGTACGGCGACAGCGTCGGCTCGCCACCGGAGAACTGCACCGACATCTGCCGCTTCGGCTTTACCGTTATGGCGTTGTCGAGCACCGTCTTGATTTCTTCCCAAGTGAGTTCGTGGACGAAGCCAACCTGGTTCGCGTCCATGAAGCAGGGATCGCACATCATGTTGCAGCGATTGGTGAGATCGACGGTGAGCACCGCGCCGCGTCCGTATTTCACGGTCGAAGAGCCATGATGGTGCAGATGTTCGTCGCTGTGCGCGCGGATGTCGCGGCCGGGGAAAACTTCTTCGAGGTGGCGTGTGAATTCCGTGTCAATCGACATCAAGTCTTCGAAGTGCCCGTGCTTGGCGCAGTCTTTGACCATCCAAATTTTGCCGTCGCGTTCGACGATCTGGGCCTTGACCTCACCCACTTTTTCGTTCATCAGCACATCGACTGGCAGATGGCCGTCGAGAATCTGTTGACGGATTTCCGGCACGCACTTCGGACAAAGCGAATCGGTCGTGCGCGGCCAGCCCAGCGGCGGCTTCGATTTTTCCCAGGATTTAAGCAGGGGTTTGTCGGACCACTTCGGGGTCGGCGACGTGTTCGGAGCCAGGCGGTTGAGGCGTTCAAAAACTGCCCATGCGCCGGTGGCGGCAATGGTCACGGCCTTCTCGACATATTTAATCGGCTTGTGCATTCTGCTCTCGCTTTCCTCAACTCGGGAGTTAGAACTGTCCCCGTAGTTCCTCGTAAGTCCCGCGTACGTTCCGCTTCCGGGAACCCAGGTAAATAGACTTGTCCACGAAGAAACCTGGAAGTTTCAATGCGTGGAGTTGGTCACATTGATGCTATTGAATCCGTGCCATTTAGGCACGCAGAAGGCAATGAAGGGGAGAAAATCGGGGTCAAGCGGGGAATTGGGGGATTTTATGGGGGTAAGTCATTGAAAAGGCAGGGACGTGGCGCAGCCTCGTGAGTAAGGAATGGACGCCGCCCTAACCTGGGCCACGCGCGAGGTCGGCCGTGGCGAGGACGTAGGTCGTCTGCTTATCAAGCTTGATATTGAAGCGCTTGGAAGTTAGGGTGACGGCTCCGTCACCATTGCGCGTGGACTCTATATTTTTCATCAAGACGTGGTGTTTGGAATTGTCTGACGCCGGCGCGGCGCCCGTGTCAGAGCCTGGAAATGGCGGTGAAGTCGGTTTCCTCGGGTCGGGGGAGTTGCCGGGCCCATTCCAACGTTTCGACGGGCGCACGCTGCCATTAGCGTCGTCCGGTGGGCCAGACGACAGATCCCCCGGCATCATCCGGCGATATTGATCCGCCGGCGTCGCCACCGGGTAATACCAAGCCGTCAAGTAAACCTTGATCGGCGCTGATCCATTTGTCCACTGCGCCGAGTCCATGCGAATGGCAAGGCGGGATGGGTTGGTTGCAGACTTCGCCGCTGACTCGGTAACTTCTCCGGATAAGATGGCGTGCTGCGGAACCACCACGCCACCGACTAGGGTGGCGACTGTAAGTTTGGCCTGGACCTTGGTTCCGACGGCAGTTTTACCGGCAGCCACTTTTTGCCGCATGTTCACAGGAAACTCGAGCCCTGCCGGGAGACTGCGCGCCGCAGGGGTCGTTTGACTGAGCAACACGTGGCTGAGCAACAATGTGGAGCCCAGAACGACCGTTAACACCGCGTGTCCCAAGGCGATCGCTTTGCTGAACGGTTTGCTGAACATCTGTGCGCCCTCTCTGCCGTTTGACGGACCGGCCACCGCTTTAGAGCGCGGAAAACCATTCCTTGGCTGCTGAAAAAGCAGCTACTGAAATGCAGGATGCTGAAACCAGTTTCGTATCAAGGGCATCGCTTTAGCGATGCCGGCTCTTCGAAATCATCCGCCCCTCTTAGAGGCGGGGAATCGAAAATCGACTCTTCCGCAGCCTGTTCGGAACTACCAAATTTACGTCATTGTACTCGTTTTTCGGAGCGGTTCGAAAGCCGCGCCTTCAAAACCAAAGCGGAAACCTGGGTTTTGCCACGAACACCCGAATGCGTGAAGTGGTGATGGCAATCCGCCGCAGCTTCGATCCGGACGCGCCCTGGAGCGGCAGATTACTGGACAGATAGCTCTCATCATCCCCTTTTCCTCACCTGTCAACGTCAATCAGCTGATATCCACAGCTTTTCCGTATCCTGAACGCCCCTGCTATCTTCCCCTCAGCCCCTTCCACCCTCATAATCACTACGGGACCAGTGTGCGCCCCCAATGACCGCGACTTCTTCCGACAACTTCAAAGAGACCCTCAAGCAGCAGGCGGATATCGTCCGCATCGTCGGCGATTACGTCAAGCTAAAGAAAGCGGGCGCTCAGAACTTCTCTGGGCTGTGTCCGTTTCATGCCGAGAAGACGCCTTCGTTTTCAGTGCATGCCACGCGCCAGTTTTTTCACTGCTTTGGCTGCGGAGAGTCGGGAGACGTCTTCACCTTCATCCAGAAGGTCGAGAACATCACCTTCCCGGAAGCCATTCGCCTGATCGCGCAGAAGCTCGGCATACCGATGCCCAAGCTCACTTTCTCCAGTCCGGCGGAGGCGCGCGACGCTCAGGTTCGCATGGCGCTCGTCGATGTGCATGTGCGCGCCGCCGCGTTTTTCCAGGAATGTCTGCGGCGTCCCGAAGGCGCGAATGCCCGCGAGTACCTCAAAGGCCGTGGACTCGATGACGAGACCATCGTTCGCTTTCGCATCGGCTACGCGCCCGATTCCGGCTTCCTGCTGCGCGACGCGCTGCGCCGCGAATTCGATGAGGAGTTGTTGCGCGAGAGCGGGCTGTTTTCGTGGAAAGAAAGCTCTGAAACCAGCTCTCAGCTCGCAGCTCGCCGCTCTCAGGAAAAGCAGGTCCTTCGTTCCGCTCAGGATGACAATGCGGTGGAGACCTCCAACGCGAACGGCGAACAGCCGACCGCCAATAGCGATCCCTCGCAGCTCGTAGCTCGCAGCTCACAGCCCGCCGCCATCTACTCCAAATTCCGCAACCGCGTCATGTTCCCGATCTGCAACGACCAGGGCAAAGTAATTGCCTTCACCGGCCGCACGCTTTCCACCGATGAGAAGGCAGGCCCGAAATATCTGAACTCTCCGGAGACGGCGATTTACTCGAAGTCGCGGGTGCTGTTCAACCTGGACAACGCCAAAGAGGCGATTCGCAAGCTCGACTACTCCATCCTGGTCGAAGGGCAGATGGATTGCATCTCTGTGTACGCCGCCGGCTTCCACAATGTGATTGCGAGCTCGGGCACGGCGTTCACCGAGCTGCAGGCGAAATTGCTCGGCCGATTCTCAAAGAATGTGGTGGTCAACTTCGATCCCGACACGGCCGGAGCGCGCGCCACCGAGCGCACGCTCGGCTTGCTGGTCGAAGAAGAATTCAACATCAAAATCATCAAGCTGGAGACTGGCTTCGACCCCGACCTGTTCATCCGGCGCATGGGCAGGGACGCTTATGGCTCCGCGATCAAGCATTCGCAAAAATATTTTGACTATCTGATCGATCAGGCGCGTGTGCAATTTCCGCCGCGGAACGCGGAAAGTAAGATTAAGGCCGTCAACCATCTCCTTCCGCACATTCAGCGAGTGCCGAACCGCATCACGCGCGATCAACTGGCGCTGGAAATTGCGCAGAAGCTGGGCATCGATTCCAAAGTGATGCGCCAGGAATTGAAAAATGTCGTGACCAACCGGTCGGCCACGCAGGTCAAGGCTCCGGCAGAGACGCAAGTCACCGATTCGGAGCGCGTGCTGATCCGGGCGCTGGTTTCGGCGACCGAGATGCAGTCCGGCGCACGGATCTCGGCTCGTGACGGCGCGGAGGAGGAATTCGATCCCGCACGGCAGGCGCAATTCGCCCTGCAATCCGAGCATCTGTATGAGGGGCTGGCTTCGCAATCCTTGCTGGAATCCCTGCTGGAGGCCGGAACTGAGACGGCGGATGTTCTGGCGCTGCCGAGAACGGAAGAGGACCGGCGGCTGCTCGCCTCGATCCTGCTGCACGAAGAGGGAGATCTGACGCCCGAGACCGTGGAAGGCGCGATACGGGGGTTGCGCAGGAGCTATCTGGAGCGACGGAAGGAGGAAGCGCAGCGAGCCGTGGAGCGTCCGGGACTCTCGAAAGAGGAACAACACGCGCTTTTGCAGGAAAAGGTTCGCTTGAAGCTGGCCAAGAGGGATCCGAGCGGGGAGGGGGCGGATGGCCGGGCACCCTGACACCCCGCGGTGCAAGCACCGTTCGTATCAGGGTACGGTTCGTAAAGTATGCGCCCGGTTTGTACCCGTATCAAGGTGTCGCTACAGCGATACCGCAAGTTCTTCGAAATCAGATGCTGCTTGTAGGTGTGTGCGTGAAAACTCGTTTTCGAGCAATCCAGTGGAACAAACGTCCGAGGATCCAGCCCCGAAGGGGCGTGCGAGCTTAGCCCAGCGCTTCGGCGCTGGGAAAAGCTTTAGCGGCTGAGGCGCCCAGACCAGAGACTGATGTTTCGCCACCGCCACTTTAACTTTGGAACGAAACCGGGTCGAACACCATCTAAAGAACTAGCGGAAAAAGAGTTAAGGCGGTTGACGGCAATCCAGGCGTGCTATACTTTTAAGGTTTGTGCGCTTCGCGCACAACTCCCTAACGACTCCCACCGCTGAACGATTTGCCGTCCGCGAACCCGGGGTCCCCAGCAAGCCCGGTTTTGGCTTGATGGGTGGGAAACCAGCGGACGCCTTGAGGATAATCTAGCTTGGCACTTGATGACAAGTACGACGACATAAAAAAGCTGATCGACGCAGGCAAAGAGAAGGGATATCTGACCTATGATCAGGTCAACGACCTTATCCCGCACGATGTGCACTCTCCTGAAGACCTGGAAGATCTGCTAACCACGATCGGGACCCAGGGAATCGATGTACTCGAAAGCTCGAAAGGGCCTTCGACCGATCTGGAAAAAAAATTCGAAGAAGTAGATGAGGCTTCCGAGGACGTCGAACTCGACCTAACCCCGGGCGCTCTGGAAAAAACCAATGACCCCGTCCGCATGTATCTCCGCGAGATGGGAACTGTTCCCCTGCTCACGCGCGAAGGCGAAGTCGAAATCGCTAAGCGGATCGAGCGGGGGCAAAACCGCGTTCTGAAGGCGCTTTCGCGCTCGCCGATTGTGATTCGTGAACTCCTCGCTTTGGGCGAGGACCTCGAGAAGGGCGTCCGCTCGATTAAAGAGCTGGTGACGTTCGACGAAGAGGAAATCACGGAAGAGATCGTCGACAACCGCCTGAAAGAATTTCTCGCCAAGATCAACACGCTCGACAAGCTTTACAAGAAGGTGGCGCCGCTCCAGGAAAAGTTGGCGGCGGTGAACCTCAAGAAGCGTCCGCGCGACCATCGCCGTTACCGCGTCAATCTGTCCCGCGCCATCGTGCGCGTGTCGACCGCGGTGCGGCGGTTGGGCTTCACCAACAACGAACGCAAGCGCTTGATCGACCGCGTCAACCGCACCGTCGACGGCATGCGCTCGCTCGACCGTCAGATCCAGAACCTGGAGAAGCGGGCCGAGGCGACGCGCAGCGAAGAACAAAAGAAGGAATACAAAAAGCAGTCGCGCGCGGTCCGCGGAGAGCTCGAAAAGCTCGAAGTGGAAGCGGGCCTGTTGTTCCAGGAGCTCAAGCGCACGCAGCGCGAGATCATCCAGGGCGACATGGACGCCGAGCACGCCAAGCGCGAGCTGATCGAAGCCAACTTGCGTCTGGTGGTCTCGATTGCGAAGAAGTACACCAATCGCGGCTTGCAATTCCTCGACCTGATTCAGGAAGGCAACATCGGCTTGATGAAGGCCGTGGATAAGTTCGAATATCGCCGTGGCTATAAGTTCTCGACTTATGCCACGTGGTGGATTCGGCAGGCGATTACTCGCGCCATTGCGGATCAGGCGCGTACGATTCGCATCCCGGTGCACATGATCGAAACCATCAACAAGCTGATCCGCACGTCAAGGCAGCTGGTGCAGGAACTGGGACGCGAACCAACGTCGGAAGAAATCGCCAAGCGCATGGACATTCCGGTAGCCAAGGTCCGCAAGGTCCTGAAGATTGCGCAGGAGCCGATCTCCCTAGAAACGCCAATCGGCGAAGAGGAAGATTCGCACCTGGGCGATTTCATCGAAGACCGCGCAGTGGTTTCGCCGGCCGAGGCAGTGATCAACGTCAACTTAAAAGACCAGACTTCGCAAGTGCTGCGTACGCTGACACCGCGCGAAGAAAAGGTCATCAAGATGCGCTTCGGGCTGGAAGATGGATCGGAGCACACGCTTGAGGAAGTTGGACAATCGTTTGCGGTTACCCGCGAACGTATCCGCCAAATCGAAGCCAAAGCCTTAAGAAAACTACGCCATCCATCGCGCTCAAGAAAGCTCCGGGCGTTCATGGATGGAGTAAGGGACTAGAGCTAGGGCTTGTGTGGTGACGGGGCTCCGCCCCGTCCAGCGGAGCAAAGCTACGCAGAATCTCAGGGGGCGCGAGCAATTGCGCCCTATTTTGTTGGGCTCAGGGGTTCGAAACCAAGGCGCGGCCAGCCTCACCCTCGCCGAAATGGATTCCGAATCCGGACGCTGCCATACAACCTCCCATGTTCTAAGTCCTCGGAGACGATCTCCTCCAAACCGTAGTGTTCAGCGTAGGCCCACAGATGAGCGTCGAACCATGAAAGCTGGTAAGCAGCGGCGCCCTGCAACGCCGTGCGCACCAAGGCCGCGTTTGGGAAGAGCACCGGAAATTGGGCCATCAACTCCTCGGTCTCCCGGCGAGCTTCCTCGGGCGCCAGCAGAGGCTTGAAAGACGACCCGCTGCGAACCCGCGTTACCACTGCAACAAATTCCAGCAGTGCTTGATGTGGGATGCGGACGGCGTCGTCGGCCAGGCCTTTGCGCAAAAGGTCGCGCGCCGCGGCCTGCTTCTCGGGAAAGCGCGCATCGAAACGGTAGACCAGAATGTTCGTGTCAACGAGATAGGCCACGCTCGTAGAGCTCCTCACGCGTCCAACCCCGGCCCCTTGGAGAACCGCCTTGAGAATTACGAGAACTGGCTGCCGGCCGCTTCTTGCCGGATACCGCCTGCCGCTTGCGCTGTCGGGCCGTTGCCTGATCAAAAAGCTGAAGCCGCTCCTTGACAGTTGCGGGCTCGGTCGCTTCCGCCGCGCCCCGCTTGACCACACGAATCCCCTCGCCCGCAGGCAGCCAATCTAGATCGTCTCCCGGACGAATTCTGTACTGGTCGGCAATTGCCTTCGGAAGCGTAAGTTGGAGCTTGCTAGTAACTTTAGCCATGATTAAGAAGTATAGCAAGGATTGCGTCCTTGTTAAATCCTTGGTGAAATCACAACGGCTGCACCCTGTTAGAATCGACCTATCTTCATGGAAGCCGCTCGCATCCGCAATTTTGCGATCATTGCGCATATTGATCACGGAAAATCCACGCTCGCCGACCGCCTGCTGGAGCTGACCGGGTCCCTCGCCATGCGCGAAATGCAGGAGCAGGTTCTAGATTCAATGGACCTGGAGCGCGAGCGCGGCATCACCATCAAGGCCCATGCCGTCCGCATGTTGTACCCGGCGCAGGATGGGCAGATTTACCAGCTCAACCTGATCGATACACCGGGCCACGTCGATTTCTCTTACGAAGTCTCGCGCTCGCTGGCCGCCTGCGAAGGCGCGTTGTTGGTGGTGGACGCCTCGCAGGGCGTGGAAGCGCAGACGCTGGCCAACTCCTACCTGGCGATCAATCACGGCCTCGAAATTATTCCAGTGATCAACAAGATCGACTTGCAGAGCGCCGACGTTGAGCGCACCAAGGAGATGATCGAGAGCGCGGTCGGCCTCGATGCTTCCGATGCGTTGCTGATCAGCGCGAAAACCGGCCAGGGTGTGCCCGATGTTCTCGAGGCGATCGTGAAGCGTGTTCCGCCGCCGAAGGGCGCGCCGGAACGGCACCTTCAAGCATTGCTGTTCGATTCGTGGTTCGATCCGTATCGCGGAGTGGTAGTGCTGACGCGTGTCTTCGAGGGCAGGTTGCGCAAAGGGCAGAACATTCGGCTGTGGTCGAACGGGCACGTTTTTCAGGTGGAAACGCTGGGCGTGCTCACGCCCAAACCGGTGGAGGTCGACGAGTTGGTGGCGGGCGAAGTTGGATTCCTGATGGCGAATATCAAGAACGTCGCGGATACGAAGATCGGCGACACCATCACCGACGATGACCGTCCGTCGCTCCAGGCCTTGCCTGGGTTTGAAGAAATCAAGCCCATGGTTTTCGCCGGCCTGTACACAGTGGACGCGCACGAACACACCGCCCTGCGCGAGGCGCTGGAGAAATTGAAGCTGAACGATTCGTCATTTTTCTTCGAGCCGGAAAGTTCGGTGGCGCTCGGATTCGGCTTCCGCTGCGGCTTTCTGGGCCTGCTGCACATGGAGATCATCCAGGAACGCCTGGAGCGCGAGTACAATCTCGACCTGATCACCACGGCGCCGGGTGTGCGCTACCAGATCACCAAGACGGACGGCCAGGTAATCGAGGTGGATAATCCTTCGCGCTGGCCCGATGTGAGCGAGATCGCGAAGGTGGAAGAGCCGGTGATTCTCGCCGTGATTTTGACCAACGAAGAATATGTGGGCGGCATCTTAAAGCTGGTCGAGGAGAAGCGCGGCAAGCAGAAGAGTTTTGAATATGTCAGCTCATCGCGCGTGATGCTGCAATACGAGCTGCCGCTGAATGAAATCGTGCTCGATTTTTATGACCGCCTGAAGTCGGTTTCGCGGGGCTACGCTTCGCTCGACTATCATCTGTCGGGCAACTGGGTATCGCCGATGGCCAAGCTCGACATCATGGTAGCGGGCGAGCCCGTCGACGCGCTGTCGACCATAATCCATCGCGACTTTGCTTACGATCGCGGGCGGGCGCTGGCGGCGAAAATGAAAGAGCTGATCCCGCGGCAGATGTTCGAGGTGGCGATCCAGGCGGCGATTGGAGCCAAGATCATTGCCCGCGAAACCGTGCCGGCGATCCGCAAAAACGTGATCGCCAAGTGCTACGGCGGCGACATCAGCCGCAAACGCAAGCTGCTGGAGAAACAGAAGGAAGGCAAGAAGCGAATGAAGCGCATCGGCCGCGTGGATATTCCGCAGGAAGCGTTCCTGGCACTGCTGAAGGTGGGCGAGGACAGCAGCTAACTCACCTTCCAGAAGGAGGTTGCATGTCAAAAATCAGAACGATAGTCATGCTAGTCGCGTGTTGCGCTGCAGTTGCGTCCGCTCAAAATGGTGCTGGCGCTTCGTCACAGGCCCCTCAAAACCAATCTCAGCCTGCTCGTCCGCCGGTAATTCGCGTTTCCACCGGAGTGATGCTTGGCCTCGTCGAACACAAAACGATGCCGGTATACCCCGACGAAGCGATGAGTAAGGGAATTCAAGGCGATGCTATTTTCAAGCTCGAAGTCGATGAAACCGGAAAGATCACATCCAGCGCGCCGATCGACGGCGACCCTCTGCTTATAGCTGCCAGTAAGGATGCATTGCGAAACTTCCGCTTTCGTCCGTACATGCTCAACGGAACTCCAACCAAAGTTCAGAGCCAACTGGGATTCCACTTCGCAGTGGAGAAAACGGCGGACGGCGTGAGTGGACATGTGGAGTGCATGGCATCGATTCCTAATCGACCGTAGAACTTCGGTCAGTCGAGGGAAAGCCGTCGACCTCGACAACGGAAGCCAGCTATCGCTTTGAGCCGGCATTGATTTTTTCGAATCGTATATGGGCTGTTTCGAGTCGCATATAGGGAGGAGAAAAAACAACATGCCCGAAAAAGCTTCAAGAACCGCTCTGCTAGATGAAACCGCGTCGGTCTCCCAGAAAACTTATCCGGCAAAAGTCTATTCCGCTCGAAGCGCAACCTCGGCGCTTGCGCCGGGTTCGATCCAGCGCCGCACTCCGCGGCCGGAGGATATACAAATCGAGATTCTCTACTGCGGGGTTTGTCATTCGGATTTGCACCAGGCCCGCAATGAATGGGAAAACGCTCTGCCCACGGTTTATCCCTGTGTCCCGGGCCATGAAATCGTTGGCCGAGTGGTGAAAGCGGGCAACGCAGTCAAGAAGTTCAAGGAAGGCGATCTTGCAGCGGTGGGCTGCCTGGTGGATTCCTGTGGCGTATGCTCCAGTTGCCGCGACGGGAGCGAGCAGTTTTGCGAGAACAAGGCGACTTTCACCTACAACTCGGAAGACAAGCAGATCGGAGGCGTGACCTACGGCGGCTACTCGGAGAGCATTGTTGTCACCGAGGGATTCGCGCTGCGCGTATCCAAGGATCTGGATCTTGCGGCCGCGGCTCCTTTGCTCTGTGCCGGCATCACGACCTACTCGCCGCTGCGGCACTGGAAGGTAAAGAAAGGGCAAAAGGTGGGCATCGTGGGCCTCGGCGGCTTGGGTCACATGGGGGTGAAATTCGCCCATGCGTTCGGCGCCCATGTCGTATTGTTTACGACTTCTCCGAACAAGACGCAGGACGCACTACGGCTCGGCGCTCACGAAGTGGTGATCTCGAGGAATGAAGTGGAGATGGAGAAACATCTCGCCAGCTTCGACTTCATCCTGGACACGGTTTCGGCCCACCACGATTTGAATGCATACATCAATCTGCTGAAGCGGGACGGGACGCTGACGCTCGTGGGAGCGCCTCCAACCCCGTCGTCGGTTCAAGGCTTTGACCTTATTTTCAATCGACGCAGCCTTGCCGGCTCCCTCATTGGTGGCATACGGGAGACGCAGGAGATGCTGGATTTCTGCGCGGAACATGGCATTACCTGTGATGTCGAACGGATCCGAATTCAGCAGATCAACGAGGCATACGAACGGATGCTAAAGAGCGACGTGAAATATCGGTTCGTCATCGATATGGCATCGCTGAAGTAATAGCCAAAACCTCTGAGGGCATGGCGACCAGTGAAGCCAGGCCCTTTTAAAGCCACCAAATCAGATTTGCCCTATCGTAGCCCCGCATGAATGAGATCGTGCTCGGGAACCTCCTCATAAGCATGTTCGCCGTGGATGGATTCATCGAGGCCCACCGCCTCGCTCAATTCGTCCACTTTCACGGGCGTGAATCCGTCGATGATTCGTAACATCGCGTAGGTAAACACGAAGGCCCATACCGAAGCGAAAGTCACGGCCACGACCTGTTTCAGGAGGAACGTCGGATCGCCGTAGAGCAGTCCGTTCGCCCCCTCGGGATTAAATTGCTTGTTGGCGAAGATTCCCAGCATGACGATGCCGAGGAAGCCGCCTACCCCGTGGACTCCCCAAACATCCAGCGCGTCATCCCAGTGCAGTTTGTTTTTCATCTCCACCGCGTAGTAGCACACGACTCCAGAAACTACTCCGATGATGACCGCGGTAGTGGGAGAGACATATCCGGCCGCGGGAGTGACGGTCGCCAGTCCGGCAACGGCTCCCGTAAGCAAGCCCAGGAGCTTCGGCTTTTTTTCATTGATCCAGGCCACAAACATCCAGGCGACGGCCGCAAATGATGCTGCCAAATCGGTATTGAGAAATGCGGTCGCGGTCACGGAATCGACTCGCATTTCACTACCGGCGTTAAAGCCGTACCATCCGAACCAGAGCAGGCCGGTTCCGAGGGCAACCAGCGGGATGCTGTGGGGGCCGCGATCCGCGGTGTGGCGCTTCCCCACATAGAGCACGGAAGCCAAAGCGGCGACGCCGGCGATGTTGTGCACCACGATGCCGCCCGCGAAGTCCAACACCCCCCATTTCTGCAGAAAGCCTCCGCCCCAGACCATGTGCACAAACGGGAAGTACACAAAAGTGAGCCAGCCGGTCAGGAACAGCATGTACGCCTTGAAGGTGACCCGGTTGGTGAACGCGCCCGAGATGAGCGCGGGAGTGATGATGGCGAACATCATCTGATACGCAATGAACACAAAGGCCGGGATCGTGTTATTCGGCGACGGGGTAGTAAGATCGACGCCGCGCAGAAACGCGTTGTGGAAGTTGCCGATGACCCCGTGCCAATCGCCGCTGAAACACAGCGAATAGCCGTACAAATACCAGATCACCGTCGTCCAGCCCATCGAGACGAAGCTCTGAATCATGATGGCGAGCACGTTCTTGCGCCCTACCAGCCCGCCATAAAAAAATGCGAGACCGGGTGTCATCAGCATGACCAGGCTGGTGCATAGAATCATGAAACCTGTATTACCAGTATCGAGATGCAGCATAGAAGGTTCTCCAGGCAAAAAGATTAGAAGGCATAAGAACTTGCGGTCCGAATCAAGAAAACACATCCTTCCGCGCGTTCACTGGTCGAGGAGGCGCGCACGGCCAAGCCTGGCCGGAATTCCTCGATGACCACTGGGAAACTTAAAGATCAGAACTTGCGTGTACTGAAGGGCTGGAAGAGAAGAAACGCCAGCGCTCTCCAGAGCCACGCTGACTCAGACTTAGGAGGGTATCCAGTCTCCTCCTTTCGGTAGAAGTGTACGTTTTTGGCGAGCGCTAACACCATGAGGCCCGTCACGGTTGGCTGTGACCAGCAAACATCAATGCTGTTTATGCGGGTGCCACCGCCAGCGATGCGAGATATCTCCTTTTGGATATATGTGCAAATCTCACTTCTTGTGACGAAAGTGCTGATTTCGCAAGCATTTCCGCCGAATGCCGCCGAAAAATGGTTAACCAACTTAGAAACATAGCTTTAGGAATGCCGGGACGGTGCCAAAATATCCCGACCAACCGGTCGGTGCCGGTGGATTCCGGGGTCCGTCCCTAGCATCCACAAAGTTTTCCACAGGCTAGAGGTGTCTCAGGCTCGGACCTCGCCGGTCTTTAATCCGTAACCGGTAGTCCGTAACCTGCGGTGGGAGGCCGGTTCCGGCTCATTCGCCCGGTTCGTTGTTGCCTTCAAGCATGTTCGCGAAACGCGTCGAATTATGCAAAAACGCCAGATTGAACTTGCCAATCGGCCCGTTGCGCTGCTTGGCAATGATGATTTCGGCGCGGCCCTTGAGGTCGGGATCGTCCTGCTTATAGAGTTCTTCGCGGAAGATGAACATAACCACGTCGGCGTCCTGCTCAATCGACCCCGATTCGCGCAGATCGGAGAGCTGCGGCCGGTGGTCGCCCCCCCGGCTCTCGGGAGCGCGGCTAAGCTGCGACAGCGCGAGCACGGGCACCTGAAGTTCTTTGGCGATAGCTTTCAGTCCGCGCGAGATGGAGGAAACTTCCTGCGTCCGGTTTTCAAACCGCTTGCTGCCTCCGGACATGAGCTGCAGGTAGTCGACGACCAGCAGGTCAAGGTGTCCCTGCGAATGTTTGAGACGGCGCGCCTTGGCGCGCATTTCGCTCAGGGTGATGCCGGGCGAGTCGTCGATGAAGAGGAGCGCGTTCGAGAGTTCCTCCATGGCGCGGACGATTTTCTTCATGTCGTCGCCCCAGAGCGAGCCGGTGCGCATCTTGTGCGCATCGACAATGGCGCGAGAGCACAGAAGGCGTTGCAGCAGCGCCTCACTCGACATTTCCAGCGAAAAGATGCCGACCACCTTGCCGTCGTCGATGGCGGCGTTCTCGGCGATGTTCATGGCGAGCGCGGTCTTGCCCATGGAAGGCCGTGCCGCGAGAACCACCAGGTCCGACTTCTGGAAGCCGCTCGTCTTCTCATCGAGATCGGTGTAGTGCGTGGCCAGTCCGGTGATCCGCTGCCCCCGCTTGAGCAGGGCATCCACCGATCCGAACGAGTTGCGGACGATCTCCTTGATCCCAAGGAATCCTTTGCCAATGCGCTTCTCCGAGAGCTGGAAGACGGCGGCTTCGGCCTCGTTCAGGATTTCGTCGGCGGGATCGGCCTGCTCGCTGGCCTTGGCGATGGCCGTATTGGACACGTTGATCAGCCCGCGCAGGATAGCCTTGTCGCGGACGATTCGAACGTAATGCTCGATCGAAGGCCGGTCGGGTACGCCGTCAAGCAGTCCGGAAATGTAGCCCACATCGCCGACCGCTTGCAGATCCTTCTTCTGCTCCAGTTCTTCAACCAGCGTGATGATGTCAATCGGCCGAGAAGATTCGGCCAGATCCATCATGCGCGAATAGATGCGCCGGTGCGAGTCAATGGAAAAATCATCCGGTTTAAGGTGCTCGGCGGCGTCGTTGAAGGCGTGATTGTCAAGCAGCACAGCGCCCAGAATGGAGCGCTCGGCCTCAATACTAGCCGGCAAACGGCCGATGCTGGTTTCGAGAGTAGCCACGATGTTTAAGTGAGTGCGATGCATCGTAATTTATTTCCGCCTGTGGACGTATGAGGAGCCAGCAGGAAAACCCGTCCGAAAATAAATTTTCCCGGCATCTGCTGTGCTCGCGCAGGGACGGCCGCCCTCGGCCGTCCAGCCGAGCGAAGCTCGGCAGCCCTCCGCACACGCAGTATGCCATAGGGCGAACAAAAAGCAAATAACTTCCAAGCAACAATCCAGCAGGGCTGCGGGTGCCTTTTTTCGCGTGCCTTGGCGAAAAGGGTGTGGTGACGGACAGGTCGGGCGGCGCCGCCCTATTTCGACTGTTCCTTCGGCTTTGCGGGCTGCGCGGAAGGCACGATCTGAACCTGAATGGCGTGTATGTTGTCGGACTTTGTCGTGTCCACCGAGATTACTGGAAAACTGCCGTTCGCATCGCGCGCTTGAATAGTTCGCGTGGCCTGCGCTCCGGAAGCGCCTGGGCGCACCGTATCGATGGTGACAGTGGTCACTTGCAGGCCGGAGCCGGGGTCGCCGGGGTTAGCTTGCTCCACTCGCTGTTCGGTGACTTGCTGACCAGTCGAGCTCGTCTGCTGGGCGGTGATTGCGCGCTTAACCAGGTGCAGGCTGCCGTCCCCAACCGCCCCTGGGATACTGACGGAATAGGTTTCCACTGTTTTGCTCGTGTCTCCTGAAGCAGTCGCCGCTTCGTTGCTCACCGTACGAGACACTTCGCCCAGCTTGCCTTCAGAGTCGGGGAGGGAGACTTGTTCCTCGGTGCGGCGCCGGTCACCCTCTTGCCGGGTGGTAGCTCGCCGTATTTCGCCCACCGCCCAGTTTCCGGCGCCGTCGGGAAGCAGCGTAGTTTCCTCAGAATCAATCGTGCCATTCGGGCCTTGTTCGCGGCGCTCGTGCACCTTCACCGCCGGAGTGAGACCACCGTTGACGTCGGGCAGCAGCACCGTGGTTTTGCTGTCCTCCACATTGGAACTTAACTTTTTTGTCTCTTCAATTTGGCGCCGAATCACTTGGAGATCGCCGTTGACGTCGGGATCGGACGTCGAGCGCACTACCTTCGAGTCACCGCCAGCGAGAGTGCGCTTTTCTTCTTCGACTACCTCCACCAGCGTTCTCCCCCCATCGGCATCGTGAGCGAACGTGCGAGTGGTGGTTCGCACGGTGGCATCGTCCACTTGCACGGTTTCTTTTTCGATGTCCTGGTAAGGTTCGAAACCTCCGTCCATCGCGCGGCGCTGGACCAATTGTTTGTCGAGGGTGCGATTGCCGCTCTGGGTGTGACTTTCGATGGTGCGTATCGGCTCCGCATTTTGACCGTTCGAGTCGGTCGTGGCCGTCCAGGACTTGTTCGCTCCGTCGCTTTGGGAATCGGATGTTTGCGCCCAAAGCGCGAGACCACAACAAAAATATGCCGTGATCGCGAGCAGCATGAACCGACTCAAACGTGCGGTATTTGTTGTGGCAGGCACGTCCATTATTCTCTCGCCGCGGACATTCAAGGTCCAGCAAAAACCGCCGTATTCCAAAAAACACGTAGGGACAGACGCCCTCGTCTGTCCAGCCAAGCGAAGCTCGGCAGCGCCTGCAACCCAGTATGTCATAGGGCGAATAAAAATCAAATATTTCGGGGCGGGGGACATTTCTGGCCAACCACCGGTTGACAACCATCTTGGTTGTGTTATTGTGGTCGTCTTCCCAACCTGAGCCAAAGCCTCGAACAACTGCACAGGTGAAAAATGACCTCGTCCCCATCCACCGTTTCGGTTGTGCAAGCCGCCGTGGCACCCCTCGAAATGAAAAAGGGAACAGAACTGCAGGGGCGGTACGTTGTTTCCGAGCTCATCGGTACGGGCGGCTACGCGACCGTATGGAGAGCCACTGACAAGGAGCTCAATCGCGACGTAGCGATCAAGCGTCTCTTACGTGACAATTGGCGTACCGCCTCACAGGGCGAAATAGAAGCCGTTCTTCAAGAAGGCCGGAATGCGGCGCGCCTGAAGGGCCACAAAAATATTGTGGAGGTGTACGACGTCTTTGAAGAGGCGAGCGAGGGTTTTTTGGTCATGGAATACGTCGACGGACCGAGCCTCGACAAAGTTTTCAAGGAACACGCCTTGAGAGGGACATGGATCGCGAGCGACGAAGCCCTCGACTACCTGCGACAGATTCTGGAAGGTCTCGTGTTCGCACATTCCAGCGGCCTGATCCACCGAGACATAAAACCGTCCAATATCCTTATTTCAAAGCTTGGCGTAGTGAAGCTCGCTGACTTCGGCATCGCAAAGCCGATGCCTTTCTCAAAGCCTGCCACCGCCGGCGTCTCAGAACCTGGTTTCGCCGCTACCGGTTCACAGTCATTCATGTCCTTTGAACAGTCACGGGGAGAACAACTCGATCAAAGGACAGATATTTTCTCAGCCGGCATAGTGGGTTATCTGCTTCTTACCGGACGACACCCTTTTAACCATTCGTCAGGGGCGTTTTCGATCTTTGATCTGATCCGTGAGTCAAGTTACACCTGTCAGGAAATCGCGCCCCGCTCTGACTTACCCGAGACCGTCCGCAAGGCGGTGATGAAAATGCTGACGAAGGATCGAACTGCGCGGTACAACTCCGTTTATGACCCACTGGCTGAACTCACAAGAGGCAGTTCCCAGGTGTGTCCAGAGTGCGCAACACAAAATCCTGTCGGTTTCAACTTCTGCGGCCAGTGCGGCAGCTCACTTAGGACGAAACCTCAGATCGGGCAACCCGCTCGATCATCTCAGACCGCGGCCACATCTGGACAATCACCTGCCACGTTGACGGACGCTGGGTTTGAGTTAACAAAATCCGGAGACTGGGAAGGGGCGATCCGACTCTACCGTGAGGCAATCGAACTGGACGGCACCTACGGGCGTGCCTTTTCCAATTTGGGTTTTGCGCTGAACCGACTCGGACGGTATGAAGAGACCATACGTGTCCTGACCGACGGCATGAAGGTCACGAAAGATGCCAACGTTCTGCACCGCCTATATGACACCAGGGGATTTGCGCGATCAAACTTGAAAAGGTTCGCCGAGGCCATTGACGATTTCAGTAAGGCTCTGGAACTCAACGACAACAATCCACGTGTCTATTATCATCGAGCAGAGTCGGCGGCGGAGTTGGGTGAAGTCAAACAGGCTTACGACGACGTTTTCACCGCGCTGGAACGTGACCCCGATTTCGTTCCTGCCATTCGCCTTAAGGAAAGGCTGGACCGAGGCCGATTCGGCTTCAGCAACTACGCTGGATCGTAGGCGCGTGGCGCAGCCTATCACGAGCCGCGTGAACCCACGAGGGTGCCTTTGACCTTTTTCATCACCGGGCCATGCGTCACAGACATCCAACCCGCCGTGCGCGACAATGGAGATCTGATTGGGGCAGCCAGAAGTGTGCCGGTCTTCCAAGACGGCCCTCGAAACTGCCCCAAACCCATTTTCAGCGCTCTTTGACAACCTAAGTCCTTATTCCGGAATATTTTGCATATAAGTCCTTTAAACTCAAAGATTTTGCGGGATTTTCTCCCTAACTCTATGATTCCAATAGATAGGGGGGAGGGGGGGTACCCGATACTAACTGGTAAACAGGCCAGAAAACAGAAAGAGACAGACGTTCCGGAATAATGCGGTTCTAGATCGCCCGATCCGCTAGACCCGTAGCTCGACCACCGTAGCTCCCCCGCCACCCTCGTTGATGGGCGGTTCAGTAACCGACTCCACGTGCGGATGCTTCTTTAGATACTGGCGCAGGGCTTTGCGCAAAATGCCCATGCCGCTGCCGTGGACGATGCGCACCCGCGTCATGCCGGCCAGAAACGCGCGGTCCACGAATTTTTCGACTTCGCTGGTGGCTTCGTCCACGGTGTGGCCGATGACGTTGATTTCGGTGGGCAGGTTGCGGCCGCTGATTTCGCTTTGCAGCGAGACGCTGATCCCGCGGGCGCGCGCCGCCTCGACGGGCGAGTCGGAGACGCGCATTTGTACTTCGGCGATATCTTCGCGGGCGATGCGCATTTTCATCGAGCCGATCTCGACATCGAAGTGGTTGTCGCCAATTTTCTTTTTGACCACGGCGGCGCGGCCCATCGACTTGAGCTTCACCGTGTCGCCTTCGGAGACGTGCTTCACCAGGCTGGGCTGTGCGTTCGGGTCGCCGCGATCGGCGCCGGTCGCGTGCGCCACTACGGTGGCATCGAACTGCTCGCGAAATTCGCGCCGCATTTTGGCGATGCGCCGTTCGGCGTCTTTCGATAATTTCTGCGCGGCGGCGCGGTCCTGGACGGCGTTCACGGTCTCGCGCGCGTGGTACTCGAAGTCGCGGAACAGAGCTTCGAGTTTCGTCTCCATCTCGCGAATCTTGGCCTGCTGTTCTTTGCGGCCCTCGGCGGCGAGTTGCGCCTTCTCACGGTCGAGCGCCTCCTCGCGGGCTTTCATGCGAGCGCGCTCTTGTTCGAGATCGCGAAGGTCGGCGTGCAAGCGATCGAGGAAGCGCGCCACATCTTGCGTCTGTGAACCGAGGCGCGAGCGCGCCGAAGCGATGATTGCCGGATTCAGCCCTAGCCGTTGCGCGATGTTGATTCCGGCGGATGCCCCGGGGACGCCGATCTTCAGTTCATAAGTTGGCTGCAGCGTGGTTTCGTTGAAGCCAACCGAGGCGTTGGTCACTCCGGGCGTATTCGCGCCATAAACTTTGAGCGAAGTGTGGTGCGTCGCAATCGCGATCATGCACCCGGCTTTACGAAAATGCTCGGCGATCGCCACCGCCAGCGCCGCGCCTTCTTCGGGATCGGTCGCGGACCCTAGTTCGTCGAGCAGCACCAGCGAATTTGCAGTCGCAGTGCGAGAGATGAAATCGATGTTCGTGACATGCGCCGAAAACGTCGAGAGATTCTGCTCGATCGATTGATAGTCCCCGATGTCGGCCAGAACGGAGTCAAAAACCGGCATGTCAGCGCGATCCGCGGGAACCGGAATGCCCGATTGCGCCATGAGAGCGAGCAGGCCAAGCGTTTTCAGGGAGACGGTCTTGCCGCCGGTGTTGGGGCCGGTGATCACCAACTGGCGGTGGTCACCTTCCAGTTCGATGGTGATGGGGACAATCTTTGCGTTTTTCAGCTTTAGATTGCGCTCCAGGAGCGGATGCCTTGCGCGGTGGAGGATGAGCCGGCCCTCTCCCGGCTGGGACAGACGAGGGCGTTTGTCCCCACGTGAATCGTGCTCGTTCGAAGTTTCGTGCTCGACGGCTGCTTCCGCAGACAAAGTCACCGCTACGCAGTTGTAGTCCTCGGCGAAGCGGGCCTTCGCGAACTGCAGTTCAAGTTCGGCGAGGATCTCAGCGGCGGCTAGAATGGCGTCGGCATTTTCGCCGATTTGGCGCGTCATCTCGAGGAGGACGCGATGAACCTCGGCCAGTTCTTCATCCATCAGGCGCACCAGTTCGTTGTTCTGCTCGATGGTTTCAAGGGGCTCGACAAACACGGTTTGTCCGCTGGAACTGGTGCCGTGCACTACGCCCTGCACGCGGCGTTTCTGCTCGACTTTCACCGGGATCACGAAGCGCTCGCCGCGGATGGTGATCAATTCGTCCTGCACGGTGCCGCCTTCGGCGAGTTTCCGCAGGTAGCCGCGTAGCGATTCCTGAATCTGGCGCTTCTGCTTTTCGATCTCGCGGCGAATGCGGCTGAGTTCGGGAGAAGCGCGATCGTCGAGCGTGCCGTCGGGCAGGATCTTGTTACGGAATGAACGCAGGAAGCCGGTGAAATCCTCGATGCCGGCGGAAAGCGCGTCCACGGCCGCCCAGTCTGAGCGCATCGCGGCTGGAGGTTGACGCACGATTTCGTGCCACTCCGCAGCGCGGTCGGCGACCAGGACAACGTCGCGGATCTCGCTGGGTTCAAGAGCGGCTCCGGCGATGCGGGATTTTTCGATCAGCTTTCGGACTTCTGGCAGTCCGGCGAACTCGAACCGTCCGCCGACCCGGCGATACTCGCGGATTTCCGTGGTGAGTTGGTGCTGCGTCTCGAGCCATCCATGGTCGAGCGAAGGCCGAAGCTCGGCGATGCGGCGCTGGCCCAATGGCGAAGGGGCGTAGCCGGCTAATAGGTCGCGGAGCGTCTCGAACTCGAGCAACCGCGAACTGGTATGGGTCACGGGATGGGGCACGAGATTGGGCGCAAAGGACATGCGTTTTGATGTTACAACGCGCGGCGGATCTCCGTGGGCATTCGGGGCTGGCTGCGGTGTAGAATCGACTCTGCCGGCTCAGTGTGGCCTGACTTCCGGCGGACGGCCCCGTAGCTCAACTGGATAGAGCATCAGCCTTCGGAGCTGAGGGTTGGGGGTTCGACTCCCTCCGGGGTCGCCATTTCGAAAAGCCGGTTTGCCATTCCTGCAAACATCATGCAAACGACCCATCTGGAGGCTCGTATCAGGGCATGCCTTCAGGCATGCCGCAAGTGCATTAGCGTCCACGCGCCTTCAGGCGCTGGATTACGAAATATGAATTGCACTATGGTTACTTGCCTGGCTCCCTGTTTCGCGGTGCAATAGCATTTGCGGGGGCGAATTATGGGACGTGCTTTTGGCTTTGTGGGCACGATCGTCACCATGGCGATCGCTCTGTACATCTACTCTCTGCAGGTCAAGACCCTGACCCCGAGCGGCGGGAGCGGCAATCCTCAAGAATTTGCCACCATCGCGGGCGTGAAGAACGATCTGATCGGCATCGCCAACGCCGAGCGCGGGTACCTGGCGACACAAGGCAAGTATGCTTCGCTAGATGAGCTGCGTTCAGGCAACTACATCAGCATCAAGGGCGAGCGCCCTCCATACATTTACGATGTCGAAACCACTTCCGGCAGCTTCCGTGCGACTGCCACTCGCACCACGAAAGGCGCTCCGGCACAGCTCTGGATTACCGAAACCATGGAAGTTCAAGCTTCGGACTGAAATTCGTTTTTGCCCGTAACCCAGAAAGCGGCTGCGCGGCCGAGCGGGTCATGGCTTTTTCCAGTCAGTCAAGGACATTAGTTCGTCCATGATTTCCTGCAATCTTTGCAGCCGCCGTTCCTGATCGGAAGCTCCGATCGTCTTTTTGCCACCTTGCAGGTACAGGCGGTTCGCTGCACTGATTTCCGCGATTTCTTCTCGTAACTTTCCAACCCGCTCTTTGACGGACTGCGGCATAAGGATAGGCTAGCAAAGCATTTTACAACTTTTTTGGGACACTGTTGACAGATCCCCAAAGCTCCAAGTGCAAGGAGCATTCCCCTTCAGCGTGACCGCCAACGACTAACGACCAACGACTAACGACCACAGCCAAGAAAGCGCCAGCCCACCAGGTGCTATCATTAACAGGCTCACCTTCTGTTCCCAGCGGATGAGCCAAGTACCCGCCGAAATTCGATGCGCATTCGACGCCGCCTCCTCATTCCCCTGACCGTTTTGCTGATTGTGGCCGCCGTAGCGTTGATCGTGGTCCTGCGCATGCACGCTCCCCCGGAAGCGGCCCGCCTGCTGCCGGGTGCCGACGGCTTCCTCTACATCAATCTGAAGTGGATTCGGACATTCAACGCCACCGGCCAACTGCCGCCGGTTTCCCGTGAGCCCGAATACCAGAAGTTTGTCGAGGAGACGGGCTTTCAGTTCGAGCGCGATCTCGACCAAGCCGCCTTCGCCGTCCACTATCCCCAGAGTTGGGGGAACGGGATCGCCGGATCGGCTTCTGAACCGCGCTTCTCAGAGGTTTTCGTCGGCAAGATCGATTCCGTCCGGCTGACCGCGTACCTCAAGAAGCTGTCTTCTTCCATCGACGACTACCGCGGTTTTGAGATCTACAACATCCCCCTAGAAGGCCGCACCGTTCGCGTCGTCATTCTTTCGTATGACAGCGTCGCGGTTTCGAACCATCCGAACCCCGACGTGATTCGCGGCATGCTCGACCGCTCCCGCAAACTGGCCTCGCCCTTTGGCGGACCCTGGTTGCTGCGCAAGTTCTACCGGAAGGTTCCTCTGGCCAGCCTGTGTTTTGCGATTCTGCGCGTGCAACCCGCCGCAATGAGTTCTCTGGGCGGACTGGGCAGCTGGGGCCTCCTGTTTCCGAAGCCGGCGGTCGCGGTAATTTCTGCGCGATATCTCCGCGCTCTCCACCTGCGGGCCGAAGCGTTCACCGACAGTGAGAAAGACGCGCAGGCCATCACCGAGAAAACCGCCGCCTTTCTCAGCATCTTTCACGCCGCCGAAGGCAGCGTCCGCACACAGGGTACGGATGCCGATGTAAAGACATTCTTCGACAGCCTTAAAGTCGAACACTCCGGAGATCGCGCCATTCTCACCGCCACCGTCCCGCCCGGCTTCATCTTGAAGGTTCTGCAGGAAGGTCCGCCCACGACCGCGACGCCGCCCAAGGAACTGCCCGCCCCGAATCGGCCCTAGACGCCCGTGTCGCGATAACGACAATCGAATGGCCTCGTCCAATACAAAGTGGAATGGTTGTAACAGTTCCACCGTCCGTAGCATCTGCATCTGGTAGTTAGTCGGTGAAGCTGTGGTTCCGTATCAGGGCATCGCTTTACAACTTGCGGAAAAACTCGGATCTTGATCTTGTCTTGAAGGGGCGCGGCTTCAGCCGCGCCGTAAGTGCAGCAAAATCAATCGCGGCTTTAGCCGCTGCGGGCTGCACAAGCGTGCAATCCGACTTTTTCCGCAAGCTGTTTAGCGATGCCGCAGTACATCGGGATTAGCCGCCCCTTCAGGGGCAGGGATCGTGTCGACTTCTCCTCGGCTCGCTACAATAGAGAGATATGACGAGTTTGCCGTTACCGCTCGCCGCCTTCGTAGCAGGACTGATCTCGTTCCTGTCGCCCTGCGTGCTTCCGCTCGTCCCCGGGTACGTTTCCTTGATCTCGGGAGTAGGCGTCGAGCAGCTGAAGCTGCAAGAAGGGCAGCTCTTCCGCAAGGTAATGCTCAATTCCGCCGCGTTCATCATCGGCTTCAGCATTGTCTTCATAACGTTGGGTGCGATCTCGACCGAAGTCGGCCAGATCCTCGCACAGTACAAGTCGCTGCTCGCCCGCATCGCCGGAGTGGTCATCATTCTCTTCGGTCTTCACCTGACCGGCATCTTGCAGATCAAGGCTCTGTTGGCCGACACTCGACTGCATGGCCTCAAAGGCAGTTCTTCCGCCTGGGGGGCGTTTGTCATTGGATTTGCTTTCGCCTTTGGCTGGACACCGTGCGTCGGTCCGATCCTCGCCGTCGTGCTCGGATTCGCCGCCGCGCAGGACACCGTTTGGAAAGGCATCTTTCTTCTGGCCATCTACTCCGCCGGATTGGCGGTGCCTTTCCTGCTGACTTCGCTCGGCATCGAGCGTTTTCTAAAGTTCTACAACCGCTTCAAATTCCACATGCACGCCGTGGAAGTTGCAAGCGGAGGCTTGCTGATCGCATTGGGCATCCTGCTGGTGATGGGCCGTTTCGCGCTCATCTCGGGCTATTTCTCGTTCTTGAATCGCTTCGCGCTGTAGCGAGCGGCGAAGAAATTGGGATTCGTATCAGGGCATCGCTTTAGCGATGCCGGAAGCTCGAAATCAAATGCCCCTTCAGGGGCTGGGGTGTCGGCTTTCGAAATTCGAGGTTACCAGTGAAAAGAAATCCTCTGATTCTGTTCTTCATCGCCGCCATTGTCGCAGCGATGTTATTCGCCGGCATTCGCATCGCTCGTAACAACCGCGCGAACGGCCCCGCCAAGGGACAACTCATCGGCAATTTGGCCCCTGACTTCGAACTGCAGACGCTCGATGGCAAGAACCTCAAGCTCTCCGACCTCCGCGGCAAAGCCGTTTTGCTCAATTTCTGGGCGACCTATTGCGGCCCCTGCAAGATCGAGATGCCGTGGTTTGTCGAGCTGCAAAAGGAATACGGCCCGCAAGGATTCCAGATCGTCGGCGTAGCCAATGACGACGCCAGCACCGAAGACATCGCCAAATTCGCCAAGGAAATGGGCATCAATTACCCCATCCTGATCGGCAAAGACTCCGTCAGCGATAGCTACAAAGTCAGCGTTCTGCCGACCACGTTTTTCCTGGACCGCGACGGCAAGCTCATCGCCCGCGAATTCGGCTTGGTGAGCCGTAGCGTCTTCGTGGACCACATCAAGAAGGCCATGAGCCAGGGTCAGGCGGTACAGGCTCAGAAGTAACTACGAACCTCATTTGAACGTGGAGTACTCTAGCAGGAAGCGGAAAGACTCGGATTTCATCAGAACTTACTTTCGCGATGCGGTTCGCATCAGAACTTACTTTCGCGATGCGGTTCGCATCAGAGCTTACTTTCGCGATGCGGGTTCGCATCAGAGCTTACTTTCGCGATGCGGGTTCGCATCAGAGCTTACTTTCGCGATGCGGGTTCGTATCAGGGCATCGCTTTAGCGATGCCGTAAGCTTCAAAATCAAACGCCCCTTTAGGGGCTGGACGTCGGCATCCGACTCCAAGAGCGGGGGCAGCTCAATGAAGATTTTTCTGGCGAGCGCGCTTCTCCTGTTCGCCGCGTGGGCTTGGGCGCAGGACGATCTCGGCCCGCAAGGTCCCGCCGTAAAGATGGCGCCCGCTCCGGTCGTCACCGTCGTGCAAGGCAAACCCGCCACCGTCCCGCTTCAGTTCCGCGTCGCTAGCGGATACCACATCAATTCCAACCAGCCGAAGTCGGAGTTCCTGATCCCGACCGTGCTCAAGGTCGAAGCCACCACCGACATTGTCATCGGCAAAACCACTTACCCTGAAGGCCAGGATATGAGTTTCGCCTTCGCTCCCGACGAAAAGCTCAATGTCTACACCGGAGATTTCAAAGTGGATGTGCTGGTGCGTCCTCTACACTCCGTGCAACCCGGCAAATATGTCGTCCGCGGAACGTTAAAATACCAGGCCTGCGATAACGCAGCCTGCTATCCACCCAAACAGTTACCGGTCAGCTTCGATGTGAAGATCGCAAAGGCTCCGCCAGCACCGGTCAAGAACCCCGCCCAAAGTCCGCACGCGCACTAGCTCGCGTAGGGACGGCCGCCCCCGGAGCCTGCCCTGAGCGAAGCCGAAGGGTCCAGGCCGAGCGAAGCTCGGCAGCCGCCTGTAGTCACAGCAACTCTGGTCTTATGGTGGAAAGCTCTTCGCTGGGAAACGCAGCTTCGTATCAGGGTATCGCTTTAGCGATACCAAAAGTCTTCGGAATCAGATGCCCCTTTAGGAGGCTTGGGCATCTCCTTGACGTCATCTGCAGGAGGGCCAACTCGGCGCGGAATCCGAAGAACGAATCCAGTGGGACCGGCGTCGCCGGCGCCGAACACCAGCGATGCTCCGGCGGTTTCGAGCACACGCCTGGCGATCGCCAGCCTCACCCTGCGCAAAGTTGATATTGACGCGGATGTTGTCCTCGCACGATCGCGCTTCGCGGGCGGGCTCGTTGCGCTCTGTTCCGTCTCGCGAAAATCCGGTTGGTGAAAATTCGGCTGGCGAAAGCCGCGTTCGCCTTCAACCCGCAGCACTGTCCCCGCCGGACCCTCCGCCAGCACAAGCGTTACCTTACCGCCCACACCTTGCGCTTCGATCATCGTCGCAATCAAATACTGCAAAGCCAGCCGCAGTCGCAATTCCGGCACCGGCAACGTGGCCGTACAGGTGCCCGCCAGGCGCAACTGGATGCCGCGCACCGCCGCGATCGAGGATAGTTCTTCGATCACGCTCCTCATGGCGGGTTCCAGCGCCACCGAGCAAATTTCCGGGCCCGGGTGCTCGGCGTCCAGATACTCCCGCATCAACTGGATCATGCCAATAACCTTTTCCGTCTGTTGCAGAGCTGCCGCAACACTTGCCTGTTGCTGCTCCGCGACTTGCTCGATCGAGAGGTCGAGCGGGAGTTGCAGCGAAAGCTCGAGCGAACAACGCAAGCCGGTGAGCGGCTGGCTCAACGAGTGCAGCAATTCGCCGAGCACGTCCGGGCCCCGCGGCGCTTTCGGGAAAGAATGTGAGCTCGTGCTCATGCTGATGCCCCGTCAGGACTCATCTGATACCCCACCCCGCGAACCGTGTGAATCAAAGAGGGCGAGAAGCCGTCGTCCACCTTGCGCCGCAGATAGTTGATGTAAACATCCACTACGTTTGTCGTGGAATCAAAGGTCAGGTTCCAGACGTGCTCGATGATCATCGCCCTCGTCAGACGGCGCCCGGCATTGCGCATCAGGTATTCGAGCAACGCGAATTCCTTAGTCGTCAATTCAATGTGACGCCCGGCGCGCGCCACTTTGCGTTCCACGCGATCCAAACACAGATCGCGGACGGTGAGCACCGACTCCGATGGCAGGTGGCTGCGCCGCAATAACGCCCGGGCGCGCGCCGAGAGTTCGAGATAGGAAAAAGGCTTTACCAGATAGTCGTCCGCTCCCGAATCCAGGCACTGCACGCGATCTTCGACCCGGCTCCGGGCGGTGAGAATCATCACCGGCAAGTTCGCCTTACGCTGCCGCAAACTTTTCAGAACCGACAACCCGTCCATCCCCGGCAGGTTCAGGTCAAGCACCACCAGATCGTAGTCAAACTCCATTGCCATCGAGCGGCCCTGGTTGCCCTCGTTCGCAACATCCACCGCATGATATTCCGCTTCCAGGCCCTTTCGGATAAAACTGGCAAGCGCCGCATCGTCTTCCACAATAAGAATTCTCATGAGCTTCTTCTAAGTCGGCTAACTCTGAATCGATTCTCATTCTCGACTCACTCGCCCCAGTAACACAAGATAACCAGCACGTACAAAGGGACGTACTTGGTCAGGGAAAGAGGACTTCGCATCTCTTGTGTGGGGACGGGGCTTTGCCCCGTCCAAGCGGGGCGTAGCCCCTATAAGAGCTAACTTACCCTGTTTGACTGGAAGTCGACTTCAACATGTGATGCAGGAGGTGCGGCCCTTCACTTTGCGTTTTCCGCTAGGTGCATAATCAGAGCGTTCGCCAGCGAAAGCACTGCCTTTCCCCGAGCTTCCGACTGCGCCCGGGCGATGGTCTCGCTGAAATTGAGATCCGCAGGTGCTTTCTTCATCGCAATGTTCTCGGTGGCGCGCGCCGTATGGACCACGATTCCCGTCCGGACGTCCAAAACAACTGATTCGGCCACACATTGCGTACGAACTTCATCCGACTTCAGGAAGCGATCCCGCCGATACGACTGGATCCGGGCGGTGTAGACGAACAGTAGGTCTGCCTGGATGCGAGCTGCCGCCTCTCTTAGGTATGGCACTGTCCGCTTTTCCGGCACCAATAGCGATGGTAAGAAGCGCACCTCGGTTAGCTGCGGGGAAGACTTGAGCAATCGCAAGAGATTGTCAAAGTTCTTTGCCTCAGTGTCAGCAAGGTCCTCAGACCACAGATTAATCGAACTGAGGCTTAGGATTGCCAAGCGGTGGCGGTCCGTAAGTCTGAGTTGAGTGCCGAGAATCCTTGCGATGTCTTGGTCTGACAGGACCGCCTGGTCTCCCTTGAAGAGGGACTCCTGGAGGCTCTCGGCTCCCGTTCCTCCCAAAATCGTTTCTGGGGGTGGCGGAGGAGGAGGCGCGGCCATCTTCTTCGCACAGCCCAGGGTCATGAACAGGGCCATGAGCACAGTCCCTAGAATCCCGATGTTGTGTTTCATTAGGACCTCGTCAGTCAAAGCTCGAAGTTATCCAAACAGTCTTTCTACGCGCCCAGCGCCGCCCGAATCGCCCCGACAATCGCTTCCGCGACCCGGTCCATCTGCTCCTTCGACTCCGTTTCAATCATTACCCGCGCCAGCGCTTCGGTGCCGGAATAACGCACGACCACTCGGCCATTACCGTCGAGTTCGCGCTCCGCGGCGGCAATCGCCGCTTGCACCGCTGGAATCTCCGCGAAGGGAATTTTTTTTCGCACCCGCACATTCCGGATCGTCTGCGGAAATACCTTCAGATCGCCCACCAGATCGGCCAGCGGCTTGCCCGTGCGAACCATGATCTCCAGCACCCGCAGCGCGGTCAGCAATCCGTCGCCGGTAGTCGCTTCCCCGTCGAGAAATAATATGTGGCCCGACTGTTCGCCGCCGAGCGTAGCTCCCACGCCCTGCATTTCTTCGAGCACATACTTATCGCCGACATTGGCACGCAGCATCCGAATGCCCGATCGCTTGAGCGCCAACTCCAGCCCCATATTCGACATGGTCGTCGCCACCACGGTGGCATTCGCGAGCGCACCGCGCGCCTGCATATCCCGCGCCGCCAGCAGCAGAACCGCATCCCCGTTTACCACGCGCCCATGGGCATCGCAAAAGAGCGCGCGGTCGGCATCGCCATCGAAAGTAACGCCCACATCGAAACGTCCCTGATTTTCAACAAAACTCTCGTAGACATAGCGCGCCACTATTTCGGGATGCAGCGCCCCGCAATTCTCGTTGATGTTCTCTCCATCCGGCGTGGAGTGCAGAAAGATCGCGTCGATCTTGAGCGCTCCGAATAACTCCGGAGCTTCCGCCGCCGCCGCACCATTGGCGCAATCGACGGCCACGCGAAGTCCGCTCAGGTCGGTCGACACACTGCTCGCGAGCCAGCTAACGTAAGCTTGGCGCAGTTTCTCATCTCCGGGCAGGCTCGAAATTTCCGGAGTGGAATCCGGCGCCGGAACCGCCTCCGAATCTTGCAGCAGCGCGAAAATTTCTTTTTCAATCGCCAGTTCGCGCGCGTCCGGCAGTTTGTAGCCATTGCCGGGAAAAATTTTGATCCCGTTATCGACCCAGGGATTGTGCGAAGCCGAAATCACGACCCCAGCATCGAACCCCTGCGAGCGCGCCAGAAACGCGACACCCGGCGTGGTAATCACGCCCGCGCTGCATGTTTCCACGCCCACCGACGCCAGCCCTTGCAGAAATCGGTCGGCAATCCATTGGCTGGAGACGCGCGTGTCCTGTCCAATCACCACCCGCGCCTTCGCCTTCACGCGCACCAGGTCATGCCCCAGCGCCCGCCCAATTAAATAAACACTCTCGCGCGTCAGCGGGAACTCCCCGGCCACACCCCGAATCCCGTCCGTACCGAAGAGTTGTCTGCTTTGCGTCATTCTCTGGTTTGCGTCATGCTCCTGCTAAGGACTGCGGAAGAAAATGAAGCCTACTTTTTTTCGTCTCCCGCATGTTCCATGATAACCGTCACGCGAATTGGGGTGGGGTGCACAACTTGGATCAGAGGATCGGACACATAGGCCTGCGTCACCGAAGAATATCGCGTCATGGTTCCGCTCGCCTCTACCGGATCCGTGGTGGCGGCCTCCACCGCTTCGACGCGGCGGCGAGGTCCGGTGATCACGACATTGGGCGGATTGGCAATCACTTGCGCCACTCTCATGCCGCTCGCAAAATTTCCGGTCACTCGCGGCCGAACCTCGACCACGCGGGTCTCGCGATCGTCGAAAGAGAGGTGAAACTGACCCGGAATGATCTGCACGACTTCCAGATCCTGCGGCACATGAATTTGCCGCCCGGTTAAATCGAAAGTTCGTTCCCCCGGACGGACGCTGGTCAAATCAATCTCCGCTCGCACATCCGCAACCTGCAGGCGATGAATCACACGCTCTGGCCCGCGCACCCGGATCTGCGCTTCGGTGAAGCTGGCGGAATCGATCTCCAGATTGTCCGGAAGATTGTGGAACTCGATGGGAACCTTTATTTCGACCTCGGCGATGGGATCGCGCGCCACCACCAGCCACAGGCCGATGGCGAGCAACAGGGAAACCAGCTTGAGTACGATATTGTGACCGAAAGTGCGTTGGAAAAAGCTGCGCTGCAAAAAGCCTCCCATCGTCAGTCGTCCCTTCCGGAATCCTGCTTGCGGGAGAGTTGCGAACTGGGCGGCTCCTCTTCGATAAAGCTTTCCTCCACCGGACTCGGCAGCGTAGGCGTGGGTGCGTAGCGGTGCAGCAGAGCGCTCAACCTTTCACGCAAACGCTCCACCGTCAACTCGCGTTCGATGCTTCCCGCCACCGCCAAGCTGATCGTGCCCGTCTCTTCCGAGATGATGACGGCGACCGCGTCGGTTTCTTCCGTGATCCCGATCCCCGCGCGATGACGCGTCCCCAGTTGGGTCGAGAGCACAGGATTCATCGACAACGGCAGGAAACAAGCCGCGGCCGCAATGCGGTCCCGCTGCACAATCACGGCGCCGTCATGCAAGGGAGCGCTCGGACGAAACACCGTGGCCAGCAGGTCGTACGACAGCCTGGCATCGAGCGCCACGCCGCTTTCGATGTAGGTGCGAAGTCCAATCTCACGCTCGATCACAATCAGCGCGCCCGTCTGATTCTGCGAAAAAAGATTGGCCGCCAAAACAATATCGTCGTAAACGTCGGCCACCGAACGCGAAGCCCGCATCAGCGAAATGCGGCTCCCGAGGTTAGCCAGTGCGTGCCGGATCTCCGACTGGAAGACTACGATCAGCGCGAAAACAACATACGGCAGCAGTGTGCTGAGCAGCCAGTTCAGCGTCCGCAATTCCCCCAGCCGTGCGAAATAGAAGGCAAGTCCCAGCGCAGCCACCCCGACCAGCATCGGAGCCGCGCGGGTGCCCCGCACCAGAGACAGAAACTGGTAGATCAGGATCGCGACCAGCACGATGTCCAAAATCGAAATGAAAGAAATCGCCGAGATGTGCGACCAGATCAGCGACGGCGTCACGACACCCTCACGTCGGAACTTAAATTGGTCTTCATTCTAACGCAGCCCCGCCGGATTATGGTTTGCCCGATTCCGCTTTGACGGATTATGGTTTGCCGGATTATGGTCGCCGGATCACGCTTCGCTGCGCTCGGTCCCGGTCACCCGGGCGCGAACTCGTCCCCGAGCCAGGCGTGCCGACACCTCGTCCCCAGCTTTGAGTCGCGACGCATCTTTCACCAGCCGGCCTTTCGCATCGAACACCAACGCGTATCCGCGATTCAGAATCGCCACCGGCGAAAGCGCCTCCAAGCTCGCGGTCCGGCGATCCAGCCGCCCACGGCTCTCCAGCAACCGCGTGTGCGTGGCGGCGGCCAGGTTCGCAACTTGACTCTCCAGACTCTGCCGCACCGCGGCCAGACGGCGTCGTGCGTCATAGTGACGGACGGCCGCCGCAACGCTTTCCGAGCGCCGATGGCATCGCTCCAGAAGTTGCCGTTCCGCTTTTTCCAGGCGGAAACGCTGTTCATCCAGCTTCTGCTGCCGCCGGTGGATGCCGTCCATCATGCGCGCAAACGCTCCGTGCTGTGCCCGCTCCGTCAGTTCCTGGCGCGCCATCAGCAGGCGGTAGCGCAATGCGCGCTCCAATCGCGCGTACAAATCTTCCGCCTGCGCTTCGATCTCCTGTCGCGACCGGATCACCAGTTCCGCCGCCGCTGACGGCGTAGGCGCCCGCAAATCGGCGACAAAATCGATGATCGTGAAATCCGTCTCGTGCCCAATCGCCGAAATCACAGGAATCTTCGAATCCGCAACCGCTCGCGCCAGCCCTTCATGATTAAAACCAGCCAGGTCTTCGGCCGAGCCTCCGCCGCGCGCAATAATGATGACCTCGACCGCGCGCCTGCCACGCGATTCTTGATCAAAGTATCGCAGCCCAGCCATCACCTCGCCCGGCGCCGCGTCTCCCTGCACCTGCGCCGGATAGATCAGCACATTCGCCGAGCGATGCCTGCGAGCCAGAATGTTCAAGATGTCCCGCAGCGCCGCCCCCTGCGGTGAAGTGATGATGCCAATTTTCTGCGGAAGCGGCGGGATCGGCTTTTTTCGCGACGCCTCGAACAATCCCTCCGCCTGCAATCTCGCCTTCAATTGTTCGAACGCCAACTGCAGAGCGCCCGCGCCCTTCGGCTCCATGAATTCAGCGGAGATTTGCAGCTCCCCGCGATCTTCATAAACGGTGATGCGCCCGCGAACCGTGACCTGCAATCCGTTCTCCGGTCGAAACCGCAGCAGCTTCGCCGACGAGCGGAACATGACCACGCGAATCTGCGCGCTCTCTTCCTTAAGCGTGAAATATAAATGCCCGGAATCGGGAACGCGCAAATTGGAAATTTCGCCTTCCACCCAGCAATCCGAATACTCGCGTTCGATGTGCGACCGCACCGCCGAGACCAGCGCCCGCACCGTCCAGATGCGCCGCTCCGGAGGACGAAACTGAAACCCAAGTTGGTCGGATATCGCCATCAGGCCCGAACTTCTTCGGCCATCTTTACCGGTACGATCCGCGCGACGCGAGCCATCACCTTCTTGTTTTGCTCAGACTTTTTCAGGTCGTAGGCGGCTTGCAATCGCATCCATACTTCTGGCGAGCCGCCGAACAAACGGGCCACCTTCAGGCACATGACGGCAGACAGCGGTTTGCGCCCCGCCAGAATGCCGTGAAGCATCTGGCGCGACACGCCCAGAGCTTTGGCCGCGGCCGTCACGGACAGTCCGACCGACGGCAGGATATCTTGCTTGATAATCTCGCCCGGATGGACGGGCGCCAGTCCATTCTTTCTCTCCATAACTTCCTCTCTAATGGTAGTCTTCAAAATCGACATCCAAAGCGCTATCGCCCAACCAGCCGAAAGTGATCCGGCAATTCCCAGTCACGCGTACCGACCAGCGTTTCGGCTTGCCTTGCAGACCGTGAAACCGAAAGCCTGCGATGTTCATGTCCTCCGGTTGTCCCACCACCTCCAGCAATTGCAGGATACGCACGCACTTCCTGACGTGATCGGCGCCGATCCGGCGTGTCTTGCCAGTGAGGTAGACCTCCTCAGGCCCTTTGTGCCGGAAGCCGCCGATCATTCTCGCAGTGTAAATTAAATAGTTGACACATGTCAACTAAATAGTTGTCTGTCTGGCGTCGGCTCCCAAACAGGAATATTGCGTTGAGTATAGTGTCCCCGAAACTTGCCGGGCGCTACCGCTTCATCCGCCCAATCAGAAACAGAACAATGGAAAGCACAACACTCAGCAGAATGGAACTCGCCAGCGGAAAATAGAAAGTCGTGTTCTTGCCCCGATACAGGACGTCCCCCGGCAACCGTCCCAGTGGTAAGCCCGTCCGCCCCAGCAGCATGACGCTGCCCCCAATCACCACCAGGGCTATGCCAAGCATCACCAGCAACCGGCCCAACTCGACCATGCTTCAAGTTTACCCCGCGGATTGCCAAACTATATTTGCCAAACGACATTCGTGGTGGCTGGGTAAAGTTTTCATCACATTTTCGGTGTGAGCGTCCTCACTGAAACAAAGCGCGTTTGCGGCGAAACTGGCCGTCGCCCAGCGAAACCTGCGAAGCAGAGAAACGCTACCTACAAAGGAGGGACATCACCATGAAACATACGTCCACAATGCCCAGTCTGTTAAGGGCAACCAACCCCACAACCGAATCCGCCAGTGATCTTCAAGAGCAAATCCGTCGTCGTGCCTACGAACTGTACGAGCAACGAGGGAGAAACGACGGGTATGAACTAAACGATTGGCTGCAAGCAGAGTCGGAGATGACTCAACAGACGTCGAATACCATCGCCGCTTAGAACCAAACATCCGGGTGGGGCTTACTGCGAAACCGCTCCACCCGCAATTTACCAGCATGCGGTCGAACGGCGCGGCTAAGGCAAGCGTTCTGAGTCGCGCCCGAGTTTCTACCCGCGACCTGTATCGGGGAGGTACGTGCCGAACGTCCAGGGATGCCCCTCCAGGTCCAGGACGTGGTACTCGCGTGAGCCAAAGCCGGTATCTTTGGGTGGACTCGTAATTCCCGCGCCCGCCGATCGCGCGCGCTCGAAATGCGTGTCGAGATCCTCAACATACACGCAGAGAGCTTGCGTGGCGGCGCCGAGCACTTGAGGGCTCGTCATGCGCTCGTCAGGCCTGACAGACCCAAGCATGATGACATTCGTACCGAGCTTCAGTTGCGCGTGCCGGACGAACTGCCCCGACTTCGGCACCGAAAACAATTCGATGAAGCCGAAGGCCGCGCAGAGCCATCGAATCGCGCCCCGAGCGTTGTTGTATCGAAGGATGGGAAAGATGGTCTGCATGCCTCTCCTGGCCGACTGACGAGTAGTCGACCGAACTGCCTAGTTCAATACGATAGATCAAAACGAGTTGGATGCGCCGGCTAACGTCTGGAGTCTAGTGCGGGGGGCACGGCCGCAACCGCTTCTGAAGGTGTCTCTGTGCGGACGTTGTTGGCTGATGGTATGGCGAAGAAGAGCGGGACGCGTTGAGTCGCCCGCATTTTTGCCCAATTCCACCGCTATTGCGGCTGGTCCCAGCCTCGCACCCGCGGCCACCATCGATTCACGTTTCGGCAATACGCTTCGTAGTCGGCCCCGAATTTCCCGCGCAGAGTTGGCTCTTCATAAAAGACCACAAACAGATGAACTCCGAAGGCAACCGCTGCCCCGGCGGCAATCGCTGCTGGGTTGGCGTGTCCGAACACAACCCATAGCCCGATCCAGCCCGCGGCGAAGCCCACGTACATCGGGTTCCGCAGGTAGCGGTAGAAACCCACCACTACCAATCGCTGCGGCGGAGCCATCGGGGCCGGTGTGCCGCGTCCCGTCCACCCGAAGTCCCAGATGCAGCGCAGGGCGACAGCAAATCCCAACACCGACGGAAGCGCAGCCAGCCATCGCCAATGTGCCGTACCCGCCATTTCCACGCGGAAACCGAGCCACTGCGGCAGCAGCCAGAACCACAAGCCGAAGAACGCCCCGCCTACTGCCAGCGAGGCTAGCGCCGTTAGCCATCGCTCCCCGTGCTCGACCGCTGGAACTCTCCCAGACTCTCCATCCGTCATAGGCCCTCCGGTTGCACTTACTGTCTCACTACTCTGCGATTCCTGCTACTTGATTGAAGCATCCGATCAGGTTTTCCAGCCGGGTAATAGACGATCAGCAAGGCGGGAAACACCAGCGCCACGTGCGCGCAGTGCGGTGTCCAATGAGTTAGGGACTACAAGGGAAGACGCGGAGGGAAGCTCTTAGTTCTGGTTTCCGCCGCCGTGGGTTTGGCGGCAGAGCTTGCAATACGTTGGCGGCTCGGTGTTGTCTACGTGGTGCCGCACCGGTCTGAACGTCTTGATATAGGCGAACATCCCGGCGATATCTTCGTCGGTCATCCCGCGGTAGGTGTGCGACGGCATGATCTGGTTGAGCTGCCGCGCCCCAACGTACCCCGTGCGAATCGCCTGCGTAAACATCGCCTCGTCGTAGTAACGAATCCCCGACGGGTCGGGAGTGATGTTGGCGCTGGCCACGCGGCCCCACGGTCCTTCGAGAATGAACCCACCGCCGAAGTCCATGCCCGGCAGCGGCTGCCCCTGTGCATCCTGCGGCGTGTGGCAATCCGTGCATGCGGCGATAGTGACCAGGTATTTCCCGCGCTTTTCCGGAGTCGAAAGGTCGGGTTCCGGCACCGGCGCGTCCAGCGACTCGGGCACGTTGCGGATCAGGTATTTCACCGGGAAAATCAGCTCCGTCGTCGGCCACCGCTTGCGCACCGGCGGCAGCGACCGCAAGTACACGACGATCGACGCCAAGTCTTCGTCGGACAGGGCCCGGAAATCCGGGTACGGCATGAACGGAAACAGCGCCCGGCCGTCGTGGCCGAAGCCCTCGCGAATGGCCCGCGCCAGTTGGTCGTCGCTCCAACTGCCCACGCCGGTTTCCGGATCCGGAGTGATATTCGGCGCATACACCTTTCCGGGGAAACCCTTGAGCATGTTCATGTCCTGGCCCGCGCCGAGCGAGTTCGGCAGAACGGGCGCATCGTGCGCTGTCCAATCGTGCCCGGCGTGGCAATCCATGCAGTCATTAACGTTCCGGACGAGGTACTCGCCCCGCGCCAGGCGCCGCGGCGTGCTCTCGAACTTCCGCGCCGTGAGCGCCCGCGCCCGCGGCCCGATGAACGGCCGCCAGCCGATGGTGAACGTGATTCCCGCCGCCAAAACGACCGCCAGCGCGGCGAACACCCACCCCAGAATTTTCCCGAGTCTTTTCATCGAATCCGGAATTTCCTGCTCGCTCTCGAAAACGGCACCATGGTACCCCATCTCGCCCGTTCGCGACATTGTGAAACGATTTCTCATCGGAGTACCCCTGGCGGTCTGGCCATTCGCACTGGCACGGCCGGAATCCATACCCTAAGTCTCGGCCGGCAGATCGTCGACTGGAGCCTTGTCCAAAATCCCCGCCCGCGTCGGCGCTTGCACGTGCCTCAATCCATGCGGTCACGCTTAGGCATGGCTTAGTCTTGGCCGGCGCCGGCGGCGAATGGTCTCGCGATACTTATCGCCGGAGAATAAACATTCTCGGCGGGTTCGTTCTGCACATGTGCAGGTTCCGTTTGGTAGGAATACTCACGGATGATTTCTTTCATCTTCGCGCGGATTGATACCTCGGTTCCTGAATTCGTCAACCAGATCAGGTCTTCTAAATGGGCTCGCAGGGCTGCCCACGGGATGATTTCAGACTGGGTTCGCTTCACTTTACGGTGGCTGGTCGCGAGTTGTCTTTCCCCGGCATAGAACAGCTCTTCGTGCAGTTTCTCTCCGGGACGCAGGCCGACGAATTCGATCTTTATTTCGCTGGGAGATTTCCCGCACTGCCGAATCAAAGAATGCGCCAGATCGAGTATGCGGACGGGACCGCCCATGTCCAGGACCAGAATGTCGCCGTGCTCCCCCATCGTAAATGCCTGCAAAACCAGCGACACAGCTTCTGGAATGGTCATGAAAAATCGGGTTACTTCCGGGTGGGTGATCGTGATGCGCCTCTCTTTTTCGATCTGCTCCTTAAACACCGGAATCACGCTGCCCTGCGACCCCATGACATTCCCGAACCTCACGGAGATACAGCGCATGTCCTTTCTTGGCCGAGCCGCCAGGATGAGTTCTACCAGCCGCTTGGTGGCGCCCATGAAACTGGTGGGTTCCACCGCCTTGTCGGACGAAATCGACACGAACGCTTCACAGCCACACTCTTCGGCGACATCCAATAATGGGGGTACCGCCAGTACATTATTGTGGAGTGCGTCGCGAACGTTGAGCTCGACCAGCGAAACGTGCTTGTAGGCCGCGGCGTGGAAAATAATGTCTACCGCTCCCTCACCGAGTATCTGGCGCATGCGCGAGGTGTTGGCTACATCGGCGACCGCATACACCACTCGACCGCCGGTAGCCTGTTTCGTGAGCTGCATTTGCAAATAGAACATCGGCGTTTCCGCATGGTCCAACACGATCAACTTAGTGGGAGAGTACGCGAGAACTTGACGGCAAAGCTCGGAGCCGATCGATCCGGCAGCACCAGTTACCATTACCACTTTCCCGGCGATCCGGCTGCGAACCAAGCTCAGGTCCAGGTGAACCGGGTCGCGGCCCAGGAGGTCCTCAGCGGCAACTTCTCTCAATTGCGAAATCGAGCCGCGGCCGAGCAATAGTTCGTGAAGGTTGGGCACCGTTCGATAACGCACACCAGCCTGCTCGCATATTCTGCAGATGCGCTGCATTTGAGCGCCGCTGGCCGAAGGAATGGCTATGAAGAGTTCTTTCGCGCCATACCTGGCGGCCATCGCCCCGAGAGCGTCCATCGTGCCCATCACCGGCACCCCATGGAGTTTGGCTCCGCGCTTGAAAACATCGTCGTCGAGACATGCCACCGGAACGAATTCTGTCCCCAACATTTCACGGATCAGAAGGCTTGCGCCCTCTCCCGCCCCTGCGACAATCACACGACGCCTCTGGGTCCGGGAGGAATTGCCCAGCGTCCTGATCTTGAGAGCCCTGATCTTCAGAGTCATGGCGCATAAGCGCGCTCCCGCTAACCCGGCTGCCGTAATGATCGCTTCGAGTATGTAAATCGAAAGCGGGAAGTCATACCGGAGAAGGATGTAACGCGTGGTCGCGAAGAACGCCAGGCTGCCCAGAGCGACCGCTTTACCGATGTCCATTACATCGGTGACCCCACTGTGGCGCCAGTACCAGTTTAATAGGTTGAAGCGTGCCAATGCGATCACTCGGAACAAGATCAGTATCGGCACGCAACCGAAGAGCAAGCTCGGGAACGGTATTCGAAAGTCGAATCGAAGTAGCCACGCGATTACAATCGAAGCCGCAATCAGCATAAAATGGAATACTGCGCTGGCCCAAAACCGCTGCCTGACAGGCATAGAGGATGTGTTGCGTAATTTGTTCGACATGGATGAGTAACCCGAAACGGATCTATCTGTGATTACAACTGGTCTCATAAATGGTTTTGGGTAGGGCACGGCTTCAGCCGTGCCGTTCAAGGCCGATAGAATGCGGGCTTTAGCCCCTGAGGGCCGGGCAGCCTGCTCGGAAAGCCATTTATGAGGCCAGTCCTAGTTATTGGCGGATTAGTTGTTGGCGCCGCCGAGCGGCTTTAGGCAGAGACGGTGCTGCACTTAACCGCTCTGGTAATGACGCGCTGGATTGTCCGGCAGGTAAACGCGATGTCTTCGTCGGACAGTGTGGAATGAACCAAGAACATGAGACTGGTTTCGCCCAGCAACTTAGCCACCGGGAGACGCCGATGCGCGCGGCGCGCCGCGAAGGCTTTTTCAAGGTATATCTCGCCGCAACTGCCGACGAAGCAGGGCACTCCCTCTGCTTTGATCGCCTGTAAGATGGCGTTGCGGTCCCATCCCTCCCGGAGCATCTCGGGGCGGAGAAATACATAGTACTTGTAATAAGCGTGATAAACGCTCTCTGGAGGTGTTGGAATTCGGAGGCCGGGCAGGTTGGAAAGAGCTTTGCTCAGCGTATTCGCGTGACGACGTCTGATCTCGACCCACCGAGGTACTTTGGTGAGGGCCACACGTCCGAGTGCCGCCTGTATCTCCGTCATTCGCCAGTTGGTGCCAAACGATTCATGGAGCCAACAAAAGCCCTCTCCGTGCTCACGTTTGTAAACGGCGTCATAGCTCTTGCCATGGTCTTTGAAACTCCACGCGCGTTCCCACACTTCGGAGTCGTTCGTCGTCAGCATTCCTCCTTCGCCGGCCGTCGTCATAATCTTGTCCTGGCAGAACGAGAAAGCGGCAACGTCTCCCAGCGAGCCCACCGGCCGGCCTTTGTACATCGCACCTTGGGCTTGCGCGCAGTCTTCAATGACTCGCAAGCCGTACTCCGCTGCCAAGCGAAGGATCTCGTCCATATCGCAGGGCCATCCCGCCAAGTGCACCGCGATGATCGCTTTCGTCCGTCGAGTAATTGCCTGTCGTATAGTTTCCCTCGTAACATTCTGGCTGTCGCGGTCCACATCGACACAGACGGGCCGAGCGCCGCGCATCACAATGCAACTCGCGGACGCAATGAAGGTGCGGGAGGTTGTAATCACCTGATCCCCGCGGCCAATGCCCAGCGCTTCGAGCGCTAATTCGAGGGCGACCGTCCCATTGGCGACGCAAATGGCATATTTCGTCCCAACCGAACGCGCAAACTCGCTTTCGAACAACCGGCCTTCCTGCCCGGTCCAGTAATTTACTTTCCCCGAACGCAGAACGGCCGCGGCCGCTTCGATTTCATCGGCTTCGAAATAAGGCCACGGAGCAAAAGGCGCGAAAGGAAGCTTGGCGGGCTGGCGGGAGGGGATAATTCTCCGCTCGACTGCTGCCGTAGTCATAGGACTTGTCTGCTGGCAGGTGAAAGCGTCAAGTTAGGCACTGGTTCAAGGTTATTTGCCGACTTCAGTGGAGCGCGCGGCACTCCGCGCGCGGGAACCCCCATAACCGTAGTATGCGGTGCAACATCCTTGATGACCATGGCTCCCGATCCGACCACCGCATGATCTCCAATGGAGACATACTGCAGAATGGCTGCGTGAGAGCCGACTAAGACGCCTTTGCCAATCTTCACTCCACCCGCAATGGCAGCCATTAGGTTGACTACAGATCCAGCTCCGATGCTTGTTTCATGGCCAATCGTGCAGCTTAGGTTGACCATGGCGAATTCTTCAATCTTGACGTTGACGGTTGCGATCGTTCCCGCGCCGATTGTGACCCCCTCTTGAAACTGGCAGGACTCGTGATACTTGACGCTGGGATGGACCAAGGCCGGCCACGGAATCCGCGGGAAACGCCGCTTGAGTTCTTGGCTTAAGCGCAAGCGAACTTCGGGACTGCCAATGCCCATGGCGAGACCGTCAACGTGATTCTCTTCCAGCCAGCTGAAGTCTCCGAGTATGTCGGAGTCGCGTTCACTCACTTTCGTTGCGTCGCTCACCAAAAAACCGGCGACCTCCATGGGGGCAGCGAGTTTTTGTCGGGATGGATCGTGCGCGATATCCGAAATCAACCACGCGAGTTCTCGTGCAAATCCCCCAGCTCCGACAACCGCAAGTCGTTGGCTTGGCATCATGCATTTCCTTCTTTGCGTTGGACTGCTGCCCCAACAAATTCGGGCATGGTTACATGTGCGCACTTGGCGATTCCATGGCACCGGAAAACCTGCCACGCGGTTCTTGCCAGAATGCGGAAGTCGAGCCCGAGGCTCCAGTTGTCCACGTACCAGAGATCAAGGGCAAATTTCTCTCCCCACTCGAGGCTGTTCCGTCCGTTCACCTGCGCCCATCCCGTGATGCCGGGTTTCACCTCGTGACGCCGCATTTGTTCGGGCGTGTACCGTGCCAGATACTGCGGCAACAAAGGACGCGGCCCCACCAGGCTCATCTCGCCCCGGATCACGTTGATCAGCTCCGGGAGTTCGTCGATACTGCTTCTGCGCAGTAATCTCCCGAACCTCGTCATGCGTTCCGCATCTGGAAGCAATCGTCCCTGCGCATCCCTGGCATCGGTCATAGTGCGAAACTTCAAACAGGTGAAGAGCTGTCCGTGCCAGCCGGGACGAGACTGGCGGAACAAAATCGGAAATCCCAGAAAAATCCTTACCAGCGCCACAATCATTAAGAGAGGTGGCGCGAGTACCAGCAACGCAGCCGTCGCTCCAACCAAGTCGAACGCCCGCTTTATAGAGGAAGAGCCCGTGGACGCAGACATCACTAGGAACGAGCCTCGGCTTTAACGTGCGATCTCGGAACATTTCGTAACTCCGCACCGGAGTAGGACTCCGAGAGAAGCTCCCCATAGAGTTCATCGTGCATCGCAAGGAGATGGTCGATTCGAAATTGCTCAATGTATTCCCGGCTCCGCCCGATCATCACTCTCGTCTCTTCTGGATGCTGCGCCATGTGTTGCATCGCCTCGCCGATCTTCGCAACATTGCCAACCGGTACGAGCAGTCCTCTTCCATCCCGCAACAGATCTCGATTTCCACGAATATCGCTGGCGATGACCGGCGTCTGCAGAGCAAAGGCCTCCATGATGCTGCGCGGCAGACCTTCTTGTTCCGAAACCAGCACTACCGCATCGCTTACGCGGATGATGGCCGCAATGTCCCTCCTCTGGCCGAGAAAATGCACACGGTCGTGGATCCCAAGTTCTGCCGCTAGGTTTTTCATCGCTTCCATCAAAGGTCCGCTGCCGGCCAAAACCAGCTGGTCTTTCGCTGGCAACTGGGCAAAAGCCTTGAGAACATCGGCATGTCGCTTTCGGGGAATGAACTCGGCGACTACAAGAAACACGGCATTGCGACCCGGGCAGATGCCACGACCCTGCCACTCCCGAAGCACCGGTGACACATCGGTCCGATCGGCATCAAATAGATTAAGGTCAATGCCGATGCCGGGCATGTAGCGGATGGCGCTGGGACTGAGATTGCGCAGCTGGTGCGCGGCCCTTTCATCGTCACGATTCAGTACAATCAGACAATCCGTCCATTGGCCGGCGAGATCCTCCAAAAAGCGAAACCCCAGATTTCCCGGCCAGCTGCGGCCTTCATGGAAGTGAAATCCGTGCGCTGTATAGACGATTCGTGTCAGGCCGGCGCGTTGTTCATTGCGCAGCGCGAGCCTGATCACAAACCCAGCGATGGGACTATGCACGTGCACCAAGTCGTATTTGTGATACTGCCAAAGTCTGCGGATCTCCTTGGCGCCGCACAACGCGCCAGCAAGATCGAAAGGATTCCGCGACCATTTCAAATCCCAAACGTTGTCGAAAGCGACGCGGCACTCGGGACTGGCGCTGGCTCCCGAGGCAGCGCAGTCAACCGTCCAGCCCTGGGCTCGATAATGACAGGCGTAGGGCAGAAGAAACGCTTCCAACATTCTGGGAACAGTGGCTGCGATTAATAACTTGGGCATGGCGAGTTAAGTCTTGCTCACCGCTCGTATCTGATCCCGCAGGAAAGTGCACACCGTCATGAAGCCAGAAACGACGATGCAAATGCGCTGGCGGTTTCTCGTGTTCGTCATGCTTACGTGGCCTCGGCTTTCCCTTCCCGCATGCTGCACCATTGCTCAGTTGCTTTACGCAGGAAACGATAAAATTCATTACGGCGTTTCCCCAGTGCTTCCGGGCGGTACTCCTGAACTTGCCTCAGATTGCGTTCTGACATCCGGGAGAGCCGTTCTGGATCGGCCCACACCTCTTTGATCTTTGTCGCCAGACCCGCAACATCGCCGGGATCCACCAGATCTTCGTCCGCCAGCAATTCGGGAATCCCTCCCACTCTGGTTCCGATGCAGGGGAGCGCTCTGGTCATGGCTTCGATCATGGCTCTCGGCAGGCCTTCGGTTCGCGAGGGCATTACAAAAAGAGTGGCTCGATCCATTTGCTCGCGGATTGCCTGTCCCGAGGAGAGTTCACCCAGAAAGGTCACATACTCGGAAACGCCCACTTTCCGGCACAGTTTCTCCAACTCGGCTCGATGCTTGCCAGCTCCTACCAAAACAACCGTAGGAATAATGACCGGAAGCAAATGTTTCACCGCTTTGATCAAAATATCTGCCCCCTTGTACCTCTGCGCGAGAGAACCTACAAACAGAATTCTGGGGCGTTCATCTTCGTGATAAGAACGTGCCCGGTCGACAAACTGCGTGTTTTCACAGGAGACGCTGGAATAGCTGGTGGTAAAAACTTTAGGGTTGCTCCTGAAATCGAGAGGGCCTACATCGGAAACGCCGACCGAGTGCGCGGGGCACGGGTATCTTTTCTGTAAATGGTCGCGCGTTACGTACGCGACTGCGACCGCCCGTGTGCACTGCCTGCGCAAGGAGCAAACGGCCAAGCTTCTAAACAGTGGGCGCAGGGGATGCCGGATCGTGTGTGGTCCCATGGCCTCGTGTGGATCTCCCACGACCTCAAGGCCATAGGGCCGATCCTCTTTCCAGAAGCTGGGCAGTAGTTCATCCGCGAGAGGAGATCCAACTCGGCATAACAACGTGTCACCTGGTTCGACTGCACTTAATAGAGACCTGCGGATCTTACCCCGGCGGAGCAGGAACTGCTCTGGACCCAGATAAAAAGGCAGAGGCCAGAACTCAACCGCCGGACCGGTTACCGCTTGATAACTCTCATCAATCCCAGGTTCTACCTTCGCCCGAGCCATAATACGAACCGAATCGAATGCCGCCAGGTATCTCTCCCAGAAGGGATAGTCGTAACAAACCCTCGTCCAGACAGAGCCGTCCGAAGCCAGGCTGAATCTGTGTTCACAGGTGACGATTAGGCGCATGGTTTGAAATTGAGGCTACCGAACAGTTGCCATCCACGGAGCGCGAAAGGAATGTGTGCCAGCTCGTAAAACGGGGCACAGCACCCGGAACCGCTCCCGTCCCCCCAAACCACGCTGCGTCATGCAAACCTCACTTTCGCTCTCACGATCATCATTACCCAAATCAAAGCAAGTGGGGCGAAAGCGACAAGTTGAACTGTAAGCAGCAACGATGCGACTATTGCAGTTAGCAAGAACACGAGGACGTCAGAGCAGGAATCCCCAATCCGACACAGAATACCGATGACCAAGGAAGCTGCCAAGAGTCCAAACCAACTGCCGTTGGCGATCGCTTCATCGAATATGCTGGTCGTCATACCCCAACCCCAATCTTGCGGGGAAGAACCGCGCATCGCCGATGTGAAATAGCACGCGTAGGTCAGCGGTTTTCCTGGCCACATGGCACGTGGGATGTAAGCAGTCGCGTAAAAGATCAGGGATTGCCCTCTGAATTCCAGGATTGACATAGTCGAAGGATGCAGTTCGGCAAAAATCGCCATCTTGACTCGCGAATCTCTAGCGTAGTCAACCCGGAAGTTTTCGTAGACATCGTTATTCTCCGCGACCGAAGGACCGATGTCGCGAACCGTGAGCTGGTACCAATAGGAGAAACCGCCTATCAATAACACGGATACGGCAACTGCTATGAGCATTTTCCGGCCGCGGAGGCGGCCGCTGAGCCACAAACTGGTCATCATCATTATTACGGCCATTACCAGCACGGTTCGCTTGCCATTCAGCCAAACCGCCGCCGCCAGAAAGGGAGCAACCAGCAGGAGGCAACGCCAGGGACGCTTGGCTCCCCCTACCAGCCCGGCGCCTGCAATCGTCCCGATGAAGCTGAAGGCCATGACGTAGGAATGAAACCGCGAGATATCCGTCACCGTGTTCCCTAGATTCTCCGTTACGACGAAGGCGTAATTTAGGTAGAGAGCGGGATCGGGCGCCCACCAGATCAGCGCGATGGGCATAAAGAGCAGGAGCGCCAGGGGGAGACGTAACCTTCTTAGCTCTCTTAGCGCCTCTTCCGACCGAAAGTGCCGAGATTGATGCGCTCTAAGGAATCCGGACCAGATGAGTGGAACCAGAGCTATGAATAAACAGTAGATTACGTTCACCGCATCGTCGCGCTCGGCATAAACAAAACCGGGTTCGGCCAGATAAGAGGAAGAGCCAAGAACAAGATCAAACAGCAGCGGCAGCGCAAAGAATGCATAAAAGACGAGGAACACCAGCAAGATTGTGCTGCGATCTCCCGCGATGATTCGGCGTAGGGCAATGATCAGTGCCCAGGTCAGCCACACCAGAGTTCCGAACTGGACGTATGGAATCATGAGAATCTGTCGCTTGCCGGCGCGTAGCGCTCAGTGCGTTGAGTGCGTTGATAGGTCGCAACCAGCGACTCGACGGACGACTCGATGGAACGCCCAGCGAGCCCATCCATAAGTTGACACCAGTTTGGTCTCTCCCTGCGCCGCGCTCCGGCCAGAACGGCGTGAGCCCAAGTAGGCGCCGAATTCCCGAGTGCTAGCCGGTCGACCAGGTTGGGTATCACATCTGACTCCCCTGGTACTAGGTCGGAAACAATACTGGTGAGCCCCGCCGCTTGTGCTTCCAATAGAGCCAGCCCGAGGCCCTCATATAGGGAAGGAAAAAGAAAAACATCCATGACGCCTTTCATCAACGCTGGTACATCCGAGCGTGGACCGGCAAAGATGAAGTGTTTCTCGATCGCATAGCCGTTGACCTTGGCTTCGATCTCAGCCCGAAGCGGGCCGTCACCCACCAACAGAAAGACAGCGTTGGGTTCGAGCTTGACCAGTTCGCGCGCGATTTCAACCAGAAACGCATGGTTTTTCGGCACGACAAACCGTCCCACATGGCCAATCACCAAAGCATCGCTCGAGATGCCGATAGCCCGGCGCAACGAGTTTCTATCCACCGGAATGTCAAATCGCGAAAGGTCGATCCCCAGATGCTGCAACTGCCATTGCTTCGGGTAGTTCCGCCAATTCTTGCAGAAGAGGTGATCCCCGGCTTCACCACTGACCGCAAGACCGCGGGTGGCGCAGAGGCCAATCATGGCTTGCATGGTTCTTCGATATATGGTTCTTCGATATGGGGTCCTTAGATATGCCGAGCGTGCCATCCCCCTGGAGGCTTCCGCTGATCTCGGGGCGCTGTGGCTGTGAGCAATGCGAACGGGAACACCCGCCATCGTCGCCAGCATCAGCACATACCCGCTGTAATGGTGGACATGGCTGTGCACCACGTCGTAGGGGCCGTACGCGCGCAGCATGCGCCGGAAATTGAGCGCGTACCGGAGCGGGTTGGAGGGACCGAGACAGGGGATAATCCGCGCCCCAAGTGCCCGTACTTCCTCGTCGTACATTCCCGGATCGGTCGTGTGGACCAGAAAATCCATCTGATATTTCTGCCGGTCAATATGGCGCAGTACTTGGACCAGCCAGGTCTCGACTCCGCCGTAGTCCAGTTTTCCGACTACATGAAGAATGCGCATGGTCGCTAAACCAACCGCCCGATGGCCGAGGTCAACACCAGATAGCTGGCTGCGGACTGTACGGCTGCGGCGATCAAAAGTGCATAACCGGCGCCCATAAGTCCGAAGTGCGGCACCAGCGCCAGGGTGAGCGCAAAGGTGGTGGCCAAGGTTGCGCCCATGACTGGAAGTTGGGCGCGGAAACAGCGTGCCGCCGTCATGGCGAAACCCAGGAACGAAGCAATGGCGTTCAGGGAAGCGGTCGCCACCATGACGAAGAGGAGATCCACATGCTCCGCATACTGCGGCCGGTAAACTGTGGCCAGGACCGGCCGCCCGGCCAGCAGCGTGAATCCCAGCCCGGAGACTCCCAGCACGGTTGCAAACCCGACCAGCCTGGTCAGCAGCCAACGGAAGCCGCAGACGTCTCCCTCCGCAAACTGTCTTGACATGCGCGCCGAGACGGATTGTCCGAGCGCGACTACGATCAGTCCGATCGCCGTAAGCAGGTATGCCAGGGAGGCGAAGATGCCGAGTTCGGCGGTGCCCAGCTTTCTCTCCAGGATGTAGCGGGGAAGGTTGGTGTTCAGCGAGCCCAGGGTCATGACCAGACCGAGTGGCCAGCTGATCAAGATCATCGACGGCAGCGTCTTCCGGCAGAAATGAAAGAATTTTGGCTGCGCCCCCAGCATCGGGGTGACGATCCGAAAGTCATAGAGCGCGACGGTGCCCGTCCATGTAATGGCTTGCGCCGCCACCGCGACCACCAGGTTACGCGTGTACCAGAATGCAAAGGCGAATGTCCCAAGCGCTGCCATGCCACGAAGCATGAGGGCGCGAGCAACCTGGTCCAGGCGCTCGAATTTTTGCAGATGACCGGCAATGACGTCGCTGATGGTCTCGACCGCCTTGGCGCAGGCCACGAGTACGATGAGGGCTTTGGTTCCACGATCGCAGCGGAGGACCCCGGCGATGCCGGCGATCGCTATGATGCCGAGCAGGGTCGACAGGGCACGCAGCGTGAAATAGTCGGCGAATCGGTACTCATGCCGGGCATCGGTTGCCTCGATCGCGCGCAGTTGAAGATTCGTCAGCATGAACACCGGCGCGGCGATGGCCAGCGCCAGTGCATATTGGCCCACGATGGAGGCATTCCCAAGCTTGGCTAAGGCCAAAAGCATTCCGAACTGGCAGAGGGCATAGATCAGGTTGCCGCCCAGCGTCCAACGGAATGCGACGCGCAGCGGAGGCGCAAAAACGGCCGGGAGATCGCGAGGAATGGTCGTTCCCATGGCTGCTGCCATCAGGCGCCTCCTGCACATTTCCGGCAATTGCGGGATGCCGTCAGGTTCCCTATCAAGAGAGATGCCATGCGATTGGTTTACGGGATCCGATAGACGCTCGCGCCCGCCGCCGCGGGCAGGGCAGCCTCGAAGTTCTTCCAGGCGTTCTTGGCCGCGCTGTTGGGGACAAACAGAATGTCGTTGTCCCGCATGGCCAGATCCGTTTCCTTGCCACTGAGGATCTTCTTCAGGTTAACCGGTATTTCCTGGCGGCCCTGAGGAGTGGTGCGGATGAGCCTGGCCGCTCCCCTCGCCGCCGTCGAGTTCGTGCCTTGGGCCAGCGCGATGGCTTGCAGAATGCTTAGCTCGCCATCGTGATCCATGGGGAATCCGCCGGGGTGGGCCACGTCTCCGACTACGTATATGATCCCGGTTCTTTCCACGAAAATGGTATCGCCCGGCAGAATCTCTGGGTTGTTTTCCGGTTTCGGGGTTGCGCCCGCAGTCATCTTCACGCGTTCGGGTTCGCCGGATTTGCCGGCATGGGTGATGGTGATGGTGGTACCCGCCAGCGGAGTGAGCCCTTGCGCGGCCGATAAATAGTCGAGCAGATGGTGAGCGCCGAAGGCCGGATAAATGCCCGGGTTCTTGACCTCGCCGACGATGGACACATTCTGGGTGGCATATTCGGCGATGAAGACGGTGACCTGGGGGTCCCGAAGGTATCCGCCGTCTACGAATTTCTGACGGATGAGAGCGGCGGCTTCTTCCGCTTTCATTCCCGCCACCTGCAACCTGCCGACCAGGGGCAGCGCCACCTCGCCGGTATTCGAGACGCGCAGCTTCCCGCTAAGTTCCGGCGTGTCGAAGACCGACATCTCGACCAGGTCGCCATTGCCGATTGCTCCCGCGGCGCCGCTGCCGAAGCCGCTGCCGCCGAGAGTGCTGGACGGAACGGAAGCGGAGGTCGACATCGACATCGTCGAATGCTGCTGCGCCAGGGCGCATCCCGCGGCCAAGGTCAGCACTAAGATCAGCGCGAAGATCAGCACCATCCATAAATAACTTTTCATGGCAAGTTCCTCAGACGCGATGCCCATCGAGGTGGTGATGGCCGTTCCCGTTGCTGCCTTCGTTTCCATTTCCATTTCCATTTCCGTTGCCGGAGGCGTCGTCGCGATAGTAGTGGGAATACTCGGACCCGTAGTGACCGTAATATTGGCTGTACTCGACGGAATCGAAGGAAAGATCGTTGACGATGACTCCGACAATGTTGGCGCGGACCCGGCGCAGCACGTCGCGGGTGCGGATCAGAGACTGGCGCCGGGATTGTCCGGAACGGACGATGAGGACAACCACGTCGGCAACGCGCGCGCAGACCACAGCGTCGGTAACCGCCAGCACGGGTGGCGTATCGATGACGATGTAGCGGAACTGTTTCCGCCAGCGCTCGACCAGTTGCGGCATTGCTTCCGAGGCCAGCATCTCCGATGGATACGGTGGCATGTGACCGGCGGTGACCACGTGCAAGCCGGGAATCTGCTCGATGGCCACCGGGGCCTTGTCCGCGGGCCCGGTTCCCGCGAGGCAGGCGCTGAGACCGTTGTCCATGGGAATTCCGAGACAACGATGAACCGCGGGACGGCGCATATCGCAGTCGATGAGCAGGGTTTTCTGTCCGGTCTGCGCGAGAACCACGGCGAGGTTGAGAGCGCTGAAGGTTTTGCCCTCCTGCATCATGGCGCTGGTGACCAGAATGACCTGAGGCGGAGCTCCGGGCGACGAGAGCAGCAGGGACGTACGCAAGGCGCGGAACGCCTCGGCGCTGCCCGAGTTGCGCTGTTGCAGGGTGACGGGCGGGGCAAACTGGCGTTCCCCGCGAACCCGCTGCCTGCCCCCAGTTCTGCCGTTCGCGGCCAGTGTCGGAATCACGCCGAGCGAGGGCAACTGGCAGTAGGTTTCGATGTCCTGCGGAGTGCGGAGCGAGGTGTCGATGTTCTCGACCACGAACGCGAGAGCCGCCCCGCCGAGCAACCCACCCATCAGGCCGAGCGCAAGGTTCAGCGGAATATTCGGTTCGACCGGCTCGATCGGCTGGCTGGCCTGGTCGACGATGCTTATGCTGCTGGACTTCAACCCCGCCATGATGCCGGCTTCTTTCAGTTTCTTGAGCAGGCCGTCGTAGAGATCGCGGCTCGATTCGACATCCCGGCGCAGGATGGCATACTGAATGGCCTCCTCGTTGAGCTTGTAAGCCTCGCCTTTCTGCTGGTCGAATGCAGCCTGCAGCATCTGTTCCGATTTCAGGGAGGCCTGGTAGTCGGCGCGAATGGCCGCGCCGACTTTCTTGATTTCCGGCGGAATGGCCTGGTCAAGTTCTCTGAGCTCGGACTGCAGCTGCAGCACGCGGGGATACGAAGGCCCATACTTCGCCGTGAGTTGGGCATAGTCGCCGCGGAATAGAGCGCGCTGTTTGTAGAGCGCGGCCAGGATGCTCTCGGGCGCGATGTTGGCGATGAGTTCGGGACTCTCGGTCAGGCCGATGCGGTACTTGGCTTCCTTGACAATGCGATCGCCTTCGGCGGCGGAGAGTTGTTTATTAAGCTCTTGCAGCTTGTCGAGGATGATGTTGTGGGTTTCGTCGGTACCGAGGATCCCGGTCTTCTTTTGGTAGTCGGTCAGTTTTTCCTGCGAATCCGCGGCATGCCTTTTGAGGTCGTCGAGCTGCTTGGTCAGCCAGTCGGAAGTTTGCAGGGTCGCCCGATATTTCGTCTGGAAGTTGTACTCGATATAGGTAGCGGCCACGGCATTCGAAACTTGCGCGGCCAGCCCCGGATCTTTGCTGCGGAAATGAACCTCGACAATCTGAGTTTTCGGAATCAGCTTTACGCCGAGCGATTTGTGGAACGCCTCCGTCAATTTAGCCCGCGTCTTCAAGTCCAGATTGTCGAAGTCCCGATCGGGCGGAACGGTCCTGCGTCCAGCGAAATCTCTCTGGTGGTGCAAACCCAACTGCTTGATGACGCTGATCGCGATGGTGTTGCTCTCGACAATGCGGATTTGGGTTTCGAGTTTGGTGTTAAGGTCCAATCCCATGGGCATGACAACCCGCTCCAAACTGAGGTCGTCGTTTCCGTCCAAGTCGAGAAGGAGACGAGCGGAAGCGTCATAGCGTTTGGGGAGAATCAGCGAGAATGCCATCGCCAGCAGCACCACGAAAGCGAGACTCCCGAGGACGAGCCAGCGCCGCTTCTGGAGGACGCGCCAGAACTGCATGATGGAAATCTGATCGTTTGGAGAATCGATCGTCATGGCCAGAGCCCCGGGTAAACCGAGGCGCTCCAGTTCATTCCCTTTGCTCAAGACGACTGGCTGCCGGTCGCTCATTTACTTGTCCTGGGGGAGCTGTTCTCGGGTTGCGGAATGGTATGCGACGTATGAATTGGCGCCAGTCACAACCATGGCGGGAACGAACCACCAGCGATGGCGATGCTCTTTTAGCTTGTAGCTAAGATATGCGACGCCGAGTTCCGCCGGAATGCCGGCGCCGTAGAGTGCCCCGCGACTGCGAAATGCCACGGGAACGAACGAACAAGTGTGCTGTTCAAGACAGGTATTGGTTTTTTCTACATTCACAATCGACGAGGCAAACATCGCGCTCATAGCAACCATGTACTCGCCGTCAATCGCACGACTCAAGCCGCCGGTCGCGGCGGGTGCGGGCGCCCGGAAACCAGCCTGCTCGGCGCCCATCTCCGGAACACCCGGTGCGCCCGGCGCTTTTACCGCGCTCGGAGCATCCGGATAACTTGAGGCTGCCGGGGCGGGCGGCGATTCTGCTTCGGCGCCCGTTGCCAGGCCGTTCGTTGCCAGGCCGTTCGTTGCCAGGCCGTTCGTTTCGAGGCCGTTCTCAGGCCCGGCGAAACCCAACCGGCTCGACGCCAGCAACACTGCAACTGCGAGACTGATGTGAAGACATACCTTGTTCATGGACCTCTCCAAAAGTAGTTGTGGAATTAAGAAACCCTAACCATGCCCACGGCTTGCGATGGGGCGCGGGGATGGGACACGAAGGCAATCGGCTCGACGTCTTCGGCACTCATTTCTACCGACGCTGCCTGCATGATCAGATCGACATTAAGGACGAAACGAAAGCCCGTTGCCTTGCGCAGAAGAATCCCTTCGATTCCAGCCAGACATCCCGATTTGATTCGAACCCGGTCGCCGATTTTCAAAAAGGGATGAGGCTCGGCTTTCAGGGTCGACAAAACTGCTCTGAGCGCCTCGACATCTTCCGTGGGTAACGCCACGGGAGAGCCCCCGAAGCCGATCAGGTTCACCAGGTGAGGCACCTGCAGAACGCGCAACTGCTCATGCAGTCGGATGCGGACGAATAGGTATCCGGGAAAGAGCGGCACCTGCACTTCAACCCTGCAGCCATTGCGCCACTTGTGAAGCGCGCGATAGTACGGCAGAAAGCTCTCGATCTCGCGAAGCACAAGCTGCTCGAAAACCTTTTTCTCGTGGCGCGGGTGAGTGTAGACGGCGTACCACTTGAACTGATTCATTGCTCTTACCGATCCTCGGTCGCACCTCAGGCAGCGAGTAACGTGCTCCACTAGGTTGCTGGGCCTTAACGGGCATAGCTTCGCAGCGTCACTTAGATTGGCTTTGTTTAACAAAACCGATCAGCGCCTAACGTGCAGTTCGCAATTGGAGGGCCCAATAAAGGGAGGGGAGGCTTGCGCAGTTGGCACAAAGGTAGCGGGGCATTCTTACCCCGGCCTCGCGCAGTCATTTGAACTTTGAGGGTGCCCAACTCTGCTGGCATGGGCACCCTTCACAGTTCGTAACGACGGTTAGGAGGGGCAGTTAGGAGGGACGCGAAGACCCGGCCGTCCGCCCTTCTCGCTAGCCGCGGAAACGTGCGCCGACCGTAAGGACAGGGCACGCCGCCTCGCAGGCCACCTTGTAAGCGACGCCTGCGCCCAGGTGTTTGGTCAAAGCCGCCGACCGTTTCACGCCCAGCACTATCAGGTCGACCGACTGCGCAGCGATTCTGACGATCATCTCAGCCGGCGGACCAAATTGCACCATATACTCAGGCTCATGCCAAAGCGTTGTTCCGTAGGGAACCAGGTCGCGGAGTTGCTTCTCGGTCGAAGCAACCATCTCTTCCGGGTCAACTACGGGCATAGATCCGGGTTCTGGCTCTGGCAGAACGACGCCAGGTTCGGGCGCCACATGCATGAGGGTCAGCCGAGCCCGATTTTCCTCTGCCAAGGATATGGCATAGGGCAGACCGTGCACCGACTCTGGCCCGAAGTCGGTGGCATACAGAATGTGCCGCAGTTTGCCATCGATCTCCCAGTGGGTAGCATGCGGACCCACCGTGAGCACGGGGCACTGGGCATTGCGAAAGACCTCTTCCGCCACCGAGCCCATCAGCACCTTCCCAAGTCCCTTGTGGCCGCAGGTGCCAATGACGATGAGGTCAATCTCATACTCCGAGACCAACGTGTCGAGCGCTTTTGCAACTTCGCCCTCCTTGATCAGTTCCTTGTGCCGAATGCCCTTGAACGACTGGGAGCCCACTAAGGCGGCCATTTGTTTTGCGGCCAACAGCCGGATTTGCTCCGGATCGGGCTGCGGCGCTTCGACAAACGTCAGGTGCGGCAGCACGTTCACCACGTACACCTCAGCATCGTAGCGGTGAGCCAGGTTGAGGGTATAGGACAGAGCTAACTGCGCGGAGGGAGTGAAGTCCGTGGCGAACAGGATGTTTTGCAGTTTAACGCGGGTTGGAGCAGTTACAGTTGGCATAACAATCTCCTTCTGAAGCCGGAGGCGCAGTGCCGGCAAAAATTCTCTCAGACGCCGCAGTCTCCACCTTCGATGTTGCCTGCAAGCATCCGGAGTGTTGTCACTCCTTCTGCCTGAGGGCGGGAAGAAACATCGTGTGGCACCTCGGAATGACTGCGGAGAGTCACTCTGCCAGTTCCTCTTCCATTTCCTGCGTGACCGCGGAATTGAATTCCGACACTGGGGTGTGGAGCGTGACATACTCCGTCTCGCACGCTGTGCAGCGTACGCCCGTGTCGCGGATCTCCCAGGTTTGGTTGCCACAGCTGCAGGTATATAGATCAGCCATAAAATACCTCCTCCAAGAATGTGACGCCCTTCACCACCATCAGAGCGGTCAGCGGCCTGCACTGCTGCCTACAGCAGCACGGGCATGCGCTTCCATTCTGACGGTGGACGACGGGCAAACGGTTGGGGACCTTGAGCACCATACCTCTCCCTTCGAGGTGGAACTCACGAATAGGCTGATGGGGGGCCACAGAACATCGCGGCCAAATGCAGGAGTTTCTTTTCGCCGCTGCAGGGTTGAGGAGGACAGTGTCTTCTCGCTGCCCGCTCGTCACAAATTATACTCATTTCCAAGTTCCGATGCGGTGATACATGTCACTACGCCGTGTGAGAGTCTGAGATTGCGATCGGGACAACCATTGCCATGGTTGCCGCGATCAAGTGAAAGTTGCTCGGCGGAAGTTTTTTCAACTGCCAACTCCTTTTGTGGCAATAAGTTATGCGCAGCTACCATTTTTGCAGAACACCCGCAAAAGGCGGATAATGGATGTAGAGGGATGGGGATCCTTCACAGAACTCCCGAAGTTGAACCTTAAGAACCGCGTCTCGTTAGGCGCGGGGAAAGGAGGGAGCGATGTCCATTCGCAGAGTCTTTTCACTCGTTCTTCTCTTCCTTTGTCTTGCCGCGTTTTGTGAATCTCAGCAAAGGCAGATCAAGTATGTGCCGGTGAAGCCGACGTCGCCTGCGTCAGGTCAAGAGATGTACACCGCATATTGCGCTGTCTGCCACGGCAAGGAAGGCAAAGGAAACGGTCCAGCTGCTGAGGCGCTAAAAGTCCCACCACCGGATCTCACGATTCTTGCCAGAAAGAACCTAAACAATTATCCCTATGATCGCGTTAGAAACGCGATAGTGGGTGACGTACGCTTGCCGACAGATGGCGCGAAGGAGATGCCGGGTTGGGGCGAACTCTTCTGGTGTATGAGCCAGGGACACTCCTCCGAAGTACAGTTGCGCATCAACAACTTGAATAAGCACATCGAATCGATGCAGCGAAATAACTGAAACCCTGTTTTGGGCGGCTCTAATTCTGGCGGGGGCCGCCCACCAGGAATGTCTTAGAGATTTGGACCGGCATCCCCGTCCTGGAAAAAGTCTTCCCTCGTCGCCTACCGTCTGCCGATGGTACTTCGCCAGGGGCAGCGTGCGCCCGCAGGGTTGGGCGCATGCGTGGGTCTAATTCTCTATTTTCTTGATATACAACCGAAGCCCAGCCAACACTATCCCGATCGCAATGACGGATATTCCGAACCCGAGACGGCGATAGTTGCGTTCCACCATGGCATCCTTCCCAGCTTGCAGGTTCTGGGCCGCGATTTTCAGGCCAGCTTGAATATCCGCATCCACCAAGTCCGTCCGGAAGCTATGGATCGTGACGCGCGCCTTGGTCAGCGAATCCCGTGCCTGATCCTGTCCCAGCCGAGCCTCGCTCACCTCCATGCCAGAAGACTCGGCGACACGGAGAATCGAGTCTGCTCTTTTATTGGCCTCGTCCAATCGACGCAAGTTACTCAGTAATCCTGCCCTGGCTTGATCGCACGCGTCACCCGGGTTATGACACCGCATGCAGACGGCGTCAGGGCCAGCGCCAACCATCGCGTCGGTTGGATGTCTGATGCCATGATTGCTATGACACACGACGCATCCGGGAAGAGAAGCCGCTTCAAAGGCCTTCTTGTGCGTACTTTTTTCGTACATCTGGGCTTGGAAAGCGTGACAGTTCGAGCACACATTCTGAACCTTGTCTACGCCTGGCGGCGCCGCGCCATGGTTTCCATGACACGTTGAACAGGTTGGAGCACTCAGATCGCCTCGCACCGCTAGCGCAGTGTGGTGAACGCTTGCGCTGTACTTGGCGAACTGATCCGTGGGAATGGAATATCCCTTCATGTAACCCGGGTCAGCATGGCAGCGGGAGCAGGTCTTCGCCACATTGACCGGGTTAACCGTGGAGTGGAGATCGCTCGGCGCCCTTAGATCGTGGACACTGTGACAATCCGTGCACACTGCTACCTTCGTGTCTCCAGCCGCGAAGCGCTTGCCGTGCACACTGGTGCGGTACTGGTCCAACTGGTCGGTGCGCAAACTGGGGTTGAACTGCCGAATATAGGCTGGATCCGAATGGCAACTTCCGCACAACTGCGGGATCTGCTTGCGATCAATCTTGCCTTTCCAGCCCGCCTTTCGGCTCATGGCTTTGTCTGCATCGTCGCTGGTTGCGTCGCCGCCGTGGCAACTGGCGCAAGTCAAGCCTTTTTGTGCGTGTATGTCCTGGCTGAACTTCTCCTGGCTCACGCCCAGGGGATCAGGCAAGGTGGAGTGACAATCCAGGCAGGTGTTCTTGGTTTGCCCATAACTTTGCCCATAACTTTGCCCGCAACCCAGGCACGCTGCGAGCACGACGAGGCCGGCCAGCCCGACATGGGCGGCGCGGAACGGTCGGAGCTTATTTCGCAAGAAGGCCATAAACACTCATCCCTGCAACGTACGCAAGAGCAAAGACAGAAAACCCAGTGATCCACCGTTTCATATGGGAGGGTTGGTCACTCTCAAAGAAAGGCAGCAGCAGCCACAACAAGCCGACCAGGCCGAAAGCAATTACACCCAGAACCTCCCCGTCTATGAACAACACTTTAGACGGGATGAGCTTGAGCGTCTGAAACATGAAGAGGAAGTACCACTCGGGCTTGATTCCCGCTGGCGCAGAAACAAAAGGATCTGCCTTGACGCCAAGGTTCCACGGGAAGACTGCTGCCAACGCACCCAACACTCCCAGGGCGACGTACCAAGCCATCAATTCCCGCAGCAAGAAGTTGGGAAAGAATTTCATTTCCCGCTGGGCAGACGGATCCGCGGTCCACTGCACTTCCAGTTTCGGTGGAATGCTCATGCCAAGGCGTTGCACCAGCAACAGGTGCACCAGGAGCAGCAAGGTTGCAATTCCAGGTAGAACGGCGACATGGAATCCAAAGAACCGGGTCAGCGTGGCTCCCGTCACATCTCCACCACCCCTGAGAAAGACCATCATGGGCTTACCGACGATCGGAATCTGCCCCGTGATCTCGGTGCCGACCTTGGTGGCGAAGAAGGCCAGCGTGTTCCAGGGCAGCAGATACCCGCTGAACCCAAATCCCATGACAAGAAATAGAAGCAGCACACCGCTGACCCAGGTCAGCTCCCTGGGTTTGCGGTAGGCCTTGAGAAAGAGCACGCTGAACATGTGCGCAAAGGCAGTAAAAATCATGAGATTGGCGGACCAGGAGTGGATGGAGCGAACCAGCCAGCCAAACCTGACACGAGTCATGATGTACTGCACGCTTTCGAACGCCTCGTTGGCGCCCGGACGGTAATACAGGAGCAGCAAGATTCCGGTCAGCACCTGGATCACGAAGAGAAAGAGGGTGATGCCTCCGAGGAAATACCAGTAGGAGAGGCGATGGCTGGGGACGGTCTTGTGGCGGAGCGGCGCGGTGAGGTCGTCCAAATCAAAGCGTTCATCAAGCCAGCGGCGGACGGCGGCGAACAAGGTCACGCCTCCCGCTTCCGGCTGACGACAATCTCATCGCCGCGCAAGTGGACATCAAACACGTCGAGCGGCCTGGGCGGAGGACCGGAAACGTTGCGGCCATTGAGATCGTAGATTCCGTTGTGGCAGGCACACCAGACCTCGCGCAGATCGTTGCGATACTGCACCGTGCAGCCGAGGTGGGTACAAGTGGCGGAGAGAGCACGATAAGTGCCGTCGCTCTCCATGATCAACAAGCCGGGACGGCTGCCGAACCGGAAAATCTTGCCGGAATTGGGCTTCAGCTCGGTGAGCTTGGCGGCGACGACCTCGTCCCCGCCGAGATCCACCACCGCCGGAGGGACAAGATAGCGGAGCACGGGATAGATGAAAGAAGCAAAAGAGGCAAGCAGGCCGCCACCAAGGAAGATTCCAACCATGCGGCGGCGCGTAGGTTCGGGTTGGGAAAGTTGGTCAACGCTCATCTACTGCGCCCCCCTGTGGGCCGATTCTCCGCGTCAAGCAGAACGCACTTCCACGGTACGCTGCATCTCGCGCAGCCACATCGTCTGGAACATTTGCAGGCGATGTCCAATGACGACGGCCAGATTCAGAGCGATTTTATACCCAGCCGCCGGATTAGCGGCAAGATACTCGCGCAACGCCTCCCGCGGAAGGGCGATAACTACCGCTTCAAGCAGCGGCGCGGTGGCGGTGAGGGTGAAGCGGTAGGGCGGAATCAGGGCCGACCAACCCACGGTCTGACCGGGAGATCTTTCTTCCACGAAAATATCCTCTTCCCGGCCCCGGACCTGCATCGGCAGGGTAAGCCTGATCCGGCCGCGTTCGGTCAGGAACAGGCGATCGGCGTGGTCGCCCAGCCGGAACAACTCGGCTCCGCTGGGAACGATCAGCCTGGTGCCGAGTTTCAGAACCTGCTCGGCTTCGTCGGACGAGAGTCCGTTCAGCAGTTCATGCGTCATGAGCCACTCTCTCAGTTCGCGAACCCGCAGTTCGCAAACCGCAGTTCGCAAACCTCCAGTTCACAAACCTCAGTTCACAAACGGTGAAGACGTCTTGCTGTGCAACAGGGCGTGCGTGGGGTATGCCACGAACGACTCCGCGGCAGCCTGCTCCATGCGGACGTGGTTTTCAATCTGCAGCAACAGGACTTCAATCGGCACCGCCCAAGTCGGGGCTGGCGGTACGGTTGGCGGTGCAGCAACACGGTCCGAGAAAAAGTGGGCCGCGGCATCCGCCTTGACTAGTGAAAGCGCGGGCTGCACAGCTGAATCCGATGTCTCCGAACGGGTCGCCGCTCCAAACGCAACCGCCGCGATTCCCATCCCAAATACAGCTACGCACATGCCCATCAAAAGCATTTCCATGGCAGAAACCCTCCTTCAGCACTTCTCACTTCAACACTTCCTATCGCACGCGGTATGCCAGCGTTGGCCGAGGCCTAACTCCTTTTCCTTCAGACGATGTGGAATGCGCGAAACCACCGCACTGCCATAATGTCAGGTCGAGCCTGACTATTCGTCAGTCGTTGACGGCAGTTCGCGCGTGTGCCATCATCCCGCCATCTCTGTGCCCTCATGATGAAGCTGCGTTTTGCCAGCATGACGGTCGGCCTCGCGCTCGGTGTCACCGCGGCGGTGGTCGTGGCCTGCACGGTTGCCGCGTATATATTTTCGGTCCATCACTTTCAAAGCCTGCTCGAAACCGCACACAACACTGCGCTGGCTGAAGGCGAATTGATCCGAACCGCGCTCGAGCACCAGATGGTGGGGAATGACCGCACCCTGATCGCACAAATGGTCGAGAGCTTCGGTAAACAGTCGCGCATCGAACAACTCGTAGTGCTCGACCGCAGCGGCGTCGAACGCTACTCCAGTAAGCCGGGCGCCGTGGGGAATGATTTCCGGATCGACTCTCCCACCTGCCAGGCCTGCCATCGCGATCCGCCGGAACGCCGCGAATCCAGCCGCGTGGTCGAGACCCGGGGGGGAACGATTCTGAGAACCGTGGTGCCGATTCGTAACCGCGAGCAGTGCTACCGCTGCCACGATCCCAGCCAGAAAATCAATGGCATCCTGATACTGGACTACAACGCTGGAGAGGTCCGCGCCGCGATGACGCGGGACCTGCGCTGGATGGTAGCCGGCACCGGCGCCTTGACCTTCGTTATCGTGGGCGCCATCGCCCTGGTGATCCGAGTGTCGGTCATGCGCCGCTTGCAGCGGTTTGAAACTACGGCGCGCCTGATTTCCCAGGGCGATCTGGAACGGCGTGTGCCCGCGGAAGGCTCGGACACGCTGGCGTGGATGGCCAGGGAGTTCAATGCCATGGCCGACTCGGTCTCAGGCCTGGTCGGCGAAGTCCGTACCCAGCGGGAGCGGCTGGAAACGGTAATCAACAGTATTGACGACGGGATCGTAGTCCTCGACGCGGAACGAAAGATTATGGCGGCCAACGATGCGTTCCTGCAGCGAGCCAACAGCTCCCGCGAGCAGGTTCTCGGCTGCTGCTGCTACGCCCTTGAACCGGGGCCGTGCAACCTGTCCGACTGCCCCACCCTCGCCTGCCTGCGGCTGGGCGCACGCCAGGTCCGGATCTGCGAGCGCAAAACCGGCAACGAAACCGTGGCTTGGGAAGAAATCCACGCTTCACCGATTCTGGACGCCTCGGGGCGGCTGGTTCAAGTAGTGGAGGTGTGGCGCGACATCTCCGAGCGGCGAGCGGCCGAGGCCAAGCTGGCCGAGTCCCACCGCCTGGCGTCGGTCGGAGTCCTGGCCTCCGGGTTTTCGCACGAGATGAACACCCCCTTGGCAACGACCCTGATGTGCGTGGAGGGAATCCTCCGCGAGACTCCCCCTGGGCAGGACGGGCAAATGGATCAGGCCAGAATCCGTGAGAATGCAACCATCGCCCGCGAGCAGATCCTGCGCTGCCGCGGCATCACTCAGCACTTCCTGCGTCTGTCGCGCGGACAGCGGCACGCCGGAGATATCGTGGACCTGGGTGCGGCCATCGCGGCCGCCCAGAGGCTCGTCGATCCGACAGCCCGAGCCAATTCCGTGGACGTCGCAGTGCGGCCGTTCACCACCACCCTGCACGTCCGGGCCGACGAGGCCGAGTTGCAGAACCTGCTGGTCAATCTTCTGCTCAACGCGATTCAGGCATCAAAGCCCGGCGGCAAGGTCGTCGTGGCCACCGAAGGCCGCGATGCGGTGCACGTTCGCGTCACCGATGAAGGATGCGGCATTGCCCCGGAATACCGTCAAAAGATCTTTGAGCCCTTTTTCAGCCTCCGCCAGGGCGGCACTGGCCTCGGTCTGTTCCTCTCGCTGAACGCCGTCCGGAGTTGGGGAGGCAATATCCTGGTCGAGAGTACCCCTGGGAAGGGGTCTATATTCGAAGTCGTGATCCCGGCCATCGATCCCGGTCCGCAACCGAAGGACGGATATTCGAAGGACGGGCTATGAAATCCCCCTCCCTTCTTCTGGTCGATGACGATACCGCATTCCGGCAGGTGATGGCGGGCGAACTGAGTCGTCTCGGCTACGAAGTTGACGCGGTGGGCTCGGGCGAGGAGGCAATCCAGAGAGTCGTGGCGGCGGAGCCCGAAGTCGTCTTGCTCGATCTGCACTTGCCCGGTATCGGCGGGCTCGAGACGCTGAAGGCCATCCAGGCCGCCACACCGACGGCCGAGGTCATCATGTTGACCGGACACGGTTCCATCGATACCGCCATCGAATCGATCCGCATCGGCGCCTTCGATTACGTGGTGAAGCCTTGCCCGTTGGACGAACTCCAGATTCGTATTCAAAGAGCGATCGAACGGCGATCGCTGCGCCAAAGAGCGAATCTTCTCGATCGGGTTCTGACTCCCCCGAATCCCGGCAATTCTTTCATCGGCGACAGCCCGGAATTCCGCCGTCTGCTCAATCTGATCGAGCGCGTGGCCCCCAGCGATTCGACCGTGCTCATAACCGGCGAGACGGGCGCGGGAAAGGAACGCGTGGCCAAGCTGATTCACGCGCGCAGTTCTCGCCGGTCGCGCCCGTTCGTGGTAGTCGAGTGTGCCGCGCTACAGGAAAACCTGCTCCAGAGCGAACTGTTCGGCCACGAGCGCGGCGCCTTCACCGGAGCGGACCGCGCCAAGCCTGGATTGTTCGAAGTCGCCCACGGGGGAACGATTTTCCTAGACGAGGTCGGGGAGGTGAGCCCGGCAACGCAGACCAAGCTGCTGCGCGTCCTCGATACCTCCACGTTCCGCCATGTCGGAGGCACCCGGGAAATTCAAGTGGATGTCCGGATTCTGACCGCGACCAATCGCGATGTGCCTTCCATGGTGCGGCAGGGCCTTTTCCGCGAGGATTTGTTTTACCGCCTGAGCACGATCACATTGGAGGTGCCGCCCCTCCGCGCCCGTAGGGCCGACGTGGACCTGCTGGCCCAACACTTCGTGGCCGTGCTCAACGAGCGCTTCGGTTCCAGCAAGCAGATCGGCGAAGAGGCCCTGCAACTCCTGCGACGGCATAACTGGCCGGGGAACGTGCGCGAGCTCCTGCACGTGGTCGAAGCCTCCCTGGTGCTCTGTGAGGGATCGCTGGTTCTGCCCGAGCACCTCCCCGCCTCCTTGCGGACTTCGAAGCCGGCTCCGCCGGCCAGTCCATCTGCGCCGGACGCGCCGCTGCCGACGCTCGAAGAAGCGGAGCTCACGCACATTCGTCTAGCGATCGAGGCCAGCAAGGGTCACCGCGGAAACGCGGCCAAAATGCTCGGAATCAGCGAGCGGAATTTGTACCGGAAGTTGCGCGAGCACGGCCTGCTGGCGTGATCCGGCAGCGGCCTTTCCACATATCCCTTGTGCCCTGTCCCAAGAGAGGTGGATCGGAAGGACGGAAATGAATTTCGAGAAGATCCGATTCCAGTTCACTCATCAAGAGCGGGTCGCGCGCATCACCTTGGCGGCGCCGAAGGCGAACATACTGGATCGTTCCATGATCCTCGAACTCGATTCCGCACTCTCCCTGTGTGCGGGGCGCGAGCTGAACGCCCTAGTGATTGCCGCCGACGGTCCCCACTTCAGCTTCGGCGCCAGCGTCGAGGAGCACCTGCCCGATCAGATTGCCGGAACCCTGCGCGCGCTGAACGCCCTTCTGCGGCGGATCGCGGATGCTCCCGCGCCCGTCATCGCCGCCGTCCGCGGCCAGTGCCTGGGCGGAGGATTCGAACTCGTACTCGCCTGCGACCTGATTCTTGCCGATAAGACCGCCCAGTTTGGCTCCCCCGAAATCAAGTTGGCGGTGTTCGCTCCCGCGGCTTCCGCCTTGCTGCCGGTTCGGATCGGGCTAGCCATCGCCTCCCGGCTGTTGCTGACCGGCGCCGCGCTGTCTGCCGAAGAGGCGGCTCGCTTCGGGCTGGTCGCCAGATGCGCCGACGACCTCGACGGCGCGCTCGAAACCTGGCTGGAATCCGATTTTCTTCCCCGTTCTCCATCGGCGCTGAAGTACGCCTGCCAAGCTGCTCGCCGGCCCTTGCGCCGCGCCTTGGACGAGGACCTTCCGCAAATAGAATCGTTATATCTGAATGACCTTATGGCCACTCCGGACGCCGTTGAAGGCATCCGCGCCTTCCTCGAAAAACGTGCGCCGCAGTTCGCCCGGTCACGCATAATGACGACAGGAATGAAAGGAATGAAATGAGCCAGTCGGCGGACATTCGCGGCCAGGTGGCGGGGTCACTGGACGTTCGGGCGCGATAGGTGGCGCCCTCGCGCACCTACCACGCCCTTGTGCTCTGGATCACAGCATGACTGTCGTCCAGAATTGCAAAATGGTGAACTAAAGTGATGAACTAATGTTGAACTGCGGAGGGCAGAACCATGCACGGCGATGAGAAAGTCATTAAGGAATTGAACGCGGGTCTAAGTTCGGAATTGACGGCGATTGTGCAGTACATGACGCAGTCGGAGATGTGCCAGAACTGGGGATACAAACGGCTTGGCGAGCGCACGAAGATGCGGGCCATTGAGGAAATGCGGCACGCGGAAGGCCTCATTGAGCGCATTATCTTCTTGGACAGCATACCCACTGTCGATGTCGGACTGAAGCCTCAACTCGGCAGCAACGTGCAGCAGCAAATGGAAATTAATCTAAAGGACGAACTGGATGCGGTGCGCCAATACAACCAAGCCGCGAAGGTCTGCGTCGAGGCCGTGGACGACGGCTCCAAGGCCCTGTTCGAGCACATGATTCAGGACGAAGAGCGGCATGTGGACTATTTGGAGGCTCAGCTTCATTCCATCAAGGAAATGGGCATTGCCAACTACCTCGCGCAGCACTTGCATGGCGAGAAATAGCCCAGACCATTGATGCCGTCAGAGCAGCGGATTGACGTTGGTCGCGATGAGGTTCGCGAGGAGCTTGCCCATGCGATCAACGGTCACCCATGGGTGCGCGCGCACTATTTTCTTGACCTAAGAATAGGAGCTTGTCACCATAGACCATCTCAAGGTCATAAAAAGGACCATCCAACTCGCCTCTACCATATAGTCAACGAGGATTTCGATGAAATTCGGCGTCATAATTTTCCCTGGATCGAACTGCGATCGCGATGCTTTCTGGACGGCTGAACATGTGGCGAAGCAGAAGGCGACGTTTCTCTGGCACGACTCCGACGACCTGGAGAATTGCGATGTGGTCATTGTGCCCGGAGGGTTCGCTTACGGCGACTATCTGCGCACTGGGGCGATTGCGAAGTTCTCTCCAGTGATGGAATCCGTCCGCAAGTTCGCCGCCGGGGGTGGATTGGTCCTCGGCATCTGTAACGGCTTCCAGATTTTGTGTGAGTCGGGATTGCTGCCCGGAGCGCTGATGCGCAACATTGGCCTGAAATATGTCTGCAAGCCGGTGCAGGTGAGAGTCGAAAACAACGACACGCCGTTTACCAACACATGCCGTATAGGCGAAGTGCTGACCATCCCCATCGGCCACATGGAAGGCAATTACTTTTGCGACGAAGCTACACTCGCGGAACTGAAGCGCGACAACCGCATCGTCTTCCGCTACTCGAACCCGCAAGGCGAAATCACACCGGAAGCGAATCCCAACGGATCGCTGGAAAATATCGCCGGAATCTGCAGCCCGGGTCGCAATGTGCTGGGCATGATGCCCCATCCCGAGCGCGCTGCCGAACCCGAACTGGGCGGCACCGATGGATACAAGATCTTTGAGTCGCTCGTCGGAGCGCTGGCGATCAAGTAGACCTCACATCCAACCTATTGTGCCAACCTTGCTTCTGATCACCGCGTCCTCACCCGAAATCCAAAAGGTACGGCGTTCCCGTGTCCTGAACTTTCAGCAGATCACCATGCCGTATCTTGCGGCCTTTGCACCATCGCACTGGACTGTGCTCCATATCGATGAGGTGGTGAGGCCGGTCGATTTCGGTGTGCAGGCGGACCTGGTGGCGATTACCTTCCACACCCCGAGTGCACCTCACGTTTATGCCATGGCAGACCGGTTCCGGCAGCGAGGAATTCCGGTCGTGTTGGGTGGGCCGCATGTGACGCTAATGCCAGAGGAGGCACAGGCGCACGCGGACGTAATCTTCGTCGGTGAGGCTGAATCGCACTGGCCGCAATTCTTGCGCGACTTCGACGCGGGGCACCATAGCCACAAGTACTGTTCCACGGAACCCCCGACACTGGAACATGCCCCGATGTCGCGGAAGGACCTGTTTCACCGGCGCGATCATACAGGTGGAGTTCTGTTTGCCACGCGCGGCTGCCCGCACCGTTGCGATTTCTGCACCCTCGCCGTCATGTATCGGGGCCGCGTGCGCCAGCGACGCGTGGATGCTGTCGCAGAAGAGTACGGCTCTTTTCCCGGCAAGGTGATCATCCTGTGGGATGACAACATCGCGAGCGACATGGAGCACGCCAAGACGCTGTTCCGGGCTCTTGCTCCCCATCGCAAGTGGTGGAGCAGCCAAGCCAGCATCCATGCTGCCCAGGACGACGAGTTCCTTGAGTTGGCCGCGAGCAGCGGCTGCAAGCAACTGTTCGTCGGGCTGGAGTCAATCTCGCAAAGCAGCGTGAATGAAGTGCAGAAGGGCTTCAACCGCGTGTCGGAATACGGTCGCGCGATCGAGCGGATCCATTCTCATGGCATTGCGGTGCAGGCGGGTATCGTCTTCGGTTTCGATAACGACGCGCCAGCGATCTTCGGCGAAACGGTGGATTTCCTCGAGGCAGCAGGCGTCCAGAATGCGACGTTCAACATCCTTACTCCCTTTCCAGGAACTCGGCTGTACCAACGTCTGGAAGCGGAGGGCCGGATTCTGACGCGCGACTGGAGCAAGTACAACGGCCGCGCTGACGTGGTCTTCCGGCCCAAACAGATGAGCCCAGAGCAGCTTTTGGCCGGATACGAGTATGCGGACAGGCGCTTCTACTCATGGAGCAGCGTGTGCAGGCGCTTGTCGCGCTCTCCCGTCGGGCTGCCATGGGCTTTGCCCTTGAACTTGGCGTACATGTTCGCTCCTTTGATAACTTCGTTTTGAAGGGGCGCGGCTTCAGCCGCGCCGTAAGTGCCGCAAAATCAATGACGGCTTTAGCCGCCCAGGGAACCTGAGACCTGCTTCAATACCCCCAGCGCAAGAGCGTCGCACCGACCGTAAATCCCGCGCCCACCGATGCGAGCAGCACCAAACTTCCTTTCTTGAGTTTGCCTTCCTGGCGCGCGCTTTCCATCGCCAGCGGAATCGTTGCCGCGGTGGTGTTTCCATACTGCTCGATGTTGATGATCACGGCTTCAGGGCGCATCTTCAGACGATCGGCAGTCGCGGTGATGATGCGCTTGTTCGCCTGATGCGGAATGAAGGCGTCGATCTCGCTGCCCTTGATGTTGTTGCGTTGGAGAATTTCTTCGCAGAGCGCAGCCATTTTGCGCACCGCGAACTTGAAGACCGCTGCCCCGTCCTGATGAACGAAGTGCATCTTCTTATCGACGGTTTCGTGAGTCGAAGGATTCAGGCTTCCGCCACCAGGCATGTACAGCGCGCACCCACCCGATCCATCCACTTCGTGCAGAAAGTCAATCAGCCCGATGGACTCGTCTTCCGTGGGTTCGAGCAGGACCGCGCCCGCTCCATCGCCGAAAATAACGCAGGTCGCGCGGTCGGTGTAATCGATGATCGACGACATCACGTCAACGCCAATCACCAGCACTTTCTTGTGGGAGCCGGTAGCGACGAACTGCGCTCCGGCTTGCAACGCGTAAACAAATGCCGAACAGGCAGCCGAGACATCGAATCCCCAAACATTTTTCGCGCCCAGCTTGTGTTGCACGAGACAAGCGGTCGAGGGAAAAAACATGTCGGGCGTAACCGTCCCCACGATAATCGCGTCGAGATCGGAAGGCTCGATGCTGCGCTCAGCCAGCGCTTTCTTCGCCGCCTCAACCGCCAGGTCGCTGGAGGCAACCCCCTTGTCCACAATGTGACGCTCGCGGATGCCGACGCGCTCCATGATCCACTGGTCGTTGGTATCGACAAGTTTTTCCAGGTCGGCGTTGGTGAGCAGGCGAGGTGGAACATAGGTGCCGAGAGCGCTGATCTTAACGCGCTGAAGCTGGCTCAATGAGGTCTCCTGCGATGCAGAGTGAAGTATAAAAGTGCGATACGAAGCGAATTAATTATTCTGAACGATGAGCCCGCGAATGTCTAACTGCAAGCCGTGAGGTGAAATGAAATTGATTTTGTTTTTCCTGAGACCTGAGACCTGTCTCCTGAGACCTGCTATTTCAGTCGCTCCGCCAACATGCCGAACAGCGGCAACTCGAAGCGCTCGCCCTCCCATGCCTTGATCGAAAGCACAATCCACAAGAACAACATGGCCAGCGAAGCCAGAATTCCGAACAGCAGAAACAACATGGCTGCCGTGACATTCGAAAGAAAGAGTGCGGCGATGGTCAAAACGAAAAAGACTCCCCACAGCAAAACGCTTTGCCAGGCATGAAAGCGGACGAAGCGGTTGTTGCGATATGCCGGCAGAAACAAGATCACCGCGGCCGGCGCCAAAGTGAGATAGGCGACCGCCGCGGCCGCCCGTTCCGCGGGAGGAAGCGGTGTCATCGACCATCCGCAACCGGGACAGAATTCCGAGTTCGCGGGCATCACCGTGCCGCAATGAGGACACTTCACGGAAGTTTGCGCCAAATGCGCGGGGCTTTTCTCGGCAAGTTTGTCGGCACTTTGCCCGGCACTTTGCCCGGCGCTTTTCTCGGCACTATTCTCTGGACTAGACAATTCGGCGTCCATTCATTTTCTTTCGGCATTCTTCGCAAACACCATAAATCTGGAAAGTGTGGCGGGTGGTAACGTAACGGTGCTTGCGTCCAATCTCCCGCTCGATTTCTCCGACTTTCTCCGAGAAAAATTCAACCGAGGCGCCGCACTCTGTACACACCATGTGGTGATGACTGCGGCGGTTGTACTGGTGTTCGTAACGCGCAATGCCGTCGTGAAAGGCGACTTCGCTGGCCAGGCCACAACCCGCCAGAAGCTTCAGCGTCCGGTAGACGGTCGTGAAACCAATGCGCGGATCGGTTTTCTTGACCAACCGGTGCAATTCGTCGATCGAAAGATGCTCTCGAGTTTCCAGGAAGGTCCGCAGAATCGCGTTACGCTGTTCGGTCTGCTTGAGCCCAACGCGTTTGAGATGCTGCAGGAAAATTCCTTCGGCCTCGCGGATGTTCTCCCGCGAGATGGTCGGCTGATCGTCGATTCGTTTCTGCAGCATGTTGGGCGGCGCGGAAACTCAAAATGATTATGCGCGCCAAGGGTTCCAACATGATACTGGGCGAGTTCGGGTTGCGCCAATGGGCTTCCCCCGCTACAGCCTGTCAGGGTTGATCGGTTCGAGGAGTATTTTTACTATTTACTACTTGATACCGGCACCCCCCTCCCCCCTTGCCTCCTAGAATCATAGAGTTAGCGGGAATTTCCGGACCTGGTCTTTGAATCATAAGGACTTATATGAAAGTATTCCGGAATAAGGACTTAGCTCCGAAACAGCGCTGAAAATGCGTTTGGGCAGCTTTGAGGGCCGTCTGGTGGACCGGCACACCTCTCTCTGCCCCAATCAGATCGCTATTGTCGCGCATGCGCGGGTTGGATGTCTGTGATGATGCTCACCGGCTGCGTGTGATGAAAAAGGGAGCGCTGAAGAGTGCGGTGTGCGCACTCGCACAATTCTTTATGGTTCGCTGTCTTGATCGTCGATGGCGTGTCTATCGGGCAGCATGCGTTGATGCAGGATGCGAGAAATCAAAACGCCCCCGTGCTCCTGGCGGTAGAACAACACATGCTTACCATGCTCCAGACGGCGCAAACCAGGGCGAACGTTGTCACAGAGCCGGCCTAACGCCGGATTATCAGCAAGCATCTGGCAACAAACCTCAAGCTCACCGATGTAGCGGACGGCTTGGGCACTGCCCCATGTGCGCAGGGTGTAATCGCCGATGCTCAGCAAATCGGCCTCAGCGCGACGCGAAAATCGAAACGCAGCCACGGCTAGCGCGACACGGGAAGTTTGATGGCCTTACGGACACGCCCGAAGACGTTGCCTCTGGCAATACCGCTGGCGTCGCCTTCGTCAATCGCCGCCCGGAGCGCGGCGAGCTTCGCCTCGTACTGCTGTTCTTCGCGCTCCAAAGTCCGCAACCCGGCGCGTACAACCTCACTGGCATTTTCGTAACGCCCACTCTTGACCTTTGCGGCTATGAAGTGGTCGAGATCGTTGGTCAAATTGACGTTGCGGGTAGGCATAGCGGCGGCCTTTCCATGGATGTGAATCGCGGCTTCATCGTAACATGATTGGCAAAGATTGCCAATCACGGAGACGCCCACTCATTCGCAAAGAACGCTAACGCTAATGAGTCGGGCACCCGCGCCATCCCCTTCAGCGTGCGCTGCAGCCGCGCTTCGATGTCCGAGAGTCAGAATCGCTTCCCGCTGAGTAACGGGGTGAGCACTGTAAGATATCGGAATGGCTGAGGAGCACAATCGGCTCGATTCACAATTCAACGTTGTAGGAGCGTTCTGGGCGCCCGAAACGATTGAGGCTGTGCGGACGGGTACGCTCGCATCAGACGAACGCGATATCACTTTTACTACCGCGCCCGAATACACGCGCTCAAAACCTGGAGTACCTCTTCCTTTAACGCTCCCAGGCAGCACCCCTCGTGAAAAGATGCTCGTGCTACATGGCTCTACTGAAGATGGTCTCTGCACTCTATGCGACCTCATGGAGGTTGAACGTCCAGGCCGAACGGATTACAGTTTAGGACAATCTGTTGTGGCTGTTGCCTATCGAGTCTCAGCATGCATCACGGGCATGCACCTGGGAGGCTCTCAAGATAAATGCCTGAAGTCAGCTCGCTACACGTTCTCGGGATTGAGTGATTGGCTCCCAAACTCCATCAGCGAGAAGTGGGAGACAGATTACATAACACTCAAAATACCTTTCCAACCCAGAGACATTCTCGAATGCGTGCTAGAGCCGTGTCCAGGTCAAGGTTAAGGTGTTTTCACAGCTCACGAGCAGCTTGGCCGATGGCGCGCGGATCAGCAAATCGGTGGCTTATGTCGATGTAGAAAGCCCAGAACCAGAATCTCTCATCTGGTACTACGAGGTAAGCGTCTGACCAACACACCTGTTCGACAGGCGGGGGTCTGTGTTGAAGTGTCCGGATGACCGCAAAAACAGAGTTGTCAGCGCCCAAGCGACGTACCCGTGCGGAAGTTCAGCAGTTGGTGGCCGAGTTTGTGAGCAGCGGTATGCGGCGGAGCGAGTTTTGCCAGAGTCGAGGTTTGAGCTTCAGCACACTGGATCGCCATCTAAAGAAACTGCGTTGGAAGAGAAGGCGTAAGCCAATCTCCTCGGCCGGTCGTTTGGTGCCGGTGGAGTTGGCGGCCAGGAAATCGCCGAAGCAGCACGAACCGAGTTGTGGGCTGGCCGTGGTGCTGCCGGGCGGGCGCCGGATCGAGGTGCATCCTGATTTTGATACGAGTACGTTCGAACGCCTGGTGGGCATCCTGGAGCGGGCGTAAGCCGTGTTTGGACTGGGCCCAGCTACACGGATCTATCTGGCAGCCGGAGTCACCGACATGCGCAAGGGGTTCGAGGGCCTATACGGTCTGGTTCGGGATCGATTGTCGTGTGAGCCTCTGAGCGGACACCTGTTCTTGTTCTGCAACGGCCAGCGCAATCGGCTGAAGGTCCTCGTCTGGGACGGAAGCGGACTCTGGGTCTGTGCCAAGAGGTTGGAGAAAGGGCGTTTCACCTGGCCGCAATCCGGTGATGCGCAGGGCAAGGTCATCCTGAGTCACGAAGAGCTTTCTCTGTTGTTGGGTGGGATCGATCTGACCAAAACTAAGCACAAGCGGTGGTACCGGAAGGCTTCCCCCGAGGGACACGCTGCCGCATAAGTTGCGTGGTTGTTTGAACGTTTCAATCGACTCTGGTAAATCATTAACTCATTGTGAGTTTAGCTTCCATTCCTTCAGCACCAGCCGATCTGGAACTGATCGCACAACTTAAGAGCAAGCTACAGTACGCGGAGCTGCGGATTCGTGTGCTGGAAGAGCGTCTGCGGCTGATGCGAATCGAGAAGTATGGAGCGGGAGGAGAAAAACTTTCGCAGGCGCAAATGCAATTGTTCGACCTTGAGCCTGTCGTCAGTGAAATGATCGAGCAGGCGGAGAGCGAGCACACGCCAGTGCATCGCTCGACCAAGAAATCAGTCAAGCATCCGGGTCGCCAGGAGTTGCCGGCGAATCTTCCTCGCGTTGAGCGGATTCTGCCCTGCGCCTTAGATCAGCGCGTATGCAAACGCTGCGGAAAAGAAACAGTGGTGATCGGCTACGAGGAGAGTTCCCAACTGGACGTGGAACCGGCGAAGTACTTCGTACTGGTCACGAAACGAGAGAAGCGGGCTTGCCGGTC
>Ga0209517_10000374_pt1 | contig 78411 bp, 65 predicted proteins | sample PeaSoiMetSII2010_FD_187695 | JGI IMG/M metagenome (GOLD analysis project Ga0209517, IMG submission 187695) | Peat soil microbial communities from Weissenstadt, Germany - SII-2010 (SPAdes) (version 2) | ecosystem: Environmental > Terrestrial > Soil > Wetlands > Peat | place: Germany...
CAGTGCATCGCTCGACCAAGAAATCCGTCAAGCATCCGGGTCGCCAGGAGTTGCCGGCGAATCTTCCTCGCGTTGAGCGGATTCTGCCCTGCGCATTAGATCAGCGCGTATGCAAACGCTGCGGCAAAGAGACAGTGGTGATCGGCTACGAACAGAGTTCCCAGTTGGATGTGGAGCCGGCGAAGTACTTCGTACTGGTCACGAAACGGGAGAAACGGGCTTGTCGGTCGTGTGAGGATCTCGGCGTCGTCTCAGCGCCCGTGCCGCCACGGATCATCGAAAAGTGCCTGGCGAGTGACCGCATCGTCATCGAGACGGTCGTCGGCAAATATTGCAATCACACGCCCCTGCATCGACAGAGCATGATTCTGGAAAGGGACTTCGGCTTGGAAATCAGCCGCGCAACGCTGGACGGCTGGATCCTGAAAGTGGGCGAGTTGCTGATCCCGATGGTCGCAGCAATGAGGCGCGAATTGATCAGCGGAAGTTACATACAGGCGGATGAAACCCCAGTCGATGTGCAGACACGCGAGGGCCGAGGTAAGAACCACCAAGCGTATCTGTGGCAATACAGTCGCCCCGGAGGAAGCGTGGTGTTCGACTTCCGTCTAGGCCGCGGACGCGATGGGCCGAAGCGGTTCCTGGGACAGTTCGAAGGCATTCTCCAAACTGACGGCTATGCAGCGTATGACCAAATCGGTGGGCCGAGCATGGTACATGCCGCTTGTTGGGCTCATGCTCGAAGACAGTTTTTCGAAGCGGTGCAGCTAAATCCGCGAGATCCGGTTGCAACCCCGATTGTGGCCCAGATGGACGAACTGTTTGCCGTCGATGCAGAACCTCGCCGCAAAACGCTGACTACTGCGGCGCGCCATATCCGGCGTCAGGAAACAGCCAAGCCTCTTCTCGATGACATTCGTAGCAAAATCGATGCAGCGCAGTCGATTGCTTTGCCTTCCAGCGCACTCAGCAAGGCTTGCCAGTATGCGCTGACGCTGTGGAAGAAACTTACAAGATTTCTGGAACATCCGGAACTTGAGCTGAGCAATAACCTTGCGGAAAATTCAATGCGTCCGGTGGCTCTAGGTCGGAAGAACTGGATACACATCGGCAGTCTGCAGGCGGGACCTAAGGTTGCGGCGATTTTCTCAGTCGTGGAAAGCTGCCGAAGATTGAAACTCCCAGTGCGCGACTACTTGACCGCGGTTCTCCCCGGGTTCGCCGATCTCCCGATCCAGCGCCTCCCAGGCCTTACTCCCGCAGCCTGGGCCGCTTCCAACATTGCCTATTAGATAAAGAAACCGCTTAGCTCATCAATGCCCCACTTACGCCCTTCCCATTATTGGGTTTGTCCTGATTGGGTTTGTCCTGTTGTTGGCGGGTGTCTGAGTTCCGCGACGAGTTGCTGGAACTTTGGTTTGGAGCGAAGATTCTTCAGATCGTCATCGGCCAGCAGGTGATCGGCGTCTCTGTACCCGCGATTGACAGCCTCCTGTAGATACTGCAGAGCTTCGTCGGGGCGGTTGGCCGCCGCCGCCACGCAGGCGAAGGAATACCACACCGAGAAGGGGTTCCCTTGCCCCTTGGAGTTGCCATCCTTCTCGATCACGTCGCGAAACTGCTTGCTGGCCTCGGCATAGCGTTGACTGTGGGCAAGCGCTGTCCCGAGTCGTTGAAGGGAATCCAGTGTTTCGGGATGTTGCGGCCCCAGCGTGCGAAGCCGGACTTCGAAAGCTTCCCGAGCAATCTTTTCTGCCTCTGCGTAGTCTCCTTCCCTAATCAGAATTTCGGCAAGGTTTGACTGGGACGTCAAGGTATCGCGGTGTTCCGTTCCGAGGATGCGAACCTGAGTCGCAAGCGTTTCGCGTTGCAATTTCTCCGCCTCGTGGACGTGGCCTTCCTTGAGAAGCACGTCTGCCAAGTTAGCTTGGGACATCAATGTTCCGGCGTGATCGGGGCCAAGCGTTCGCAACCAAATCCCCAACGCCTCCCGGTGAAGTTTCTCGGCTTCGGCCAGACGGCCTTCGCTAGCGAGAAGCTCCCCAAGGTTTTCCATCATGAGGGCTGTGTTGTAATGTTCGGGCCCCAGCACCCGCTGGCTGGCGGCCAAAGCTTCGCGATACAACGGTTCAGCCTCGGCGAAGCGACCCTGAGCCTGGACGGTCAATGCCAGATTGCTCATGGCAGCCAAGGTTTTAGGGTAATCTGGTCCCCATCCCCGGCGTGCGACATCGAGCAACTGACGAAACTCTTGCTCCGCCTCGGCATAGCGGGCCTGGTTCCAGAGCACACCACCCAGGTCCTGCATCGACTGCAAGGTTTGGGTACTCTCTGGACCCAGTCTGCGAGTCGCAACTTCGATTGCCTCGCGCTCCAGTTTCTCCGCTTCGTCGTAATGGCCCTGGTGTAGCAGGACGACGGCGAGGCGATCCATGGTCTCCAGGGTGAGCGGGTCGTCGGTTCCGACAATCCGGCGCTCCCTCGCCAGCGCCTGGCGCTCCATCTTCTCCGCTTCCTCATAATGTCCTTCGCGGTCTAGTATCCAGCCGAGCTGCGCCATCGACTCCAACGTCTTCGGATCATCCGGTCCGAGCAGGCTCAGTTGAGCTTCCAAAGAAGCCTTTGCCAGTTCATGGGCACGAGCGTATAGCCCTAGGTTTGTGTAGGTGCGCGCCATCACCTCCATCATCTGCGATTGAACCTCCGGGTCCTTGGCCAGACCCGTTCCCATGTCTTTCGAAGCCTGGTCGAGAATCTCGCGGGCGGTGACAATGTTGCCGCGCGCTTGGCTTGGGTCGGACACCTTGAACATGCTGGTCATGAAATCGGTGATGCGGGTGGCGCGGTCGCGCTCGCGGGTAATCCGGTGCAGTTGCAGCGCTTGTAAGATGGAAAACGCCGCGAACAACAACACCAGCACTGCGGCCACGCTCACCGCCACCCGGTGACGTCTTGTGTACTTCCCTAAGCGATAGCCGGTGCTGGCCGGACGCGCCACGATGGGCTCATGGTTCAGATAACGGCGAATGTCGGCGGCCAACTCGGAAGGCGTGCCATAGCGACGGGCGCGATCCTTCTCCAGCGCCTTCATGGTGATCCAGTCGAGATCGCCGCGCAGCTGTTTCACCAGTTGATCGGGCTCGGTGCCGCGTGCTTCGGCGGCCGAGGTGTCCCGATCGGCGCTGACCTTGGTGCTGGGGCGGGGCGGCTCTTCCTCGCGCAGCTTTCGGAGTAACTCGTCAAGGGGCAGTTTCTGTTTTTGCTTGGTCTGAAACGGCTGCAACCCGGCCAACAGAACATAGAGAACGACGCCCAGTGAATAGACATCCGTGCGCGTGTCTAAGTCCTGCGCATCATTCTGGAAACCGGGATCGGCCTGTTCCGGGCTCATGTAGCCGGGCGTGCCCACAAAATGCCCGAGTTGCGTGAACAGGCTTGCGCCATCCCCCTGCGGCATGGTGGCCTTAGCCAGACCGAAATCAATAATGCGCGGCACAGGCTTGCTGTCCACTTCCACAACGAGAATGTTTGCCGGTTTCAGATCGCGATGGATGATGGCTTTCTGATGCGCGTGCTGTACGCCTTCGCATGCCTGAATGAAGAGCTCCAGCCGCTCCGCGATCTTGAGTTTTTTCTCATCGCTATACTGAGTAATGGATGACCCGGGCACATATTCCATCACGAAGTAGGGCTGGCCCTGGGGCGTGGTCCCGGCCTCGAACACCTTCGCGATGGCAGGATGATCCATGATCGCCAGAGACTGCCGCTCCGATTGGAAGCGTTGCACGATCGCCTCGTCGTACATTCCAGCCTTGATCAGCTTCAGTGCGACCTGCCGCCGCACCGGAGAGGTCTGTTCGGCTAGCCAGACTTGCCCCATGCCGCCTTCACCGAGCTTGCGGACTAGTCGAAAATGCTCTGCGAACCCCTGTCCTGTTTGCAAGGCACCAGCGGGGTCGCTGCGAGAGGCACCCAGTCCTTCGGCCGGCGACGATCGCAGGAAGCTGGAGCGGACACCTTCGTCGGCCAGCAGCAGCGACTCCACCTCGGCGCGTAGCTCAGCGTCGGAAGAGCAAGCCCCATCGAGGAGCCGGGCTCGGTCCTCGGGGGCAAGCTGCATGGCCTGGTGCAGAAGTTCCTTGACGCGCTCCCAACCTGCGAAAGCCATTGCTATGTTGTCCTACTCATCTGGCGGTGAAGCCAGACGCGGGCGGTGGCCCAGTCGCGGTCGACGGTGGCGCGCGAGATGCCCATCACTTGGGATATTTCGGGAGCTGACAGCCCCCCAAAAAACTTCATTTCTACGATCTTTCCCTGTCGCTCATCGATGCGAGACAACTCGTCTAGGGCATCGTCCAAGGCCAGGAGCTCGGCGTCTCCGGTAATGGGGAGGGCGTCCAGATACTCGACCGAGATCCTGCATCCCCCATCACGTTTCGACGCTCCACGTTCGCGGGCGTAGTCTACCAGGATTTGACGCATGAGCCGCGAAGCAACGGCGATGAAATGCGCCCGGTTCTGTAGTTCCGCCGGCCGGCCGCCTAACAGCCGGAGATAGGCCTCGTGCACCAGAGCCGTGCTTTGCAAAGTGTGATCCGGTCGTTCCGATTGGAGGTGGTAGTGAGCGAGCCGCCGCAGCTCCTTGTAGACCAGTGGCACTAGAGCATGGAGGGCTTGTTCATCGCCCTGCCTCCAGTGGCACAAAAGTTCGGTGAACTGACCGGACTGATGTTCGGGCATACGCACCCCGGTTGCCCCGTTCCGCAGAAGGCTAACAGCATATTCGTCCGCTCGCCGGTCGTCAATCGCATTTGATTTCTACGAGGCCCGAATGTTTTTTTGTGACCGATGAGGCGTTTCGCTCGCGCTTTCCGCCTTTCTTTACGAGCACGAGCCTGAGTGGATCGGTTCGCAAGAACTCTTCCGAGAAGATTCAAGAATCGAGGAGAATCAAGATGAAAAAGGCTGAAGTGGTTATATGTTCGGCGCTGCTGATGGTCTGCAGTGCAAGCAGTCGGGCCCAGCAAGGTTTGGCGTCAACCAAGAACAGCGATTCCAGCGTGTCCGGCCCACTCCTCAGCGGCTCGGGCTCCAAGGACTACGTTCCGTTGTGGTTGAGCGGAACTAAACTAGGAAACTCGAAGATCTTCCAGAGTTCCGGGGGGGAGATAGGTATCGGCACCACCACGCCCGCAGCCACGCTTGATGTGAACGGCACGGTCAATGCCGCAACCAGTTTCAATCTCGGTGGTTCCTCCTTCGCCTTTGGCACTTTCTCCAAACAAAACGCCTTTGTTGGGTTCTCCGGGAACTCCACTATGACGGGCGCTAACAACACGGCTGGTGGCGCGTATGCGCTCGCGAACAACACCACGGGCTTTGAGAATACGGCCGTGGGCAACGGGGCGCTGATGTTGAACACGACCGGTATCGTGAATACGGCCGTGGGCGTGGCTGCGCTCGAAGCCAACACCAGTGGCAGCGAAAACACCGCCATCGGCCTCTCGGCGCTTCAGGACAACAACACCGGCAGCGACAACACTGCGTCCGGATACGGTACCCTCACGGCCAACACCACCGGCTTCTACAACACGGCCAATGGCTGGCACGCGCTCAACCTGAACACCACAGCGGACGGGAACACGGCCAGCGGTTACGGTTCGCTAGGGTTCAATGCGACCGGCAATTACAACACCGCTGGCGGCATGCTGGCGCTCTACTACAACACCACGGGCAATTTCAACACAGCACTGGGATGGTCGGCCGGACCTGATATCAAGTCTACAAATCTCTCGTACGCCACCGCGATCGGGGCTGGCGCAACGGTTAGCCAAAGCAATGCCCTGGTGCTGGGAGGTCCGCTGGGCAGCGGCACGAACGTCAGTGTCGGCATCGGCACCGCGACACCCTCGAATGTCTTCACCATCGCTCAAGGCGCGGGCCAGGCCATCAGCGATGGATGGACCGTTTACAGTTCACGCCGCTGGAAAACAAACATTCAAACACTGCACGGCGCGTTGTCGAAGGTCGGCCTGCTGCGCGGCGTTTCCTACGAACTGAAGGCGAATGGCAAACACGAAGTGGGAGTGATTGCCGAAGAAGTTGGCGCTATTGTTCCTGAGGTCGTGACCTGGGACAAGAACGGAAAGGACGCTCTGAGCGTGGACTACAGCCGCCTCATCGCGCTGCTGATCGAATCGACCAAAGAACAGCAGACACTGATTCGGCAACAACAAGAGCAAATCAAGGGGCAGCGAGCGCAGATCGCTCAGCTGTCTTCGCAGGTGAAAACCATTCGGGCATCTCTCCAGGCAAACGGCCGAAGTGGCTCGGAAGTTCGCACCGTGAAGGTACAGGTGAGCGCGGTTCGGCAGTAACTGCCGGAATGCCGTCAGTAGAGGACGGAGGGATGGAGCCAATCCTGGAACCAGATACAAATCTGGGTAGTGGGTCACAGACTGACCCACTACCTGACTTCTTCGAAATGGAGTCTCCCCTGGCTGGGGGATGTTTTTTTTGGCCGATGAGGCGTTTCGCTCACGCTTTCCGCCTTTCTGTACGTGGTCGCTGGATTCAGCCCCGGAGAGTTCCGCGAAAGATTGCCAGCGAATCTAAGAAACCAAGGAGCGCTTTATGACGAATAACAAGACTGGTCTCTACGCGATGATCGCAATCGCAACCCTCTCCACCATGATGCTGATCGGGTTGGTGCCCAGCGCCTCCGGCCAGGACGAACTCAAAAACCCGGAATCCCTTTCGCTTGCGTCCGCGCAGTTGCCCGGCGCGCACAATTCACCACTCCCGACATTAATAATGGCTCCCATTGAATCCGCTCAGCTCCAGGAAGTCCCGACCCCCGGCGGTCCACTCAAAGTGGTCGATTCCGCCAACTGGGCTGGATACGCTGTAACCGGGTCCTCGTTTACGAGTGTCCTGGGCTCGTGGGTTGTCCCCGCATACCATTGCCTCAAAACCCCTAACTCTAGGTCAGTTTCTTTCGTGGGCATCGACGGTTACTCCGACAGCACGAGTGAATCTATTGGAACTGAGTCCGATTGTGTTGGCGCGAAATACCAGTATTTCGCGTGGTACGTGCTTGGTACAACCGTCACCAAGATCACAGGTTTTTCGGTGAAAAGCGGTGATGTGATTTCGGCGAGCGTAAGTTACGGCCCGGATTTCACAGTCGAGATCTACAACATCACCCAGGGACTGTTTTTTAGCACGAGCGCAGCGGTCTCCGGAGCGCAACGGTCGTCTGCCGAATGGATTGTTGGCAGATACTACAACCCCACCTATCCGCTCATGGATTTCGGCAAAATCAGTTCTGGCTCCGATTACACGAATATTGTCGATACCGATTGGGCGACCGATAGCTCTGTATCGGGGCCGATCAGCGATTTCGGCAGCAACGTGGTGAAGATCAATATGGTCGCCTTTGGCGTTACCTACGCGACGCCGACAGCTTTAACGACGGACGGATCGAGCTTCATTGTGAATTGGAAGCACGAGTGACGCAAGCGATTTAGGCCCGGACCAAAACTCGACAAGGAGGAAAGACAATGAAAAACCGTAGGTTCCGCAAAACCATTATGCAGGTTCAGCAAGCCATCGAGAACAAAGCCGTAATTTGCGGCGTGCTATTGTTCTTGGCCGGCTTAAACGCTCTCGCCCAGGACAACAGCTCCCAGACCATCACTCTCAGGGACATCAGTAACGCAATCTATCGTGGGGCAACGAAGCCACGCAAGCCACTCGTTTGCGTCGGTTTCTATGACAACATCTGCGGCGTCGGTTATAACGGGAGCACCGGCTGGAGGGTTTCCGACCACACTCCTGCTTTCGAATACTCGCCGGCTATGCAATTCACCGCTTTGAAATCAGGCGTTAGCACGGAAATTACTCTGGGGCTGACTTATGTGAATGGCGCGAACGCTGCTGAGGGAATCCTAACAGAGGATTGCGGCGGCGCGCCCTGCGCCACGCCTGACGGCCAACCCGCGTACAGGCAGCTGTGTGCCGGGGAGGTAAGCAACATGCCGAAATTCCAGAGCACCAATACCATCACCGTATCGTTTACTTGCAGAGTGCAGCTTGAACAGGGCCGGAAGTACTGGGTGATTCTGCAGTCGCCGGCGAACTCCGGGCTAGCCTGGAACCTTTCCAACTCTGCAACCGGCCCAGTGTACGACGGCGTGTTGGACAGTTGGGTCAATCTTGGCAGTAAGAATACTGGAGCAATGACAATTCAGTGATCGGCGTGTCCGAGTTTAACAACCGTCCTGCCGGGCAAAGGAGGCACGCGGCGCACAACCGCCGAAATGCGGGGGGGAGGCGCCGCAACGTGCACCGTCCAAACGTCTCAGCGCGCCGGCAAGAGCCACCGAAAATCGCTGCGTCAAAAAAATGGAGGAATTATGCGATCGAAAACGTTAGCGAGTCTTGGAATTTTGTTAGGGCTCGCGATATCGCCCGCCTTCGCGCAGGTAGGTAGCGTGGCCGGCTCACGGCCCACAGGAATCATGGCCCCACTCGCTCCGAAACAGCCCGACGGAGGTAACGCCGCCGACGGGCCGGAGAAGTCGATCAACAGCGGCTTCTGGGCTGGCTACGCTGTAACCGGCTCCGCATTCACGAGTGTCAAGAGCTCTTGGATTGTCCCCAAATACCATTGCGTCAAGACCCCAAACTCCGGTTCCAGTTTTCTTGTCGGCATCGACGGATATGACAACATCTACTTTGAGACGATTGGAACTGTGAGCAATTGTGTGGGCACGGAGTATCAGTATTACGCCTGGTACAGTTTATCCCCAGCCATCAACGGGACCATCACTAGCGTTCCGGTAAAGAGCGGTGACCTGATTTCGGCGGAGGTAAGTTACACCGGTTCGAAGTTCAAGGTCACCATCACGAACGAAACCACGGGAAAGACCTTCAGCAAGAGCGCGGCGGTCTCCGGGGCGCCACGGGACTCCGCCGAATGGATTGTTACGACAGTCGGTGGCTTCACGGGCCTCATGGATTTCGGCACCGTCAGTTCTGGCGACGACTACACGACGATCATCGACACCGATTGGGCGACCGATAGCAGTGTATCGGGACCAATCAGTGACTTCGGCACCAACATGGTGAAGATCAATATGGTCAACGGTCTTGTGACGCTAGCGACGCCATCTGCCCTGACGACGGACGGGTCGAGCTTCACTGTGAACTGGAAGCATGAATGACATTCGGTATCGCGGGAGGCGTCGCACCCGTGCACCGTCCAAACGCCTCAGCGCCGGCAAGAGCCACCGAAAACCCTGCGTCAAAAATGGAGGATCCATGCGATCGAAAACGTTAGCCAGTCTTGGAATCTTGTTAGGGCTCGCGATATCGCCCGCCTTCGCGCAGATGGATAGCGCGCCCGACTCGCCACTCACCACATCAATCGGGCCGATACAGCTCGAGGGAGCCAACAATGCCGACGGTCCCACCCCTTCGATCACCAGTCTCAACTGGGCCGGTTACGCTGTGACCGGCTCCGACTTCACCGGGGTTGCGGGTTCGTGGATCGTCCCCAAATACCACTGCCTTAAGACCCCCAACAGTAACTCAACTGTCTTTGTGGGCATCGACGGATACCCCAGCACGAACACAACGCTTGAAGCGATTGGCACGGCGTCCAATTGTGTGGGCACCCAATACCAGTATTACGCCTGGTACGAGCTTTATCCATCCACCTACGTACAAATCTCAGGTTTTTCGGTAAAGAGCGGCGACGCCATTTTGGCGGAGATCACTTACAGCGCCTCGACTTTCACTTTCACGATCATGAACGACACCACGGGCAAAACCTTCACCACGACGGGAAAGCTTTCCGGGGCAAAACGGTCATCCGCCGAATGGATAGTCGCCAAACCCTCATCCCTCCCGCCCCTCATGGATTTCGGCACGGTCAATTCTGGGGGAGACAACACGCTTATCCTCGGCACCGATTGGGCTATGGATAGCTCGGTCACAGGAGGGATTGGTCTGTTCAGCAATATAGCGAAGATCAATATGGTCGATGGGGGCGTGACGGACGCGACCACGACCGCTCTCACGACGGACGGGACGAGCTTCTCGGTGAATTGGAAGCACGAATGATGCGCGACTGTCTGGTTGGGACACGCGGGAAATTCGATGGACGATCTGTACGACATGGTGAAAGACAACGCGGCGCTTCGGAAGCAGAGGGCCTCGGAGTACGGAATCGGCTTCGAATTGCCGACTTCGGTCTCAATTGTACCGAATGTACCGAAAAACGCAGCCAAAACTGAAGACGAAGAAAGCTGCGTAAGCAATTGAACAGGCGAGAGAAAGATTGGTCGGGGAGAGAGGATTTGAACCTCCGACCCCCTGGTCCCGAAGCAGTCCTGGTTGTCTAACTTGTTGAATCGCTTAGCTTGGTTCTGCGTCTTGTAGGTCCTTTTTAGGGGGTATTCGGCGCTAATTGGACCCAAAATGGACCCAAGTTTCTGGGCGATTTTGAACCCCTGTTTCCTTTGTGCTCTGTTCGCCTCGACAGCTTAAAAATGTGGCTCTGTATCTCATTGATTTTTCGTTCCACCTTCGACCCGTTTTGCGAGGCATCGGACCCCAAATCGGACCCAAGTTCTTGCGCTGCGAATTCACTCGGATTAGGCATCCGAGACAACGATTTATCACCAATTGACCGTAAGTTCCGAATAGGCGACCATACACCGCGAAAACCGGTTTTAGACCGCTTTCTAGGAGGCAGTTTTGGAACGAGCGTTCAGTCGAGATTCTTGACGAGGCTGGGATCCGGATTGGCGTTCAGCGCGGATTCGTCCAGTATACTGTGATCTGTCCGGGGCCCAGACAACGGACGCGATGGGGGTTCAACTGTTCAAGTTTGAGAATCTTTGAACCTCGTGCAGGTCAGGTTCTTTGGTCAAGCTTCCTATGGGTTGCCTGAAGCATCGAGAGATAGGCGCCCTCGATCTCGATTCCATAATGTTGTGCGATGAGCACGACCACAAAAAGCACGTCCGCAAGCTCATCTGCGAGATTAACGAGCTCGCCGGTGCGTGACTTGCGGTAACCCTCCTTGATCATTATGCAGTCCGCAAGTGTGCCCACTTCCGCCATGAGCTCTGTGGCCATCACCTCAATGGTCCACTCACGCTTCTCTTGTCGTTGAAAACGCTCGCGCAACCGCATTGTCTCTTGTACCAGATCCTCAATAGTCATGATGAAATTTTCCTCATTTAGTTGCCCTTCCTAATTCGTCAGCAGCTATGAAAATACTTCCCCAAATGTTTCGCGACCTGCGAAGTTCTGTTGCGACGATGGGAAAGTTCAAGTAGTGGAGCAGGAACGCATATTGTTCCTGTGTTAGTGCACCGGCGATGTGAGCGTATGTGTCGGTGACCTCGAAGCTGTAGTCGAGGTTAGCCCTGGCTAGCGCTTGGGCGATCTCCTCAGGGCGGGGTTTTCGTCGAGCGCTCGTACACAGAGCCCGTTTCCACCTACCTCCGCCACATCTCTCATTGCCGCCGGCGGAACCGGAGTCTTCAATGACATCACTTCGCTTACCATCACAAACCGTAGCACAACCGCAGTTACTCTGACTCTCACCGATAACGGTGCCGGCGGGAACTCGCGGACCTATAACCTAAACGGCGCACAAGGGGCAGGATTCGTCGAGAACTTCAATCCGCCATTACCGCAAGGTACGTCCGCCGCAGCGTGGGACATCCTGGAGTCGACGTCGGCGGCCATTGATGTGAACGTGGTCTTTTGCAAAGACAAATGAAACTTTTCCTAGTCTTCGCCACGCTGCTTTGTGGTGCCCAAGTCTGGGCCGCACCATCATGTACTGCACTCGCAGAGGTCGGTTGCAGTGCTAGTGCATCGGCTTGTAGCGGGACTTTATCGGTCACGAACGGCGTAGGGAATGCTGTAGTCGTCTGGGCTAACACGAACACTATCGGTGCCGATCCGATCACGTCCGTTTCCGGCTGGTCCGAAACAATGAATTTCATATCGCAAGGAGCCGCTGGTGCAACTGCAGCCGTGATGGAGGCCTATGTCACGCAGGCCGCATCTGCGCATAGCAGCGTGGCGCTGACGGTGAACCTCACGTCGGCTCCTGGTTCTGCTCCGCATCGTTCAGGGAATCGGAGTGGGGGGTGAATTTGGCGGGGCTACGTCGTTGCTCGCGGAATTTGGGGCCAAACGCCGCTCTCGTGCGTTTTGGATGTCGTTGGCTAATCTGGGCCTGGCCCTGGGCATAATGGCGGCGAGCGGCATGTTCTTGCTCTTACGGAAGAGTTTTGCGACGACGGGATGGCGGGTTGCCATGCTGCTGTCCGCAATCATAGTCATTCCAGCTCTGGTAGCGCGGTATAAGCTGGCCGACTCCCCTCTATTTGAGCAACTCAAGCGCAGGGAGCAACTCGCCCGTTTGCCCAGCGTTGATGTCTTCCGGAAACACGCGGGTTCGATCTTCCTTCTTGCGACGGTTGCTGCGTTTCAGAACTTGGATACGGTCGTGACGGGAACCTACATCATCTCGTTCATGCATCTCGCAGGTATCCCGTTGGCCACTGCGGCGATCATCATCTTTCTTAGCCGCTTTGCCGATGTCACGGGAGTGCTGCTCAGCGGACCATTAGCCGACATTTGCAAGCGCAGAAGGCTCGCCTATTTCGCTATCGGTGCGACGACGTTAATCTCTTATCCCTTTGCCCTCGCGATCGTAGGCAGGCACGTCGTGCTCGTAGCAGTCCTAGAATGTCTGATTGTGCTTTTCGGGATGGGATTGCTCCACGGTCTCGTGCCGATTCTCACCTCCGAGACCTTCCCGACAAGATTTCGATACTCGGGCACGGGTATTTCCTATGGATTGTCGGGCATTCTGGCTGGAATGATCGCACCGCCTCTTCTAGCAAGTTTGATCGGTCAGGACGTAATCCATCGCTGGTACTATCTACCCGCTATTTACGCAATCTACGGAACAGCGGCGATGTTCGCTCTGCTCTTCATTCGAGAGACACGTGACGTGAGATTGGAGGATCTCGACACTTCGGAAACTTGATACGCGACAAACACTGGTCCGTAGGCGACAGACACGTCGGAAATATGCAGTCCCGTGCGTAGCACCTGGGAAGGAATCAGAACGCCCGAAACCGCGGGCTGCAAAGGTCAGACGCCCAGCACTTCGACCTCCGGTCTCGGACGCATCGTTACGCTATTTAGCGTCACGCCAATTGGCGTAATATGGCAGCCCAAAGGGTCCAGAATGGAAGAATGTAAGTCCCTTTGTAAGTCCCCGCACAAGAATGACTCCCAAGCCTCCACGACAACTCGTTAACTGCTTTAGATATATGGGCGCGACTTGCAGCGCATCTGAACCCCTGGCCTCGGCCCAGGGATTCATTCCAGTTTTCGTAGCTCGCAAAAGATTTATTTTCAATGAGATTGGTCGGGGAGAGAGGATTTGAACCTCCGACCCCCTGGTCCCGAACCAGGTGCTCTACCAGGCTGAGCCACTCCCCGACGAAACATCCTCAACTGCGCCCAGAGGAAAAGCGTGGGCGCCTCGGCGAAGGTTGCCGCAGTGAAATTATAACATCTGAGCATTCTTGGCTCTCTCGTCGGTTCAGGAGCTGCGGCGCGGCCCGAGAACGCAGCACGCCGTCCGAAAATGTCGTATAACTGAATGGTCCGCGAGGCCGGGCCTGCGGTGGTGCCCCTGCGAAATTCTCACAAAATCCGTTAATATAAACGTTTTAATAGATGATTGCGATCACTGCAAATCGCCTGTACACGCCGCTAGAGTGCGTCGAACATCCGCTGCTTCTGATCGAGGACGCCACCATCGTGGAGGTCGGATCGAGAGCGGCGCGCGAGCTGCCTCGGGGGGCTCGCCTGTTGGACTTCGGCGACTCGGTTCTGGCCCCCGGTTTCGTGGACATTCACATCCACGGCGGCGCTGGTCATGACGTAATGGAAAGTGACCGCGCGGCGCTCCCGGCGGTCGAGCAGTTGCTCGCTGCTCACGGCGTGACCGGCTATTTTCCTACGACGGTAACGGCGCCCGTGGAGCAGACGCTGGCAGCTCTGGAGCGCCTGGCCAATGCGATCGAAGCGTCGGAAGAAAGCGCGGACAGAAAACGTGCGCAGCCGCTCGGCATTCATCTCGAAGGGCCGTTCATCAGCCACGCCCGTCGCGGGGTGCACCCACCGGCAAACTTGCTGCGTCCGACGCTGGAGATGTTCGACCGTTTCTGGCAGGTGGCACACGGCCGCATTCGCGTCATGACCATCGCGCCGGAGCTGGACGGCGCGAAGGAAGTCATTGCTGAGGCCGTTCGGCGCGGCGTCTGCGTGAGCCTCGGACACACCGACGCTGACTGGAATGCCACGCGCGCCGGCATCGCTGCCGGCGCACGGCACGCCACTCACGCCTTCAACGCCATGCGGCCGCTCGACCATCGCGAACCCGGCATCGTCGGTGAGATGCTGGCAAACCCGCAGCTTTCTGCCGATATCATCACCGACGGAATTCACGTGCATCCGACGGTCGTGGAGCTTTTTCTGAAAGCGAAGGGAACGGACGCGGCACTCCTCATCACCGATGCCACCGCCGCGACGGGCATGCCCGACGGCCGTTATCGCCTCGGATCGTTGGAAGTTGAGGTGAAAAACGGCAAGTGCACCGCGGAGGGGAAGCTTGCGGGCAGCGTCCTGACTATGGACCGCGCCGTGCGCAACGTGATGCAGTTTGCTCACTGGGAGCTGCAACCGGCGCTGCGCTTGGCATCGCTGAATCCGGCGAGAGTTGTGGGTCTCGCGGATCGAGGGAAGATCGAAGCTGGGTGCAGAGCAGATATCGCCGTCTTAACTCCAGCGGGTGAGGTGAAGGGTACGATTGTCGGCGGCGTGGTGACGGAATGTGCAGCACGAAGTAGTCACTGATTGCAAGATGTCTTGTTGTCATCCCGAGCGAAGCGAGGGGTCTGCAGTTTCGTTCGTCGAAAGAGAACTGCAGATTCCTCGTCGCTCGCGCTCCTCGGAATGACAAGGGATTAGGGGTTCTCAGCAGGAGAGACCGTGCCGGACAAAGGCGGATTTCCGCATTACATGTTGAAGGAGATTTTCGAGCAGCCGCAGGGCCTGCGCGATACGATTGCGCCGCGGGTCTCGCTCGAAGAAGGTGTGGTGCGGCTGGACGACGTGCGCATTCATGCGGACGAACTGCGCGCGCTGCGCCGCATCCATATTGTCGCTTCCGGGACCAGTCGCCACGCCGGCATGACCGGTCAATACATGATCCAGGAACTGGTGGGCCTGCCGGTCGATGTGGATTACGCCAGCGAGTTTGAATATCGCAATCCGCTGATCGGCGGCGGCGAACTCACTATCGTGATTACGCAGTCCGGAGAAACGGCCGACACCACGGCGGCGCAGCGCGAGGCCAGAACCAGAGGCTCTCGCACCATCGCCATCTCCAACGTCGTGGATTCGACCATCGCCCGCGAGGCCGACGGCGTCCTCTACACCCACGCCGGGCCGGAGGTCAGCATCGCCTCCACCAAGGCTTTCACCGCGCAGATGGCGGTGCTGTACCTGTTTGCGTTGTACCTGGGGCAGGTGCGGGGGAAGTTGAGAAAAGAGGAGGTTCGCGGGCATATCCGCGAACTGCTTGACCTTCCTGGAAAAACAGAGACTGTGCTGCGCTCGGCGCCCGAGTGCGAACGGCTGGCCGAGAAGTATTGCAAGGTGCAGGATTTTCTTTTTCTCGGTCGCGCCATTCACTATCCGGTGGCGATGGACGGCGCTCTCAAGTTGAAGGAAGTTTCCTACGTTCACGCCGAAGGTTATCCCACGGGCGAAACCAAGCACGGGCCCAATGCGCTGATTGACGAGAGCCTGCCGGTGGTAATCATTGCCACCTGCGACCGGAACGATGCCGGCTCAGTTCTGCGTTACGAGAAGAGCGTTGCCAACATTCGGAGCTTCAAAAAACAGTCCGGCCGGGTGATTGCGATCGCGTCTGAAGGAGATGAAGAGCTGCGCAGTCTGGCGGACCAGGTGATCTTTGTGCCGCAGGCCTCGGAGCTGCTATCACCGATTTTGGAGATTGTGCCGCTGCAACTGTTCGCCTACTACATGGCGGTGAAGAAAGGTCTGGATGTGGACCGGCCGCGGAATCTGGTGAAGTCGGTGACCGTGGAGTAGAAGCGAAAGCACCGAGGGCACGGTCGCGTCCGAGCTAACGCGTATTTGGAAATACAGACAACGAGAACAATTCCGGTTTTGCATTCTCGACTATCGTCGTGCTCAGTTGTGTCAGGGAACCGTCCGAGTTGATTGAGAATACGCCAATCTCATTCGGGTACTCGGCCACCACCATCACCGAGCCAGTGGCTGCAATGGCACCATCAGTTACGGGAGAGGAGATAGCAGTGGCGTTGCTAACCACTATGCTCAACGGGTTTTCCGTGAAATTGGTTGTTATGACGCCCCTCGGTCGATTGGTTCCGAAACCTGAAGTGCCGAAATACAGATTCCCAGATCCGGCGTAACCTGCCGCGCTGAAAAAAGGAACCATATTGGTGACGATGCCCGCCTGGTTGGGCAGATTCCACAGGCGCAGATTCGTCAGTCCCGTAGTCGTGATCTCAGCGGATAACGCAATCGGATGGATGTCGATGTTGCTTGCGAATACGACCAACCGGCTGTCTTTCGTGAAATCTAGCCCGTTCGGGAGGCACTGCTTAAGGTCACACAAGTGGATGCTGTCAAATGAGATAAAGCCCAAATCTGTAAGCGTGCCGGCGCTCTGGTCAATGGTAAACAACTCGGCTGCTTGAAGGAGTGGAATCGGAACAACTAGGCCGGTTCCGTTCGGAGTTACCTTGAGATCGGCGAAGTTGTCAGCACCGCGCTTCGGAACATAGGCAGCAATAAACGTAATTGAACAATCCGGGTTCACTGTCCAGGCCCCGATGTTCTCCGTTCGGCTGTAACTTGCGTAGAGGAACCTGCTGTCGGGAGTCAGAGCCAGACTGCCACCGTCAGTATCAAAACCTACGGCAGGATTTGTGTAATTGCCGACCTTTGCATAACCGCTGGCCTTCGAGAACGATGCGATGTCATTCGTGCCAGCATCTTCGACGAAAACGCAACCAGCATTTTGCGTGATTGCCTGCTGGATGTTCGCAAAGTTGATAGCGCCTTGACCTGTGCCGCCCGTCTCAAGAACGGCAACTCGAGTCAGGGCTCCCGTCGCTACGTCTAGCTGGTACAGGTTTGCGGCGTTTTCAAAAGGGGCGTTGACATTCACTATCACGTATTCCGTCTGAGCGAAACTCGTTGCGCGCAGAATGGTCAATGCCAGCGCGAGAACAACAGATACTCTCTTCACTGCCGATCGTCTTGGTTCGCTCGGGATGACAGATGACAAAGGTTGGGAGCGGTTAGTGCAGCGTCTCTCCATCTACGCAACGAAGGAATCCTCGTCCGGATCGGGCAGCGACGATGGCGGGTCGCTCGCTGGAAATGTGTCAGCGACGGTCTTGTCCATCATCTTCTCTTTCTTCTCGCGCGGATTGGTTTCGTCGATGTGCCGGTCCTCCGGATCGCGCAAACTCTGCTCGTAGTGCATACCACGTTCCTCTGCTATTCAGATGCCGCGATCGGCGCCACGGTAACAAATCCGGCTCAGTGTGTGAACGATATGTTGAGCCCGGTGGTCAGCAGAATGTCGTTGTCCTTCTTGCCCGTGGGTGGATTGGTGACGTAAATCTCGCCAAACGCATTCTGCCATCCCAGCCACTTGCTGAACTTGGTCACGGTCCCGAAGTTGAACGTCGCACGATACTGACCGGTCTGGTAGCTTACCTCCGGGAAAAAGTAGCCGCTTTCCGTAAGCACCGTAGATGCTCCCAGCTTATGCATGAACTGTTCGCCCAGGGTGAGAGCGGCGAAGCTGCGGTCGAATGCGGGGGACGCGGCTGAAGTTGTATAGCTCTCTCTCGTGTAGTTCAGGCCGCCGAAGAAGTCCAGGGTCGTGGTGCTCTTGTTAATGACGTGCGCTCCAAAACCGCCGCCGAGGACCGTACGTAAGTTCAGGGCTTGCAAAGCGTCGGTCTGGAAATCGGCTCCGCCATAGGCGAAGAGCGCTTTGGTTAGATTGCGGGAGTAGCGCGCCCCGGCCTGGATCGAGCTTGCGGTTACGGCGGGCACCGCTCCGGGCGCGTCGTTGGAGGCGTAGACACTGTTTGCGTACATGGTGATTTCGTCGTGCCCGGTTTTGCGGTCGCCGGTGAAAGCCAGCGCCAGATTCTTGGTCTCGCTGTTGCCGCGGGTCAACGCAAATCCGAGGTTAATGGCGTCGGTCCATCCCTGCCAAAGGGATGGATGGAGTGATTTCTCGTAAGCCGCTTGCTCCTGGTCGTTGCGCAACGCGGTGACGTCGGCCCTCGCGACGGTTTCCGTTCCACCCGTCGGGGTTGTCACTGCCAGGTTGCCGTCGGAGGTGGTGACTGGCCCGGCAACGGTTCTCCCCTCTTTTGTTGCCACGTGCAGCGGCTGTGTAGAAGTGATTGAGTCAATCGCCGGCAACTGGATGGTAATATCGCCGGCGAACTCCGTTTTGAGTACCAGGGTCTTGTCATCCGACTTGGTGATGGTTCCAGTCAGCCGGTCGCCGTTCTTCAGCACAACCTGGTCGGCGAAAAGCGCGGTACACGCTGACAAGAAAAACACCGCAAGGCACTGCAATGTACGCATGGCATTCCTCCGTGCATGAAATGGATTGCTGGGCCAGACAAATTTCATGAATACAATCGATCAAATAGACGAAAGGGGTAAGGTGGAATACTAGCAGAAGAATGCAGGTGGGAAATATGCTTGCCGCACTGCCAGGAACAGCGCTTGGAATTTGCGAGGTAGAATTTGCGGCGGTTGATGCCCGGCAGACGCGCCCGGCGAGTTAGCTCTTGACTCCAGTATTTTTCTGGTCGGTGCTAGCGGTCTTGGATTGATCGGAGGACGAATCTTTCATGCCTTCTTTCAAAGCGCGGATGCCTTCGCCGATCCCCTTGCCCAGTTCCGGAAGCTTTTTCGGGCCAAAGATCAGCAGGGCAATAAAGAAGATCACCAGCAAGTGCATGGGCTGAAACAGGCCTTCAAACATCGGAACCTCCAAGAGACACGACTAACTGCCTTTAACCTTACTTAAGCCAGACTGATCCGTCAACCTGGAGCAGCATCCGGAACCATGGCCTGGTTAGCACATTAGGCCATTTTTCTGTACCGATGGGCGATGTCCTCTCGTGCTCTCGGCAGGCCCAAACCACGATCCTACAATGATGTGGACAGGCTGGTTTTTGGGGCCCCGGAGCGAACATGAGTTCCACAGCATCAGCGCCAGCGAAGACGAGCCAGAGCGTTGTACGAGCGCCCATCGACCGCGCGGCTGACGGTCGAACCGGCGAACCCGTCCTCAGAACGAGCCCAACCGCCGGCCTGCGCCCACACACTTCGGGATTCGGTCTACCGTGCCAGAAATGCCGCACCTATTACCCCGCCGATCTGAAGGTATGCCCGGTGTGCAAGGAAACCGAGCGCGTTGCGCCCACCAAGTTCCAAGCCCCGGCCGCCGTGACTCCGAGCGAACCAACGCCCGATCCGGCGGTGCTGGAAGAAGAGCGGGAGCGCTTTCTGCGGGAGTTCAAGGCGCAACTGTTGACCTCGCAGATGCAGATGCGTTCGACCGCGGCTGCGCATTGCATCCGCGAAGGGCATCACCAGGGAGCATCCGAGCCGGCCGCGATTTGTCAGAACTGTTATGACCACTTGCAGGAGCGCGTAGACGTGCTCGAAGCCGCGCTGCACCTCGACTTGAAAGAGGCGGCACAAATCGTCTATGACGCCGTCTGGGCGGACTCGTCGGACCCCGGCAAGACCTACGAAAACGCCGCGCATGCGCTCCTCACCGAATTACGCAGACGGTCCGGGGTCACGCCGACCTTCGGCCTGATGAAGCCGTTGACGGATTAGGCCGAAATCTCACGTCCGCCTGAAACCCTGAAATTTCTTCCGCATCCAATTTGCTTTGACCGCAAGAACTGGATAGTCCACCACCGCGTTCCGTCCTAATCTAGCCTCACTATGACAAGCAATGCGATACTCAATTTGACGGAAGCTCACGAAATGACGCGCATCGACGAAACCCAATGGTGGCAGGCGGTCCAGGCCCGCGACGCTGGCCAGGACGGCAAGTTTGTGTTTGCCGTCTCCTCGACCGGTGTGTACTGCCGGCCTTCGTGCCCGTCGCGGCGTCCGCGGCGCGAAAACGTGGCATTCTTCCGCCGGGCGGACGAGGCCGAAAAGGCCGGTTATCGCGCCTGCCTGCGCTGCCGTCCGCGGTCGGTCGTGGGCAACGGCCAAGCCACCATGGTGAAGGCGATGTGCCGCTACATCGAGCGGCACCTGGACGAGCCGCTGACTCTGGCGCGGCTGAGCGAAGAATTTCGCCTGAGCCCATTTCACCTGCAGCGGAAATTCAAGGCCGTGCTGGGCATCACACCACGTGCTTACGCCGATTCCTGCCGCATGAACCAGCTCAAGACCAACCTGCGCGCCGGCCATTCGGTCACGCGCGCCATGTATGACGCGGGTTACAGTTCCAGCAGCCGTTTGTACGAGCGCACGGCTTCGCAGCTGGGCATGACGCCGGACAAATATCGCCGCGGCGCGATTGCCGCTTCGATCCGCTACACCTGCACGGATTCTCCGCTCGGGCGCATGTTGATCGCAGCCACTCAGAAGGGTATCTGCGCCATTCAATTTGCCGACTCGGACGAAGAACTCGAAGAGGGAGTGAAGCGTGAGTTCCCGTTCGCCATCAGGCGGCGCGACGACCAAGCTATGCAGAGCTGGAAGGAGAGTTTGCTGCGCCAGATGCAGGGAGAGAGTCTGAATTCAACTCTGCCGCTCGACATTCAGGCAACCGCGTTCCAGCGCCGAGTGTGGTCGTACTTGCAGAAGATTCCCTTTGGCGAAACCCGTTCTTACGCCGCTGTGGCAAAGGGTATTGGACGCCCCTCCGCCATGCGAGCCGTAGCACGGGCGTGTGCCACAAATCCGGTCGCGGTCGCGATCCCCTGCCATCGCGTGGTCCGCAAGAGCGGAGAAATGGGCGGCTATCGCTGGGGCGTGGAACGAAAGAAAGCCTTGCTGGAGATGGAGAGCGGCAGAGTCCGATAGCAAACGCGGCTCAGCAGTGTTGTCATGCTGAGCGCAGCCTGTCCTGCGTCGAGCGCAGGACAGATTCCGCTCAGAATGACATCGAGTCTGGCTTACCTCTGCATTTTGGCATAAATGCTCCGAGCTTGATTGAGAAGACCTAGAACATAAGTTTTCTCCACCTCATTGTTCCAGTTCTGATTTGCCTTCGCTCCTTCAATCAACCGGTCAATCCACGCGATGAAATACGCTGCATCTTCGCCGGACTGGGGAGCGGAGCCGGCGACGTTCGCGTAAATCGGGCTGGTGGTCGCATAAGGATACGCATCCAGGATCGGATACTCTGACTTCTCGCTCCAGGCGCGCAGCAAACACCATCCGCTGCGCGAAATCGGCATCGTGTCTTCTGCGTTCGCGCTCTCGCGATCGCTGCTCAGTTTGAGTTCCCGCACGACTCGGCCATCGCACACGACTTCCAAATGATCCACAGGAACGATCGACCGCATCCAGGCTGTGAATTTCACTTTGTTCTCGCCCGGCGGAAGCTTCACTTCGTCGCCGATCTCGTGGCTGTTCAGAGCGAATCCAAGGAGTGGTCCGTTGGTCGCAAAAGTATGTCCTTGTTTCAGCGAAGTCAGCCAGGGACCGATCTTCAGCGGACCCTGTGGAACTTTCACATAAACTCGATTCAATCCCACCGGCCCGCGCAGGGAAGCGAAGTTTGCCATGGCGTCTGTGCCCGCGGCGGTCGGCAAATGAAATCCCAGATTGAGCAGCCGATACCATACAGCAGCAGTTGATTTGTGACCGCTGAAGCCCATCGCTTCGATGTAATCGACCTTGCCGAGAGCAACATCAACCGGTAACTCATCGGTGAGTGAAGCATCTTTGACCGGGTCAGGGGTGGAATCGAAAGGATGCACATAGCCGACCAGCGCGCCCTGCGCGTGGGCCATGTCGGCGACGTCGGCGTTGGCGGGAAACAAGCTGGCAGCGGCCGTGCCGGGATAGGCCGCGTAGCCTGGTAACAAAAAGTTACGGCTGAGATTCAGCAGGCCGAGGTGCGCCCAATAGCTGGTGTGAAACTCCTGGCTGTGCAGGAGCAGCGTTGCCGCTGTGGAAGCTGGATCCGGCTTGGGACTGAAATAAGCGATGTCCGGAATGCGCTGTTCTTTGTTAACGATCAAGTCCTCGACGATGGGCAGATTCTCCCCCGCGGCCTGTGCGACCAGGCTTGCAGGCGTGTCGCGGTATGCCCCTCCATAATTCATGTGCACGTGCACGTCGCCGCTCACCCAGGTGGACCCTGCCTGCTTGGGAGTATCAAGAGTCTTTAGATAAACCGTGACATGTGACGTGTCGCCAGCTTTGATCGGCGCGGCTGCCTGCACAAACCGGTATTCGAAACCTTTCATTACATCTACTTTGACCGTGCCGACGGGCACCATCAATTCGGCCGTGCCAGTGGTGTGAAAGTAATGCGCCTCGAACGGGCGCTCGGAGCGGACGAAATTATCGTCGGCGTGCATCCAGGCGTCGTCAGGCGCGTAGGCGCGGCCGTCTTCTGCCGTGACAAAAACGCGAGCGGACGTGGGCCGCTTCGCCGGATCGAGCACGGTGATGACCAGCCGGCCCATCGGCTTCAAATAATGCTTCTGCTTTGCGATGATCTGACTTTGCGCACCGCCGGGGATTTCCTGTGTCCACAGCGATGTGTTGCCAGCTCGGTTCGAGATGAACGCAATCTTCTTTCCGTCCGGCGACCAGCGCGGGTTGATGTTGTCGAAATCACCGTAAGACAGCGGAAACGGATCGCCACCCTGCGACGGCATGACCCAAAGCTGGTGCCACTGTTGGCCAAGATACGATGCGTAGACAATGCGCTTGCCATCCGGCGAAAAATCCGGCCGGGCCTTCCAGGTGGTTTCTTCGTAGTGAATTTCGCGGGCCTCGGCCCCTGGTTCCGCTTTCATGCGCCAAAAGCCGCCGGTGCCATAGATGTGGCCGCGATTGGAAACAAAAATCAACTCCGACCCATCGGATGACCACGCCGGGCTGATCTCGTGGTCAAACTCGCTGTAGTAATAACGAGGTAGGTTGCTGCGGGTTTCTCCCGTCAGCCGCTGTACGTTGTTCAGTTGGCCGTTGGTGAAGTCGCCGAGAAAAATATGGAAGTGTCGATGGTACGAGGTGGAAACGAAGGCGATGCGCTGGCCGTCCGGCGAAAAACGCGGCTCGACGTTCACCGAGCTGCCGGAAGTCAGTTGGCGAGTTTGCCGGGTTTCGAGATTCAGCGACCAGAGTTCGATAGCATCTTTGTTATAAGACGCATACACCACCCAGCGCCCGTCGGGCGAACAATCCGGCTGGTAATCGTATCCGGGACCGGCAGTCAACTGCTCTGCCTCGCTCGACTCTAATTTCTGCCGCCACAACGACCCTGCCATCGAGTACACCAGCGAACGTGAATCGGGCAGCCACGCGGCCGAACTCGGCCCGGTCGTCAACTGCGGCAGATACATTTCGCGATAGTAATAAGGATGAGGAAGGTCGATCTGCTTGAGTACGAGTTCGCGCTGGGCGATGAGCGGGAGACAGGTCGCCAACAGAGTCAGCGTCAGACAGGCTCGATATCGATTGCGCAACAATGCACCTCTGAGCTAATGGGCGGATTATATCGAACCCTGCAGGTGCTGACCCAGGCTGTGCCTATCTCGCAATTATTGGCAGCACAACCTGCGACGGGTGTTGGCGGTCCATGTAGATCGAAATCCTGGCCTTCTGCATCTTCGCCGCTACGGTTTCTGACTCTCCCGTCTGCAGGTTGCGCGAGAAGTTGGGGAAAAACGAAGCTGAAATCTGCAGGCGAATCCGATGGCCTTTCTGAAAAACATTGCTGGTGATCAGATGGTTGAGCTCCAATTCATAAATCTGGCCGGGCGTCAGCAATTGCCGGCCGTCTTTCAAGTCGCGATAACTGGCCCGGAGCACGTCGAGGCCTGGACTCATCAGGTTGAAGGCAGTCCCGTCCGGGGCAACGTCGAGCAGTCGCACCCATAAATCCATGTCGCGGCAATCGCACGAAAAATAAATTCGCGCATGAATTGGCCCGGTGACTTCGGTATCGCTTTCAAGCGGAGCAGAATCGAAGGTGAGAACATCCTTCCGTTTTGCAATCTCCCGATAATCGTGGGCGCCGGATGTATCGTAGGGATTGAGCACCGGATCGGCAGGATCGGAGACAAACGAAATGCTGCGCTTTGATTCATTCGGAGCCTCAGTGGTAAGTTCATTCCGCTCGCTCGAAGAAAGATAGTACGCAGTTTCCTTCGCCGCCGGTGGCCAGACATCAGCTTCACGCCAGCGGTTGTCGCCCATGACGAAGTAACGTACCGGGTTCTCCTTCTCAACGCCGTTCGCGATGCCGTGCAGATAGTGGTCCATCCAGCGCAGAACGACTTCGTCGTAATCAATGGCCGCTCCTGCGCCGACTTCGCGCTCCCCGGATTTTGTTTTGCCCGTCGATGCAACGCCGTGCACCCAGGGACCAAGCAGCAGATGAGTACGAGGGTCAGGCTCACCAGCGCGTGACTGCAGCAAGCCGAGGAAATTCGTGGTTGCGCCCTCCGGGCCGTAGTTATCGTCGTACCATGCCGACAAGTTCAGCACCGCGGCGTGCACCCGGCTGTATTTGTTGCGCAACTCGCACCAGTCCCACCAGGAATCTTCCGGTGGATGGTCTAACCAGTCATAGTAAAAAGGAGCGATGCCGCGCAATTCGGCCAGTTGGTTCAACGGCAGCGTGGACTGCATCTTCGCCCTGACGGTCGGCCACGCTGCAACCGCTTCGTCGTCGTTCTTAGGCCCTGGCAGTTTGTTCTTGGCGCGTGCGTCCGGCGCGATGTAATCCCAAATCCACTCCATCCACGACAGGTCCCACACGCCGTTGGCGTAGAAAAAATTCTGCGGAGTGGAAAACGTCATGGCCGGAACCATCGCCTTAAGGTGAGGCGGGCTCCCAACCGCGGCCAGCCATTGCACGGCGCCAGGGTACGAGAGGCCGAACGTTCCCACGTCGCCATTCGACCACGGCTGCCGTGCCGCCCACTCGATGGTGTCGTAACCGTCGCGGCCTTCGTTCTCATACGGGCGAAACTCGCCGCCGGAGGCGTAGCGCCCGCGCACATCCTGCACTACGACGGCATATCCGCGTTCGACCGCGTGATGGAACGTGGTGTACTCCTTGAGCGCGTCGTCCTTCCCATACGGCGTGCGATAAAGCAACACCGGATGTCGGCCCTCGCTGCTCGGGAGCAAAACATCGGCACGAAGCACAACGCCATCGCGCATAGAGACTGCGACATCTTTCTGGATGGTCTCGGCTTCGGAATACGCGACGAGAGCAATCGTCAGCAGAAGTAGGCGGCATCTCATGGGAACGCGTAGGCTACCATCTCCGCTGGAGGACAACAAGAAGGTTTGCTTGATGACGAAGCGAGCCGAACGCGCGACTATTGCGTCGCAGAGAACGCGACGAATCGCGCGGCTCGCCCAGATCCTTCGCTGCGCAACAAACGCTCGCTCAGGATGACAATCAAGCGATTCTGTTAATGTATCAGCGCATGTCGCGCACGGCAGCCATAACGGCCTGCACTCTGACCGCTGTTCCTGCGTTCGCGGTCGCGGGAAATGTTTTTGGAGTAGTCTCGATAACGACGCTGGCGGTCACGCGCTGGATCGTCCTTGCCGCACTGATTTTCTACGCCTGCGTTCGTCCTTCGCTTACCAAGTGGATCATCCTGGCCATGCTCCTGGGCGCGGAAATCGGCCACGATTTTCCTGCCTTCGGCGCTCACCTGCGTCTGCTGGCCCAGATTTTTCTGCGCCTGATCAAGGTCATCATAGCGCCGCTGCTCTTTGCCACTCTGGTGAGCGGCATTGCCGGACACGCCGATCTCAAAAAGGTCGGGCGCATGGGCATCAAGGCGCTGGTTTACTTCGAAGTCGGCACCACGCTGGCGTTATTCATCGGGCTGGCAGCCATCAACATCAGCCAGGCGGGAATCGGAGCACAGGTTCCGGCGGGCTCCGCCGAACCGGTCAAAATCGAGAAGCTGACGGCCGGCGAAACCGTGCTGCATGCGTTCCCGGAGAACATTGCCAAATCCGTGGCCGAAAACCAAATTCTACAAGTGGTGATCTTCAGCATTCTCTTCGGCATTGCGCTCGGCATGGTGAAGGATGAAAAGCGGCGTCCCATGCTGGCGTTTACCGAAAGCCTGACGGAAGTGATGTTCAAGTTCACCAACATCGTCATGCTCTTTGCGCCGCTGGGAGTGCTGGGCGCGATCGCTTCTACCGTCAGCTCGACTGGCCTGGGGATTCTCGGTAACCTGGCGAGGTTGCTGCTGACGCTGTACGCCGCGCTAATTGTGTTCCTTGTGGCCGTGCTTCTTCCCGTGGCGCTGCTGGCTAAAGTTCCTGTGATGCGCTTCATTCGCGCCGTCGCAGAACCCGCCTCAATCGCCTTTGGCACCGCCAGCTCCGAGGCCGCCCTGCCGCGGGCCATGGAGCGCATGGAAGCTCTCGGCGTGCCGCGTCCGATCGTGGCTTTCGTCATGCCCACGGGATACAGCTTCAACCTTGACGGCTCCACGCTTTATCTTTCGCTGGCCGCCATGTTTGTGGCGCAGGCGTCGGGCCTGCATTTCAGCCTCGGGCATCAGCTCTACATCATGCTGGTGCTGATGCTGACCAGCAAAGGCGTGGCCGGAGTTTCGCGTGCCGCCATCGTGATTCTTCTGGCGACGGCAGGCACCGTAGGTTTGCCGACCGAGCCAATCTTCATCCTGTTGGGCATTGACCAACTGATGGACATGGGTCGCACCGCGGTCAACGTGATCGGCAACTGCCTGGCCACGGTGGTCATCGCGCGCTGGGAGGGCGAATTCGCCACTGGCCGAAACCCGGCTCTGGAAGCGGCTTGTGACTGAATGAACCTGCGACTCCCGCGGTCACGCTGTTGCCCGTGACCTTTTCCCATACCAAAGTAATTGCCGGAATTACCAAAGCGCATGGACATGGGACATCTGTTCGCCCACACTTGCCGGTGAGAAGGTTTGGTATTCAGGAGAATACGGCGCCGATGCAAAGCGACGAAATTCTTGACGATCTGCACATCCGCATCCTCCGTGTAACCGACGACCTGCGCGCCATTCAGCAGCAGCTGAACTGCGCCGCCATGCAGGCGCCGGGCGACCCCGAACTCATGGAAGCGCTCTGCCAGGTGCCGGAGATGGATTCGCTCGAGGTGCTGAAGGCAGCCATGGACCAGATGCGGCACTTTCTCTGGTTCTACATGCAGGTGATGACTAACGAATCCGAGGACGGCGACAAGTTGCGTGAGACCATTCGGCAGCAACCCTCGCAGGATGCGCTGCCCAGCCCGCGCATCGCAGCCGCAGAAAAATTCCGCGTGGCCGCCGACGCCGCGTTGCTGCAGTTTCTCTCCGACGGCAAAGTCCGCAAGCCAAACTAGATCATCCCTAAACTGTCATTCTGAGCGCAGTTCGAGCTGCACATGGTGGAGGTCGAACGGAGTCGAAGAATCCCTATTCCCTGGAAATAAGAGTGAAGGTAGGGATGCTTCGGCTGCGGTCGACCGCTCGCTAGCGAGCCGTCGGCCTTCGCTTAGCAAGACACGTGGTTCGGGAAGCGCCTCTTGACATAACTTTACGCAAACTCTGCATCCACACAAACCTGACCGAATCCAATAGAATATTTGGCGTGTCCCGATTCGCGGGCTATTTGCGGCCCTGATTCGGATAGATTTGGCGCTCCGTAGTCTGATACATACACTCTGCACCCGTTCCTGGAGGAACGGGTTCCGGTCGTGCGCGCCCCGAGGGAAATATGTGGATTGTCCGGCTTGCCCTGAGACGGCCCTACACCTTTGTGGTGGTGGCCATGCTGCTGCTGATTCTGGCGCCGATTGCAATCCTGCGCACGCCTACCGACATTTTCCCCAACATTGATATCCCGGTAGTAAGCATCATCTGGAACTACGCCGGACTTGACTCGCAGCAGATGTCGGACCGAATTGTCTACCAGACCGAACGCGCTCTGACCACGCTGGTGGACAACATTCAGCACATCGAGTCGAATTCGCTCAACGGCATTGCCGTGGTGAAGGTTTTCTTCCAACCCAATGCCAGCATCGACCGGGCGATTGCGCAAGTCACCGCCATCTCCCAGACCCAACTGAAGCAACTGCCGCCGGGGACAACCCCGCCGCTGGTGATCACGTACAGCGCATCGACCGTTCCTATTCTTCAACTGGCCCTCTCGGGACAGAAGCTTTCCGAACAGCAACTGTTTGACTACGGCACAAGTTTCATCCGCACCCGGCTGATCACGATCCCCGGTTGCGCCATTCCCTGGCCCTATGGCGGCAAGCAGCGGCAGGTGCAGGTGGACCTCGATACCAACGCGCTGCAGTCCAAGGGACTGTCGCCGCTCGACGTGGTGAATGCGATCAGCGCACAAAATCTGATTCTGCCCTCTGGCACATCCAAGATCGGCAGCTTCGAATACTACGTCAACACCAACAGCAGCCCCACGACGGTCGCCGAACTGAATGATCTTCCGATCAAGACGATTGGCACGAACACGATTTACATCCGCGATGTAGCCAACGTGCGCGACGGTTTTCCGCCGCAAACTAACATCGTGCACGTAAATGGCAAGCGCGCCACCCTGCTTTCGATAATGAAGACAGGGGACGCCTCTACCCTGGACATCATCGCGGGAATCAAAGCCATGTTGCCGCAGATTCAAGCTGGCCTACCGTCCGAACTGCACATTCAGCCGCTGGCGGACCAGTCGCTGTTCGTCCGCGCCTCGATCGACGGTGTGATCAAAGAAGCCACCATTGCCGCGTGTCTCACCGGGCTGATGATTTTGATCTTTCTGGGGAACTGGCGCAGCACGCTGATTATCGCGACGTCTATTCCGCTTTCGATTTTGACGTCCATTATTGTTCTGAGCGCGCTTGGTGAGACCATCAACATCATGACGCTGGGAGGGCTGGCACTGGCGGTCGGCATTCTGGTGGACGACGCCACCGTCGAGATAGAGAACATCAACCGCAACCTGATGCTGGGGAAAGAGGTCGAGCACGCGATTCTCGACGGAGCGCAGCAGATCGCGGTGCCGGCGTTCGTTTCCACCTTGGCGATCTGCATCGTGTTTGTGCCGATGTTTTTCCTCACCGGCGTTGCCAAGTACCTGTTCGTGCCGCTGGCGGAAGCGGTGGTGTTCGCCATGCTGGCGTCTTATCTCCTCTCGCGAACGCTGGTGCCAACCATGGCCAAGTATCTTTTGCGCGGCCATGAAGCTGAATCGCCCCATTCCGCTCCCAGCCGGAATGCGCTGGTGCGCATGCAGATTCGCTTTGAGGACGCATTCGAACGCCTGCGGGAACGCTATCGTGGCTGGCTGGAAAGCTGCTTGCATCACCGGCGGGCCTTCATGACAGTTTTTGCGGTCGCCTGCATGCTGTCGCTGGTCGGCCTGATTCCCTGGCTGGGTCAGGACTTCTTTCCCTCTGTAGATGCCGGTCAGTTCAAGCTGCATTTGCGTGCACGGGCCGGCACACGCATCGAGGAGACGGCGCGGCTCTCGGGATTGGTTGCGCAATCGATCCGCGAGGAAATTCCTCCTTCGGAGATTCTCAGCATCATCGACAATATTGGCTTGCCCTACAGCGGCATCAATCTGTCCTATAGCAATTCCGCCCCGGTGGGAACGTCCGATGACGACATCCTGGTCAGTTTGAATCCGGGCCATCGTCCCACGGCCGATTACATTCACGATCTTCGCCTGAAACTGCCGCAGGAATTTCCCGGAGTGCAGTTTTCTTTTCTACCGGCGGATATCGTCAGCCAGATTCTTAACTTCGGACTGCCTGCGCCGATTGATATTCAGGTGGTGGGTTTCAACGTCCAAGGTAATCGTGACTTCGCCAACCAGTTGCTGGCGCGCGTCCGCGAGGTCCCCGGAACCGTGGACATGCACATCCAGCAGCCCTTCGACCTCCCTTATCTGAACGTCGACGTGGACCGCACCAAGGCGCAGGAAGAAGGATTTACTCAGCGCGACGTGGCCAACAATCTACTGATTTCCCTGAGCGGCAGTTTTCAGACGACTCCTGAATTCTGGCTCGATCCCAAGACCGCCGTCTCCTATTCGATCGCCACACAAACTCCGCAGTACCGCATTCAATCCTTGCAGGATCTGGAGAATGTGCCCGTCACCGGCCCGAGCAATACGCGTCCCCAAATTCTGGCGAGTATGGCCTCTATCCATCGGACCAATGGGCTGGCTGTGGTTTCGCATTATGACATCCAGCCGCTGATTGACATTTACGGCTCGGTGCAGGGCCGCGACCTTGGCGGCGTGGCCCGCGAGGTCACCAAAATCGTGGAAGATGCCAAGAAGCAGGCGCCGCGCGGCACGCAAGTCACGATCCGTGGTCAGATCCAGACCATGCGTTCTTCTTACACCGGACTGCTGAGCGGATTAGTGTTTTCCATCGTGCTGGTGTATCTGCTGATCGTGGTGAATTTCCAGTCCTGGCTCGATCCCTTCATTATTATTTCGGCCTTGCCGGCAGCTATTGCGGGGATCGCCTGGATCCTGTTTGTGACCCACACCACGGTTAGCGTGCCCGCTCTCATTGGTGCGATCATGTGTATGGGCGTGGCGACGGCCAACAGCATCCTGGTGGTCAGCTTCGCTAAGGAGCAGATGGCGGAGGGACACGATCCGGTTCTCTCCGTGCTCAATGCCGGGTTCACCCGTTTTCGCCCCGTGATCATGACGGCACTGGCCATGATCATCGGCATGGTGCCGATGGCGCTGGGTCTCGGCGAAGGCGGCGAACAGAACGCGCCACTGGGAAGGGCAGTGATCGGCGGACTATTATTTGCAACAACGGCAACTTTGTTCTTTGTACCAGTGCTCTTCAGCGTGTTGCACGCACAGCGACTTCGCAGGGAAGAGGCCAGGCACTGATTTTGAAAGGGCGGCTCTGGCCGTAGGGTTCAGGGAGTTTTTTCGAGCATGAAGGCTGATCAACAAAACGAGCTGGAAAGACCGCAAATCGCCGAGTCGCCGCAGCCCCGGTCGTCTCGCACGCTCTGGATCGTAATTCTGGCCTGCGCCGCGGTAGCGGGGATTGTGGCGATGGGAATCTGGCCGCGCCTGCAGGCCCGGGCCACCCTGGAAAAAGAAACCGCGGAGATGGCGATCCCTACCGTTTCCGTGGTCCGGCCGCAGCGTAGCGCTCCAGTTGACGAAATCGTTTTGCCCGCCAATGTTCAGGCTTACATCGATTCGCCCATCTACGCCCGTACCAACGGTTATCTGAAAACGTGGTACGTGGACATCGGCGCCCGGGTGAAACAAGGACAACTGCTGGCAGAAATCGAAACTCCGGAAGTCGATCAGCAACTGCGGCAGGCGCGGGCCGATTTGTCCACCGCGCAGGCCAATCTGCATCTTGCCCAAATCACGGCTGATCGTTACGCAGGCCTGCTGAAGACCGATTCCGTCTCGAAACAGGATGCCGACAACGCCGAAGGAAATTATGCCGCGCAAAGGGCCACGGTCCAGGCCGCCGAAGCCAACGTCAAGCGCCTCGAGGAGTTGCAGTCCTTCGAAAAAATCTATGCTCCTTTCACCGGCGTGATCACTGCCCGCAATACCGATATCGGTGCGCTGATCGATTCCGGAAGCAGCGGCGGCACCAGGACTGAACTGTTTCATATCGCGCAGCCGGACAGATTGCGAGTTTACGTCAACGTTCCCGAGGCCTACTCCCAGGCCGCGCGGCCAGGTCTTAAGGCTGACCTGACGCTCTCCGAGTTCCCCGGACGGCGCTTCGAGGGGACCCTGGTCAGTACGGCGAACGCCATCGACCAGGTAGCCCGCACTCTGCTTGTCGAAATCAGCGTGAACAATCCTACCGGCTCTCTGCTCAGCGGCGCCTATGCCGAGGTCCATCTGAAGCTGCCCGCTGCGGCGTCGTCATTCATCATTCCGGTCAACGCGCTGCTATTCCGCGCGGAAGGTCTGCGCGTGGCAGCCGTCGATGACCACCAGCATGTCCAGCTTAAGCCGATCACCATCGGGCATGACTATGGCACCACCGCGGAAGTGGTCTCGGGATTGACCGGCGATGAGTCGATCATGATCAATCCGCCAGACTTCATTGTGGCTGGCCAGCAGGTCCGGATCGCACAGCAAAATTCCGGAGGACAAAACCAGAGCGAGGCGAAGCAGTGATGCTCCGGCGAATGACCTGTTGTGCCACGGCTTTGGCGGCCATAGTTCTCGCCGGTTGCGCGGTTGGCCCACGCTACTCGCGCCCGCCCGCGCCAGCGCCAACCGAGTACAAAGAAACACCTCCCAACTGGAAACAAGCCCAGCCCTCCGATCAGGTCTTGCGCGGCAGATGGTGGGAAATTTACCAGGACCAGCAACTCAATGCGCTAGAGGAAAAAATCGATGTCTCCAACCAGACGTTGAAGGCCGCCGAAGCGCAGTTTGATCAGGCCCGCGCCCAGCTTCACTATTACCGCGCCGATCTCTATCCGACCGTCAGCGCCGGCGTCTCGGCCACTCGCGAACGTTTTTCGTCAAACCGGCCGCTGTCTAACTCTACGGTCAGCGGAACCACCAATGATCTCGTACTTCCTGTCGACATGTCTTACGAGCCGGATGTGTGGGGCAGAGTGCGAAGCAATGTTGCGGCCTACCGCGCCGGCGCGCAGGCCAGCTTCGCGGATCTGCAATTGGTCAGCCTCAGCCTTCACGCCGAGTTGGCCACTGATTATTTTCAGGCGCGAGAACTTGACGCCCAGGCCCAGTTGCTCGATTCGACCGTTGCCAGCTATCAGAAGGCTCTGGAACTGACCAACAGCCGCTACAAGGGGGGCGTCGCTTCGCAGGTGGACGTTGCCCAGGCACAGACCCAACTGGAGACCGCCCGCGCCCAGGACATCGATGTAAGAGCCGCGCGGACGGCTTACGAGCACGCGATAGCGACTCTCATCGGAGTGCCGGCGCCCGGTTTCACTTTGGCTTACGCGCCGTTGAACGCAACACCGCCGGTGATTCCGCCAGGATTGCCGTCGGAGTTGCTCGAACGCCGTCCGGACATCGCCGCCGCCGAGCGCCAGATGACTGCGGCCAATGCCAACATCGGCGTCGCACGCGCAGCCTACTTCCCGCTGTTCAGCTTTCCCGCGGCTGCCGGCTTTGAGAGCACCAGCATCAGCAATTGGCTGACCGGCCCCAGCGGATTTGCCTCGGTGGGAATTTCCGCCATGGTGACCGTCTTCGATGTCGGACGCCGCCGCGCCGCCACCGACCAGGCCCGCGCTGCCTACAATCAGGCCGTCGCCAACTATCAGCAGAGCGTGCTCACCGCTTATCAGGAAGTCGAAGACAACCTGGCTGCGCTGCGCCTGCTGGAGCAAGAAGCCGCAACCCAGACCGCAGCCGTCGACGCCGCGCAGCATTCATTGGCTCTTTCGGAAAACAGATATAAAGGTGGAGTGACCAGTTATCTGGAAGTGACCACGGCCCAGACGGTGGCTTTGTCCGACGAAGTCGCGGCGGTGCAGATTGCCGGACGCCGCATGATCGATAGCGTGCTGTTGATCAAAGCCCTCGGCGGAGGCTGGGACGCGGGCAGCCTGTCCAAGCTCGATCTCACCGCACGCAATCGCTACAGCCCGGCGCCGAATCCATAGAATCCATGGCCCGTAGCCTAAGCTTACTCTGTCATGCTGAGCGCAGTCGAAGGATCCCTACCTCACACCTCATTTTCGAGGCAATAGGGATTCTTCGACTCCGTTCGGCCTGCGCTGTGCGCAGCTCGAACTTCGCTCAGAATGACAGGCCGCCGCGGCGTTAGCTGTCACGCTTGCGAAACGAATGCAAAATCACCGCGCTGCTGATGCAGAAGGCGCCGGTTGCGCCCAGGGCCATCATCTGTGCCACTTGTGGCCGCAGGCGAAGCACATCGGCAAACAATGCCGCTACGGCAAACAGCACTCCGAGAACGTTCAACCAGACCGGCGCACGCACCGGTTTGCTCTGCTCGCGATTGTAGAAATGAAGCTGCAGTAGCACCGCAGCCAATCCAATCGCAGCCAGGACTACCACCGCCAGCGGGCTCAGGAAAGCGCTCGGCCCAGTGTAAATAACGACCAGAGCCAGCCCCAGGCAGAGCAGGCCGGAGGCGATGACCGTCCCGCGCCATGACTTCAGTTTGGTGGCTTCGACTTCCGGCATCACTGGTCATTGTAGCGAGAGAGAGAAACGATAGCGAGTGCCGAGTCAGTTGCACGGATACGGCCGTTATGCCGAAACACACTCGGCCTAGCGAATCGCGCCATGCGTGACCGCATAGAGCACCAATTCGACCCGAGTGGAGACTTCTACTTTGTCGAAGATGCGGAACACGTATTTCTTGACGGTCTGCTCGGTCCGAGTCCCCGGGCCACGGCACGATTGCTGGTCCCCTCTGCCACTAGGGCCACCACTTGCTCTTCGCGCGCGTGAGCCGCTGCTGCAGCAAGTTAATCGTCAACTGCGATGCAGGCCGGCGTGGCACGCCGCGCAAAGTGTAATCAGGTTCTGCTCACAATCATCACCGGAATGACTGCGGAACTCCTTGTGGTGAACTTCGAGATTCGACATCGTGCCGCAAGCTTGGCATCTCCAGCCATCTCTCATCTTCCTGGAATCGCAATTCTCGGTTTGATGGAACCGGCAAAGTGCGCTCCGGCACAAGTGCCTCACTCAAAGAGGGGTGAGTAGGTTGTTGGAGACGCCATCAGCAAATGCCTGCCTATTGCAGGCGGGTGATGGACAAGTTGGATGTTCCGGGTCATAAGTCCTCTTCTGGGAAATAAAGCAGAGCCTTACATGGGGATTGGCAACCTATCCCGGGGTAGCACTGTCGCGAGTAACGTTTGCTTCGATCCAATTGCCCAATTCCTTCGAACCATTTGACCATGGTAGGCATCCAAAAAAAGTGGAGTCGAGTGTTTTGCTAGATTTCCAACTTGACAGCAACTCTTGTGATTTGCAGCTGCACGCGATTGCGACGATGGATGATCTGGCGGCGCGTCGCAGATGGAGAAGGGACGGGATGAGACTGAAGCTGCGGCCTCTGATGGCGGGGCACCTCCTCAAGCCAGGGAGCCTTTGCGGGCTTAGGCGGTTGAGTTTGGGGTGGCGGGAAGGGCGAGCCCTGCAGAAGCCATCAAGGCATACGGCTTCCACCATGGCTCAAACTCCAGTAAAACATGGCTTGAGATAGCTTAAGCGGTCACTAGCTCGAAAGCTATGACAAGCCATGCCAAGATTTGATCGACGTAAACAAACATTAGAATCAGCCTTCCAAACGAAAGCTGACACACTAACAACTTCTTGCCAGATCATATACTTTATTAGATAATAATTGTTATTGTTCCTGTGATGCCTACTCCCGCCGATTTTCGCGCCCTGTGCCATCGCCATCGCCTGGCAGCGACCCACCAACGCCGGGTGATCTACGAGACAGTGATGTCCTTGCCGGGGCATCCCAGCCCGGAAGACATCTACGACGGCGTGCGCCGCGAGATTCCGTCCATTTCGCTGGCCACGGTGTACAAGAACATCCGCACGTTTCTCGATCGCGGCTTGCTGCGCGAGGTCAGTTTGCATCACGGATCGTTGCGAGTGGAGTCGAACCGCAAGCCGCATCATCACCTGGTCTGTGTGCGTTGCAAGACCATCACTGACCTGGATGAGGCCAAACTCGGCCCCCTGCGCTTTCGCAGAAAACTTCCCCGAGGCTTTCAGGTGAAACGGATCGCCGTCGATATTCTCGGGGTTTGTCAGGCGTGCTCTTCAAAGAGAGCGCGCAAACTTTAGCTGTTGGAATTCAAACTTAATCGTTAGGAGAAAACTATGTTAGGTGTTGGAGAAAAATTTCCTTCTTTTTCAGTTACGGCCACGGTAAGTACTGACCCCAAGCAGGCCTTCAAGACCATCACGGACCTGGACTACGTGGGAAAGTGGAAAGTGTATTTCTTCTGGCCGAAAGACTTCACCTTTGTTTGCCCGACCGAGATCGCCGCCTTCGGCAAACTGAACAAGCAGTTTCAGGAACGCGACACGCAAATCCTCGGCGGCAGCACCGATTCCGAGTTCGTTCATCACGCCTGGCGCACGCACCACGAAGACTTGAAGAACCTGCCCTTCCCCATGCTGGCCGACATTCGGCGTGACCTGTGCGGGCAACTGGGGATTCTCGATCCGAAGGAAGGCGTGGCGCAGCGGGCTGCTTTCATCGTCGATCCAGAGGGCGTCATCCGGTTTGCCTACGTCACCGATCTCTCGGTCGGACGCAATCCGGAGGAAGTCCTGCGCGTGCTCGATGCCCTGCAGACCGACGAACTCTGCCCCTGCAACTGGCACAAGGGCGAGCCCACGCTGCAGATTGCGTAAATATCAGCGGGCTCAGCGCGCAGGATTCGCCGGGCCTCTTTGTCACTTTTTGAGGACGCTATGACACTCGATGAACTGATGGAAACCGTCCCGGCATACGCCCGAGACTTGAAGCTCAACTTCTCCACCTTGACCCAGCAGACAGAACTCAACCGGCAGCAGATCTGGGGGACTGTGGTTGCGAGCGCGGTTGCCTCGCGCAATGAAGAACTGACGCGGACCGGGCTGGCAGCGGCTGCCGGACATCTTTCTCCGCAGGCGCTCGAGGCCGCGAAGGGAGCCGCGGCCATCATGGGCATGAACAATGTGTATTACCGCTTCCAGCATCTGACCTCGAATGAGAATTACCGCACCCTGCCGGCCCGTCTGCGCATGAACATCATTCGTTCGCATGGCATCGACCCGGTGGATTTCGAGCTATGGTGTGCAGCGGTTTCGGCGATCAACGGTTGTGGGGCCTGTGTGGACTCGCACGAAAAAGTCGTGCGTGAAAAGGGTCTGAAAGAGGAAGCAGTGTTGGCAGCGGTTCGCCTGGCTTCGGTGATTCACGGGCTGGCCACGGTATTTGACGCAGAGAAAGTGGCAGCCAACCAACCGGTCAACGCTTAGAAAGCCAGTTGCGGCGCCGACCGCGAAGCCGTACCCTTTTCACTCATGCGAGTCACCATCTTCGGCGCGACCGGTTTGCTCGGCAAAGCCCTGCTTCGCGAATGGAAGCAGGACGAAGTTGTTGGCCTCGGCTCGAAAGACGCCGACATCCGCGATTCCGGCCAGGTTCTTGCTGCCGTCGAGCGCGCGCGTCCGGAGTGGATCGTCCTCGCCGCCGCCTACACCGACGTGGATGGCTGCGAGAGCCACCGCGACCTGGCCTTCGCGGTGAACGCCAGTGGCGCAGTGAACGTTGCCCAGGCGGCTCAACATGTCGGATCACGGCTGCTGTTTCTCAGCACGGATTACGTGTTCGATGGCCTGAGCACCGTGCCTTACGAAACTGACCACCCGCGCGCGCCACAGAATGTTTACGGCCAATCGAAAGCCGAAGCGGAAAAGCAGCTGGAGACGATTGTCCCCAACGCTTGCATGGTGCGCACCTCATGGCTGTTCGGCGTCGGCGGAAAGTGTTTTCCAGACACGATCCTCAGACTCGCAGCAACTCGCCCGGAGATTGACGTAGTCGATGACCAGCGGGGTTCACCGACGCACGCTACCGACTTGGCGCGAGCTATTGTTCAGCTTTGCCGCGCCGGCGCCGAAGGGATCGTCCACGCCACGAATACGGGCGGGTGCTCGTGGTTCGAGTTTGCCCAGGAGATCATCAGCGGCGCGGGCTTAAAAACCATCGTGCGTCCCACCAGTAGCGACAAATTCGTTCGTCCGGCGGCCCGCCCAAAATATTCCGTACTTTCGCCCAAAAGCTTAGGGAAGTATGGAATTGCTATGCCGAGTTGGCAGGAAGCCACGCGCGCCTATCTGGCGGAGAGAACCGGGGACATGCCATCCTGAAACCGGCGCCAGCCGGTGAAGGATCGTACGACGGTCAGGGATCACCCCGGCGCGGACAGGTCTTTACCTTATCCCGTCCACGACACCGGAGGCTGTCAGCAATCGTAAGGTCCTTCCGCGCTGCAGCGCGTCAGGATGACATTGATTGAATGTTACGTGACTAACCATCCGCCTTTTCACGCCTCTGCTTTTGAATATCGATGCCCAGTTGCTCAGCCTTCTTGTAAAGATGGCTGCGCTCCAAGCCGAGCGCCTTCGCCGTCTTCGTGATGTGATAGTTGCTGCGTTTCAACTCAGCCAGAATCACCTCACGTTCGAAGTTCTGCACCCGGTCGGTCAGAGCGCCCGAACCGAACTCGGATGGCTGTGCCTCTGCATTCGCCGGCAAGGTTGCGCTCACAATCTCTGCCGTAACTTCGTTCCCGCTGGACAAGAGCATCAGCCGCTCCACCACATTGCGAAGCTCCCGCACGTTGCCCGGCCAGGAATAATTCTTCAATGCTTCGACGGCATCCGCGGTGAAGACAACCGGTTTCCAGCCATTCTGCGCACATACCTGGGCAGCAAAATGTTCCACCAGTGCCGGGATATCCTCCGTTCGCTGACGAAGCGGAGGCAGAACCAGCGGGAAAACATAAATGCGATGAAATAAGTCCTGGCGAAATTTTCCCTCGCGCACCAGAGCCTCCAGATTGCGGTGAGTCGCCACCAGCACCCGTACATCCACCGGAATTGGCTTATTGCCGCCCACGCGTTCAATCTCTCCCTGCTCCAGCACCCGCAGCAACTTGGCCTGCATCGTCAGCGGCATGTCACCGATTTCATCGAGCAGGATAGTCCCGTGTTCCGTCTGCTCAAATTTTCCGATGTGACGCCCTGCTGCCCCGGTGAATGAACCTTTCTCATGCCCGAAGAGTTCGGATTCGATCAACTCAGCCGGGACTGCGGCGCAGTTCAGCGTGATAAAAGGACCTGAAGCTCGCGGGCTGCGTTCGTGCAAAGTGCGCGCTACCAACTCCTTCCCGGTGCCGGTTTCTCCCAGGATGCAGACCCGAGATTCACTGGCTGCGACACGCTCCACCTGCGCCATCACTTTGCGCATCACCTCACTCTTCCAAATAATTTCGTGCCTGCCGAGACGCTGCCGCAGTTGCCGGTTCTCCGCTTCAAGATGCTGCACCTTGAGCGCGTTTTCCACCGTCAGCAGAAGCCGGTCGCTCGAGATCGGCTTCTCCAGAAAGTCGAGCGCACCCAGCTTGGTGGCACGCACTGCCATTTCTATATGCGCCTGGCCAGACATCATGACTACCGGAACAGTGATTCCTTGTGCACGCAGGTCTTCAAGAAGCGACAAGCCGTCTTTGCCGGGCATGACGACATCGGAGAAGATCAAATCAAACGTTTGCTCCCTGGCCAGGTCGAGCGCCTTGGCGGCGTTGTCGCACACTGTGGCTTCGTGACCGGGCAGTCGAAACGCGCGAGCCAGCGAAGCCAGCGTGTTGGCTTCGTCGTCCACGATCAGGAGCCTGGCTTTCAGCGGCACCGATTCTCCCTTCAGAGACTTGCCCCGAACGTACTGCGCGGCGGATCGGCTGACTGCATTTTGTCCTCGTTGCGCGGCAGCTCAATCACAAAAGTTGTTCCACGCCCAGCCTCACTGCGCACGGAAATTCTCCCGCCGTGATCGCTGACCACCGACTGCACGATGGCCAATCCTAACCCTGTGCCGTGCGACCTGCTGGTGTAGTAAGGCGTGAAGATGCGGTCGCATTCTTCCGGCGTCAGTCCAGTTCCGCTGTCCGAAACCTCAATGTAGGTGCGACCCTCTTCTTGCCGTGTGCGCAGCGCAATTTTGCCCCCGTCTGGCATCGCGTCCATGGCATTCAGCACAAGATTCGTCAACGCGCGATGCACCATTTCCGGATCAGCTGCTACCGGAGCCATCGGTTCAGCGAGCTCCAGTGTACATTCGATGGGAACGTGCTCCCGGCCCTGCAATTGTGCCTGAAAAAGCCGGGACACATTCTGGACGACCTGATTTACCTGGGTCCATTGAAACTGCGGCTGAGGCATCTTAGAGAACTCGCCGAAGCGCGAGATGATCGCCTTCAGGTTTGCAATCTCGGCCAGCAGCGTGGCCGAGCTTTCTTTGAAGATCTCGTCGAACTGTTCCGGGCTCTGCTGTCGCGCCCGCAGAAGGTTCTCGACCGTCAACTGCAGCGGAAACAGCGGATTCTTCAGTTCGTGAGCGAGTCGCCGCGCTAATTCGCGCCAGGCCGCGACTCGTTCCGCCTGCAGCAAGCGTTCCCTGTGGTCCAGCAGTTCGCGAGTCATGCGGTTGAACGATTGCGCCAGTTCGCCGAGTTCGTCGGACGAAGTTACCGGCACTTGCGTATTCCAGTCTCCGCCGGCCACTTGTTGCGCTGCATGCGCAAGCTGCTCAACCGGTCGCGTCACGCGGCCGGCGGCCCAACCGCTCAGCAAGATCGCCAACACCACGCCGGCCCCGGCTGAAAGCAGGGCAGCCAACCGGATATGTTTGCGCAGTTCGACGTACGGAGCGCGCGAATCCCCAATCAGCAACACGCCCAGAAGTTCGTTGTCCACACCGGTGAGCGGGATGGCGTCAAAAGTTTCATCCCCCGCCTCATTCTCCGACCAGTGGATCAGTGATACGATCTCCGACCGTTGCTGCCGGACCTGCTCAATCAGCAGAGTCAGCCGATCGGCGTGCGCCACCGGACCTTCTGCATCGAGGAGAAACTGCGGTGAAAATCCGCCGCCCAGATTCTGATACAACATTGCTCTCATCCCCGTGGGAAGATCGAGCCCAGCCAGAAATGTTTTGTCGAGCCGGCGGCCTCCGATCACCACCAGGGCTTTGTCGCCCGCGGTCACCTGCTTCGCCGCGAACATGCCTAGGGCCACATCATCCGGCAATTCTTCGCGCTTCAGGAACGGTTCGCTGGGAGGCTGGGTGAAGGGCAAGGTCTGCTTGTACCCAAACTTGGCCGGCCATTCCGCGGAAGAAATAGTTGCACCCTGATCGTCAACGAACTCCAGGAAATCCAGTTGCTGGCCGTCCGCGGCGGTCTTGGCATAGTCGAGATACATGCCGTAATCCGGCGATCCGCGGCCCAAAGCGAGTGCCATGTGCGTAGTGGTCTCGTTCGCGGCGATGGCTTCAACCCGCCGCAGCACGTCCTCACCGCGTTGCTGGAATTCGCGGCGAAACTGCGCCACCAGCGCGGCCGTGCGTGCTTCACCGGTTTTCTCGAAACTTTGCCGCGCCAACGAAGAAATGATGAGTGCTACTGCCGACACCGAAAGAAAAACCGTCAGCGCGAACATCGCCAGCAGCTTGCGCCGCAAACTCATGGTTTCTCCGCGCCCAGCCAGACGTCAGACAGATCCCAGCTTCCGTCGCGCTCCCGGTTCCAATCCTTCACCGCGCCACTCAGCCCGCAAGCCCTGCGTAGATGCAGCAAAGGCATCACGCGCTGCGATTGCAACAGCCCGCTCTCCGCTGCATACAGATCCATCGAACTGCCATTGAACCTGACCTGTGTGAAACCGAACGAAACAGCCAACTGTGCCAGGGCAAGGCGCGGATCAAGCGGCACGATTCTCTCGCGCACCAGCCTTACGTCTGCCGCCCCGCCGCTTGCGAGTTGAAGGCGAAGGCCGGCGTCACGGGCATTCAGCACCACGCGCTCGGCGATCACTCGCGCCACCGAATCGCCGACATCCCAGCCCAGATTCCACAGCGGCGCTTGCGGGACTTCCCCGCGCAGTTGCTGAGCACGAGTCATGTCAGCCGAGGCTGGAAAAAGAAACGAGTAGCCTGTCATCCAACCTGGCAACAATCCGCCCGCAGGCTCTCCTCCCCCTTGCAACACGGTGCTACTCAACGTTTCACGGTCGATGCTGAGCGAAAGCGCCTCGCGGAGCTTCCGTTCCTCCGGCGAAGCGGGATCACGATCAAAGACCAAGGCCATGAGCTCCAGCGTGGCCGAGTTCTCGATGTGCCGCCCTTCGGCCGCAGCGCGATGGGCCTGCTCGGCAGCGACCTCGACCACTTGCGCTTTGCCCAAGTCGAACTGCACCATCTGGTCGCGAAAACTTCTTCCCATCTCTATTTCTACTGAATCAAGAAACGGCCGCCCGCCCCAGTAGTCGTCGCGAGCGGCCAGCACGAGCCTGCGACCTGGGTCCCACTGCGAAACGCCAAATGGTCCCGTACCCAGCATTTTTCCAGCATCGCGTTTTACGACGCTGTTGCGAAGCGACGCCAATTCAGCTGGTAGGTTTGGCGCGGGAGAGTCGTGCTCCACGATCACAGAGTCGCCGGCGGCAACCACCTTCCAACCCGGATTTGCCGCCCGCAACGCGGCGGCGACCGAGTCCGCCGTCAGCGGAGAACCATCCTCGAAGCTCACCGCAGCCCGCAGCACAAATCGCCAGCGCTGATCACCCTGCTCGGCCCACCAGGAGGCCGCCAAACCGGGCTTCACTTTTCCTTGTTCGTCGAGCACGGTCAAAGTTTCGAACACCAGCCGGCACAGATTGCCGGGAACGGCTCCTCCATCCTGAAGCGGATCAAGTGACGCTGGGGCCGCGCGCACGGCCACGTGCAGAGTCCCGCCATAGCGGGGCCGGGTTGCCGCACCGGCCGCATAGACCAGACTACTGGCCACAAACAACAGAAAGACGATACGCCTCATATTTTCCTGTCTCTGCATTCTTGGACACCGCAATGGCCCCGGTGCCATCCGCATCCGGCCAGAGCGCAGTGATGGCGCCGCCGAACTCGAGCGGTTGGCTGGCTACTTCCGATTCGCGGTCCGGAACTTCGAAGGTCTGTATGGTGTCGTTCTCGCTGTTGCCGCTGCCAGTTGCCAGAATCTGCCAACCAGAGCCACAGCCACTACGCACGCTGACAATGTCACTTCCCCACCTCGCCCGAGCCAGCTCCTGGTCGGTCATGCCATCGAGCAAGTGGACCTTCCCGTCCACCGCGCTGAATAGCCAAAGCACATACTTCTCCCGCGGCAGCGCCGCGGCCGAATAAAACGGAGGCGCTGCGGTCTGCTTGCCGATTCCAGGAGAGAGCGCTCCGGTAAAAAAATTTCGTGTCGGTGCGAAAAATCCGCTGAGCGGTGGCTGCAAGGCCAGCGGCCAGGGATCATCGCTCTCGCGACAGTCCAAGCCCATGGGCGAAGTCATCGTGCTGCGGCAGAAAACGGCTGGCAGATACGCGTCGAACAGATGATCTTTTCTCAGGATCAGCCGCCCGCGCAGATCACGTGGCCAGGGTCGCAAATGCGCAATGACCAGCGACTGCTGCTGTTGCCAACGACCGCCTTCCATCGCGTACAGCGCGACGTTCTCAGCTTCCAGAACAATCATGTGCTGAGGATTGCCGTTTACCAGCGCAAGATCGAGGATCCGTTGGTCGTCACTCCAAAGCAACAGCTTCCTTATCGCCATCGGCGAGCTTGGGCGTTCAAGCCCAGCCGATGCCGGCCGTGGTGTCGTGACCATCACCACCGTAGCTTCGCCGCCGCCCTCGCGGACCTCGGCGACCCAGACATAACTCTGCAGGTTCTCCGACAGCGTAACATCTACCGTTGCGGCCGCCTGCTCCGGGCTCACGGCGTGCACTCCCAGAACCGCCAGCTCAGACAGCAATCCGGCTTGAATCTCCTTCACTTCCGCTTGACCCAGCGAAGAGTGATTCGACAGAGTGAACGCGACCGCCCCGGGCCCAGTCGCAGCCGCGATCTTCCGCGCCAGTTGTGCTTCCGGCGCCTGCCATTGACTGGCCACACTTGCCGGCACGAGGCTCAGCAGCAGAATCGAAACTCCGAGAACACCCGCAAACGATAACCGCGAAGCAGCCATTTCAGGAATGCGCGAATTATAAACCGGGTTGAGGACGATGCTTGCCATAGCACCCTGTACTGATCGGAGTCATCCACCGCGCCTGCCTAACGGCCGATTAGAGAACCACGGAGACGCGGAGTCACAGAGAATTCCGATCTTTGAATGATTAGGCCTTTGCCCTTGTTGGTTTGCTCCGTGTCTCTGTGTCTCCGTGGTAAATGTCATTCTCGATCACTTCGGCGGTTCCTCCGTCTCTTCCGCCTGGCTGCCACGATTGGCCATATTCATGCTGCGCAGCACGTCATTGGCGAAGAAGAACTTTCCATCCGCCGGCACCATCATGATCTGCAGTTTATCGGAGAGCCGCTCCGCCACGATCTTATTAATCAGCAGAGGATTCTGTTTGAGAATGGCTCCCTCCTTCTGCATGCGCTCGGCGTCGGCGACCGCCGTCACCCGAATGCGCTCGGCTTCGGCTTCAGCCAGCAGCTTCCGCCGCTCCATCTCCGCCTTGCTGTCGATCACCTTCGCTTCGGCCTGGGCCTCGGCATTCTTCACCGTAGCTTCTTTGCGCGCTTCGGCTTCGAGCTTCGATTGCTCAATCTGCTTCTGTTTCAGCGGCAGCGTGTATTGCATGGCATCCGCCTCACCCTTGGCCTGCAGAACTCGAACCTGAGCTTCGCCTTCGGCCTGTTTCACCTGCTGAGCTTTGGTGGCTTCCGCCTGAAGCTCGGCAATCCTCACCTGTTTTTGTTGGATTTCCGTTTCCACGCCCATGCGATCGTTCTCCTGCTCACGCAGCAGCAGGCTTTCCAGTCCCTGTGCATATTGCGGCGGCAGTTGGATATCGCGCAGCATGACCTCTTTGACCAAAATGCCATCCGCGGCCAGTTTCAGCGTAATCACGTCGGAAGCGCGCTTGCGCACCTCCTCGCGCTTCGCCGCAAACACTTCCCGCACCGTATAGTTGGGTACCAATTCACGCCAGGCGCTGGCCACTACCGCCGGCACAATTTCCTTTTCCACCGGTTGCGGCAGATTGGCCTCAACGTAATCGAGATGCCGTGGATCCAGCCGGTACCGGACCGTGATGGCTAGGCCGAGCGTGAGCCCTTCGCGCACCTGCACATTCAAGGGCTCCGACTTCTTGCCGGCGCCATTCTCCACCGATCCGGTTGTGAACAACTGATCACGCGTATCAAATAGCGCCACGCTCTCCGCCAGAGGAACCACAAAATGCGCTCCCGGATACAGCGTGCCCGCCAGCGTGCCACGGGTCTGGCTGACGCGCACTCCGGCCATTCCGCTGGGCACAACCACAATTCCTATAGACAACAGGATCGGTCCCCAAGCCAACAACGCCAGCGCCAGGGATCCCCGCCAGCGAACCGGCGGTTCGGGCGGCAGCGGCTCCGCTTTCCCTTCCTCAAGTCGCCGCCGATATTGCAACAGGAGCCAGATATCATGCGTGAGAATTCCCACGGCGATGGCGATCATCGCCACACCGCCCCAGATCAGCAAATATTTCAGAAACAACATACCCGCCTCCTCTTTCTTCAGCGTTCTTGCGCTGACTTCATTCGCAAGGCTGCGCTCGCAAAAACCATGGGAAACACCTTCCCGAAAATCAACTCTTCCACCAGGATTGCAACCGACAGTGACAAAGCCATACCCGTGGCGACAGTGAGTGCGTTCAGTACGAATTCCATTGGAGTTCTCCTCAGCTTGCGCAAAGCATGAGGGCAGGAAGGCATCCAAACAGCATCTTGTTGATATAAAGGAGGTTAACTTGGTAACGTCGAGGTTTGAACGTGTCCGCCCAGACACGATGTGTCGACAGACACACAGTCCGTTGGTTGAATTTCCGAGCTACAAGCTACTCGCTGCTCGTGACTGTTCTCAGCATTCAGTCAGCACTGACGAATAGCTTTCCATTCTCGCGCGGCGTCTTGGCCTGACTTTCTTCAGCATCCACCACTGCCAGCGCCGTGCTGTTCACAATGTCCTCTACTTCGTCGCCGCGCGGCAAGAGATAAACCGGTTTGCTCAGGCCCATGAGAATCGGCCCAATCGCCTCAGCCCCGCCCACGCGCATCAGCAGCTTGTAGGCAATGTTGGCTGAATTGAGGTCGGGGAAGATCAGCACATTAGCGCCGCCTTTCAAGCTGGAGAACGGATACTCGCGCTCCAGAATTTCCGGCGCCAGCGCCGCGTCCGCCATCATTTCGCCGTCGATGATTAGCGCCGGATCGCGCTGCTTCACCAGTTCCGTGGCGCGCCGCACTTTCTCGCATTGCGGATGATTGGTGCTGCCAAAGTTGGAGAACGACAGCATGGCCACACGCGGCACCACGTCAAAGCGCCGCGCTATCTCGGCCGCGCACAGCGCGATTTCCGCCAGGTCCTCTGCCGTGGGATCGATGTTCACCGTGCAGTCCGCCAGGAACAGCAAGCCGTGTTTTTTCGTCACCAGGGTATGAAGTCCGGAGACCTTGTGCACGCCCTCGCGAACTTTAATGATCTGCAGCGCCGGCCGGATCACATCCGGATAGTGCTGCGTGATGCCCGAAACCAGCGCATCGGCGTCTCCCATGTGCACCATCAGCGAGCCAAAAATGTTGCAGTTGTCGATCAGCGTGCTGGCTTCTGATAAGGTCACTCCGCGGCGCTGGCGCAGCCAGTAGAGCTCCTGGATGTAAATCTCGCGCAAAGCCGAGGTCTTCGGGTCCACCACTTCCATGCCGTCCAGCACAACGCCCAGCTTCGCCGCCCGCGCGCGGATGGACTGCTCGTCGCCCAGCAGAATGGGCCGCGCGATTACCTCATCCACTAGAATGTTCGCTGCCCGCAAAACTTTGTCCGTGTCGCCCTCCGGGAACACGACCCGCTTAGGTTTGGCCTGCGCTTTGTGGATGACCATGCGCATCACTTCATGTGCTTTGCCCAGCCGCTTCTCCAGTTGCTCGCGATAGTCCGCCAAGTCCACCGGCTCCTGCGCCACTCCGGTTTCCATCGCCGCTCGCGCCACCGCCGAAGCCTCCCACACCAGCACCCGCGGATCAAACACCGTGGGAATCAAATAGTCCGGGCCAAACGCAAATCGTTCCACGCCATACGCCCGGCAAACCGAGTCCGGTACATCTTCCTTCGCCAGCTCCGCCAGTGCCCGCGTAGCCGCCAGCTTCATTTCTTCGTTGATCGCGGTGGCATGAACATCCAATGCTCCGCGGAAAATGAACGGGAAGCCCAGAACATTGTTGACCTGGTTGGGATAGTCCGAGCGCCCGGTGCAAATGATCAGGTCCTTGCGCGCCGCTTTCGCATCTTCGTAAGCGATCTCCGGGTCAGGGTTCGCCAGGGCAAACAGAATCGGACGTTCCGCCATCGATTTCAGCATCGCCGGCGTGAAAGCGCCCTTGACCGAGAGCCCGATCAGAACATCCGCGCCTTCCACCGCTTCGGCCAGCGTGCGCAACTTGCTGTCCTGCGCAAAACGTTCTTTGTACTGGTTCATTCCTTCCGTGCGGCCCTTGTAGACCAGCCCCTTTGTATCGCAGAGAAAGATGTTTTCCTTCCGCACGCCCAGCCGGACGTAGTGTTCCGCGCAGGAAATCCCGGAAGCGCCCGCGCCGTTGAAAACAACTTTGACCTTGCTGATGTCCTTGCCCACAAGTTCCAACCCATTAAGCAGGGCCGCGCCGGAGATAATCGCCGTTCCGTGTTGGTCGTCGTGGAAGACCGGAATGCGCATCGTCTTCTTCAGCGTTTCTTCGATGTAGAAGCACTCCGGCGCCTTGATGTCTTCCAGGTTGATGCCGCCGAAGGTGAGTTCCAGCAACTGGCAGACTTTGATCACGTCGTCGGGATTGTGGCTGTTGACCTCGATGTCAAAAACGTTGACATCGGCAAAGCGCTTGAACAGCACGGCCTTTCCTTCCATCACCGGTTTGCCGGCCAGCGCGCCGATGTCGCCGAGGCCAAGCACGGCCGTGCCGTTGCTCACCACCGCCACCAGGTTGGCGCGGCCGGTGTACTTGAAGGCGTCGTGAGGATTGTCCTTGACCGCCAGGCAGGCTTCGGCCACGCCGGGACTATAGGCCATGCTCAAATCACGTTGCGTGCGGCAGGCCTTGGTGGGTGTGACCTCGATCTTTCCCGGCTGTGGTAACGCGTGGTAATCCAGGCACTCCTGCTTGGAAACTGACATACATCCTCCTCGGGCAAACCTTTAGCTGCGCCCCAAACAAGATTTTCTCCTGAAGACCAAACAGAGTGCTGTGACGTAGCTCACGGGATGGCTGCTTGTGGATCACAGGCGGGGGCCCGAAGCCGTAGCCTAAACCTACTTTGTCATGCTGAGCGGAGGCCGGACGTTCGCTTGCGAGCGTTCGGTCGCAGTCGAAGCATCCCTGCCCCACGCTCGCTTTCCGGGAATAGGGATTCTTCGACTCCGCCCGCGCTGCGCATACGCGCAGCCCGAACTTTGCTCAGAATGACAGTCGGGAAGCCACAGCCGGCACTATCCCGCCACCTCCAGCGGTACCGAAACCTGAACCTCCGTGCCCTCGCCGCTACGCGACTCGATCGAGAGCGTGCCATTCACCAGGTGCGCCCGCTCCTGCATGCCCACAATTCCGATGCTGACGCCCGGTTTCAGCCGATCCTGCGGCAATCCAACTCCCTCGTCCCGCACTGTTAGCCGCAGCACATTGCCGGCGAACTCCACGCTGACGAAGACTTCCGCCGCCTTGGAATGCTTGGAGACGTTGCGCAAACACTCCTGAAAAATGTGATAGACGCTGCTTGCCACTTCCCGCGGCAGACCGTCGGGCAGACCGTGGCTGGTAAAGTGGGTGGCGATCCCGGAACGCTTTTCGAACTCCTCGCAGTATTGCTCCACCGCCGCTTCCAGCCCGATGTCCTCCAGAATCGAAGGATGCAACTCGTGCGAAATCCGGCGCACATTCTCGGAAGCTTCCGCGGCCCGGCGCTGCACCAGGCGCAGTTCCGCCAGCACTTCCGGAGGATAAGGTTTCGTCGCCAGCTTGCCAATGTCCATCGCCAGATACGCCAGCTTCTGGCTCAGATCGTCATGCAGGTCGCGGGCGATGCGCCGCCGTTCGTCGTCCTGTGCCGTCATCAGCCGTGCCGCCAGCATCCGCAACTCCTCCCGCTGCTGGCGGATCGCCTGCTCGTCAGCTTTGCGTTTGGAAATGTCACTGACAAAAGCCACGCCCAGCATTCCTTTTGCCGATGAAATGTAACTCAGGCTGATCTCCGCTGCGAACTCGCTCCCGTCCTTTCGCCGTGCCTGCAAATCCATCCCCAGCCCCATGGGACGGCTCTGCGGACTCCGAAAATAACCGCTGCGGTGTCCCACGTGTCCGGCACGCAGTCTTTCCGGGACCAGCAGTTCGATAGGCTGCCCGAGCAACTCGTTCTCCGCGTAACCCAGCATTCGTGCCGTTGCCGGATTGGCCATTACGATGTGGCCACTCTCATCCACCATGACAATCGCCTGTGCCGCAGATTGGAAAAGGGCCTGCGCGGTGGAGGCGCTTTCCGCCTGGTCACGCCGGGCCACGTCCCGCTGCCCGAGCGCGCGGCGAACGTTGAAGGTGGCGGAAAGCAGGGCCAGCAAGGCCAACAATGAAGCAGCCACGGTTGCAATGAAGCCGTCGCGTAACCGTCTCTGCCGCTCCCGCGAGCGTTCGGCGAGCAGGCGGTATTCTTCCGACTCAATCTGCTGGCCCACGTCGCGGATCTGCTGCATCACAATCCGGCCCTGGCCCGCAATCACCACTTCCTGCGCTGCCTCAAACCCGGATTTTCTGCGCTGCTCCACGCCCGTGCTCAATACCTCGGCTCGCTGAGTAATGAGAGCTTCCAGGCGGTTGAGGCGCTGTTGCTGCGCCGGGTTGTCGGAGGTCAATTGCCGGAGCCGGGCCAGCGCGGGGGGAATGTCTTGCGCCGCAATGCTATACGGCTCCAGGTAGCTCTCATCGCCGGTGATGATGTAACCACGCTCGCCGTTCTGGGCATCCGTGACGTCCGAGAACAACCGCTGGCTGGTGCTGATCACCTCTCTCGTATGATCGACCCAATAATCAGAAGTATTCACCTGCCGCAGCGTCCATATCGCGACCAGACTGATCAGCACCAGCATGCCGAAACCAATTGCCAGCCAAATGAGCGACCGTTTTTCCAGCGCGCCGCTTCCGTCGCTGGCGGGTGGGTTGTTACGGGATGTTACAGATGGCAAGCGGCACCTCCGGACAATTGGCAGGTTTTCGCCAAAATAATACACTGCTAAACGAGCCTCTGACCATGAAACTCCGTGTCCTGCTGGGCGACGACCATGCGCTGATACTGGACGGCCTGCGCAATGCTTTGCAGTCCCAGCACGAGATCGTCGGCCTGGCCAAGGATGGCCGCGCCCTGGTGGAAGCCGCCGAACGGCTGAAGCCCGACCTGATTGTCCTCGATATCAGTATGCCGTTGCTCAACGGCTTTGAGGCGGCCAAGCAGATCAAGAAGAACCTGCCCTCGGCAAAACTGATTTTTCTCAGCCAGCACCTCGATCCCGCCTACCTGAAACAGGCCCTGAAACTCGGCGCTTCCGGTTACGTGCTCAAGTCGGGCGCTATTGAGGAGCTGCAAGTGGCAATCACCACCGTGCAGCGCGGCAAAACCTACATCACCCCTGCCTTTGGGGAAGACCTGATCGCCCGCCTCTGGAACCGCTCTGGGGACCTTAGTGAGGAATCGGAAGATCTTACTGACCGGCAGCGCGAAATCCTGCAGTTGATCGTGGAAGGCCGGGGAAATAAGGAGATCGCCGACATCATCCACGTGTCGGTGAAGACCGTTGAGTTTCACCGCGCCCGCATCATGGCCAAACTCGGGGTCAAGAGTGCTGCCGAACTTAGTAAGGTAGCCCTGGAACGTGGCCTTATCCCGAAGTGAAAAAAACTAGGGTTTTTCCTAGTCGTACACCCGTTTCGATCCACATAAGCTCAGAGCAGTTCAATTCGGCGCATGGTGTCATGCGCCGCAGTTGTAAACCATGAGCGCACAAGCACAAGCCTCGAATGGACCGTTTCCCGGAGAACCGATGAACCGCAAGCGCATCTTGTTGGCGGATGATCACGTCGAAATGCTCGACCAGGTGCGCACCCTGCTCGGCGAAGACTACGAGGTCGTCGGCACGGCGGAGAACGGCCAAGAACTAGTCGAGGCCGCCAGGACCCTGAAGCCTGACCTCATTGTTTCCGACATCAGTATGCCGGTGATGACCGGTTTTGAAGCCATTGCCAGGCTTCGCCAGCTGGGATTGACCACCCGAGTCATCTTTCTGACCGTGCAGTCCTCCACTGCCTACGTCAAGAAAGCCCGCGCCCTGGGCGCCGAGGGCTACGTGCTCAAGGTCTATACCACCGAACAATTGCCGCTGGCCGTCTCCAGCGTTCTGACCGGGACGCCGTACATCTCTCCTCAATTGCAGTGATCCCACCAACTCGATTGTCATCCTGAGCGAGCGCTGTTTGCGAAGCGAAGGATCTGGGCGAGCCGCGCGAAGCGTCGCTGTGCGACGCAACAATCGCGCGTTCGGCTCGCTTCCTTAGCGGATCCTCCACCGGAACTTTCAGTTACCAGCGTGTACTCCCCGGAAAACCAACCCACCAAAAACTAGGGATTCACCTAGTGGTCAACTTTCGTGACTGCAATTAACGTGTAACCAGATCAGGTGGGGTGGTAGAAAAAACGTTTCGCGAAAGGACATCAAAATGGCAAGCCCAATGGTTAGCGCAGTGACGAGGACAACGATCCCCAGCTTCATTCCGGCACCGCAACGCAAGGCCGCCAATGCTCCGTACGGTCTGCCCATCATCGACAACTGCGCCGGCTGCAAGCTGCACAACAGCAGTTTTTTCTGCTCGCTGTCGCCGGCTTCAATGCAGGCTCTCGACCAGATAAAGCACTCCAACTGCTTTCCCGAAGGCTCGGTAGTTTTCCTCGAAGGGCAGGACGCTCGTGGCGTTTACATTCTTTGCCAGGGAAGAGCCAAGCTGACGACCACCAACGCCGATGGCAAGAGCCTGATCCTCAAGATCGCTGAACCCGGCGACATTCTCGGTCTGCATTCCGTGGTCAGCGGCAAGGCCCATGAAGTGACGGTCGAAACGCTGCAACCCTCGCAGCTCGCTTTCATCCGTCGCGACGATTTCCTCCGCTTTCTGAACCAGCACGCCGACGCCTGCATGAGCGCCGCTTCGCACCTGGCCAACGATTGCCAGTCCGCCTACGACGTGATCCGCTCCATCGGCTTGTCCCATTCAGTTTCCGAAAAACTGGCCCGGCTCTTGCTGCAGTGGTCGACCGACGGACGCATGGTGGACGGTGCGATCCGGCTGAAGCTGGCCCTGACCCACGAAGAGATGGCGCAACTGATCGGCACCTCGCGCGAGACCGTCACCCGCACCTTAAGTGAGTTCAAAAAGCAACGCCTGCTGGAGTTGACCGGCTCGACTCTGGTGATTCGCAACAAAGCAGCATTGGAAAGACTCGTCGTTTCCTAAATTCATAAACGCGACGAGGCAACGATAGAAGCGAGGATAAAGCAATGATGAACGTGATGACATCCCGGGAAGCGGCCCTCATCCTCCACGAGTGGAAAGAGGAAGTAGACCTAAGAGCAGCCGGCACCACCTGCCCCATGCCGCGCTGTGGCGCCTTAGTGATTGCTTACGAACCGGCCGACAGCTTGCATGAATTGAGCCGAAACCTGTCCGGAAGGTGGGATTTTGTTTGTTCCGAATGCGGGACCGAATTCACCGCGCCGAAAGAAGATCTGCTTTTTAACGCCGTCCCGCGGCAGTGGTTGCTTTCAGACATCTGCCACGCCTGAGTTTCCTTCGTTGGGGAGCAGTCAAAGAGGCAGGCCGGCCGATTGCCTAGACACTTCGACCTCACCAGATCTCAGCTCTGCCAATCACTTCTTACGGCCAGCGTTTGCCCGTGTCTTCCCATCCCGCAGCCCGCGCCGGTGGCGGAGTTGCTGTCACCGGGGGCGGCGGCGTCATGCGGATCGGCTGTTGGGGCGTGGCACTCGCCAGGGTCGGCTTGTTGGTCGTGCCTTCGGCGAGCATTTCCTTGTCGTCGGAGAGCAGCGGAGCGGCCACGCGAAGCGCTTCTACTTCCTTTTCCAGCCGGGCCAGCTCCAGTTCTTTCTGCCGCAGAACCTCATAAACATTCTTCATACGAAGCACCTGTGGTGTTCAAGATCGATTGGCCGCACTTTAGCAGGTCTCATGTTTTTGTCAAGAAGGAACAGAAACACGAGCCGTTACTGGTCGAGCATCCCAGTTCGCGGACATCCGCGGCGACCTCCCGCGGATACCCTTCGCCACCCTAACCACTTGTCATCCTGAGGCAGCGGAGTCGCCCGCGAAGCGGGCGACTCCCAACGAAGGACCTATGCATTTAGCGAAATCTCCCACCGCAGACAAATCCATAGATCCTTCGGCCCGTAAAAAGCGCGGGCCTCAGGATGACAAGGTGGCTAGGGCCGGAGTGGTGAAAAGCGACGCGGACGTTTTTCACGCCTTCGTTCGAGCTGGACAGCGCCTCGCCGAAATTCACGTTCACTACGAACAACAACCCGAATACCCGCTTACCAAGACCGAAAAAGCTGGTGAAAAGCTCGATTACCGCGTCACCAAAATGAAATTGAGCAAGGATAAAACGTCGCTCATCTACAACCAGTTTCTCACCCTCAGCGGCATCCCGCCGGAAACCTACGACTACCGCCTCGGCAACCGCTCTGCTCTCGAATGGATCATCGACCAGTATCAGGTCTCAACCGATAAGCGCAGCGGCATCGCCAACGACCCCAATCGTCAGGACGATCCGACCTACATTCTTCGCCTCATCGGCCAGGTCGTAACCGTCAGCTTGGAAACGGTCAAGATCGTCCGCTCACTCCCGCCGCTAGGTCTACCGAACTGACTCCTCGCTCCTCGCTACCAGCCCCTAACTACCCGTTTTCTCCACAACTTACCCATGTGACGGCCATCACACGCGCTTGTGGCAGCAATCACCGCTGGAAATCGCACGCAGGCCGACACTGAATCCAGAGGACATAAAGGAGACGGTCATGATGCTCTTATACCGACTCGTCCGCCTGATTGAGACCCACTCCCAGGCGTTAGCTGCTTGCCTTCTGACCCGGGTGCAGGAATCCGACCGCACCCACGATTACCGCAACGTTCCCCCGGAGGAGCTCCAAGAGCGGGTTTACGAGATCTACCGCCATTTGGGCGACTGGCTGCTGGGCAAAACCGAGTTCGATATCGAAAAGCGTTATCTGGAGATCGGAATGCGCCGGGCACAACAGCACGTGCCTTTCAGCCAGGTGGCGATGGTCATCGTGATGACCAAAGAGAACCTGTGGGAGTTCCTGAAGAAAGAATCGGTCATGGATCGCCCGGTGGAAGTTTTTGGCGAACTGGAAATGCTGCAGATGCTGGAACAGTTTTTTGATCACGCGATTTATTGGGCCAGCGTGGGATATGAACGGGCTGTCGCCGCCGGCTTGCCGGAACCGGCCGCGGCGGGCCGAGCGAGTTGAGGAGAAGTTAAGCGATGTCGTGGCAGATCGAATACAAGAAGAAGTTGCGGACCCCGGAAGACGCTTTGCGCTGCGTGCAGTCGGGCATGCGGGTGTACATCCAGCCGGGCTGCGCCGAGCCGGAGACTCTGGTGGAAGCGCTGATGCGGCGCGCTCCCTTTGTGGAAGACGTTGAAATCGTCCACATGATGACGCTCGGCGCCGCGCCCTATGTGGCTCCCGAGATGGAGGGACACTTCCGACACACTGCAGTCTTTATCGGAGCCAACGTGCGCCAGGCCATCAATGATGGTCGTGCGGATTATGTTCCTATATATTTGAGTGAGATTGAGGAGTTGTTCGAGAGCGGGGCGATGCCGATTGATGTGGCGTTGCTGGAACTTTCGCCGCCGGACGCGCACGGGTTTTGCAGCTTCGGCATAGGCGTGGACACGTCGCTGACCGCGGCAAGATGCGCTCGCTATGTGGTGGCGCAGGTCAACGACCAGATGCCACGGACTTACGGGGACAGCTTCATTCATGTGAGCGATATCGATGCCATCGTGGAATCGTCGCGGCCGCTGTGCGAACTGGCAAAGGCGGAAGCGAGCGAAATGCATACGGCCATCGCGCGCCACGTGGCCAGTCTGATCGAAGACGGAGCGGTGCTGCAAACCGGGATCGGAGGCATTCCGAATGCGGTCCTGCCTTTTCTAATGGACCGCAAAGACCTGGGAGTACACAGCGAACTGGTCTCCGATGGTGTAATTCCGCTCATCGAAGCAGGGGTGATTACGGGTGCGCGGAAGAATTTCAAGCCCAGAAAGATCATCGTGGGATTCGTCCTCGGCACCAGGCAGATGTTTGATTTCGTGGACAACAACCCGATTTTCGAATTCCAACCCACGTCCTACACCAACAATCCGGAACTGATCGCACGAAACGACAACATGGTGGCGATCAATTCGGCCTTGCAAGTGGACCTGACCGGCCAGGTGTGCTCCGACTCGATTGGGAACCGCTTCTACAGCGGCATTGGCGGGCAGGTGGATTTTCTGCGTGGGGCGTCGCGGTCCAAAGGAGGGAAGCCGATTATCGCCATTTCCTCCACCGCCAAAGACGGGACGATTTCACGCATCACTCCCATGCTCAGTCCGGGAGCTGGAGTGGTGACCTCCCGCGGGTTGGTGCGTTACGTGGTGACCGAATATGGTGTGGCGTACTTGCACGGCAAGAGTATTCGCGAACGGGCGAAAGCGCTGATCGAAATCGCGCATCCCAAGTTCCGCGATGAACTGTACGCCTATTGCGAGAAGACCAAGTGGTTGCAGCGTCCGGCAATTACCGAAGCAGCGACGGCGAGGTGAAACATGGCAGGACAAGCACGCGGTAAAGTCACGGTGGATGTGAAGGAATGCAAGGGATGCGGGCTGTGTGTGGAATCTTGCCCGCCCAAGTGCCTGGAGCTGGAGCTGGAACTGAGCGCTTACGGAGTGCATCCCGCGCATTACACCGGGGAGAACTGCACCGGCTGCGGCATCTGCTTCTACTGCTGCCCGGAACCCGGAGCGATCACCGTGTATCGACGGCTCGCACCGGCACGCGCGACGGGCGAGGATGCCCGCGCCACACAGGCGGCGCAAGGAGGCGAACATGCGGCAGCTGTGTAAGGGAAATATTGCCGTTATCAAGGGCGCGCTGCTGGCTGGATGCCGCGCCTACTATGGATATCCGATTACCCCCGCCAGTGAGATTGCCGAGGCTGCGGCGCTGTATATCCCGCAGGTCGGCGGAACATTTCTCCAGGCGGAGAGCGAAGTCGCCGCCATCAACATGGTGTACGGCGCAGCTGCGGCCGGGGTCCGCGTCATGACCGCTTCCTCTGGCCCCGGCCTCAGCTTGATGCAAGAAGGCATGTCGTACCTGGCGGGCGCGGAATTACCTTGTGTCATCGTTGACGTGGTCCGCGGCGGGCCGGGGCTGGGCAACATTGCCCCGGAGCAGAGCGACTACTTTGCCATGGTGAAAGGCGGAGGCCACGGAAACTATCGCAACATAGTTCTGGCCCCGGCGTCGGTGCAGGAGATGGCGGACTTCACCGTGCTGGCGTTTGAACTGGCGGACAGGTATCGCAATCCGGCGGTGGTGCTGACCGACGGCTTTGTCGGGCAAATGATGGAGCCGCTGGACATTGAGTATCACGAGCCCCAACTGCCGGAGAAGCTCTGGGCAGTGAAGGGAACGCCTGAGACCCGCGCCAACCTGGTGAGCTCGATTTATCTCGAGCCCGACGATCTCGAGGAGCACCAGCGACGCATGGAGGCCAAGTACATCCGTTGCGCAGAGGCCGAGGTACGCTACGAACTTTATCGCGGAGATGATGCCGAGATACTGCTGGTGGGATTTGGCATCGTGTCACGGGTGCTGCGCTCCACGGTGGAGAGCTTGCGCAAGGAGGGAGTGAAGGCAGGTCTGTTCCGTCCGCTTACCCTGTGGCCCTATCCGTCGCAGCAGTTGGCCGAGGCCGCGTCAAAGGTGGAGAAGATTCTGGTGGTCGAGTTGAGCAACGGACAGATGCTGGAGGATGTCCGGCTGGCGGTGAATGGGAAAGTGCCAGTTGAGTTCTACGGCCGCGTGGGCGGGAACGTGCCGTCGGTGGAGGAGTTGCACGACCAGGTGATGCAGCGAGTGGCGGCGGTGATTTAAGAAGGTGCCGGGTTTCGCCCGGCCGGGCAGGTGAGGACACCTGCCCCTACGCAAGCGGGGAGGGAATGGGTCATGGCAAACGAGAGTAAAGGGATTTTGATTGAGCCGCAGGCGAGCAACGATGGCTACGAAGCGGTCCAGGCCAAGTCGCCGGTATTTTACGACCTCTACGAGCGCAAGGCGGACCTGAAGAACCAGACCCACTACTGTCCGGGATGCGGGCACGGCATAGTGCACAAGTTGATCGCTGAGGCTTTGCAGGACTTGGGCGTGCAGGACGAGACGATTTTCGTGAGCCCTGTCGGTTGCTCGGTCTTTGCCTACTATTACTTCGATGTGGGCAACGTACAGGTGGCGCACGGCCGCGCGCCGGCGGCGGCCACGGCGCTCAAGCGCGCGTGTCCCGGCAAAATGGTGGTCGCCTACCAGGGCGACGGAGATCTGGCGGCCATCGGCACGGCGGAGATCGTACACGCGGCCAATCGGGGCGAGAAGATCACGGTCTTTTTTGTGAACAACGCTATCTACGGAATGACGGGCGGTCAGATGGCACCAACGACATTGGTGGGCGAGAAAAGCACGACTTCGCCCTTCGGACGCAGGCCGGCCAATGAAGGATTTCCACTGCACATGGCGGAGCTGCTGGCCACGCTGGAGGCGCCAGCGTATATCGAGCGAGTGGCGCTCTGCGACAACAAGAACATCATGAAGGCGAGGAGAGCGGTTCGCAAGGCTCTGGAGCTGCAGAAGGCAGGAGCCGGATTTTCATTCGTGGAAATTCTGTCGCCGTGTCCCACCATCTGGGGCAAGGACCCGGTGGAAGCGCGACGCTGGGTTTACGAAAAGATGGTGCCCACGTTCCCGCTGAATGTGTTCCGCGATCACAAGCCCGAGATGCCGGTGAATAACGTGCCACCGCAGCATCCGGTGCCGAAGGTGCTGGAAATTTCTCCCGCGCCGGAAGTGGATGCAGGGGCACTCCAGGCCGCGCACCACCATCATCACTTCAAAAATCTGACCGTCAAGATTGCGGGCTTCGGCGGCCAAGGCGTGTTGTTGCTGGGGCAGTTGCTGACCGAGATGGGCATGCGCGAAGGCCTGGAAGTGAGCTGGCTGCCGTCCTACGGGCCGGAGATGCGGTCGGGCAGCGCGCACTGTCACGTTTGTCTGTCGAAGGAGCGTATCGGGTCGCCGCTGATCTCGCACCCGGATGCCCTCATTGCCATGAACGAAATCTCGCTGCGCAAATTTGCCAGCGAAGTTGCGAGCGATGGAGTCATTCTGTACAACCGCGACAGCCTGCCGGCCGACTTCGCCAAACCGCAAGCCCGGATCGTGTGCATACCGGCGTCGGAAATTGCTGACAAACTTGGCTCCACCAAGGTGGCCAACGTGGTCATGATGGGTGCGTTGCTGGAAGAGACCGAGAGCCTGGGGTTCGGGACGGCGCTGGGCGTGATTCAGGACAAGGTCAAAAAAGTTGCGCTGCTGGATGTGAACCGCAAAGCATTGGCCGCGGGACGCCAGTTCATTGATCACGAGGCACACATCGGCGCGGTGACGCAACCGGATGGGTTTGGGGACTAGACGTTCTTTTCCCTCCGCGGTTTGGTCATTCTCCCTTCTCGCCCACGGCTTACGCTGTGGGCTTTATTCTTGCGAGGCTTTGCGGCCATCGGCACACATAACAATCTCTTCCTCGAGGCATGCGCGAGCTAATCGCGGCGATTCCTGCTTAAAACTGTCTTAACGTTTTTCCAAAATCTGCGTCTAACTAAGTAAGACGTGCACTTGGACGCAGGGGTTTCCTTTGTCCCAAAAGCGGACAACCCGGACACAATGGGTGAACAAGATCGGTTGATGGAACGAGGAAGCACCTGGTTACGTATCCATGCCGAGAGATGGTGTGCGACGGCGACGACGGCCGTGGCACTAAGGGGTAAGCAGTATGGAGGCAGTCATGCAGGATGGGCGGAACGGGAATGGGGAAGCAAGTCTTCTGAATAACGGCGACCCGCATGTTCACCAGGTGGTCAAGACCGCGCACGAAGAGCTGCGCCAGTTAATGCGGCAGCGCGCCGACATCATGAAGCGCATCGGCACGCTGAAGCAGACAATCTCAGGACTGGCCAATTTGTTTGGAGAGGAAATTCTGGGCGAAGAACTGCTCGAACTGGTGGACCGCAAGACAGGCGGGCGCCAGCCGGGCTTCACCAAGGCTTGCCGGATGGTCCTGATGGAAGCGGCGCGCCCGCTGAGCGTGCGCGAAGTGTGCGAGCGGATCCAAAATCGCATGCCGGCGGTGCTGCTGCGGCATAAAGATCCGCTGGCGTCGGTGACCACGGTGCTGAACCGGCTGGTGGAATACGGCGAAGCGCAGAGCGTAGTGCGCGAAAACGGGCGGCGGGCGTGGCACTGGGTATCGGAACCTGCTGGGATCGCTGACGCACACACGAGTAACGCAGAGATTTCGCCGGCGTAGAGTGGTCTGCGAAGTTTGGTGCGCGCCGGCGTCCCATGGCTGATAGGGATCGCAGGCGAGAGCCCGCTATGCTGGCAGCAACATGCCTTTTTCCAGGTGACGGGTTACGTGGGCATAGGATGCCGCGTGCGGATCGTGCGTGACCATCACGACGGTCTTGTGAAAGTCCTCGTTTAGTCTCTTCAAAATCTCCAGAATTTCTGTGGCCGAGTGGCTGTCGAGATCGCCGGTAGGCTCGTCAGCCAGCAGCAAAGTCGGATCGCTCACAATCGAGCGGGCGATGGCCACACGCTGTTCCTGTCCGCCAGAAAGCTGTTTTGGAAGATGGTGGACGCGGTCCTCCAGGCCTACCAGTTTCAGGGCAGTCATCACGTGATCGCGGCGCTGCTGGGCATTGAGCTTGGTAAGCAGCAGGGGTAATTCAACATTCTCGAATGCGGTGAGCACCGGAATCAGGTTGAAGGTTTGAAAGACATAACCGATGTGCTCGTTGCGCCAGCGCGCCGATTGGCGGTCGCTGAAGCGGAAGACGTTCTCACCCAGCACCAGCAGGTCGCCGGAAGTAGGCCGGTCGATGGCGGCAATCATGTTCAGCAGCGTGGTCTTGCCGGAGCCCGAGGGACCCATAAGGGCGAGAAATTCTCCAGCGGCAATCTCGATCGAAACATCGTCGAGGGCCTTCACCTCGAAGGCATCCCGCTTGAAAACTTTGTTGACATTGCGGGCCTGTACCACTTTGGTTTGGGTCGCAGTGTGAGGAACGGTTGCAGTGCTCATGACTGTCCTTTGACCTTGATTTTGTCGCCGTCTTTCAGATTGCCGGGTGCGGTGGTGATTACGTTTTCACCGCCGGCCAGGCCCTTGACCACGGTGCCAGTGCTGCGCTGCGTAACGATCTGCACCTCGCGCATCAGCGCCTTGCCGTTGAAAGCGAGGAACACGACTTTCTTGCCGTCGTGATCACGCAGGGCGGCGGCGGGTACGAGAATGCCGGACGACGGCGAGGCAGCAGCGTGGTTTTCATTGGCCAGGAACTTCACGGTGGCGTTCATTTCCGGGCGCAGGTATTCGTCCGGATTGAGGATTTGCACTTTCACCTGCACCGTGGCCTTCTGCCGGTTGGCTTCGGGTGAAATCTCATGAATTTCGCCGTCATACTTGCGATCAGGGTAGGCATCGACGGTGACGATACCTTTCTGCCGCGGGCCGAGCTTGGCGAAATCGTCCTGCGCGATGTCGAGTTCGACCTGGAGATCGTTGAGGTCGGCGAGAGCGACGACCTGACCTTGCGGCCCGCCTTCGGCGCCGCTGGCAAACTGCGCGGTCACGAGCTCACCTTTTTCGGCCGTGCGCTCAAGAATAGTTCCGGTGACGGGCGCGCGAATCACGGTGGCGTCAAGCCACGACTTGGCGTAGGCTTCCTGGCCTTCGGCTTGCAGCAATGCGCCCTGGGCGCGGGAAATTTCCTCGGCACGCGGGCCAATCTTCGAAAGCTGGAAGGCTTTTTCGAGAGAGTTCACGCGCTCCTGGTCGGAGGCAAATTTTGCAGTGGCATCGTCGAAGGCCTGCCGCGAGACGACGCCTTGCGACCACAGTTGGCTATCGCGATCGAGAGTGAGTTTGTCGTTGGCGAGGGTGGCGCGAGCTTCGTCGAGGTTATGTTGGGCCTGGGCAATCTCCTCCGGGCGAGAGCCGTGTTGCAACTCTTCGAGGTAGGCGCGGGCATTTTCGGTTGCGCCTTTGGCCTGGTCGTACTGGGCGCGGAATTCCTGGTCTTCCAGGCGAACCAAAACCTGGCCTTCCTTCACGTGGTCGCCTTTTTCGACGCCGATCCAGGCCACGCGGCCGGTGACCTTGGAGTTGACGTTGATTTTGTGATGAGCAACGATGTAGCCGCTGGCGGTGAGCACGGTGCCGCCGGGATCGCTGCTGTTCTCCGCGGCGGCGCGAACCACTTCGACTTCGGGAGCGTCGCGCGAGAGCAAGCGGTAAGCCAGGGTCGCCACACTGAGCACCGCGACCAGAGCGACTCCGATGACGATATAGTTACGCGCCCAGGGCGCGGGATCGCCGCTCGGCGCGGAGCGGTCGATGCGCAGGCCCTGCAAATCGTGATGCTTGGCGTCAATCGGCATTTTGTCTAGCTACAAATACTTTTAACCGCGCAGAGCGTTCAGAATATTTTGCCGGGCTGCATGCCAGGCCGGAGCCAGACCACCAAATAACCCCATAATGACGGCAAAAATCGTAGCTGTCGTCACGACTCCGGCGGTCATGCGAAGACGAAATATGGCTTCGCTGAACGTGACCGGGTTGGATGTGCCGGTGGTCATGCCGTTGAACGGCAGCATGAGCACGATGCCCACGGCAGCGCCAAGCAGCGCCAGCAGCAGCGACTCAAACACAAAAGACGTCAGGATGCTGGGGCGCGAAAAGCCCAACACGCGCAGAGTCGCAATTTCCCGCGAACGATAGGCAACCGCGGCGTACATGGTGTTCATCGCGGCGAAACAGGAGCCGATGGCCATGATGAAGGCCACCATAAATCCTACAAATTTGATAGGCCCGCCGGTCTTGGTTTGCTGGTCGTAGTACTCGGTTTCCAACATTCCGTTGAGCTTCAATCTCTGGTCGTCGGTGACCGTATGCTTCAGAGCATCGGCTGAGACCGGATCGGTGGCTTGGATCAGGACCGAAGAGTAGGTGGAGCGGTCGAAGTCAGAAGCTAGTTGATTGATGTCGGCCCAAACCTCGGATTCATGCGCCGAGGTGCCGGAATCGTAGATTCCCACCACCTGCCAGGGGCCTTTGCCGATCCAGATGGAGTCGCCGATATTGGTTTGACCAAAGCGCTGGTGGACCGATTTGCTGACAACAATTTCCCTCTGGCCGGGGGTGAACCAGCGGCCGGAAATCAGCTTCACTTCGGGCCGCATTTCAATCCCGATTGGCGAGAGAAAGCGGACCGTGACATTGGTTGAGCCGGTCCCGTCGAGCCGAGGCAGAACGATGACCAGAATGGTTTCGCCCGAGACCAGCGGGTCGCCGTGGGCGTTGCGGGCGATGCCGGGTAGGTCGCGGATTACGGTCATCGCACTGAGATCCACGCCTCCGGCCGCCAGTTCCGAGTTCGATCCCTTGCGCAGCACCAGGACATTGTTAGGATTCCCGCTGGTTTGAAAAGCGTCGCGCAGACCGGCGAGCAGCGCCAGAATAAAGATGGCTGTGGCCACGGTAAGAGCAATACCGAGCGCGGTCATCACGGTGGCGCCTTTGCGCAAGATCAGGTTCCGGATGTTGTAGGAAATCGGTACTGCCATTCGTTACTCCGTTCGCTGCGTTTCCAGTTTGCAAGAGGATGCGCGCCGAACGCGCGATTTTTCTGTCGCAAACAACGCGACAGTTCGCGCGGCGCGCCCGGATCGCTCACTTCGCAAAAAGCGCTCGTTCGGGATGACAACAAACTGAAACACTTGCTCTCCTCAACCGATATGCCGCAATCCTTCAACAATGTTGCCGCGTGAAGCATGGTAGGCCGGCACAAAGGCGCTTAGGAATCCCACGGCCACCGCGACCAACATTGCCACCACGACGGTCAGGGTCGTGATCTTGATATTGCTGAAGAAGAATCCGCCCTGCGGCGACTGCGCCATCAGCCAGATCAGGGCAGGAGTAGCCAGCACTCCCAGCAATCCTCCGATAGTCGACAAACTGACAGCTTCACCAATGAATAAACCCAGCACGGCGCGCTGGGTGAAACCCAGGGTCTTGAGCACGGCCACTTCACGAGTCCGCTCGCGGATCGACATCGCGATGGTGTTGGCAGAAACCAGCAAGGTAGCAAAAACCACCGCGAGGCAGATGCTCAGGATGAATGCCTTTACATTGCCCATCATGGCAATCCAGCCCAGACTGAAAGCCTTCTCACTTTCGCTCTTGGTGGCCCGGTCGAAATTCTTGAAGGTGTCGTCAATCGCATTCGCGACCTGAGGCACGGCTTTTGGCGAATCGGCCAATACCCCATAAAATCCAACCGTACCCTTAAGCGGGGTGTAGGCTTCATCAAGATAGGTCTCGTTATAGTACAGAGCTTGGGTATTGAGCGGAGCAGAGTAGATGCCGCGCACGGTCAACTCCAGATCGATGGGAAAAATCACGCCCTTGAGGAAGATGCGGTCGCCAATTTTCCATCCGTGGTCGCGGGCCAGTTCCTCGTCCACCACACAGCCCGCCCGGTCTTTTTGCCAAGCCGCCAGTTGGTCGTCGGAGATGTGGTAATCCCGATAGACCGAAAACAGCTCCTGCGGATCGGTGCCGAACTCGGCAAATTGTTTGTCCTTGTTGGGATCTTTGTACGTTCCGCCAAACCAGCGAACGGGAACCACTGCCTTGACTCCAGGCAGGGCTCGGATCTTAGGCTCGTAATATGACAAGATGTTGAAGACCAGGGACACCTTGTTGCGCACGATCACCCGCTGCGCGGACTCCGCACTGCCCTGATCGATATAAAATGTGCGCCAGACCGTCATCATGAAGGTCAGCAGGAGCAGCGAGAAGCCGATGCTTACCAATGTCAGCAGGCTGCGGCGCTTGTTGCGGAACGCGTTCTTTCTGACAAAGCGGGCCAGGGTCATTTTCTTGAACTCCAGGAGAAAAACCAAACACCTCTACGGCGGGACTCCCACTTACAGCAAGAATAGCCGATCAGGTGCAATCTCAACAACCGCCGTTTCAAATCAGATGATTGCAGTCCCCGGTGCGAGGCAGTTTTTGTTGGCCTCGTTCATAGACTTACAACGACCGCAGCGGCAAAAGGTTACGGGGCAAGTCCGGGTGCCGTCCCTGTCGGGACTCGCTCCGCCGGGCTTCCGCTTCCCGACAGTCGAATTTACAAGTACTTTCGTAACTCTCAGCTTTGCTTCCAGCAGGACTATCCTAGACCAATCCTCCCTCAGGAACCCCGCCAGATCTGTGTCTCCGTGAAGAGAGACGTTCTTCGCCTGCGCGAGGTTAGGAAGCAATGTCGAACAAAATCGGTCGCTTCGAGATACTCAGTGAGCTGTCACACTCTGACTTGACTTGCGTGTACAAGGCCAACGATCCGGAAGGTGGGAAGACCGTAGCCTTGAAAACCATCCAACTGGGATCGCTGGGCGCGCAGGCGCCGGCGCTGGTGAAACGCCTGCTGGAAGAAGCCGAGGCCAGCAAGGTCCTGAACAGTCACAATATCGCATTTTTGTTTGGCGCGGGTGAAATGGAAGGCAGACTGTGCGCCTCCATGGAGTACGTGCAGGGAAACAGTGTTGCCACCATGCTGGCGCGCAAAGAAGGGTTTTCCATCTGGGACCTGCAGGACATTGCGCGGCAAGCCTGCCAGGGATTCGACCACGCGCACGCCCGCAAAGTGTTCCATTACAGCCTGGAGCCGGCCAAGATCATGGTGCAGTGGGACGGCATCGTGAAAATCCTGAGCTTTGGCGTGTCCGGGATGGGATCATACGTGGCCCAGACCGCAGGCGCAGCGCCTCCAGCCCTGCATTACATGCCGCCGGAGCAGTTGCGAGGAGATCCCGTCGATGCCCGCTCCAATCTGTTCAGCCTGGGTGCGATTCTCTATGAGATGGTCACCGAGCGCAAAGCATTTGACGGCGAAGATGCCGACCAGGTGCGCCAAGCGGTCATGGAGATGACGCCGGTGGCGGTGGCTGAGGTGAACCGCAAGATCCATCCCGGACTGAGTGCAGTAATTATGAAAGCGTTGGCCAAGGCGCCGGAGGAGCGGTACCAGTCCGGGCAGGACCTGGTCAACGATCTCGAAAAGTGCAAAGAGAACGCCGCCAAGACTTCAGTTGGCGTGAAGCCCCCGGGCGTCAAACCAGCGCAGGCACCGGCTGCGAAATCAGTGGCGCCGGCCGTGCGGAGCACGTCAGCAGGATCGTCGCCGGCTTCGCCAGTCCAGAAGAAAGAAGTGCCGACTGGGCTACCTGTCGCCGCTAAAGCGGCTGCGGCCGCGGCTGGACGGAGCACTTCCGTAGCGCCTGCGTGGCCAGCCAGTAAGACGGCAAGTACGGTTCCAGCGTCGCCGGCGGCTGGCGTGAAAGCGACTGTCGATGCAGCGTCAAATGATCAGGCGAACATGTCTGCAGGGGTGGTTGACGAACCGGAAATCGTAACCCCGAAGATCACGGTCGATCCCATGATGGACGAGGGCCGGCAGACCGGTGGCCAATCGCTGAGCTTTTCAGACATCACGGAGCTGCCGCCGCTGAAGGAAGTCTACGTTCCACCGCCTCCGCTGGCACGGGAAACGGTTGCAGCCGAGCCGATGGAAGCGATGGGGCTCAATCAGGCTGCGACGAAAAAGCCTGAGCCGCTATCGAGTGAGATAGCCAAAAAGGCCATTGCTGAAATCAAGAAAACACCAGCTCGACTCTTCATGTATGCGATCTCAGGTGCGGTGTCGTTAATGCTTGTAATCGTGGTCGGGATCTTTAACCACATGCGATCGGTAGACACCGACGATGACAATCAGACGGTTCAGACAGAGACGGCGCCAACTCCTGCACCAGCGGCCACGCCAGCGCCGGCAGGGGCCACTCCGGCTGTGACGCAGGCACCGACGCCGGCTCCGTCTCCCACGCAAGTGACGCCGCCACCGGAGGAGGAACCGCCGGCCGTTTCCATAACGCCCAGAGAGCCCAAGTCCGACAAGCACGCGAGTCGAAAGAGGGGGAAAATACCGCCGGCTGCTCCGGCCATTATTGCCGGGCAACTGAGCCTCGATTCGAATCCGCAAGGCGCGCAGATCCAGGTTGACGGCAATGCCGCAGGGGTAACTCCGTACAACATCGCGTCCCTGACGCCGGGCCAGCATACGGTAACCATTAGCAAGGCGGGATACGCCATGGAGACGCGTAGCATCAGCGTGGCATCGGGAGGGAAGTCAGCCCTCAACGTTCAGCTGGCGCTGTTGGCGGCCGCTGTGGCGGCAACCAGCGACCCGGCGGGCGCAGAGATCTGGGTTGACGGCAAAGACAGCGGGCGCGTCACTCCGACCCAGATCACGCTAAGCAAACCAGGAAACCACACTTTTGTGTTCAAGAAGGACGGTTATCTCGACGAAACCGCCACGGCGAACCTGCAGACCGGCCAGACGCTGCAGATCGCGCCTACACTGCGCGCGCTGGGTAATACCGACGAGATCCGTATTGGGGGCAAGTTCAAAAAGGTTTTTGGCGGCGGTGAAACCGCAGGCATGGGGACGGTCAGCGTGAAGACCCAGCCGAAAGGCGCACAGATTGCGGTGAACAACCGCCTGCTCGACAAGATGTCGCCGGTGGAGTTTTATCTGAATCCGGGGAATTACATCATTGACATCACGCTATCCGGGTTCAAGAGCGTACACAAAGTAATTACCGTGGACAAGAACGGGAAGGTCGTGATCGAGGAGAGCCTCGATCGCGAATAGGGTTCGCGTGTAACGCCGGCCCGCTCCGCCAAGAGCGGGCTTTTTTGTTGTCTTTCGTCCTCTTGCATTCCTTCGTTTCGGCGATCGGCCCTGCGTCGGTGCTAAACTTTGAAGTTTTCTTGCCGGAGGAGTCTCCATGATGATTCAACGAGTTGGGGTGGTCGGAGCGGGCACGATGGGCAACGGCATTGCACACGTGTTTGCCCGCAGCGGGTTTGGCGTGGTGCTCTGCGAAGTGGAGCAGCGTTTTCTGGACCGCGGGCTGGAGACGATCAGCAAGAACCTGGACCGCGAGGTTGGGAAGAACAAAATTTCAGCCGCTGACAAGACAGCGACTCTCGGGCGGATTGAGCCGGTTTTGGATCGCGCGAAACTTGCGGGGTGCGATTTTGTGGTGGAGGCGGCGACCGAGAAGTTGGAAATCAAGGCGGAGATTTTCCGGGACTTGGACAGAATCTGCCGGCCGGAAGTGGTTCTGGCGTCAAATACGTCGTCGATTTCGATCACTAAGATTGCGGCCTTGACCAAGCGGCCGGAGAAGGTCATCGGAATGCACTTTTTCAATCCCGTGCCGGTGATGAAGTTGGTGGAGGTGATTCGCGGGCTGGCGACGACGAACGAAACGTTCCAGACAGTGCGCGACCTGGCGGTGAAGCTGGAGAAAACGCCAGTCGAGGTGAACGACGCGCCCGGCTTTGTTTCTAATCGGGTGCTGATGCCGCTCATCAACGAAGCCATTTACGCGGTGATGGAGGGCGTGGCGACGCCGGAAGCGGTGGATGAAGTGTTCAAGCTGGGCATGGCGCATCCGATGGGCCCGCTGACCCTGGCGGATTTCATCGGGCTCGATGTTTGTCTCGACATCATGCGGGTGATGCAGGATGGTTTGGGCGATTCCAAATACCGGCCGTGCCCGCTGCTGATCAAGATGGTCGATGCTGGATGGCTGGGAAGGAAGAGTGGGAGAGGGTTTTATAGGTACTGAGACCACCACTATGCCGATTTACATAGCGATGCTTCGCGGAATCAATGTTGGCGGGCACAAAAAAGTGCCGATGGAGCGGCTCCGGACCATGTGCGAGGGACTTGGCTTTGAGCAGGTGCGGACTTTCATCCAAAGTGGAAACGTTGTGTTCAAGGCGGCGAAGAGTAGTCCAGCAGACTTGTCGATGAAGATTGAAAAGAAGATTCTGGCTGAGTTTGGGTTTGCGGCGTCGGTGATTACGCGGACGCCAGAGGAACTGGGTAAGGCGATCCGAAACAATCCTTTCGTCGAGGAAAGTAAAGTCGAGCCGGCGAAAGTTCACATTACGTTCCTGTCCGACGTTCCGAAGGCCGAAGCGGTGAAGAAACTGGAGGCGCTGGCCACTCCAGCCGAGCAAGTTCGTCATAGCGGCCGCGAAGTCCATCTCTATTACAGGGACGGAATGGGCCGGGCGAAGTTAACCCACAATGTCGTTGAGAAAGTGTTGTCGGTGACCGCCACGGCGCGGAATTGGAATACAGTCAACAAGCTTTACGAGATGGCGGGAAAATCTTAAACCGCAGAGGACGCAGAGTACGCAGAGACAAGAGGATCGCCCGGTGCGTGACACTCTCATCTATCTGCTCGGCGCAGTCCTCGGGGTCTGCGCCGGAGTGCTGGATGTGAAGGCCGGCGACCTGCTGCTGACAGCGCTGTTCGTGCTGGCATCGACCATGCTGCTCGGCGCGCTGCGGCCGGAGCGGCCGTGGCGCTGGATCATCGTAGTGGGCGTTTTTGTTCCTGTCGTGCAACTTTTCGCTTACGTATTTCTCACGCAGAAGCCTTACCCGGCACAGATCTACGAATCCTGCCTGGGATTTCTCACTGGAATTGCGGGAGCGTATGGAGGCTCTTTCGTGCGGCGGGGAATCGATGAGCTGATGAGGAAGTAGCGGGTAGCTAGTAGCTGGTAGCGAGTAATAACCAGTCGGAGCTCCTAGCTACTGGCTACTCGCGACTCGCTTCTGCACCAAGGTATCGGCTATCCAGAAAGTTATCGCGTTTTCACAGGGCCAGCGAGTATGCTGCGGGCATGGGAGTGTCGGTCTCGGTGCTGGCCAGCGGCAGCCGGGGGAACAGCGCGATGGTGCAGAGTTCGTCCACAAGAATCCTGGTGGACGCCGGCATCTCCTGCCGCGAGACGTTCAAGCGACTGAAAGCCACGGGAGACGACCCGCGCGCCATCTCCGCTATAGTGATCTCGCACGAGCACGCCGACCATGTGAACGGTCTTCTTGTCCTCGCCAAAAAGCTGCAGTTGCCCGTCTTCATGACGGAGGCGACGCATCGCCTCTGGGCGCGCGGGGTGCGCGATGCCACGGGCGAGCCGGCCGAAGTCAAACTGGAGTTGTTTTCCTCGGGACGCCGTTTTCAGATCGGAGATATCGAAGTCACGCCGTTTACCATCCCGCACGATGCGGCCGATCCGGTTGGCTTCACTTTTCGCGCCGCGGGGGTGAAGATCGGCGTGGCGACTGATCTGGGATACATGCCGGCCAGCGTGTGCGACCATTTGCGCTCCTGCGACGTATTGGTACTCGAGTCAAACCACGATTTGGAGATGTTGCGCGTCGGGCCGTATCCCTGGTCGGTCAAACAGCGGGTGATGAGCCGGGTAGGGCACTTGTCGAACGAAGCGCTCGCGGAATTCTTTGCAAACCATTATGATGGAAGCGCATCTTACATAATATTGGCGCATCTCTCGGAACAGAACAATCATCCGGAAATCGCCCGGAGCGCGGCAGAAAAAGCGCTAGGGCGGCACCGGACGTTGTTGCAGAACCGCGTGTTGCTGGCGACCCAGTCGGAAGCCATGCAACCGATTCGGCTGTGAGTAGGTCCGTATGAGTGAGTGCGTAGATCCTGTGGTGGGCAAGATCCTGGCTGGCTGGCGGTATGACATTTCCGGGATCGCGCCGGAGATGCGGGGAGACTACGAAGAGCACTTCGCCACCTGCCTCCGCTGCCACAGCCGCCAGCGCCTGCACCGTACCATCGACATTTCCCTGATTGCGCTGGCGTCGGTCTCCGCCGGGGTGTTTTTGCTGGCCTTTGGCGTCATTCGTCATTTCGGTCCCCGCCATGCTTTCTGGCTGGAAATCGCTGCGCTGGCTGGGTTCGCCCTGTCGGCTTTGATTTGGCTGATCGTAGCGGTGGCGACTCCCGCTCCCATGGCGGTCGTGGATGCAGCCAAGATCGGAGCGCGGCGCGTACACGATCGTTTGCCGGCGGAGATTCGCGAGCGCCTGCCCGAAGAGTTGCGGCTGAAGATCACCGGTTCGTAAAAGCTCTCACCGCAAAGAGCGCCAAGATCGCAAAGAATTTCTCAAACCGTGCGCATCGTGTGGCAGTTCGGGTATCCTACCCTGAGAATGCTGGTTACCTTCAAAACCGCGGGGGCTTTGCTTCTAGTTGCCGTTATTCTGGCTCCGACTGCAGCTCCGCTGTTGTCTTCCGGCCAATCGCCACACCGTTCCGACGGATGCCACAGCCACGCAAAGCCTCTTTCGCAGCCAGTCAGTCATGCCTGTTGTGAGGCAGGACATCAAGCTCCGCTCCGGCAAGAAGCCGGATCCTTCGCATCCCCGTTAATGCAGGACTCCTCGGTAACTGAATTCACAGCGCCCGGGATGAGTGGCTGGACTCCGTGTGCTGGAAGGCAACTTAGCCTGTTCGGCGACCCGCCCAAGTTATTTTCTCTTCGAGTCTGATTCCTCGCAGTCTTCTGCAGTTTTGTTTCCCGCTCGCGCGCTGTGCGCGTCATTCGCCATTTCAATCTGGAAACATGCTGGAGGGATGCTTGCGAAGCCGGCTGTCATTGGTCGCATTGGTTGCTTTGACGCTGCCGTCTTGTGCGCAAGACGCACAGAACGGTCAATCTGCGCAGCCAATGCCGGGCATGAAGATGGAAGCAGACACACCGTCGTATCTGCCTTCGTTTCATGTTTCATCGGGCACGGGATGGCAGCCAGCTTCTGTGCCTGAGACGATGTGGATGATTTCCCGCAGCAACTGGGAACTCATGGCGCACGGCGTTGTCTTTCTCACCTACAACCAGCAGGGTGGGCCGCGCGGCGAGGGCAAGGCGGAGTCGGTGAATTACTTCATGTTCATGGAACAGCATCGGCTGGGGCGGGGCACGCTTCTTTTGCGGCAGATGTTTTCGGCTGAGTCGCTGACTTCGCCGCATCCCGGATTTCCCGAGTTGTTTCAGACGGGCGAAACCTATCATGGTCAGCCGCTGGTCGATCATCAGCATCCTCACAATGTTTTTGCTGAGCTGGCAGCACTTTATACTGTGCCGATCGACGGCAAGATTTCCTGGCTGCTTTACGGAGGGCCGTCGGCTGAGCCGGCGCTGGGGCCGGTCACTTACATTCATCGCGAATCAGCCTCGGAAAATCCGGCTGCGCCGCTGAGCCATCATTTGCAGGACTCGACCCATACCAGCTTCGGAGTCGTGACCACGGGCTTCGTCATTAATCGATTCAAGATCGAGGGATCAGCATTCAACGGCCACGAGCCGAATGAAGAGCGCTGGAGCATTCAACTCGCGCCGCTTGAGTCATGGTCCTTTCGCGGCAGCGTCGCGCCTACGGGCAACTGGACCGCACAATACAGCTACGGCCGGCTGGCGCATCCCGAGGCGGCAGAGCCGGGCGATCAGCGGCGTCAGACGGCGTCGGTTGAATACAACCGGCCGCTGTCGGGAGGAATGTTCGGGCAGGGGAACTGGGCGACATCATTGATCTGGGGTCGGGTACAAAAGACTTTTGAGAGCTTCCCACTGAACAGCTACCTGCTGGAATCGACGCTGAACTTTCGCCAACGGAATTACGCCTACACCCGTTTCGAACTGGTCGACAAAGATGAGTTGTTTCCGGCGCTCGGGCATCCTACCAACCGCATCGGCGCGTACACGTTCGGCGGGGTGCGTGATCTGGTGCAGAACCGAGCCTGGCAGCTTGGCCTGGGGGCCGATGTGACTTTTTATTCCAAGCCGGCCGCGCTCGATCCTACCTACGGAGATGATCCGGTGTCATTCCACGTGTTTCTGCGAGTACGGCCGGGGCTCAGGGAGCACGCTCACTCGATGCCATAAGGGGTCGGAACGCCGTCAACCGCTACCGGGTAGACTTTAGGACATTACCCAAAAGATGCTAGCTCAGGATGACAATCAAGGCGGGTGATATTCTGGGCAGCGGAGGCGGCTGTGTCGATCAAGGAGCCATACGAACTGGAGGGCATGCGGGCGGCGGGTGCGATCGTCCGCCAGATGCTTGAAGCCATGAAGCGGGAGGTTCGTCCGGGAATTACAACCGCAGAGCTGGATGAATCGGGCGCCAAAGTCATGCGGGAGCACGGGGCGAAATCGGCCCCGGCGCTGGTTTACCGGTTTCCGGGCACGAGTTGTATCAGTCTCAACGAAGAAGCGGTGCACGGCGTTCCCGGCGAGCGGTCAGTGCGGGACGGCGACCTGGTGAAGTTGGACGTGACCATTGAGAAAGACGGCTTCATGGCGGATGCCGCGGTCACCGTGCCAGTGGGAAAAGTTTCTGAAGAGGACCAGCGCTTAGTCGATTGTGCGGAGCGGGCGTTTGCAAAAGCCATGCTGGTGGCGCGCGCTGGGTTTCGCGTATGGGAGATTGGGCGCGCGGTTGAACGTGAAGTGCGGCGCAGCGGTTTTTCGGTGATTCGCGACCTGGGAGGGCACGGCATTGGACGCACGATTCACGAGGAGCCGCGTGTTCCCAATTATGCCGATCCAGAAGCCAATCAGGTCTTGAGCGAAGGCCTGGTCATCACGGTCGAGCCCATCATTGCGGCGGGTTCGGGGCGGGCGGTGCTGGCGGAAGACGGCTGGACGGTGCGGACGGCGGATGGGAGACCGTCTGCTCATTACGAGCACACGTTGGTGATCACCAAAGGTGAGCCGATTTTGCTGACCGCGGAATAAAATTCCTAAAACGCAGAGAGCGCCGAGAAAGGCCGCAGAGTGCGCAGAGTTAAGACGGCATGGCAGGAATCCACCGCTTCCCAAGCAGGGGCCGAGTTCCGTACAATGCGCGCGTGACTCAATGCTGACTCCGGGAACGAAACTTGGTCCCTACGAAATCCAATCTTCCGTTGGCGCGGGAGGCATGGGCGAAGTGTATCGTGCCCGTGACCACCGTCTGGGGCGAGATGTCGCGATCAAGGTCCTGCCGCCGGCATTTTCCCGCGACCCGGATCGACTGCGGCGCTTCGAGCAGGAGGCCCGCGCGACCGCTGCATTAAATCACCCAAATATTGTCGCGGTATACGATATCGGCACGCATGGCGATTCACCGTACGTCGTAACCGAGCTGCTCGAAGGAGAGACGCTTCGCCAGCGTATCCAGACCGGCCCGGTATCGGCGCGCAAGGCTACGGATTACGCGCTGCAAATTGCGCGCGGGCTGGCCGCCGCGCATGACCAGGGCATCACCCATCGCGACCTGAAACCGGAGAACATTTTTCTCACCAGGGATGGGCGGATCAAAATTCTGGACTTTGGGTTGGCAAAGCTGACCCGGCCCAAGGGTGATTCCGGGGCGGACACTCCCACGTTGGCCGAGGAAACCGAGCCCGGCCTGGTTCTAGGGACGGCCGGTTACATGGCGCCGGAGCAGGTGCGAGGCAAAGCTGCAGACGGGCGGGCTGACATCTTCAGCCTGGGTGCGATCCTGTACGAAGTGGTCTCCGGGAAGCGGGCTTTCCAGGGCGAGACCGCCGCCGACACCATGAGTGCGATTCTGAAAACAGAGCCGCCGCATCTCACCGACGTGCAGCCAAACATTCCAGCAGGGCTGGCGCGAGTCGTTGAGCATTGCCTGGAGAAGGACCCGGGCAACCGCTTTCAATCGGCCAGAGACGTGGCCTTTGCTTTGGAGGCGTTCAGCGGTTCCTCGAGCAGCGCCGTGGCAGCTCCGCTCAATCTGCCCAGCGCGCAGTCGAAGTGGCTGGCTGGGCCGCTATGGATCGGCCTCGGCGCAGGCGTGCTGATGGCTTTGGTGGCCTTTGTTGTGGCCCGGAAGATCGCTCTCGTGCCGTCGCCAGCGGAATTCCACGAGATCACGTTCCAGCGCGGCTACCTGCAGACTGCGCGCTTCGCGCCCGATGGGGAAACGGTGGTCTATGCGGCAGCCTGGGCAGGGAAGCCCATCGAGTTGTTCACTACCCGTGCTGGTGACACGGAATCACGCGCCCTTGGCCTGACCGATTGTGATCTGCTGGCGGTTTCGTCGGCGGGCGAAGTTGCCGTCCGGCTGCAGCCTCATTTCACCAGCGCGTACTCGATCCTAGGAACGATGGCTCGCACCGTGCTTTCGGGCGGATCTCCACGGCCGATGGAGAGCGGCGTGGAATTCGCTGATTGGTCACCGGACGGGAAGGACATCGCCATCGCCCGCGCCGTGGGAGGACGTGACCGGCTTGAGTTTCCTGTGGGAAAAGTTCTCTACGAACCTGCAGGCTGGATTGGAAATCCCCGGTTTTCCCGTCAGGGGGATTTGATCGCCTTCATTAACCACATCAGCCGTTTGGGTGATCCCGGCACAATCGCGATCACTGATCTTGCCGGCCATACCAAAGTACTCACCGAACAGTTCGACAGCGTTCAGGGGCTGGCCTGGTCTCCAAGCGGCGACGAGGTTTGGTTTACGGCGGCTGTGGCGGGTGGCGCTCGCGCTTTGTATGGAGTCTCGCCGAGCGGAAAGCAACGGTTGATCGCCCGCATTCCCGGCATCCTCAACTTGTTTGACGTTTCCCGCAGCGGACGCGTGCTGCTTGCGAGAGATGACTGGCGGGTGGGCATTATTGCTCTGCCGCCGGGAACAGGCAAGGAGCAGGACCTTTCCTGGATGGACTTTTCGGCGATTCGCGACTTCTCGGCTGACGGCAAGCTGTTGCTGTTTGATGAGTCCGGGGAAGCCGGAGGACTGCTGGGCGGCGTGTATCTGCGCAAAATGGACGGGACGCCACCGGTTCGGCTTGGCGACGGGAACTCAAGTTCTCTTTCCGCAGATTCCAGGTGGGTGCTCGGTCTTGGGATTTTTCTCAGCAAACTCGTCATCACTCCCACAGGTACCGGACAAGCGCAAACCATCGACCTTGGCACTCTCAACTACCACTGGGGCAACTGGCTGCCCAACAACCGCCAGATTCTTTTTATTGGGAGCGAGCCGAACCACGGCACTCGGGTTTACCAGATGGACGTTCCGCATGGCCAGCCGCGCCCGATTACTCCGGAAGGCGTCGCAGTGGTCATCTACACACGCTTTGTGTCGCCCGACGGCCAGCTCTTTTTGACCGTGGAGGCTGATGGCAGTTCAGCTATTCGCTCGATTGGGGGTGGGGAAGCCAGGCCCATCCAAGGCCTGGGTGAAGGAGAGATCGCCTTCGGCTGGACGGGTGATGGAAAAGGCGTTTATGCTTATCGGCCATCGGTGCCGGCTCGCGTGTTTCAGATCGACCTGCAGTCGGGGAAGCGGCAGCTTTGGAAGGAGCTGAGCCCTCCAGACCCAACTGGGATCAACTACATTCGGCCACCGCACATTTCGGCTGACGGTAAGGCCTACGCCTACAACTACAACCGCGTTCTGTCGGACTTGTACCTGGTGGAAGGCTTGAAGTAGAGCGCCGGACTCTGCGCAAGCTAGGTCTTGATGTGGCAACTCGCCAAACCTTTTTTCTCCAGATATTGCTGGTGATAGTCTTCGGCCTCGTGGAAAGCCGCCGCAGGAACAATTAGCGTGACGATCGGTTTGCTGAAGCGATGAGACTTCTCCAGCGCGGCTTTCGACGCGATTGCGGCAGATTGCTGCTCGGGATCGGTGAAGAAAATTGCCGAACGGTATTGCGTGCCCCAATCCGGACCCTGGCGGTTGAGCTGCGTGGGATCGTGGTTCTCCCAGAAGATCTGGAGCAGCTTGTCGTAGGAAAGCTTGGCCGGATCGTAGGTGACTTCGACGGCCTCGGCGTGGCCGGTGCGATCAGTGCAAACCTCTTTGTAGGTGGGATTCTGGGTCTGGCCGCCGGTATAGCCGACGCGAGTTGAAGTGACCCCTGGCAGTTGGCGGAAGGTAGCTTCGACTCCCCAGAAACATCCGGCAGCAAAAATGGCTTTGGCCATGGCAATGACTCCGTTAAAGGTATCGATTGTATTGGATGTTTGGAGCGGGGAAAAGTGGCAGGGGAGCGCGGGCAATGGGAGTACGTGGCAATGGCTGGATTTAGAGGAGAAATATAGGGAGGGTCGGGTGCTGCCCGGAACTAGCTGACTGGGATCTTGAGTGAAATCGCCTGATTGAAACAGTAATCAAGTAAACTTTCTGTCTGAAGACCCGATGGGAGGGCACTCGGCTTGGTCAGCGATTTCTTGGTCGGCACTGGGCTTGCCCTGATTTTTCTGTTTTTGTCTTGGCTTTGGGGCCGTGCGACTGGTGCCGGGAAGCCGCTCAATCTATTTAAGCGAAGACTTCTTTTCTACGGCTTTTTCTTTGCGTTGGGGATAGTCTACATCATGGTTCTGGTAGCGGACTTGAGATGGCCCAGAACACTGTTGTTTCCGGCCATTGCCTGCTGGGGAGCAATCCTTGGCTTTTTGGCTTGGTTTAACTATCGGCGTCATTAGCGCGATTCCCAGCATAGAAATCGCTAGTTGGCGAAACATCGCGATAGCACTCATTGACCCTGGCCGGGGGTTTAAGTGCTAACTCTCAATTACAGTTACTGACACTGACTTCGTGGCTCCTTCGCAATCGTTTGACCCTGCGTTGTACCCAGCTTAGGATGTACAAAACCCTGTTTTCATGGCACAACCAGTTTTCTACGATCCTCGCCAGGCCCGCTGGAAGCGGCTGCGGCGCTTCTTCGATGCTCTTGCCATCGGCTTCATGCTGCTGGTCATTTTCTTCATCTATAACGCCTTGCACGGAGAACAGTTTCCCGCGCTGTTCTTGCCCCCGCAGCAGAAGGCCTATCACGCGCTGAAAAAGAACGAGCGCGAGAAAAGCCTGGAGCGGCGAAAGAAACTAGCGGAGCAGCGGGGACATCGCCGCAAAATTGCCCCTTCGCAGCTCAAGCTCAATTCCGAAGAAGGCGTGCGCGCCGCATTTTACGTTTCGTGGGACGCGGCCAGTTTCTCGTCGTTGCGTGAATATGCTCACCAGATTGACCTGCTCTATCCCGAGTGGCTGCATGTTCTGTCTCCCGACGGCCGTTTGCAAGGCATCGACGAACAAACCAGTTCGTTTTTTGACGTCGTACAAGGTCCGGTGGTCCATTCCGTGGATGACAAAGTGATGAAGTTTCTCCAGACGGAAGACGCAAGCATGGAAGTCTTTCCCATGGTCAACAACTCGGACGGCGCGAACTGGGTCGACATCAGCACATTTCTCAACGATCCCGACGCTCGCGCACGCTTTCGGCAAGAGGTAGGCGCTTTTTTGGCGAGCGACAAGTATCACGGCCTGATGGTGGACTTCGAGGACTTCCCCAAGAAAGGGCAGAAGGGATATGTCGCGCTGCTGAATGAACTTTCGGCCGACCTGCACCAGAAGCAGTTGAAGCTTTATGTCAGCGTGCAACCGCACAACGAAGATTTCGATTATCAGGCGGTTTCAACAGCGGCCGACGGCGTAGTAGTCATGGATTATGACGAGCATTATCCCGGTGGCGAGCCCGGGCCAATTGCTTCACAGGATTGGTTTGTGAAGAACCTGGAGACGGCGCGCAAGGTGGTTCCTCTGGACAAGTTCATCTGCGCGGTCGGCAACTATGGCTACGATTGGCCACAACGTTTGAAGAATGGCCAGTTACCGCCGGGGACAAAAGACATTAACCAATCGGTGCAGGACGCGTGGCTGGCGGCGCGGGACTCCGACGAAGACGTCGATTTT
>Ga0209517_10000375_pt1 | contig 78057 bp, 63 predicted proteins | sample PeaSoiMetSII2010_FD_187695 | JGI IMG/M metagenome (GOLD analysis project Ga0209517, IMG submission 187695) | Peat soil microbial communities from Weissenstadt, Germany - SII-2010 (SPAdes) (version 2) | ecosystem: Environmental > Terrestrial > Soil > Wetlands > Peat | place: Germany...
CGCGAATGGCTGCAAGCGCGGCCGCTGTTGGCCGCAGCCGCTTAATCTTCCAGAACCTTCCAGAATCGGCCTTCACCGCCTGCTCTGTTGGCGAAGCCATGCCCGTGCTCGGCCCACCCTACGACTCGCAGGCGCAAACTTGCCTTCCCCTCGCATTCCCACCCCTCGCTTTGCCAGCCACCACCGGAAAATCGTTCTATCGACGGGCGCAGGTGATGACAGCGGTTCCCTACAGGCGGATTACGGGCGCTGCGCCTCTGCGCGCACCCGCCAACACAGGGGTGGTAAAATGGCCCGCGATGACCACCCCTGCCTTTCGCAACCGCCGCAACTTTCTGCGCTTCCTGGCCGCGAGTCCGCTGATGGCGAATCCGGCCGTGCGCGCTTGGGCTCAACAGCTAGCCGCCAAACCCGCAGCGGCCACCAGCGCCAAGGATTTCCTGGCGGTCATGGATTTCGAGCCTGCGGCCAAGGCAGCCCTGACTCCGGCGCACTGGGGCTACATGACGAGCGGCGTGGATGACGACCTCACCAAAGAGGCCAACATGGCCGCGTTCAAGCGCATCGAGCTTAGGCCGCGGCGGCTGGTGGACGTGTCCAAATCGGATTTGAAAATCGATGTGTTCGGCGCAACTTGGGACATGCCCATCTTCATTTGCCCGGTGGGCTCGCAGATGGCCTTCAACCCGGAGGGCGAAGTGGCCGTGGCGCGGGCGGCTCGGGCCAAGAAGGCGATGCAGATCCTGTCCACTGCGACGACGAAATCGGTGGAGGAAGTGGCCAAGGCGCTGGGGACTCCGCCGTGGTATCAGCTCTACATGCCGCTCAAATGGGAGAACACCGAAAAGCTGGTGAAGCGCGTCGAGGACGCCGGCTGCCCGGCGCTGGCTTGGACGGTGGACCTGCTGGCGGGGCGGAACACGGAGACCGACAAACGTTTCCGGCGCGAGGACACGGCCAATTGCGTAAGCTGTCACACCAATGGTCCCGGCACCGCGATTCACCGGCCGATGCTCGAAGGCATCGACGCGCGCTACAATCCGCCGGAAGCGACTTGGTCCTATGTGGAGCGGTTGAAGAAGATCACCAAGATGAAGATCCTGCTGAAGGGGCTGGACAACTCGGAGGACGCCAAGCTGGCGGTGGAGCACGGGGCGGACGGCATCATCGTCTCCAATCACGGAGGGCGGGCGGCCGAGACGCTGCGGGCGACTATCGACTGTTTACCGGAAGTGGTGGCGGCCGCTAACGGGCGCATCCCGGTGTTCGTCGACGGCGGGTTCCGGCGGGGCTCGGATGTTTTCAAGGCTCTGGCGATGGGCGCGAAGGCCGTGGGCATCGGGCGGCCGTATATTTGGGGTCTGTCAGCGTTCGGGCAGGAGGGGGTCGAGAGGGTGCTGGACATTCTGCGGGGCGAACTGACGCTGACCATGCGGCAGATGGGTGCGCCAGCGATTCGGGATATCCGGCCTTCGCACATCGCGCGGGTTTAGGCGGCTGTCGATGAACCGAATTCAGCCACGGATGGACGCGGATGCACACGGATAAGACTTCTGTCTCATGCGCGCTTACACCAGGCAGGTGACTATGGCTCGCCCTTCGCTCGCCGCGGCGGTGTAGAAATCGCGGAGGCGGCGGAGGTGGTCCATGACCCACGCGTCGTCCGAGGGTCGCCAGCCGGGATAAATGCCGAGCTGGGACATGCGTGCGGCGTCGAAGCGGGCGGCCGCTTCGGACTCGAGTTCCGGGCGGCTCAGGGCTTGGCTGAGTTGGGCTACTTGCGCCACGGTGAAGTAGCGCGCGGGGCCGTAGCCGGAGAAGCCCTCGTCGTCATCGCCTAGCGGGACTCCGCCCAGGACGGCCTGGCTAGGGAGCGCTTCGCCCGCGCGGCCCGCCCGGCATCGGCGGCCGCCGGCCCGCGAGCGGTCCTGTCCCTAGAAAAAGCCTGGCATGGTGTGCACTACGTCCTGTCCGGTACAGTCGAACCAGGGCGCACCCGCCGACCCCCAGATGGGGAGCGGTCGATGGGAAGCCATCCCGGGCTCTTCCCCAACGAGCAGCCACGCTGGGCCGCCTGGTGCGCGATGATGAAATAGTCTGTTATGCGCCTGCTCAGCCGCATCGTTTTCCGCGACATCCTGGTCAGCTCCACCCTGGGTGTAGTGCTGTTCACGTTCATGTTGTTCCTGGAACGCGCCGGCCCGCTGTTCGAGTTTCTGGTGCGCAACTCCGGCCCGCCGCGCACGGTTGCGTATCTGTTCGCGCTGATCCTGCCGCAGGCCCTGCCGCTGGCGATTCCGCTGGGCGTGCTGATCGGCACTCTGATCACGCTGAGCCGCATGTCGACGGACGGTGAGATCACCGCCATGCGGGCCGGCGGCATGTCCGGACGGCGTTTGGCTCCGCCCATCTTGACCTTCGGATTCATGGCCATGTGCGTCGCCGCGGCCGCCTCGCTGTGGCTGACTCCGTGGTCCATCCGCGAGCGCTACAAAATCCAGAATCAGTTGATCGCCACGCAGTTGACCGCCGACGTGCAGCCGCGCGTGTTCGCCGAACAGTTTCCGGACCACATCCTTTACATCGGCGACGTGATCCCCGGGACCACTTCGCGCTGGCGCCGCATCTTCATCGCCGACGTGACGCCCCCGGAGAAACGTCCCGCGGGGTCGCCCGAACCAAGCGAAAGCCCGCGCGTGACCCTGGCGTCGGAGGCGCTGGCAGTGGGCGACGTGGCGCAGAACCGCGTCCAACTGGCGCTGATCAACGGCAGTACCTATGAAGCCGAGAAGGACCCGACAGATTATCGCGTCACCACGTTTCCCGCGGGCGATCAGTTGCTGCAGGCGCAACGGCCCGGCGAGGTGCGTCCGACGCGCACCGTGTCGGAGATGGACACCGGCCCGTTGTACCGCGCCGCATACCGCAATCCCGGCGCCGACAAGAGTCAGTTGCTGGACGCCCGCGTGGAGCTGCATCAGCGTCTGGCGCTGCCGTTCGCCTGCGTATTATTGGCCTTGACCGGATTCCCTTTGGGCGTGACTACGCGCCGCGCGGGTAAGAGCTCCGCCTTCGTGCTGACGTTTGCGCTCGCCTTCATCTATTACATGGGCCTGATCAGTATGATCCGGCTGGCGCTGCAAGGCACGCTCCCGGCAGGCTTGGCCGTGTGGCTTCCCAACATCGTGTTCGCCACGCTGGGACTGGCCATGCTGATTCGCCTGGAGGCTCCCGGCGACCGTGACATCATCGGGCGCATCGCGATGTTCCTCCGCTCGATCGGCCGGCCCGCGAACGCGAACGTGCCGCAATTGCTCGGCCGCCTGGAACCGCGCTCCTGGGTGGTCCGGTTCCCGCTGTTAATCCAAATCGTGGACGTGTACGTGCTCGCCACGTTCCTGTTCTATTTCGTTCTGCTGCTGGCGACGTTCGTGCTGATGTACCACGTGTTCACGTTCTTCGAGTTGCTCAGCGACATCATCAAGAACCACGTGGCGATGAGCCGCGTGCTCCAGTATCATCTGTTTCTGACGCCGCGCCTCTTGTACCGCTTCACGCCCTATGGCGTGCTGACGGCCGTGCTGGTGGTGTTCGGCGTGCTGTCCAAGCACAACGAGGTGACCGCGTTCAAGGCGTGCGGCGTGAGCGTGTACCGCCTCGCGGTTCCGGTGTTCCTGGCTAGTCTGCTCTTGAGCGGCGGATTGTTCGCCTTCGATCATTATTGGGTGCCGGACGCCGACCGCCAGCAGGACGCGATTTACGCCGAAATCAAAGGCCGCCCCGCGCAGACCTTCCTGCATCCCGAACGCAAATGGATCTCCGGCCTGCGCGACCGGATCTTCTACTACAAGTATTTCGACATGACCGAAGCCGTGATGGCCGGCGTGAGCGTGTACGAAATCGATCCGGTGGCGTACCGGTTGAAGCGCCACATTTCGGCGGACAGCGCGCGCTGGGAACCGGCCTTGAACGAGTGGGTGTTTCACAACGGCTGGAGTTGGACCCGCGACGAGAAGGGCCGGCTGCACTACGACAACTTCGCCAACCAGACGCGAACCTTCAATGAGATCGAAGAGACGCCGGATTATTTTGTTAAGGAAGTCCGGCAGCCGTTCCAGATGAATTTCCAGGAGCTGCGCTCGTATATAGACGGGCTGAAGCTGAGCGGCTTCGACACGGTGGCGTTGGAGGTGCAGTATCACAAGAAGTTTTCGGTGCCGCTGTTCGCCTTGATCATGGCGCTGGTGTCGGCGCCGTTTGCCTTCATCGCGGGAAACCGCGGCGCGATGGCCGGCGTCGGATTGAGCCTGGCCATCGCCATCGCGTACTGGTCGGTAGATCAGGTGTTCCAGCAGGTGGGGAATCTGGGGCAGTTGCCCGCGGCCGTGGCCGCGTGGTCGCCGAACGTGGTGTTTTCGCTGGCGGGGTTGTTTTTCCTTGCGCGCCTGCGCACCTAGCAGTGGAGCGGGCTTCAGCCTGCAACGGGGGCTTTAGTCCAGGCCGAAGCCTCCGTTGCAGGCTAAAGCCCGCTCCACGTACGATGGAACTGACGATGCACCGTTACATTCTGCACAACGACGAAATTCGGGACGCGGGCGAGCGGGTAATTTCGCCCGGGCAAGTCGGGCTGCTCTCGGGCTGGGGCGTGTTCTCGACCATCCGCGTGTACGAAGGAGTAATGTTCAACTGGGAGCGCCACGTCGCGCGGCTGCGCACCGATGCCGCCCGCATGCGCGTGCCTTTCCCTCCCGCCGCCGAAAACGTAGAGCGTTCGCTCAACCGGCTGATCGAAGCCAATCAAGCCTGGAACGCAACGCTCCGGGTGGCGATCGTGCGCAATCAGGGCGGCATCTGGGAGGGGCCGGGCAACACGCGCGACTTCGACGTGGTGGCGTTCACGGCCAATGTTCCGGTGTGGCCCGAAACGGTGAAGCTGGGATTGAAGGAGCATGGGCGGCATGCCGCGAGCGAGTTTGCCGGCGCTAAGATTCTGTCCTGGTCGGAGAATCTGACGGTCTATGAGCGGGCGCACGAGCAGGGGCTCGACGAGGTGGTGCTGCTGAACGAGCGCGGCGAAGTGGCGGAGTGTACCTCGGCCAACGTGTTCGTGGTCAACGGCCCAGTGAGCGGCACCGCCGGCGTGTGGACACCGCCGCTCAGCGCGGGCTGCCTGCCGGGCGTCACGCGGTCGGTGCTGCTCGAAGACGTGCGCGTTCCGGGCGTGATCGTCGGAGAAAAGACGCTGCTGCCCGCCGATCTGGAGGCGGCCTCGGAAGTCTTCATCACCTCCACCACGCGCGAGTTGTTGCCGGTAATTTCGATTGAAGGGTTGCAGGTCCGGAAGGGCCGGGCGGTGTGCACCCGGCTGGCGCAGGCGTTCCGGACGCTGGTCGAAGCCTACGTTGCGCCCCGGCGGCGGCCGGCTGCGGTCCAAAATTAAGACGGGGAGTCGGGGACCAGCCGGACGCTACATCCCGGCTTATAATTGTTCTAATTTCCAAGATGCAATTGGCCTGTCCACAGTGCGGCAAACGCGAGGTCCGTATTTCTCAGAGCCGCGGACTGGGAGAGTATTGTAAGGCCTGCTTGGGGATTTACCAGTTGCGTTGCCGCCGCTGCCGGGCGCGCTGGCAAACCAGCGTGTGGTCCGGTAACGCATGGAGATACGCGCGCTGCCCGCGTTGCTACCGCCAGGAACTGACCGCCTGGAGCGAGCAGTATTATCGTCCGCCGGCTTGGACCACGGTCTTGCTGCGCATGGGAGCGACGCCGTATCGCTGCGCTCCCTGCCGCTGCAATTTCGCCAGTTTCCGGCCGTGCAAGGAGAAATTCTCGTGGCGGCGGCAGACAGCGGAACCGGCGCGGCCAGGGGCGCCGGAGAGCGTGCCGGAGAATGACACGAGCTCGGTCACGACTCAGGTGGACGCCACCAAGTCCGATCGAGCGGAGTAACCATGCCTTGACAGCGCACGACGCAAGGGAACCCCGCATGTTCAAACGCTCCCTAGTCTCACTTGTTCGGGTAGCTTGCGCTATCGCACCTATCCTTTTTCTAGCCCAGTGCCGCTCAAGCGAAGAGCTACCAGCGTTGAAGGTGGATTTTAAGACCGACTTCCCGTCGAGGTGGCGTCAGGCCACGTTCGTGGCTACGGGAGATGTCAAAGACCTCCGAAGGATTGGACGCTGAAACAACCCGATGGGAGTGTTCTACGGCTGTATCCCTGCGAAGCGACATTCTTGCGATCCGTATTGATTAGACGAATCCGCATGGAGGACATTTCTCTCCAACAGCGAGTCTTTTGGTTTTCAATCTTTCCGGATTGCACCTTCAATCGCTGGCTGGATCGGAGAGAGATACCCGGAGTTGTTGACAGGGTATGGTTCTTCAGACGAGAAGGCAAGTGGCTGCGCCCAGTCGACGACACGTCGGAAGCGTATTTGGAGTTGTTCCAGCCGCTGAAGGAAGGAGCCAATGCCGAACAGGCCCTCATTCGGATGCTGATGACTCCCGGCGCTCTTCAGAAAGATCCCGAGTTTGTCTCCACCAAGTTCGGTTTTGTGTGTGAGCTTGTAGGGACCAAGATGTGTTTCGAGATGCTGAATGATGTGCAAAAACAGTCAAGCGAAAAAGTGAAGGGAGAAATTTGTATGGACTTGGCCCTCATCGATCACTGCACTTACCAAGATTGCCCACGAACGTTATTGCGCTTCGACCCGAATAGCGCGGAGGAGCAGGCCAAAGAGGTCCGCCGTCAAAGAGGTGCTGAAGAAAGCCTCACGGAAGCGGCAATCACTGGGCTTCTGAATGCAAGAGAGCCAGGAAAGATCGACGCCTTGCGTGAACGGCTACAGCTGGAATCATGCAATCGCAATCCTTCTATCCGGAAACGTGCCGCGGCGCTCCTGCAGAAGTACTTCTTGGCGTATGGACCGATGACCTGTACCGCGTGTCGATAGCCTGACCGATCTTTTGTACCAGTTCGATAGTGAGTATATCCGAGGCAGAGGGGCGAGACTCAGGGTGGTAGGGTCGGACGCCGGCGCGGTGGTTCGTAGGGTCATCCTTGGCTTGTATCCAGGGTTTCCGCCTTCGTGCCCGTTTAGGATTCTCCGTAGCTCCGTTTCCAACGTCCGCCACATTCGCACGCAGCGTGCGGGATTTACCGCACTACGCGCTCCTGCGCAGTTCGCAGCCAGGGTTATGGGGCGTATCAAGATGGGGCGGCTGCCGGCCGCGGTTCAATATTCGTACACGCGAGCACGGCGCTGCCCCGCGGTCGTAAAATGGAAGCATGCCGTTGCTGAGCGATCGCGCTGGGAAGACCTCAGAAGTTGTGGTTATGCCGGCCTCGCTTGAAGGCCGCGCCAAAACACCCGCGGGGCTCTACCGGATGGGGCTGCTGCTGACTTGTGCGTGGATCGCGACCTTTTTCGCCGCTTTGGAAATCGCGTTTTTCTGGCGTGCGCGCACCATGGAGTTCTGGCAGCCGATCGCGCTGCCGAAGACGCTGTGGGTATCGAGCGCACTCATGCTGGGCAGCAGCGTGGTGTTCGAGCGGGCGCGGCGGCTGTACCGCCGGGGCGAGCATTTGATCGCGTCGCGGCTGCTCCTGGTGACGGCGTGCAGCGGCGCCGCGTTTCTGGCCAGCCAGCTCACGGCGTGGCATCAGTTGATCCTCAGCGGAGCCTACCTGGAGGCAAACCCATTCAACTCGTTCATCTACATCTTCACGGGGTTGCATGGCGTGCACTTGTTAGGGGGACTAGTGGCGCTCGGAGTGGTGCTGCTGCGCCGGTCCAAACGGCGGGAGCTGGTGGACGCGGTGTGCTATTACTGGCATTTCATGGGCCTGCTGTGGGTGGTTTTGTTTGCGACGCTGCTGCTCGCCTGATGGCCGCTCATGCCCTCATCCACGCTCATTGATGCTTCGGCGCAAGTGTCTCCGTTGGCGCGCGTACACCCGGAAGCTCGCATCGGCGCGGGCGTGGTGATCGGCGATTTCGCCATCGTCGAACAGGACGTAACGATCGGCGCCGGGACGCTTATCGAGCCGTACGTGTACATCAAGCGCTGGACCACGCTCGGCGAGCGTAACCGGATTTCGGCGGGCACGGTGTTGGGGACCGATCCGCTGGACAAAACCTTCACCGGAGCGCGGAGCTATCTGCGCATCGGCGACGGCAACATCATCCGCGAGCATTACACGATTTCGCGGGGGACGGAGCCGGAATCGGAAACGGTGATCGGTGACGAAAACTACATCATGACCAGCGGGCACATCGCCCACAATGCGCGGATCGGCAACGGCACGGTGATCGCCAGTTGCGCGCTGATCGCGGGTTATGTGGAGATCGAGGATCAGGCGTTCGTGTCCGGGGGAGTGGGGGTGCACCAGTTCTCCAAGATCGGGCGGCTGGCGATGGTGGGCGGGAATGCCGGCGTCAACAGCGACCTGCCGCCGTTCTTCATGTACTCGGGCGACCGGGTGACGGCGCGCGGGCTGAACCTGGTGGGGTTGAAGCGCGCGGCGTTTGGGGCGGCGGAGATTGCGGCGCTGAAGGCCGCTTATCGGATTTTGTACCGGTCGGGACTGAAGCTGGAGGCGGCGCTGGAGCGGATCGAGAACGAGAATCCGACTGAGCATACGCGGCACTTGGTCCGGTTTATTCGGTCCAGTAAGCGCGGGATCTGCCGGGAGTAATGTTGAGCACGCACTTGTGCGTGCCACATCGGCACTCGTGCCGATGCACGGCCATTTTGGGCGGGCCCGCCATGCGTCGCGATGAGTCGCGACGTGGCACGCACGAGTGCGTGCTCCACAGACAGAGTCATCACAATCAGTAGCGCACGCTTTCCAAGAACAAGCCCGAGGCGGGGGCGGTCCACGCGGCGATGTCGAATTTGGGATTCTTGCGACCGTTGAGCAGGCTTTGGAATTCTTCCACGCTCAGTTCGCCTAAGCCGATCTTGACCAGCGCGCCCGCCAGACGCCGGACCATCCTCCAGAGATAGTGCGACGCTTCGATGCGGAACACGATCAGGTTGTCGTCGCTTACCACTTCGGCGGCGTCGACCACCACGATGGTGGACTCGCCGGGCTTGGACGGGTCGGCGGCGCGGAACGCGTTGAAGTCGTGACGTCCGGGGAGCAACGCGGCGGCGGCCTGCATGCGTTCCAGATCCAACGGCTGCTTCACCCACCATACGTAGCGCTTGGCCAGCGCGGTTTTGCGTGTCGAGATCTGATAGAAATAGGCCCGCGATTTGGCGTCGTGACGGGCGTGAAAGCGCGGCGGGGCTTCGGACAGATCGATGACGGCGATGCTCGAAGGGAGCCGGTCGTTCAATTCGCGGAGAATCTCGGCGGGATCGAAACGGCACTTCGCGCGCAGTTTCAAGTGCGCCACCTGGCCCACGGCATGCACGCCCGCGTCGGTGCGGCCCGATCCCTGGACGTCCACTTCCGTTTGAAACAGTTCGGCGGCGGCTTGTTTGAGCTCACCCTGGACCGTCCGGGCGTTGAGCTGCTCCTGCCAGCCGGAAAACTTCGAGCCGTCGTATTCGAGAGTGAGCCGAAACGTTTGCATTCGTGGTCCGCGGTACGCCCGCGCGCCCTCCTACGATGGTATCTTCAGGTACAGGTGGCGTATGGCCAGGCCCGCCAAACTTGCGTGCAAATTCGGATTCGGGGTCGCGTGCGCCGTGGCGTTGCTCGGTTCGCTGCACGCGTTCCAGAAGCCGTTCCGGCAGTATCACGGCACGGAGTATTTCGAATTCGAAGTTCCGGCGGATTATGCGGAAAAGACCGAATGGGTGTTCGCGCGGCTGATGTTCCCCGGAGGCGGACCCGGCATCGACGGCTACTACCCTCGCTTTCAAGGCAACTGGCGCGAGGGATCGTCGCTGTGGACCCAGGATTATCCCCGCGCCGACCGGCACTTCTCGCAGGCGCTACGGAGGCTGACCCGCATTCATGTGCGGTCGGTGGAGCAGCCCGTGGACCTGGAAGACGGCGACGAGGTCTACAACTGGCCGTGGGTCTACGCGGTGCAGGTCGGCGAGTGGGGCTTGACCCCGGCGGAAGCCAAGGTGCTGCGGGATTATCTGCTGCGCGGAGGATTCTTCATGGCGGACGATCTGCACGGCGCCTTCGAGTGGGACGTGTTTGAACAAAGCATGCAACTGGTGTTTCCGGACCGCCAAATCGTGGACCTCGCGGATCAGGACGCGTATTTCCATGTCGTGTACGATCTGGACGACCGCTACCAAATCCCCGGCTCGGACCACCTGCGGGTGGGTTACAAAATACCCATCCACGCGCGGTCGGGGACCGATGGCAAGGGCGATCACTGGCGCGCGATCCTGGACGACCACGGGCGCATCATGGTCGCCATCTCGCAGAACTCGGATCTGGGCGATTCGTGGGAATGGGCCGACGATCCGCGATATCCGGAGAAGTTTTCAGCGCTGGGGATTCGGATCGGCGTGAACGACGTGGTTTACGCGATGACGCACTAAGAGCCCGATTTTGCCATGAATGAACGTGAATGAGCATGAATAAAATGTTTCGCGGGCTGGCGTTTCTGGCGGGGGCCTCGCTGCTTTGTGCGGCGCCGGACATCTTTCCGCTACGCGATGTCCGGGCCGGACAGCACGGAGTGGGACGCACTATATTCTCCGGGTCGCGCGTCGAGGACTTCCAGGTAGAGATTCTGGGCGTGCTCGAAAACGTCGGGCCCGGGCAATCCATTATTCTGGCGCGGCTCGCGGGAGGGCCGCTCGATGAAACCGGCGTGATGCAGGGCATGAGTGGATCGCCCGTGTACATCGACGGGAAGCTGGTGGGCGCGGTCGCGCTGGGATTTCAATTGGCCAAGGCGCCGATCGCGGGGATTCGTCCGATTGAGGAGATGCTGCGCGTGGACCCGGCTGCGGCCCCAACGCGGCTGGCCTCGGTGCCGCGAACGCATGTGGTCAACGGGGGAATGCGGCTCGAAGAAATCGCCACGCCGGTTTCGTTTTCGGGATTCACTTCGTCCGCGCTGGAACACTTCGCGCCGCAACTGCGGGAGTTGGGCATGGATCCGCGCCAGGGCGTCTCCGGCGGGGGGCGGATTCCAGATACGCTGGGCGATCCCAAACTGCTCGAACCCGGTTCCATGATCAGCGTGCAACTGCTGGCGGGCGACATGAGCATGAGCGCGGACGGGACGGTCACCGCCATCGATGGAAACAAGCTGTACGCGTTCGGCCACCGTTTTCTGGCAGAGGGCGACACTGAGATGCCGTTTGCGCGGGCGGAAGTTCTGACGCTGCTGCCCAACCTGCAAAGCTCTTTCAAGATTTCCCAGGCCCGGGAGTGGATGGGCGTGATCCGGCAGGATCGCAACACCGCGATCGCCGGGCTTACGGGACAGCGCGCGGCCATGACTCCTCTGGAGATTCATGTGAGCGGCAACACCTACCGCATGAGCATGATTCAGGACCGCGTAATGGCGCCGTTGGTGGCCCAGATGGCGCTGTTTTCCGCGCTCGATTCCACCGGGCGAACGGTGGGACCGGCGGCTTACACGGTGCGCTCGCGGCTGGATTTTGAAAGTGGTCCGGTGACGCTGAACAATAGTTATAGCGGCGACGTGAGCGTGGCCGCGGTGGCCTCGGCGGGGCTCGCATCGCCGCTCTCTTACGCGCTCGGGAGCGGGTTCGATGCGATGAAGCTGAAGGGCGTCTCAATCGACGTCGACGTAGCGGACCGCCGCAGCCAGAGCCAGATCGCCAGCGTGGTTACACCCCGGCAGGTGCGTCCGGGCGGCGATCTCCCGATTACGATGGTGCTGGCGGGCGATAACGGCGCGGAGATTACCAAGACGGTGGTGTATCGCGTTCCGGTGGGCGCGCCTCCTGGGACTCTCAGCGTGACGGTGGCGGATGCGTCCACCACGAATCTCCTGGAGTATCAGGCCGTGTACGGCACGCCCGCGCATTCTCCCGCGCAGGTGCTCTCGCTGCTGAACGGCCTGCGCTCCAATACCAGCGCGTGGGTGCGCGTGTGGCGCAACGAGACCGACTACACGGTCGAAGGCCGCGACCTGCCGGATCCGCCGCCCTCGATCGCGATGATCCTGGGGCGGGCGCAGGCGGGGAGCACCACGCTGCTGAATCGCGGATCGAAGGTGGCGGAGATTGAGATGCCGGAGGGAAGCAGCGTCGTCACCGGATCGAAGACCGTGCAGGTCGAGGTGAAGGCCGAGGGGCAGCAATGACGCGCTGGCGCGCCGGGTTGGCCGTGGCCTCCGCACTGGCATGTTTGAGCGCGCCGGGCGCGACCACGACCACCTGGGAGGTGAACGGCTACCAGGATTTTCTGCGCGGGCGCATGGAGGGCTTGACGCTCACGCGCGATGGGCGGCTGATGCTGGGGCCGAAGCTCGACACGCTGTTCCAATCGGATCAAGCCGAGATCTGGAGCGTTGCGCGCGCGGCCGACGGATCGCTGTATTTGGGCACGGGGCATCGCGGGCGGTTGTACAAATTGGACGCGTCCGGCAACAGCACGCTGGTGTGGACCGCCGATCAACCTGAAATTTTCGCGGTGGCCGTGGATTCCAAGGGCGTGGTGTACGCGGGCACGTCGCCCGACGGCAAAGTGTATCGGATCGAAACCAATGGTTTGGGGACGGGCAAAGCGACCGAGTACTTCGCTCCGGAAGCGCGCTACATCTGGGCCCTGGCCGTGGCTCCGGACGGCGCGCTGTTTGTGGGCACTGGCGATCAAGGCAAAGTGTTTCGGGTAACACCCAATGGCGCCACGGGCGTGGGCAAGGGCGAGGTGTACTACGAAACCGGCCAAGCCAATGTGACCTCCTTGCTGATCGACGGGCAGGGACGGCTGCTGGCTGGATCGGAGCCCAACGGAATTCTGTACCGGATCACGGCGCCGCAGAAGGCGTTCGTGCTGTATCACGCGGCGCTGCCCGAGATCCGTGGACTGGCGCTGGCCGCGGATGGATCGATTTACGCCGCGGCGCTGGGGGGAGGCGCAGCGAGGCGCGCGGCGGCGGCAAGTTCCTCGAACACCGGCAATGTGGGCGGATTGCCCACGGTGACCACCAGCATCACGGTCACCGATCAAGCGGATCAACAAGCGGGCGTGGCTCCGCCGAAACCGGAGCCGAGCAAGGCGCCCGCGCCGCAGGTCCCCACGGCATCGTCGACGACATCCACTGTGGAGTACGCGGGCGGCGACAAATCCACTGTGTATCGAATCAATCCGGATAACACCGTCGAGGCGCTGTGGAGTTCGAAAGACGAGAACGTGTATGATCTGGCCGTGAGCGGTGCGGCGGTTACATTTTTGACCGACGTGCAGGGGCGAATTTACCGCATGAATCAGGACCGCAGGGCGGCGCTGGTAGCGCAGGCGGGCGAGGGCGACGCGACCCGGTTGATCGAGACGCCCGCGGGTCTGCTGGCGGCGACCGGGAGTCTGGCGAAGATTGTGCGGCTGAGCAATTCGACGGGATCGAACGGATGGTTTGAAGCGCCGGTGCACGATGCGGGCGCGGTGGCGCGGTGGGGACGCATTACTTGGCGAGATAGTGGGCGGGATAGCGCTAGCGGCGTGTCGTTGCGCACGCGCAGCGGCAACAGCTCGCGTCCCGACGCCACTTGGAGCGATTGGTCGGAACCGATCACGGCTTCCGGCAGCACTCCGATTGCGAGTCCCAATGCCCGCTATATTCAGTGGCGCGCCGAGTTTTCGGGAGCGGGCGGCGCAACGCCGGCGCTCGAGACGGTCACCGTGGCCTACCTTCCGCAAAACACTCCGCCGGTGGTGCGGAGCATCAGTGTCACTGCGGCGCCGAGTGTTTCCAAGACTACGGGCGCGACGGCTTCAACGGCCGCGGCCTATTCGGTTACTGTCACCGATACCGGGGACGCTCCGGCAACGGCGGGCACGGCGGCGCAGACTATTTCGCGTGCGGGGAGCCAGCAACTCCAGATCGTGTGGCAGGCGGACGACCCGGAGGGCGATCGGTTGCTGTACAGCCTGTATTTTCGCGGCGAAGAAGAATCGCAGTGGAAGCTGCTGCGCGCCAATATGCTGGAGAACACGTTCACGCTAGACGGGGATCAACTGGCCGATGGCCGCTACTACTTTCGCGTGACTGCGTCGGACCGTCCGTCGAATCCGGCGGAATTCGCACGGGAAGCCGAGTTGGTGAGCGCTCCGGTGCTGATCGACAACACGCCTCCGGTAGTCACCGCAACGCTGGCGCGCGCGGGCGCGGGCTTCGAGATCACTGTGGACGCCGAAGATCGCGCGACGGCGCTGCGGCGTTGCGAATACTCGGTGGACGCGGGTCCGTGGCTGCCGGTGGAAGCCGCCGACGGCATCACGGATTCGCCGCGCGAGCGATTCCTGATTCGGCTGGACGCGTTGCCCTCCGGCGAGCACTTGGTGGTGATCCGGGTATTCGATACAGCGGGGAACGCGGGGCTGGCTAAAGTCGTGGTGCGCTAAGTTATCTAAAAGGGAGGGCCTATGACTCCTTCGAGAATCGCAATTGCCGCGTGCGTTGTGGCCTTGCCTGTCGCGGCCCAGTGGCTGAAGCAACCAACCGTCGGAATTCCACGCACTCCGGACGGGAAGCCACATCTTACGGCGCCCGCGCCGCGCGCGGCCGACGGCCATCCGGATCTGTCGGGACTGTGGCGGGTGAATGCCGATTCGGCTGCGTACAACGGCAACATCGTCGCGGATTTAAAACCTGTTGACATTTTGCCGGCAGCGGATGCGCTGTACAAACAGCGCCTCGAAGATCTGGGCAAGGACGATCCAGCCATCTATCAATGTTTACCGCAAGGGCCTCGGGCGCTGTTCGGAGGGATGGAAAAGGTTCTGCAGACTCCCGCCCTGATCGCGGTTTTCTATGAGGATCTCTCTTACCGTCAGATCCACTTGGATGGCCGGGAGCTCCCCAAGGTGGTCGAAAGCACTGGTTTTAACGATCGAACCTGGCTTGACGGCGGCCATCCTCACAGCGAGGCGCTGCGGATTACGGAGCGCTTCCGGCGCCGGGACTTCGGGCATTTAGAAGTTGAGGAAACGCTCTACGAGCCAGCGGTATCGTCCAAGCCGTGGACGGTGACGATCAAGTTCGACATGATGCCGGATACGGAAATGCTCGAATATGTGTGCAACGAAAACGAAAGGGATCACGCACACCTGGTCGGAAAGGCCTCCGACGACGCGAAGAATGCGGTGAAATTGGCGCCGGAGGTGCTATCGAAGTACACCGGCGCTTATGAGTTCATTTCTCCGGAAGACCCGACATTCGTAATGAAAATCAACGTCACGTTGTCCGAGGATCAATTGTTCGTGGACATCGCGGGAAAGGACAAATTCCCGATGGTTCCAACATCGAATACAGCGTTCTCGGTGTTGGGGGGCAAGTGGGAGTTTTTCAAGGACGGTCAGGGCAGGGTGACACACCTCATTGCGCAAGCGGCTGAGGGCGATATGAAGGCGGTTCGAAAAGGCGACGTGGCGGGCGGGAAGAATTGAGGGTTTGAGGCCGCGCGTCGGCACCAGTGCCGACGTGGCACGCATGAGTGCGTGCTCCACGGACTGGCGCGCTCAACAGACTTAACGTTTCTCTTGGGCGCGGGCGCCGGCTAGGATGCCGTACAGGCCGTAGTTGTCTTCGTGGCACGCGTACTCATAGATCATGGCGGTCTTGACCCAGGGGATGGAGGCGGACCAGGGGCTGGTCCACGTCGCGGGGTCTTCCACGGTGAAGCGGTAATCGATGTGATCGGCGTCGATGCGGCGGAAACGTTCGGTTAGCTTCATGTTTGGGGTCGCGCCCATGAAGTTCACCTGGTCGGAAAAGTTGGTGGTTTCGACGACTAGCGTGTCGCCTTCCCAGTGGCCGCGCGAATCGCCCAGCCATTGGCGGACGCTTTGATCCAGGTGCGGGCGGCCGTCCACGGGAATCACGCGGGTTTCGTGCATCTGCTCCTGCAGAATCGACACGGTGCCGGGCGCTTGCACGATCTGGTAATTGTTGTCGTAACCGGTGGGGACGCGGGGCAGGGCGGCGCGAACGATGCAGCGCGTGTACAACTCAAAGTCCTCCGGGCCAGCGAAGGAATCCTTCGAAGAAACGGCATCGCCCGCCTCAACCACGCGACGCCGCCCGGCTCGGCGTTTCTGCGCCTCCGCGGTCAACGGCGGAATCCGGCCGTTCGGTGGATCGTAGATCATCGACGTGCGGCCGTCGGAGAGGCCCCGTTCCCACCAGAAGCCGTTGTAGGCGTCGTTGACGTCGGCGTCGGTGCCGCGCTCGTGACGTTTGTCGGTGGCCACCACGGTCTCCTGGTCCAGGGCCTTGCGCTCGTCGGCCGTGAGGAATTGGCGGTCGCCGTATTTGGCCGGACGCTCGAGCGGCGTGGTGGTGGCGTTGGACCAAGTGCCTTGGAGATCGGGATCGCCCCACGGTGTGCGGAGTTTCGGCGCGGTCTGAGCCAGGGCGCACGCCATGGTGGATGCTGTGATGATCGCGAGAGTCCTCATTTGTGAATCTCCTTTACTGCTTGCGTAAGTGCCCGTAGACCAGCTCTTCGGAAAAGGGCACGCACTTGAATTCCAGGAACTGCGCGTTCTTGTCACGACGCCGGTACAGCGGGAAACTGATTTTCCAGGCGCGCGTGAACACTTTCGAATCTTCGATGGTGGCTTCGTAATTGAGCACGTCGGCGCTGGCGGGCGTGAATCGCTCCACCACGTGCAACGCCTCGCTGTGAAAATTTCCGGCGCGGTCGAACCAGGTTTTGTCGTTGAAGCCTGTCACATCCACCACCAGCGTGTCGCCGTCCCAGTGGCCCACAGACCACCCCATATAGCTGTCGACCGGCGCTGGCCCGACTTTGTCCATACTGATCACACGGCTGGCGCTCGCGAATTCGTAGGCTGTGATGATCTTGTCCGTCCCTTGAATGATCTGAAAGGGAAACGGCATGTAGTTGGCCCGCGGGATGCCGGGCATGTAGCACTTGGCTTCCGGGTCGAGGGGCTCCAGGCGCACGCCGTCGGTGTTGACGCGCACCAGACGCTTTTCGAAATTCTCCTTCTTCTTGGCGAGCGCCCAGGGCTGGTAGGGGATCTCGTTGCCTTCGACGATACCGGGACCTGCTGGCTCGGCGAACAGCGCGCCGAATTGCGGCGGGCCGGGTTGCGCGGCGTGGGCTTGAATGTCCCAGTTGGCTTCGGTTAGCGATTGCCAGAGGCCGTTCAGATCGGGGTTCGAGGTGCCGGCGAGGCGCGGCGCCCGGTAGGCGGGAGTTTGCGCGGAGGACAGAGCGGCCGCAGCGGCGACGACGCAAAAGATTCGCATGCCAGAACTCAGGCTATAACCGATCCGTAAGAGACGCAAGGACGACGCAGTAAACTAGGCCGGCTGAAAGCCGGCTGCGGGCAGGATTGCCCGCCCCACCCTTGAGTGTCGGGGTGACAGCTCAGCGCTCGACTTGGGAAGTCAGCCATTGGAACATATCGATAAATGCTAGAGCCGTTGCGCCTACGGCTACTCCGGCGGCGATCTGCCACACCCGTTCCCAGGTCTTGTTGAATCCGGGAGTGCCGGCAATGTACGCCACCACGAACCCGCCCGCGAGACCGCCCAGATGCGCGAAGTTATCGATGTTGAAGAACGGAAGCAAGCCCATTAAGAAGCCGTAGACAGCCCAGCGGATGTACAAGCCTCGCACCGCCGCGCCATAGGAGGAGCGATCGCGCAGACCCATGGCGATCATCGCGCCGATCAACCCGAAGATTCCGGCGGACGCGCCAATGGAAAGCGAGGCCGACCCATAGTAGCTGGCCAGAAAGCCCGTCACCGTGGAGACGAAGTAGAACACCAGGTAGCGGCTGGTGCCGAAGTTTTCTTCCACTTGCGCGCCCAGGTCGAACAAGACCCAGGAGTTCATCAGGATGTGCAACAGGCCACCGTGAAGAAACCCGGCGGTAATGAGCCGCCACCACTGTCCCGCCGCAATCGACGGGCCCCACTTCGCCCCGAAATCCAGGAGCGTCTGCCCGTCCAGATCCATGCTCATTCGGCCGGTGACGGTGCTGCTGCGCAACAGTGTGGCTACGAACAGGCCGGTGTTGATCAACAGGATCACGACGGTGGTGAAGTGCGCGTGGGGAATCAGGCCGCCCAGCGCCGCCTGGGGCGAACGCTTCTGGATGATCGGCGCGCCCAACTGGACGTCGCAGTACGGACAGACCTTGTCGTCGACGGTGATGAAGGCCCGGCAGTTCGGGCACATGCGGCGCTTTTCCATTGTTTACCGGCGCACAACGGACTCACGCCTGTGCGCCTTTTGATTGTACCGGCGCACAACGGACTCACGCCTGTGCGCCTTTTTGATTGTAGCGGGGCGGTTACATCTCTACATCGAGTGCGGCCAGCAGGAATGCATAGTTGAACGCGGTCTCTTTCAAATATTCATAGCGGCCGGACGCGCCGAAGTGCCCGCTGCCCATGTTGGTCTTGAGCAGCAGCAGACTCGAGTCCTGCTTAAACGTGCGGAGCTTGGCGACCCATTTTGCCGGCTCCCAGTAGGACACCCGAGGGTCGTTGAGCCCCGCGGTCACCAGCAGGTGGGGATACTTTTGCTCGGTCACGTTTTCGTAGGGCGCGTAGGATTTGATGTAGTCGTAGTAGGGCTTCTCGGCCGGGTTGCCCCATTCCTCCCACTCGCCCACGGTCAGCGGAAGCGACGCATCCAGCTCGGTGTTCAGCGCGTCCACAAAGGGCACCGTTGCGACCACGGCTGCGAACAGGTCCGGCCGCATATTGACCACCGCGCCCATCAGCAGCCCTCCGGCGCTGCCGCCCATCATGGCGAGGCGGTGGGACGAAGTATAGCGATTGGCGATCAAGTGTTCGGCGCAGGCGATGAAGTCGGTGAAGGTGTTTTTCTTCGAGAGCATACGCCCGCTCTCGTGCCAAGTCTTGCCCAGATCGCCGCCGCCGCGGATGTGGGCGATCGCGTAGACGAAGCCGCGGTCGAGCAGGCTCAACCGGTCGGAGCGGAATTCGGCGTCGATGCTGATGCCGTAGGAGCCGTAGCCGTAGAGCAGCATGGGCGCGGCGCCATTACGCTGAGACCCGCGCTTATAGACCAGCGAAATGGGGACTTCGACGCCATCGGCGGCCTTGGCGTACAGACGTTCCGTCGAGTACAGCGAAGGATCGTAGCCGCCCAGCACCTCTTGTTGCTTCACTAGGCGCCGCGCGCGCGAAGTCCGGTCGTAATCGAACACGGAACTAGGCGTGACGAGAGAAGAGTAATGAAAGCGCAGGAGCGGAGTATCGAACTCGACGTTGGCGCCGAGTTCGGCCTTGTAAGCGGCTTCGGGGAATTCGACGTAATGAGTCTCACCGGCTGCGTAGGGTTGAACGCGTAGCTTGATCAGGCCGTGATCGCGCTCTTCGACTACCAAGTGATCCTGAAACGCGAGCACCTGCTCGATGGTTACGGTCGCGCGCCCCGGAATCAGTTCCTTCCAATTGGCTCGCGAAGAGTCGCTTACCGGTGCTTCGACTACGCGGAATGTTTTCGCGCCATCGTTGGTGCGGATGAAAAAAGAATCGCCGCGATGCGTCAGGTCATACTCGACCTCGTGGACGCGCGGCAGCACCGGGGCGAATTCGCTTAGCGGCCGGTTTGCGTCCAAGAATCGCACCTCCGAAGTGAGCGGGCTGTCGATCTGAATCAGAAGGAAGGCGCGGCTCAGGGTCTTGGTGACTTCGACGGTGAAGCGCTGATCGGGCTCGTGATACACCAGCGGGTCGGCGCCGGATTGTCCCACGATGTGGCGGAAGACCTGGTGCGGGCGCTTGGCTTCGTCGAGCGTAGTGTAGAAGAATGTCGCGTTATCGTTGGCCCATTCGAGCGAATAGTAGGTGTTGGGAATCTCGTCGGCTAACAAATTCTCCGAGTCGAGATCTTTCACGCGAATCGTGTACGATTCATCGCCGGTGAAATCCACCGAATACGCCAAAAGTTTGTGATTAGGGCTGACCGCGAAATTCCCAAGGCGAAAGTACGGCTTGCTCTCGGCGAGCGCGTTGCCGTCCAGCAGAATTTGCTCCGGAGCTTCGAGCGAGCGGTGCTTACGGCAATAGATGGTGTACTGTTTCCCCTCTTCGGTGCGCTGATAGTAGAGGTAGTCGCCGCGCTTGACCGGGGCGCTTTCATCGGTCTGTTTGATGCGCCCCAGCATCTCCGAGTAGAGCCGGGCTTGCCGGTCCTTGGTGGGCGCCATCACCGCTTCGTGATAGGCGTTCTCGGCCTCCAGGTATGGAATGGTCGAGGGATCCTTGCGGTCGCGCAGCCAGAAATAGTTGTCGGTGCGGGTGTCGCCGAACAGCGCTGTCTCGTGAGGGACAACTTTGGCGACGGGAGGCTGAGGGCTGGTATCGAGGAGCTTCAAGGGGGTCTGCTCCTCATTCTAAGAAATTGGGTCGATACAATGGGGGCATGCTAATGCGCTTGCGGGCGCTTCGCTTGATCGCCGGACTCTTGATGGCCGCGCTGGTGCTGGCCGCCGCCGGTCCGGGATTCCGCAGCCGGCGGCAGTTCGACGAGCACTACCAAAAGCACGGGCGTGAGTTCGGGAATATCTCGCAGGCCGACTATTTGCGGTTGGCGCAAGAATTGCGCGACGCGCCCGTGGGCGGCGCGATCCTCGAAGCCGCGAAGCCCGGCGGCATCGTCACGCGCTTCGACCGCAGCCATGGCTGTTTCGGCGCGTACAACGCGGACCGGACCATCCGCACATTCTTCATCCCTAACGACGGCGAGCGTTACTTCCACCGTCAGGCTACGCGCCCGGACTGAACACGGCGGAGCGAATATGAGTGTCGATCGCGTTCGAGAGTATCTGGCAGACAACGGCTATCCGCAGCATGTGGTCGAAGGCGGCCGCGAGGGCTTGATCCGGCGCTGGCGCGAGTTCGTTGATGAAGTGGAGAAGGGCTACAAGCGCGGTCTGGAGGATTATCGCAACGATCTTGATCTGCGGATGATCATTCAGCTAGCCGAGGCCGGGGATGGAGAAGTCCGCGAGCTGGACGAGCGTTTGCGCAAGCTGCTGACGCCGACCAAGCAGCGGTTGTGGGAGAGCGGCCCGGGTAAACCGTTCTGGGATTTCGGGTACCCTCGCAACGCGTCGGGACAGTTGCTGCGGGATTTGAAGCTGGAAGGGATCGATATCAAATGATGCGGCCGGCGATGCTCGTGGCGCTCGCGGCGATGGCCGTTTCGATCGTCCATGGACAATCCTGGCAACCGCAAAATAGCGGGACCACCGCGTCTTTGCGCGGAATCATGGCCGTCAGCGCGCAGGTAGCCTGGGGCAGCGGGTCAAAAGGAACTTTTTTGCGCACCACCGACGGAGGAACCACTTGGCGCGCGGCAACCGTGCCCGGAGCGGCCAACCTGGATTTCCGCGCGGTCTACGCGCTCGACGAGAATACGGCGGTGCTGCTTTCAAGCGGCGAAGGTGCGGCCTCGCGCGTGTATCGCACCATCGACGGCGGAGCGAGTTGGAACGTGGTGTACACCAACGGAGACCCTTCGGGATTCTTCGACGCGATCGGCTTCTGGGATGAGGCCCACGGAATCCTGTTAGGCGATCCGGTCAAGGGGCGCTTTACGATCATGACCACCGTCGACGGCGGCGTGAGCTGGCATCGCGAGAAGGGCCCCGCGGCAGGCAACAAGGAAAGCGCCTTCGCGGCCAGCGGGTCCTGCCTGGCCACGCGTGGCACTCGCGAGGCATGGTTTTCGACCGGTGGCGTGGGCGGGGCGCGCGTGTTTCATACCACCGACGGCGGCCAGACCTGGTCGGTTGCCAAGACGCCGCTGCGCAACGATTCGGCCAACGCTGGAGTGTTTTCGCTGGCGTTTACTTCCGGATCGCGCGGCGTCGCCGTGGGTGGCGACTACAAGAACGAGAAGGACACGACGGGCAACGCTGCGGTCACCGAGGACGGCGGCAAGACCTGGAGCGGGCCTACCGGCACGCCACCGGCGGGATTCCGCTCTGCTGTGGCGTACGTGGCGGCGCGCAAGATGTATGTCGCGGTGGGCACTTCGGGATCGGACGTGTCGGTGGATGGCGGGAAGTCGTGGATGCCCGCGGGCACGGCCGCTTACAATGCGCTTAGCTTCACGGCGGAGGGAGTGGGGTGGGCCGTGGGACCGGGTGGAGCGATCGCAAAATTCGTCGAGCGGTGAGCGGGATTCAATGCGACGAATTTTGAGCGGGCGCTTTCTCGGAGTCCAGGCCGGCCTGCGCGGCTCGCATCACGGCAGGTTCGGGGTCTGACACCAGCTTGACCAACTCCGCATGGGCCGCGGCGCGATCGTTCTTCTGCGCGCGCAAATCAAAGACGAGCGTGAGGCGTTCGGCGGGCGTGAGACGATCGAGCGATAGAGCCGCGATTTGTTCGGCGCTCCAGGCCGTCCGATAATAACCCGTGCCGCCGGCGTTCAAATAGAGCCACGCTGGGCAGCTCGCGAGGACGACGTCTCGCGACGGCGCATCCAACACGGTGCAGTCTCTCGAGGAGCCGTCCGTCTTCCAGCACACCGGAATCACACTGGCTCGAACTTGTTCCAGGTGCAAGGTGACCCGTTCCCGCGCACAACGCACGTCGCCGCGTACCGAGGGCACGCCGGTTTTGTCGAGGAACGCGTGCATCACGGCGGACGGATCGACGCCCGAAGCAGCGCGCAGCGAAGCCGCCAGATCGTCCGTGGTGGCGTTGGCGAAGCGGTGCCCGGCCAGGTAGTCGCGCACCCCCCCGCGGAAGTTATCTTCGCCCAGCCAGCCCTCGAGCATGGTGAGCACCGCCGCACCCTTGTCGTAAATCACGCGATGGTAGATGCCGGTGGAAGCTTCACGGCTGGTGGCGGGGCGGCGCACCGGGCGCGCCCGCGAGGAATTGTCGAAGTTCATGATGCGTTCGCGCGAGGCGATCGCTTCCAGATGGCGGCGCTCCGGGGCTAGCTCCTGATCCAGCACCTTGTCTGAGATCCACGTCGCGAATCCTTCGCTTAGCCAGGTGTCGTCCCAATCGGCCTGCGTTACCAGGTCGCCGAACCAGTGGTGGCCGATCTCGTGGGCCTCCAGAAGGCGTAGCGCGCGTAGGTTCGCCGGCGTTTCCGCGGACGGCTCGAACAGCAGGCTCTTGGCGCGGTAGGTGATCATGCCGGCGTTCTCCACCGCCGTGAACTGCTCCTCCGGCAACGCCACGTGTTCTAGCTTGGGGAATGGATACGCGACTCCGGTGTAGGCTTCGAGACGCGGCAGGACCGCGGCGGTCGCCTCCACGGCCGCCCGGGCTTCTGAAGCGTGGCCCTTGGCGGTGATCACGCGCATCGGAATGGCACGCCCGTCGATCACGCTGTGGTAGTCGGGGCCCGGATACGTGTCGAAGGGCCCGACGGCGAAGGCTACCAGCTCGGCGGGCAACACCTCGGTGGGAGCGAAGCGGATCAGCTTAACGCCGCCGGGCTCCTCCAACGTTTCGATCTGATCCGCGTTGGAGAAGGCCGTGTCATTGCGCGGCACGCGTATCGAGATTTCCCAGGGGGTCTTGAAATGCGGTTCGTCGAAACAGGGAAACGCGCGGCGCGCCTCGATGGGCGTGAAGGTGGTGTAGACGTACCACGCGCCTTCCACTTTTCTGCGATACGGACCCAGCAGCGCCTTGTCGCTGAGACGTCCACGATAGCGGATGGAGAGCGTCGCGGGACCTGGGCCTATGGGCTCCGCGGTCTGGATCGCCAGGAACTCGCCGCCCAGCGGCGTTGCCAGCGCGGGCAGGATCCTGCCGTTCACCGACACGACGGTTTCATGCGGAGTGATGTCGTGGGCGTTGACCCAGACGATCGCGGTGGGTTTGGCGAGATCCACCTGGATGCGCATCCATCCATCGAAGGTGTCGCGCGCCGGATCGATGGTCAGCTCGACGGTGTGCTTGAGGGGAATCGCGCCTTCGGGCAGTGTGAAGCTGCGGGGAAGCTGAAGAACGGGAGCGGCGAACAGTGCGCTGGCGGCGAGGAGTGTGGCGCACGCAGTCGTGCGTGCCACATCGGCACCCGTGCCGATGTCCGGCCAGCGCCGGCAAACCCCGCCAAGCGTCGAGACGAGTCTCGACGTGGCACGCACGAGTGCGCGCTCCACGGCAGCGGCATGGGTGGCGCACAACACTTACTGCTCCAGATAGGTGTAGCCGTTGAGCCCTTCTTCGTAGAAGCGCACCAGCGCGCCGGACTCTTCATAGTTGATGCGCCCTTCGCGCACCGCCGTCTCAACGTCTTTCCGGAATTGATCCAGCAGCATTTTCGACTGGAACTGCACGTAGTCCAGCACCTCGCGTACGCGGTCGCCGTGGATCACGGCCTCGAGTACCACGGCTCCGTTGTCATCGAGGACCACGTGGACGGCGTTAGTGTCGCCGAACAGATTGTGCAGATCGCCCAGGATCTCCTGATACGCCCCCACCAGGAACGCGCCCATGAAATAAGGCTCGCCGTTGAAGGGGTGCAGCGGCAGAGTTTTCTTGACGTCGCGCCGGTCGATGAACTGATCCACTTTACCGTCGGAGTCGCAGGAGATGTCGCCCAGAATGCCGTGCCGGAAAGGCTCTTCTTCCAGGCGGTGGATGGGCATGATGGGGAACAGTTGCTTCACCGCCCAGCTATCGGGCATGCTTTGGAACAACGAAAAATTGCAGAAGTAGGTATCGGAGAGCAGGCTGTCCAGGCCTTCCAACTCTTCGGGAAAGTACTCCAGATCCTTGCCCATCTTCTGAATGCGGCGGCAGATCACCCAGTAAATGCTTTCGGCCCAGCTCCGCTGCTGCAACGGCAGATAACCCAGGCTGAACAGATTGAGCGCGGAGTCCAGAGCTTGTTGCGCATCGTGGAAACTTTCGAGCAGGTTCTTATTGGAAAGACCCTTCAACGTGTCTTGCAGATCCAGCAAAGGCTGCTCGACATCCTCCGGGATCTCCGGCAGCGCCTCGCCATCGCCGAAGCCGGTCACGCCCAGTACGTTGAAGACCAGCACGCTGTGATACGCCGCCACGGCGCGTCCGCTCTCGCTAACAATCGCCGGATGCGCCACCTCGGCCTCGTCGCACACACTCTGAATGTGATAGACGACGTCGTTGGCGTACTCCTGTAGCGTGTAATTGACGCTGGATTCAAAATCGGTCTGGGAGCCGTCGTAATCGATGCCCAGTCCGCCGCCCACATCCATGTAACACAAGCCCGCGCCGGCGCGCTTCAGCTCCACGTACACCCGCCCGGCTTCCATCACCGCGGCTTTGATCTGCCGGATATTGGTGATCTGGCTGCCCAGGTGGAAATGCAGAAGCTGGAGGCAATCTTCCATTTGCACGCTCTTGAGTTGGTCGAGCGCGCGCAACGCCTCGGTAACGGTGAGACCGAACTTGGAGCGATATCCGCCGGAGGATTTCCAGCGCCCGGAGCCGCGGCTGGCGAGCTTGACACGCAACCCGATGATCGGCCGCACGCCCACCCGTTCGGAATGTTTCAGGATCAAGTCGAGCTCAGTGTATTTTTCCACCACCGGGATGATCTGGCGGCCGATTTTCTTGGCCAGCATGACCATCTCGATGTATTCATCGTCCTTGAAGCCGTTACAGATGATGGGCGTGTCGTTGTCGGCGATGGCCAGCACCGCGAGCAGCTCCGGTTTCGATCCGGCTTCCAGGCCGAACTTGTACGGCCTCCCGTATTCAAATACTTCCTCGACCACCTGCCGCTGCTGGTTCACTTTAATCGGGTACACGCAGCAGTACTGTCCCTTGTAGCCGTGCTCGGCAATAGCGTTTTGGAAGGCCTGATACATCTCGCCCAGACGGTGCTTGAGGATCTGGCCGAAACGGATCAGGATGGGCAGCGCAATACCCCGCAACTGCAGGTTGTCGACCAGCTCTTTCAGATCCAGCCCGCGTGCCGGGTCCTTCTCCGGATGCACCCACACGTGGCCTTCCTTGCCGACGGAGAAGTAGCCCTTGCCCCAGGCCGCGACGTCGTACAGCTCGGCGGCTTCCGCGGTGCTCCAGCGGTCGGCCGGTTCCCGCACCGGCCCAGCTTCGTTAAATTTGACGCTAGCCATGAAATTTCAGTGTCCTTCGTTCGGGGTCCTCATGGCAAGCAAAAACTGAAGGACGCGGCGGATGACGAAGCAGTTACAAGCCTCCGCGGTACCTTGTGGCATATGCCGCCGGATGCTGCCGGTTGCGCGAGAACCCCTCTCGACGCGTGATAGAATGCGGGCATGCCGCTGGAACCGGGCGCAATTGTGGGCGATTACCGGGTCCTTGGGATTCTCGGCGAAGGCGGCATGGGCCAGGTGTACAAGGTTCAGAACCTGCTTTCGAACCGCACCGAGGCCATGAAAATCCTCCTTCCGGATCTGAGCGTGCAGCCTCAGCAACTGGAGCGCTTCCTCCGCGAAATTCAGGTGCAAGCCAGCCTGGTGCATCCCAATATCGCGGGTCTGCATACGGCGTCCCGCCAGGACAATCGCCTGCTCATGTTCATGGAGCTGGTCGACGGCGAAACGCTGGCCGCGCGGCTGGCGGACGGCCCCTTGCCGGTGGAGCAGACCGTCAACATTGCCACCCAGCTCCTGAATGCGCTCGCCTACGCCCACGAACGCGGCGTGGTCCATCGCGACATCAAACCGTCCAACATCATGCTGACGACGGGAGGAGTCGCCAAGCTGCTCGACTTCGGATTGGCCGCGGCCCGCGGAGACAAGCGGCTGACCATGACGGGAAACGTGCTGGGTTCGCTGCATTACATGTCGCCGGAGCAGGTGCGCGGCGTGTCTCCCACGCCTGCTTCCGACATTTATTCTCTGGGCCTGACCGTGTATGAGATGCTCACTGGGCGGCGCGGAATTGAGGGCCCCAGCGACTACGCGGTGATGACGGCACACTTGCAATCCATGCCCGAACCGCCCGGCGCCATTAACCCCGCGGTTCCTGAACCGTTGAGCCAGATCGTGCTCCAGGCCGTGGCGAAAGCGCCGTCCGACAGGTTCGCTTCCGCGCTGGAGTTCAAAGCTGCGCTGGATCGCTACCGGCAGGCGCCAGCGGCAGTCACGCCGGCGCCGCCGAGAGTGGAACCGGTCGCAGTGCCGGTGCGGCCGGCGTGGGACTTATCGCCCGTACCGGCTCAAACACCCGCGCCTCCCTCGCCGGCGCCGCTGGTCCAGCCGATTCCGAATCTATCGCCGCCGGCCCCGATGCAGACCTTCGTACAGCCGTCGTCGGAGCATGCCGCGCCGGCGCCCATGCCGCCAGTACGCCGTCCTTCTTTAGCGCTCATCGGCACGGCTGCTGGGGTGGCCGTGTTACTGATTGGCGGCGGGCTGGTGTATTGGTCCCGGGGCGCTCACGAATCTGCGGCTCCGGTGACCGCGACCCAACCCGTGGTGCAAGCGCCGGCGCAACCGCCGCCCTCAAAACCGGTGGCCGCACAGCCAACGCCTTCGCAGCCTGCAGCTTCACAACCGGCTCCGCGGCCTCCGGCAGTGCAGGTCGAGTCGCGTCCCCCGCAGCAGAAGCCTGCTGAAAAGCGGCCTCCCGTCCAGACCGAAGCCAAGAACGTTGCGCCTGCGACGCCGTCAACACCACCCGCGGACACGTCTTCCGCGACCCCGCCTCCTGCCACGGCTCAACCCGCGGTAACTCCGTCTCCGCCACCGGTCAAGACCGCGCAGCAGCAACAGGCCGAGGAATGGGCGCGCGTCAGCAGCTCCCGCGATCCGGCGCGACTGCGACAGTTTCTGGCCGCGCATCCCGATGGTCCATTTGCCGGCGAGGCTTCAGCACTGCTCGCGGACATCACGTGGGAGGCGTTGCGCGGATCCGCCGATGCGAGAGCGCTGCGGGAATTCGCCACCCGCTATCCGGCCAGCAAGTACGCCCCGGAAGCGCTCGATAAGTCCGAGCAGATAGAAGCTCAGCAAGCCGTGCTGGACGTGCTCTCGCGCTTTCAGGAAGCCGTTTCCGCGCGCGACTTGGACCGCGTGCGGGGGCTCTGGCCGCGCGCCAACGCGGAAACGGTGAGCCGCATTTCCGATCTGTTCAAGCAATCGCGCTCGGTGACGCTCACGCTTCGTCCGCAAGGTGGGATGCGCCTGGAAAGCGATGTCCTGCGCCCGGGGGCCCGCGCAACCTGGGATCGTGCGGAAGTCAACTGCCAGGAGCGCTTGACGGCGACGGAAGGTTCCAAGCCCCGGACCACCGATGCGACCGCGCGCATCCGCCTGATAAAATCGGGCGGCGCTTGGATCATCGAGAGCATCGCTACGACTCCGCCGAGCTTGTACAATCCCTTCTAACGCTTTTGGATCTGCACGAGTTCATCGCGCGGAGCGGTCAGCAGCGACGGCGGGAGTTTACGCCCGTACACCAGGCGCTCAACGACCGGAAGCGCGCGACGCACCCACTTGCCGTGCAGCAGCAAGCTCCCGGCGACCAGAGCGGGATGCGGAATCACAGTGCAGCAGCGTTTACACATGTCTACTTCGGCCGAGCGCCCTTGCGCGTGCAGCGCGCGCAACTGGATCATTTCATCTGAATTAAAGATCTGTTCGAGCGTGTGTGTGCGCAGATCGCCAACAGGAGCGCCGTCCAGATTGTAGCTCTGGCAGCACGGATAGACGCGCCCGTCGTGCTTGACGTACATCGCACCGCGCCACAAATAATGACAGGGGCGGGCTTTCGACCCGCTCCGCTGCCCCTCGGGTTGGACTAGATTGGTTTCGTCTTCCTTGACGCGCACCTGGTCGACTCCCTCGACCGAGCTCCAGAACCGCTTGAATTCGTCGACTTCGTGAGCGTTCCCCGCCATGCGCACCATCTGCACGACGATCTGCATCCGCGACCCGCGCCGCTGCTTCATGCGCGCGAAGCGGACGAAGTTGTCGCGGACGCGTTCAAAGCGCGCGCCTTTACGGTAATGCTCGAAGGTTTCCTTGGAGGCGCCATCGAAGCTCAACGTGACGTGCTGGAGCTTCGAATCGAGCAACCGCGCGGAGGTCTCCTCGTCCAGCAGAGTGCCGTTGGTCGACAGCAGCGTCGAGATCCCGTGGTGCTCGCAATACTCGATGCGGTCGAAGATGGCGGGGTCGAGAAAGGGCTCGCCGAGACCGATCAGCATCATGTGCTCGGCGGTGGAACCGGCGTTTTGGACCAGCCGTTCGAAGATCTCTGCGGTCATGTCTTCTTTGGGCTGCGGATGCGTCTCGCGCGGGCACATGGGGCAGTACAGGTTGCACTTCGCTGTGGTCTCGACGATGTACTCGACCGGCAGCGCGGGCACGCGGGCGCTGCCTCGAAGATAGCTCCACAGAATTTTCGCGCGGTTCAGAAGGCGCATGCGTACGTACGGGCTCTTACTCATCTTCGCATTCCTCGAAATGCAAAGCGCGGATTCAGGCTACGGCCGCACTCCCGCCACGTTCACGCGAATGCGGTAGAGGCCGGTGCGGGCGGTCATGTAGAGTGTCTTCCCGTCGGCGTCTCCCCAGGCGCAGTTGGCCGGAATCTCGGGCAGCACGATGGTGCCCAGATGCTTGCCTTGCGGTGAGATCACCCAAACCCCGCCTGGTCCGGTGGCGTAAAGATTGCCGGCCGTATCCACTTTCATCCCGTCCGGTGCGCCGTCGCCGGACTCCTGGCTCACATCCAGAAACATCTTGCCGTTGGTGAGCGTCCCGCCGGACGCGACGTCGTACACCATCCAGAATTTGCCGGGCCGCGTGTTCGCGATATACAGCTTTTTCTCGTCGGGCGAAAACGCGAGGCCGTTGGGATAAGGTACGTTCTTCGTGGCAAGCTCCAGACGGCCGGCCGCGGTTACGCGGTACACACCGTTGAAGTCCAGTTCAGCCTTGAAATCGTTGTGCGGATCCGGAGGATTATTGCGAGCCACGGAATTCGGGTCGGTGAAGTAAATGTCGCCGTTGCGCCGGCACACCACGTCGTTCGGACTATTGAAGCGCTTGCCCTCGTAGCGATCCGCCAGCGTGGTGACCGTCCCGTTCTTCTCGGTCCGCGACACCCGTCGATTCCCGTGTTCGCAAGCGATCAGCCGGCCCTCGCGATCGAGCGTGAGCCCGTTCGATCCGATCTGTATGCCGCTTGGAAAATCGCGGGCGAAGACCGGCTTGCGAAACACCGACAACTCTCCGGCCGCGGTCCATTTCATGATCGCGTTCCCGGGGATATCGCTGAACAACAAGTACCCGCCGTTGCGCAGCCAGACGGGCCCCTCGGCGAACTGCAGATTGCCGGTCAGCTTCTCAATGGCGGCTCCGGCGGGAATCAGTTTGTCCAGTGCGGGGTCGAGCCGGGTGACGCTTCCTACCTTCGCTGGTTGGGCCGCCAGTGGCAGAGACACCAGAGCGCACCAAGTCAGGCCGGCAGTCACGCGCAATTTCACGCTACTTGCCCACCAGGTGCTTCACGTCCGCGTTGTTCTCCTGGCAGATGTACTCCATCAGCTCCCCCTCGAGCAGCATGGGTTGGATCGTGAACTTCCAAGGCTTGGTGTAGGCGCCCGGATCGTCGATGGTGTGTTCGATTTCCAAGTGGCCGCGGTCGATCCGCCGGATGCGCTCGATCACGTGCAGAGATTCGGTAGTGGGAAGACCCGCCGCATCGATCCAGGATTTGCCGTTGAAGCCGACCGAATCGATCACCAGCGTGTCTCCGTCCCAGCGGCCGATGGAATCTCCCAGCCAGGTGGGGTTCGGGTCCTTGGGATGCGGGCGGCCATCCGTAAAGATCTGCCTCCAAAGATGCGCACCTCCTTCATAAATGATGACGACGTACCCCGGAGACTGAACAATGCGAAACGGAAACGGAGTCGTATTGGTGCGCGGCAAGCCCGGCGGCAGACAAAACCCCTCCGGATCGTCCTTGCCGATGCCTGCCCGCCGCTGTTTCAGCACATCCGCGGCCCAGGGCTGCATGGGAATGTCCTTGACCACGGCATCCGTGTTGTTGTTGATCCGCAGCGCATTGGGCGCCCACGGTCCGGACAGATCGGGCTTGCCGTCCACCAGACGCGGCACGGGTCCGGCCGGAGGCCACCCAGGCTTGGGAATAAACCCCAACACCGGCTGTTTGAAAATATCGTCCTGCGCGGCAGCGGGCGCGGCTGTCCAGGTCAACGCCAGCCAAACGGCACAGGCAAGGTGAATCCCTTTCATAGACCGCCCCTCCTTCAGAGCTTCTCATACGCTCCTAGCAGGCGATTATACTCTCTGCGCCGCGCCAGCCGCAGCTACACGTAGGGGATGCCCTTGCCGGCAATGCCGATGCCCGCCCACAGCAAGATCGAGAAACCGGCGGTGAGCTTACCCCTCCACTTACGTTGAATCGTGAAGTGCCACACGATGGCCATCAGCAGGAGGCCGATCTTGATGGGAAACGAGACGCTCTCATAACATTTCATCGGCTCCGACAAGAACATCGGAATTCCGGACAGAATCAGCACGGCTAAGCTCACCAACATCCATGGCTCCAGTTCGCGCGCCGTCTGCGGACCGGCGGCATCGCGCGCGCCCAGTCCAAAAACGCGCAGATTTACGATCAAAACGGTACCTAACAGCACCGCCAGCGCCAGCAGATGGAAGGTCTCGATCACCGGGAAAGCCCAAACGGTGTCGCGTACGGTGGTCCCCAGCCACGTGTTTCCGCACCACTCGAAAAACGGCAAAAACGACTCGCTAAGCATACGCGAGCGCCCGCCCCATGGCGACCACGCCAATCCAGACCGCCAGCGAGAACCCACCCGCCAGTTTGGCGCGCCAGGGTGTGGCGGCGTCCTGATCCCAAGCGTCCACATTACGAAAAACGGTCGTGTGAAACAGCAGGGCGTTCACTCCGGCAATCGCCAGCAGGATCACCTTCACCCGGAAGAAGGGGCTGTTGTAGCATTTCACCGCCTCGGACCAGAACAGGATCACGCCGCTCGACACCATGACGACGAAGCCGGTCCAGGTCCACGGCAAAAACTGGGAAGCCACTTGCGAAACCGGCCGCCGCCGCATCACCAAGCCCAGCAGGCGCAAATCCAGAATCGCGGCCGGCCACAGCATCACGCTCAGCGCCAAAGAATGAACCGATTCGACCACGGGAAACTGCCACGCGGAATGCTTGACGCCGCTCGCCCACGGCATATTCTGAAGCCATTCGCAAACGGTGAGGAGGGACACTCGTTACTTTTTCTCGAAATACCTGGTGTAGTCGGTATGATTCTCGCAAACGTATTCTTCCACGTGCTCCAGTTCGGGACGGAGCGGAAGAATTCGCTGCGGCAGCGCCCAGGGACTCACCCACACGTTGGGGTCTTCGACGGTCACATCGTACTGGAGGCCGGTTTCCACGCGGCGGTAGCGCTCGACCACGTGCAGTGCTTCGGTGTGCATGTAGCCGCTCACTTCGGTCTTATCGTTGAAGCCGATGGTGTCGACGACCAGCATGTCGTCGTCCCAATGGCCCACCGCGTCGCCCATCCACGTGGGGTCGGGATCGACAAGGTGCGGGCGTCCGTCGGTGGGGATGAAGCGGAACGTATTCGGATATTCGAAAATCATCACCAGCATGTTTGGCGTCTGGACGATCTGGAATGGATACGGCGTGACGAACGATTGTGGCACTCCCAGCGGCACGCAGTCGGGACCCAGCGTCGTGTTGCCCCGGATTTCATTGGGCCCGCGAACGATTTTGAACTTCTCGGCGCCCGGCTTCAACGCCGGCGCCACGGCACCGCGAACTCCGGCGAAACCGTACACTCCGGTGAAGTCGGGCTTGCCGTCCGGCATGCGCGCGTCTTTCGAATTAGTGGTTGGCCGGACAGCGGCCGCCGCGGCTCCGGCAACAGTCACCGTGACCGAGCTAGTCAAGTGAGTATTATTGGGTCCGCCGATGGTCAGCGTGTAGGTCGTCGTACCGGCGGGATTCACCTGTCGGCTGCCCCTTGCAGTCACGCGGCCCACCTCCGGATCGATCGAGAGCCCGCTGGGGTTCTCAGTAGCCCACACCAAGGTGACCGGCTGACCAGCTTGAACGGAACTCGGTTGGGCCGTGAAGCTGACAATCCGCGCGGGCGGTACGACGCGGGTGGGCTTGGCGGGCGCTACGGGCGGGGGAGCCGGCGTTTGCCCCAGCGCACAAAGAGACAGCAGACTCGCTACCGCCACTGCGCGCCGACCGAAACTCCGGGACGCTGTCATGAACGTCGTCCAACTACGACTTGATCATGCGGCCGTCGGCCAGCTTGATCAGCGAACTCAGCATCGCTGGATCGCCGCTCTTGGCGGCCCCACCGGTGCAAGTGATCGTGTCGCCCGGCTGCACCGTATTGTGGGCCCAGCCGTACGATTTCAGATGATTCAAGCTCATCATTTCGATGGCCCACTCCACCGTCTTGCCCTGTTCGTCTTTCACTTCCAGATAAATGTAGGCATGCGGATTGGTCCACTCGAAACGCTTCACGACTCCTGTCACCGTGGTCGGATTCGCCATGTTATACATGGCCGTGGAATGGTGCGCGAATGAGGGCGTCGCCGTCAGCATCACGCTGATCGCGACCGTCCCCGCCGTTAAACGCAAGTTCATATCGCTGGAACCTCCATGATTATTGCTTTCCGAAAAATTTGCCGTAGTCCGGATTGTGCTCGCACACGAATTCATCGATTTTAGCCAGATCCGTGCGCAGCCCGAAACTCCGCGTGACTTTCCACGGAGCGGCGAACACATTCGGATCTTCGATGGTGGCCTCGTACTGCACCACGTCGTACTCGGGGCGGCTGAAGCGCTCGACGATGTGCAGAGCGTCGGTATGCCGGTAACCGTTGATCTCGGTCTTGTCGTTGAAGCCGATGGTATCGACGACCAGGGTGTCTCCGTCCCAACGGCCGACGGAATCACCCAGCCAGGTGGGATCCGGATCGGCCGGGTGCGCAACGCCGTTGGTGGGGATGATGCGGAACGTCCCCGGGTACTCGTGGAGAATAATCACGTGGTTCGCGCTCTGCACAATCTGGAACTGATACGGCACGGAAAACGCCTGTGGCGGAGCGACCGGCATACAATCCGCGTACTGGCCCGCGTCATTGGGTCCGCGGACGACCTTGAACTTTTCCGCCCCGGGCTTCAAGACGGGTCCGGCATTGTCGCCTGAGCCGCCTCCGCGTCCACCAGCGACGCCCCGTCCGCCAGCCGCGCCGCGTCCTCCGCCCGCGCCGGGAACGGAATTATTGTAGACCCCGGAGAGGTCCGGTTTGCCGTTCGCCATGCGGGGAACCTCCCGTTTTCCAGTTGCGGAAGCGCTTGCGGAGGCCGTCCCACCAATCGCGCCTGTCACATTAACCGTCACCGAACGAGTCAGCGTCTGATTGTTCGGCCCCCGGACAGTCAACGTATACGTAGTCGTCACGGCTGGAGAAACAGAGCGGCTGCCGCGCGGAGTGACGCGCCCCACTTCCGGATCGATCGAGACGCCGGAAGGGTTTTCCGTGGCCCACACCAGGTTCACAGGCTGCCCAGCTCGCACCGAAGTGGGTTCGGCCTTGAAGTCCATAATACGCGCCGGAAGCTGCGAAGCCCGTTGATAAGCGGGCGACCCGCCCCCGGCGGGCGCTTGAGCCGCCGGCGGCGCCTGACCCGCGGCCAAAGCGGTTGCCGCCAGGATCACAGCCGCGTGAGCCGCGCTCTTAAAAGAATGCATTCTGTGACATGACCTCAGTCTAAAAAGTATACGTCAGCGGGCTGTGGAGCGCATCACTTGATCCCAATCAGAGGCCAGTACAGAGGCACGACGACCAACAAAAGCAGAGAATCGACGAGACTCATGATGAGGCCCAGCCGCAAAATATCTTTCGCGCGGAAGTAGCCGTACGCGTATCCGATCACCAGCACACCAGATTGGTACACGAAAATTTTCCCGCCCGAAGAAAACACCCACAGCATGCCCAGCTTGAGCGGACTCAAGCCGTGAGCCGTCGCGAACTGCATCAGCAGCGGCATCGACGTGCCGAGCATAGAAATCTCGCTGGCCAGAAACAAGTGGTACACGAATCCAGTCCAGTACAAAGCGAAGGTGGACAGCAGCGGTTGAGTCAGCAACGGCGTGAGCCACGAAAAGACCACGTTCGTCAGTACCGCCAAACCGTTCGACGCGCTCAGCACCTTTCCCATGCTGACCGCCGCGGCAACAAAGAACAGTTGCAGGAAGTTCAGCTTCTTCACGTCCTCGATGGCCAGAATCCCCATAAACGGGAGCACGCCCAGCAGCCCGATGCCCAACCCGATCATCGACGACGGAATGTGATGGAGGAAGTCGGTCGCCCAGAACACGATCGCCATCAGCATCAGCGCCAGCGACTTCTTTTCTAACGGCGTCCACGGGCCTGCTCGCCGCAGTTCGTCTTTCAGATGCTCAATGCCGCCCGGCAAAGACGCAATTTCCGGCGGGTACAGCCACAGCGTAAGCCGCCATGCCACCAGAATCGTGACGATATCGGAAGGCAGATAGGCGACCAGCCACTGGCTCCACAGCACCTCCACGTGACCCGCGCTCTCGATGATGCCCCGTCCGGTGATTGCCGCCGCGCCCGCAATGATGGTTTTGTCGAACACGCCCGCGGTGTAAGTCAGAATGAGAAACATCCCCCGGCCCACGTTGCTGCCCGGCCCCAGCCCAAACGCGCCGATCAGCCCCGACGCGACCGCTGCCATGATGGTGACCCGCGCCATGCCGGAAGGCACCAGGAACGTCAGCAGAAAATCCGAAAGAATGATCGCCAGCAGCAGTCGCGAGTAGCTGGTGCCGATGCGAATGGTGACCAGATACGCCAGGCGTTTCGCCAGTCCCGACTTGCTGGCCATGGTGCCAAACAGAATCGCGCCCATCAGGAACCACGGCGTGTCGTCGGCGAATCCGCTGAAGGCGACCTCGAATTTCACCACGCCGAGCGCCCAGAACAGATAGCAGCCGATGAGCCCCGTGAGGCCGTGGTCCATCACCTCGGTGGCCCAGGCCAGGATCATGAATAGGGCGATCGCGATGGCGTGCTGGGCTTGGGACTCCAAATGCAGGGGGAGAAACCAAAGCGCGACGGGGATCGCCAGCACCGGCACAACCTTCCAGATGTTGGGATCGTAGAGGCTTGAGAGTGCCGCTCCCTCACGGTCGCGGTTCGGAACACGCGGCGGAGCCGGGCGCGCAAGCTCACGCTCCGAGGCCAAGCTAGACCTCGGCTTTCATCAACTCGCGAGCGCCAGCATCGAACTCCACCTCGCGATTCAGCAGCAGTGAACAGGAACGGACCCAGTACACATCTCCATGCTGCGCGGCCTGCGGCTCCTGGCCCTGCTGCAACGCGTGGATTTCCTGGAGCAACAAGCGGCGCGCGGCGATGATCGCGGTATCGCTGGTGCCCAGGCGCTCCCGCGTGCGATCCACCACCGGCCCCATGCTTTCCTGCAAAGCTTGATCCTGCGCGGCGAACCCATGGATGCCGGTCATGGTGGCCGATCGCTGCAGCTCGCGGTCGATCCCGTAGTTGTTGGACTTGTTGCGCAGAGGCCGGAACGTGACCGGCTCCACTCGCGCGTGAACGAAGGTTTCGTTCTCGATGGTGTCCCGGTCCGCTTGTGAAAGCGGCGCCTCGGGATTCCAGCTCATGGTCCAGACGCAGCAGGTTTCGTCGTCCCGGGGAACCCAGCAGTGGCCGTGAATCGAATGACCCTTCTGGGTTGGAATCATCGTGTGGCTGGGGAGCAGGAATTGCGTCATGCGCCAATAGTAGGTGTCTTCCTCGGCATTGCGGCGCACGGCGATCACCAGGCCATAGTCGGTCTTCTTCACCGTGAAGCGCGGAGCCTTATCCAACAAGTGATACTTAGCGCGCAAATTCGAGCTGCTCTTTACTTTCTCTATGTAAGAATCCGTCACGCGAAACGCATCCACGGTAGCATGCAGGAAATTGGCATGGCTGGAATCGATGCCGCCCTCGATGGCCTGCAGGTAATTGGTTTCTTGGAATCGTTTGGAGACGTAGCGGTGCGACGCCGGCACCCGCGCCCATTCCAGTTTCGGAAGCTCGGGCACTCGGTCCGGCGGACCCAGGTACGCCCAGATCAGCCCGCCGAACTCGCGCGTAGGATACGCGACGGTGCGAATCTTGCTCTCGAAACCGTACTCCGGCGGCTCATTCGGCAGATCCACGCAGGCGCCTGTGACGTCGAACTTCCAGCCGTGATAGACGCAGCGCAAGCCGCACTCTTCGTTGCGGCCCCAGAACAGACTGGCGCGGCGGTGGGGGCAGAATTCGTCCACCAGTCCCACTCGGCCGTGGGTATCGCGGAAAGCGATCAGATCCTCGCCCAGCAGCTTGATCCGGACGGGCGGGCAATCCGGCGTGGGCACTTCCGAAGCGAGCAGGGCGGGCAGCCAGTAGCGCCGGAAGTACTCGCCGCCCGGCGTGCCCGGTTTGGTTTGCGTCAGCAGATCGTTTTCTTCTTGGGACAGCATGGGCTTATGTCTTGCTCCAGATAGCTCCAGATTATAAGAAGCTTCGCAGCACCGCGGCAGCTTCGGCGGGACGGCGATCCGCCACCAGATCGTGCGCCATATGCGCGACCCGATGGAGCTCGGCGATGTCCCCGCGTTTCGGCAGGTTGGGTTCGTTTTGCAAAACGAACCCCGTGATCGACCAGATCGCGTCCAGTTCCGCTTCCCGGTAAACCAGATGATCGAAGTCGGTGGAGATCTCCAGGTGCGCGATGACGTTGCGCAATGTTTCGGACGAAAAATCCGTGACCGGCACGATGTGCGCTGGATTTAAGTCCATGGAAGCACCGTCACATGGACCGCTCCGGGCGCGCCCTGGCCACCCACGGAGCGAACCGCCAGATCCACATCCGCGAGTCCAAACCGATGTGTGGCCATCCGGTGAAGTGGAAAGCGCCCGGATGCGATGTAGCGCAGAGCCAGCTCGACCGACTCATAGCTATGGCCGCGGCACGGCTTGAGCGTCAACCTTCCGGCAAGCAAATTGGCGATCTGGAAATCAGGCGGTGTCGCGGCGGGCGCTGCGGCGAACAGTACGCTTCCGTTCTTGCGAGTCACCCGCATGGCCTTGACGAGACTGTCCGCACCACCCGCGGTGTCGATGGAAAGATCGACGCCACGGCCCTCGGTGACAGATCGCGCTCGATCTTCAAGATCGTCCTGCTCAACATCGACGACGTGATCCGCGCCGAGAGCGCTCGCGATTTCAAGCCGCGCCCGATCCCGGCTCAAACCGCTCACGATCACATAATCCGCGCCCGCCGCCTTCGCCGCGATGACACACGCCAGCCCCTGTTGCCCCGGCCCCTGGATCAGGATCGTTTTACCCGGTCCGGCGCGGCCGTCAAGATACGTCCATTGGAAGCCGTTGCCGATGGGCAGGCACATAGCCGCAAGCTCCGCGGGCACGTCGTCGGGAACTTTGTGGAATACCGAATCCGGATGCAGATACTGATACTGGCTATAGCCTCCCCATAGCCCCGGTTGTTCCGTGATGGGCGTGGTGCCGTAGCGCAGCGCCCCTGGACGCCGCGCCTCGGTTTTCTCGCACAGGCGAAATTCACCGGAGCGGCACAAGCTGCAGTGGCCGCAGGGCAAGTATTCTTCGAGCGCCACACGATCGCCCTCGCGCAGCCCCCAGCGCTTCGCCGCGATGGCGCCCAGGCGATAAATGCGTCCCACGTTTTCGTGGCCCATGATGCGAGCCGGGCGGTCGCACTGGTACGCTTGCCAGTCGCTGCCGCATACGCCCGCGGCTTCGATTTTAAGAATGCCGGCGTCGGTCGGGATTTCGGGAAACGGATACTCGCGGACCTCGGTCTTGAAGGCTCCGACGGTGGTCGCCGCCAGCACGCGTTCCGGCATGGATGTATTGTACAAGGTGCTCGGCTTGTGATCTGCGATCGACGCTTGTGGCACACAACCAGCGAATGCTATGATCGCGAGCGATATGCGCCCCTGGCTTGCTCCGCTCTTGTTGTCCGCCGCACTCCCCGTGTTGGCGCAACTCCCCCCTCCGAACGCCGCCGGTGCCTCCGCCGGCCACGACATCTTCGCGTACCACGATATCGACGCAGCCAATAAGTTCTGGACCGCGCTCGGCGGCGAACCCGCGCAACTGGTACAACTCAAAATGACCAAATTCCCGGGCGTGCTCTTTCTAATGCGGGCAGGCAACCCGCAGGGGGGCACCGAAGGGTCCACCATCGACTACATCGGGTTCAAGGTCAACAACCTCAAACAGTCGCTGGCGAAATGGGAAGCAGCAGGAATCAAGCCATTGCCCGGAGGCAAGTCCAAGCAGGTGTTCCTGATGGCGCCAGACGACGTGAAAGTGCGCATCACCGAAGACCGTTCTCTCACCATCCCCATCGCCGCCGACATGATCGACATGATGGTGCCCGACGTCCCCGCAGCCGCGGCGTGGTACGAGAAGAACTTCGGAGCCAAGCTGGTGAAGCACGGCGCCGAAACCGTCGCGGACCTTCCCGGTGGAAACATCCTGTTCACGCAAGCCAAGGGGCCGGTAGCAGGCACCAAGGGTCGCGCCTTCGATCGCATCGGGATCGAAGTGAAGAACGTCGAGGAAACCTGCAAGGCCGTTGGGGTTGAGAGGGTGAACCGCGCCAAGCAAATGGATCTGGCGGTCTGCGTTCTAACGGATCCTTGGGGCACCTACATCGAAATCAGCCAAGGCCTGGCCGCAGTAAAATAGTCCGCGACCGTGGAGCACGTACTCGTACGTGCCACGCCGGCACTCATGCCGGCGCCTGGCGGGACCAAATGACAAAACGAAGCCACAAGACTCCCCAACCACAAACGGCAAGGTTCAAATCACCAGCCAGTACTAGAGCCTAGCTCCGTCCTCTCAACACCCCGCAGAACAACGGACAGCGAGTCCTCTCCCCCCCAATCGCAACACGCAGCGACGTTGACCAGAGACCCCCACCCGTCAACCCAAGCCGCAAATTTGCTCCGTTCCGTCAAATTCGCGGCGAAGCGAAGCAGTTGGCCCAACCTCCGCCCATCGGCTATCGTTAGTCTTGCGCCGAAGACTCTTCGTGCAAGGAATCGTCCAAGGGGTAGGCTTCCGCCCCTGGGTCCACCAACTCGCGCACACCTACGGACTGACCGGTTTCGTCCTCAACTCCACCCTAGGCGTGACCATAGAAATCGAAGGCCCCGAAGAAGCCCTCCAGCGCTTCCTAACCGAGTTCAAAGCAAACCCCCCGCCCCTAGCCGCCATGGACGAGATCCACGAGGAGCCTCTCGACCCGGCCGGCTATTCCAGCTTCGAAATCCGCGAAAGCCAAGCCGCGTCGGGAGAGTTCGTGCTGGTCCCGCCCGACATGGCCACCTGCGCCGACTGTTGGGCCGACTTCCGCGATCCGGCCAATCGACGCTTCGGCTACCCCTTCACCAACTGCACCAACTGCGGCCCGCGCTACACCATCATTCAGGACATCCCCTACGACCGCCGCTTCACCACTATGCGCGATTTCCAAATGTGCCCTGCGTGCGAGGCCGAATATCACGATCCCTTCAACCGCCGCTTCCACGCCCAGCCCAACGCCTGCCCCGACTGCGGCCCGTGGGTCGAACTGTGGGACCACGACCGCGTCCTCGCGAGCCGCGCCGACGCCATCGCCCAAGCGCAGCGAAAGCTCGAAGCCGGTCACATTCTGGCGATCAAAGGACTGGGTGGATTTCACCTGGCCTGCCTGGCCTCCGATGAAGCTCCGGTCCGCCGCCTGCGCGAGCGCAAACGCCGCTCCGACAAACCCTTCGCGGTGATGGCTCGCGATTTGGAGTGCGCCGAACGCCTGTGCCATCTCTCGCCCGAGGATCGCGCCGCGCTCACCTCGGTCCGCCGGCCCATCGTCCTGCTGACCGCCAAGTGGAGCGGGCTTCAGCCTGCAACCGGGGCTTCAGCCCCGGCGGTAGCCCCCGGCCTCTCACAAATCGGCGTCATGCTACCCTACACGCCGCTGCACCACTTGCTGTTCCAAGACGCCGGTTATGACGCGCTGGTGATGACCTCAGGCAATCTCTCGGAGGAACCCATCGCGTCGCGCAACGAAGAAGTAGCCACGCGCCTCGATCCGCTCGCCGACTATTTCCTGATCCACAACCGCAAAATCCAGACCCGCGTGGACGACTCCGTAGTCCGCACCTTCGAGGGCCGCGAGCGCACTCTCCGGCGCTCCCGCGGTTACGCGCCGCATCCGGTGGACCTGGGCGTTCCCGTCGAGCAGATTCTAGCCTGCGGCGGCGAACTCAAGAACGTCTTCTGCTTGACCAAGGAACATTACGCGGTCCTGAGCCAGCACATCGGCGATCTGGAGAATCTGGAAACGCTCACCGCCTTTCAAGAAACGCTAGAGCACATGAAGCGCTTCTTCCGCGTCGAGCCCGTCGCGGTGGCGCACGATCTGCACCCGCAGTATCTCTCCACGCGGTTCGCGCTGTCGCTGGACGTGGAGAAAATCGGCGTGCAGCATCATCACGCCCACATCGCCGCCTGTATGGCCGAGAACCGCCTCGACGGAACCGTGATCGGCGTGGCGCTCGACGGAACCGGCTATGGAACCGACGGCCAGATCTGGGGCGGCGAGTTTCTAGTCTGCGATTACGCGGCCTTCGAGCGAGCGTACCACTTCCGCTACGTTCCTCTAGCTGGTGGAGACACCGCAGTCAGACAAGTCTGGCGCAGCGCTCTGGCCTACCTGCGAGACGCCTCGGTCGACGCCGCGTTTCTCGCGGAACAAGTTCCGGAGAAGGCCTGGAATGTGGTCGGGCGGATGATCGAACAGCGCGTCAACACGGTGGACACGTCGTCCTGCGGGAGGCTGTTTGACGCCGTGGCCGCCATCCTGGGAATCCGCATGGAAGCCAACTACGAAGGCCAAGCCGCCATGCAACTGGAAGCCGCCGCGGCAGACGTCGATGGCGAGGCATACCCGTTCGATCTTACAGACGGCCAGATCGACTTCCGCGAGACCATCCGGTCGCTAGTGCGCGAGCGTGCCCGTCCGCAACTCGCCGCGGCGAGGTTTCACAATACCGTCGCGGCAGCGATCCTCGAAGTGTCCACCCGCATCCGCGCGAGCGAACGCCTTAACCGCGTTTGCCTCTCGGGCGGCACGTTCCAGAATTTCCGCCTCCTGGGCCGGACCGTGAAGCTGCTGCGCGGGGCCGGGTTCGAGGTCTTCCTGCACGCCCGAGTCCCACCCAACGACGGTGGCATATGTCTAGGTCAAGCCGCAGTGGCCAATCGCCGCCTGCGGAGACAAATGCTGTAAATCCAGTATTTTATAGGAGGCTTGGGTTCGTTTTTTCCCGGCCCCTGCGGATGTGATACGCTGTATTACATTACCACTTCGCGCTCATGTCGCTGGACGTGCCGCCCGCCGCCGGGACGTAGCACTTCAGCACGTAGTCCATCACCATGCGGTTGGCGCTGAACCGCCATCCTAGCGTTCGGATTGTGCGTTTCATGCGTTTGATCCACCCGCGCGGCAGGCCGTCCTGATCGCGATGGTAGTAGAGCGGGATGACTTCTTCGCGCAGAACCCGGTACAAATCTTCGCCGTCGCGCGTGTCGTGGACGTTCATATTGGTGTGCGTCCGGCCGGTCCCGATGGCGAATCCGTTCAGGCCGTCATAGGCTTCGGCCCACCAGCCGTCGAGCACCGACAGATTCAGCCCGCCGTTCAGCACCACCTTCTGTCCGCTGGTGCCGGAAGCCTCCAGAGGACGCCGGGGATTGTTAAGCCACACATCCACGCCTTGCACCAGGCGGCGGCCGACGTTGATGTCGTAGTCCTCCACGAATACCACGTGGTCGGCGAACTTGGAATCGCGCATCAACTGCGCGATCTGCTGCAGCACGCGTTTGCCCGGCTCATCGTGGGGATGCGCCTTGCCGGCGAATACGAACTGCACCGGACGCTTGGGATCGTTCACCATCGAGGCCACCTTCTCGATGTCCGCCAGGATCAGATTGGCGCGCTTGTAGGTGGCGAAGCGGCGGGCAAAGCCGATGGTCAGCGCGTCCGGAGTGAGAACCCGGCTGAGCTTGCGCAGGGTTTCGGGCGGCTCCTTCCGGCGCCGGGCTTGTTCGGCGGTGCGGTAGCGCACAAACTCCAGGAGCTGGATCTTCAGGCTGAGGTGGGTTTCCCACAGCTCGCCATCGTCGACGTTCTCGATGTTCTCCCAGGTGCGCGCTTCGCCGCTGTGTTCGTGCCAGCCGGGGCCCAAGTGACGGTCGTACAGGCGGAACATCTGCGGCGCCAGCCAGGACGGAACATGCACGCCATTGGTGATGTGACCGATGGGCACGGCGTCTTCGGTCTTGCCCGGATAAAGGCCGGTCCACATGGCGCGCGAGACCTCGCCGTGCAGCGACGACACGGCATTGGCGCGGCGCGACAGCTTCAGGCCCAGCACCGTCATGCAAAAGTCTTCGTACGAACTGGACGGATTTTCGCGTCCCAGCCCCATGAATGCTTCCGGCGATAGCCCCAGCTTCTCGCGCAGCGGTCCCAGGTGCTCCTCGATCAGTCCAAAGTGAAAGCGATCGTGCCCGGCGGGCACCGGTGTGTGCGTAGTGAAGACCACTTCGCGCGAAACGTGCCGTGCCGCCGACTCAAAGTCGACGCCTTCCTCTTCCATGCGGGTGCGGATGGCTTCCAGAACCGCAAACCCGCTGTGCCCTTCGTTCAGGTGCAGCACTCCGGGAGTGATGCCCATGGCTTTCAGCGCGCGAAAGCCGCCCACGCCTAAAAGCAGTTCCTGGCGGATGCGGACGCGGCCATCGCCGCCGTAGAGACGCGAGGTCAATTCGCGGTCCTCGGGGCTGTTGCCATCCACGTTGGAATCCAGCAGGAGCAGGTCGCAGCGCCCCACTTTCACCCGCCAGACCTTAGCGGTGATGGCCGCGCCGCGGGTGTGGATGTGCACCGTAACGGGCTCGCCTTTGGGCCCGATGGCCGGCGTCATCGGAAGCTGTTTGACGTCGTTGGGCAGGTATTCTTCCTGCTGCCAACCGTTCTGATCGAGCCACTGCCGGAAGTAACCCTGACCATAAAACAGCCCGACCCCGACCAACGGAATGTCCAAATCCGAGGCGCTCTTGACGTGATCGCCGGCCAGAATGCCCAGACCGCCGGAGTAAATCGGGAAGGATTCGTGCAACCCGAATTCCGCCGAAAAATAAGCCACCGGCCGCGGCCGCAGGACGCCGGCGTGGGCGGCGCCCCAAGTCCGGTCGGCCTGCAGGTATTCTTGCTGGCGGCGGAACGCGTAATTGATACGGCTATGCAGCACCAGTTCGGACACCCGGTGCTCCAGCTTGGACAGCGGAAATCGTCCCAGCAAGGAAATCGGATTGTGATTCGACTCGCGAAAGAACGCCGGGTCGAGTTCGTGGAACAGGTTGGCGGAGTCGTGGTCCCAGCTCCACCACACATTGCGCGCCAGCGACCAGAGTTTCTCCTGGGCCGGAGCGATGAAGCGGTCTAGCGTGCGGGCCTCGCTCACCACCGGAGCGACTTGTGCCGCGGCTTCCGCGAGCATCTGGATTTCGCCGTCGCGGAAGATCCGCGCTTCAACGGTCTGCACCACCAGCACGCCCTGCAGCACGCCCTGGTCGATCAGCGGAACCCCCAGGAAGGACTGGAAGGCATCCTCGCCCGACTCACTGAAATACTTGAAGCGCGGATGGTTCTTCACTTGCTCCGACGCTACCGGAAGCACCCGCTCCGCCACCAGCCCGGCCAAACCTTCATGCAACGACATGCGCAGGTTGCCGATGCATTCCCGCCGCAGCCCCAGCGTTGCGGCCAGCACCAGGTGGGCGCGATCCGGCTCCAATAAGTAGGCCGAGCAGACATCGGTCTTGAAACGCCGGGCGATCAGCGCCACCACGTTCATCAACGTCTCGGCGGGCGCGCCCCCCTCGCTGGCGAGATTGGCGATCTCCTCAAGGGTGAGGACATGAGCGGCATCGAGTGCGGTTGAAGGCTGTGTCATACGTTATCTGGGGATGACTCCAAAAAACGGCAGGGTTGTTTGGAGGGTGCCGGCTACGTGGTCTCACTATCATAGACTGTTCCGGGTGTCAGGATGACGATTCTATGACCCCAATAAGATCTTTGAATTAGGCGGCGGGGTGTTTGTCTGTCAAAATTTGATAGGGGCAGTGTCCCCAAAGGCCGGCCATGCAGTTTAACGGGTACCAAACCGACGGATTCCGCGACGAGATGTTCGACGAGATGGGGGCCGCGCGCCCCGAGGCCAAGCTCCTGCTGGAGACCATCGACTCGCTCGAAGAGGGCCAGCTCCAGCGCTGCCAGAGCGCGGCCGAGCGCCTGCTGTTGCAGCTCGGCATCACCTTCAACGTGTACGGGGACTCGGCTGGCACGGAACGGATCTTTCCGTTCGACCTGATTCCGCGCATCGTGCGGGCGGAGGAGTGGGAGTGGATCGAGCGTGGGTTGAAGCAGCGCATCCACGCCCTCAATGAATTCATCGACGACATCTACCACGACCAGAAGATCCTGAAAGACAAGATCATCCCGGAAGAGATCATCCGCTCGGCGACGTTCTACCGGCCGCAGTGCATCGGCATCGATCCGCCCCGGCGGGTGTGGTGCCACATCACCGGCACCGACCTGGTGCGTCACGGCGACGGACAGATCTACGTGCTGGAGGACAACCTGCGTGTCCCTTCCGGCGTGTCCTATGTGCTGGAGAACCGGGACCTGATGAAACGCACGTTTCCGCAGGTGTTCGAGGGGCTGCGCGTCCGGCCGGTGGACGATTACCCCAGCAAGCTGCTGGAGACGCTGGAGAGCATCGCGCCGTCGAAGTCGTTGCATAAGTCTCAGAAGCCCACGGTGGTGCTGCTGACGCCGGGCATGTACAACTCGGCGTACTTCGAGCACAGCTTCCTGGCCCAGAAGATGGGCGTCCAGTTGGTGGAGGGCCGGGATCTGGCGGTTTTGGATGGCTTGGTCTGGATGCGGACGACCAAGGGCCTGCGCCAGGTGGATGTGATCTACCGGCGGATCGACGACGATTTCCTGGATCCGAAGGCCTTCCGGCCGGATTCCTTGCTGGGGGTTCCGGGTCTGGTGGACGCGTACCGGGCCGGCAACGTAGCGCTGGCCAACGCGCCAGGCAACGGGGTGGCCGACGATAAGGTGGTGTACGCGTACGTGCCGGATATGATCAAGTACTACGAAGGCGCCGACCCAATTCTGCCGAATGTGCCCACGTATCTGTGCTGGCGCGATCAGGACCGCCAGCACGTACTCGCGAATCTGGAGAAGCTGGTGGTGAAGGCCGCCAACGAGGCCGGCGGGTACGGCATGCTGGTGGGGCCGCATTCGACCGCCGAGCAACGCGAGGATTTCGCCGCACGGATCGAGGCGCATCCGCGCAACTACATCGCCCAACCCACTTTGGCGCTGAGCCGCGTGCCCACGCTGATCGGCGATCATTTCGAGGGACGGCACGTGGACCTTCGCCCGTACATTCTGTACGGCCAGGAGATTAACGTCCTGCCCGGCGGGCTGACCCGGGTCGCACTGCGGAAGGGTTCGCTGGTGGTGAACTCCTCGCAGGGCGGGGGCAGCAAGGATACCTGGGTTCTGGCGGACGCCCTTTCTCTTGAGGCTCGGAAACCACAGTGACGGAGCGTGTTGGATTGTGGGGCAGGTTGGCAACCTGCGGGCGGGTTGCTTACCCGCCCATCGGCGTTTGCAAAACGCGCCGGCCAGCGCCGGTTGGCAACCGGCGCGCAGGATGTCATCCTGCCCCACACGGCAGCATAACCCCACATAATCGATGAACGGCAACACTCCCCTACTCAGCCGCGTGGCTGACTCCGTTTACTGGATGGCGCGCTACATGGAGCGCGCCGAAAACGTAGCGCGCTTCATCGGCGTGAATCTGAACCTGCAATTCGATCTGCCGCTCAATCCGGCGAATCAGTGGCAGCCGCTGATCGACACCAGCGGGGACACGGCGGAATTCAGCAAGCGCTACGGCCAGGCCAATCAGGATAACGTAGTCCAGTTTCTGACCTACGACGCGGACAACTTCAACTCGATTTTTTGCTGCCTGCGGGGGGCGCGGGAGAACGCCCGCTCGGTTCGCGAAACGATCTCGTCGGAGATGTGGGCGCAGGTCAACAGCATGTACCTGCAGATGCAGGAGCAGCCGCATGTCGGGGGGCCGGAGGCGCTGCCCGAGTTGTTCCGGTCGATTCGTCTGGGGTGCCATATGTTTCAGGGCATCACCGACGCCACCATGACGCACAACGAAGCGTGGCATTTCGTCCGCTTGGGCCGGAAACTGGAGCGCGCCGATAAAACCTCGCGCATTCTCGATGTCAAATACTTCATGCTCTTGCCATCGCTCAAGGACGTGGGGACGCCCTACGACGACATCCAGTGGTCGGCGGTATTGAAATCGGTGAGCGGGTTCGAGATGTACCGCAAGAAGTTCGGCCGCATCGAGCCGCGCGACATCGTCGATTTCCTGGTAATGGACCGCGATTTCCCGCGCTCGGTTCATTATTCGATTCGTACGGCCGATGAATCGCTGCACGCCATCACGGGAACTCCCATGGGGGCGTTCGCATGGCCTTCCGAACGTCTGACGGGCATGCTGCGCGCGGAGTTGGATTTCACCTCCGTGAACCAGATTATTCGCGACGGCCTGCACGGCTACCTGGATCAGTTGCAAATGAAGATGAACGCCATCGACGCCGGATTGTCGGAAGACTTCTTTGCGGGGACTCCGGAGGACCAAGCCGTGGCGACGCAGAGCCAATCCGGATGAGCCACTCCCTATGAGCCAACTCGAATGATTCGCGTCGCGCTGCATCATAAGACGGTCTACCAGTACGACCGGCTGGTGGCGTTGGGTCCACAGGTGGTGCGGCTGCGGCCGGCCCCGCATAGCCGGACTCTGGTGACCAGCTACTCCTTACGGGTGGAGCCGAAGGGCCACTTCATCAACTGGCAGCAGGATCCGCAGAGCAATTTCCAGGCGCGCCTGGTGTTCCCGGAACGCACGAATTTCTTCTCGGTGGAAGTGGATCTGGTGGCGGAGATGACCGTCATCAACCCGTTCGATTTTTTCCTGGAGCCCTACGCGGAGAAATTCCCGTTCACTTACGAAGCTGCGCTGGCGCACGAGTTGCGTCCTTATTTGGAGGCGGCTCCGGCGGGTCCGAAGCTGGCCGCGCTGGTCAAATCGATTGACTTGAAGGAAAGGCGCACCATCGACTTCCTGGTGGACTTGAATCAGCGGCTGCAGCGGGAAACGCGGTATGTGATCCGCCTGGAACCGGGCGTGCAGACGCCGGAGCAGACGCTGGAGTTGCACAGCGGCTCCTGCCGGGACTCGGGCTGGCTGATGGTGCAGATCCTGCGGCATCTGGGCCTGGCGGCGCGTTTTGTTTCGGGCTACTTGATTCAGCTCAAAGCGGACGTGAAGCCGCTCGAAGGTCCCGAGGGCCCGTCGGAGGACTTCACGGATCTGCACGCTTGGGCGGAAGTGTATCTGCCGGGAGCGGGCTGGGCGGGTTTCGATCCGACCTCGGGTTTGCTGGCCGGGGAAGGGCACATTCCTTTGGCGGCCACGCCGGACCCGCAGTCGGCCGCGCCCGTTTCCGGCGCCGTGGATGAATCCGAAGTCGAGTTCCGCCACGAGATGCGCGTGACGCGCATTCACGAAGACCCGCGCGTCACCAAGCCTTACACGGATGAGCAGTGGCGGAAGATCTCGCAACTGGGGCATCGCATCGACCAGGAATTGAAGGCGGGCGACGTACGCCTGACCATGGGTGGCGAGCCGACCTTCGTCTCCATCGACGATATGGATGGAGAAGAGTGGAACACGGCGGCGCTGGGGGCCATGAAAAAGCGCTTGAGCGTGAATTTGCTGCACCGCATCCACGAGAAATTCGCTCCGGGCGGGCTGCTGCATTTCGGCCAGGGCAAGTGGTATCCGGGCGAATCGCTGCCGCGATGGGCGTTCACGTGTTATTGGCGCACCGATGGCCTGCCGCTGTGGCACGACGCCAAATGGATCGCCGACCCGGACCACGACTACGGCTTTGGCGCGGATCAGGCGTGGCACTTCGCGGAAGAGCTCGCACGAAGGTTGGCGGTGGGACCGGAGTATCTGCTGGCCGCGTACGAGGACCCACTCACCTACATGCAGAAAGAGCGCCAGCTCCCGGTCAACGTCGATCCAATCGAAAATAAGCTGGACGAACCGGAGGAGCGGGAACGGCTGCGCAAGGTCTTCGAGCGCGGGTTGGGGCATCCGGTGGGCTTCGTGCTTCCTCTGCAACGCGGGCCGGGCAAAAACGGGCCGGAATGGCAGAGCGGACTGTGGATGCTTCGGGGGCGGCATCTGTTCCTGGTGCCCGGCGATTCGCCGGTGGGCTTGCGTCTGCCGTTGCAGTCGCTGCCGTGGGAGCCGGTGGACCAGAGGCAAGTGATCTGGACCATCGATCCCATGGCCCCCACGACTCCGCTTCCGGTGCCACGGCGGCAGCTTCACTTTGAAGCGGCGATCGAGCGCGAGCTGGAGACACGACGCCGGGCTTGGGAGGCGCCTCAGGCTCAGGCGCCCGCGGCATCGCCCGGACCAACCGTGCGCAGTGCACTGACGGTCGAACCTCGGGACGGGCGCCTGTGCGTGTTTCTGCCGCCGCTCACCTCGGCGGAAGACTATGTCGAGCTGGCTTCGGCCATCGAAGACACGGCCGCGAAGCTCGACATGCCGGTGCTCATCGAGGGTTATTCGCCGCCTCACGACGCGCGCATCAGTAACATCAAGATCACGCCGGACCCGGGTGTGATCGAGGTCAACGTCCATCCGGCGGGCAATTGGGACGAGCTGGTAGAGAACACCACCACGCTGTACGAAGAGGCGCGCTTGAGCCGGCTGGGCACGGAGAAATTCATGCTCGACGGACGGCACACCGGAACCGGCGGCGGCAATCATCTGGTGTTGGGCGGGCCGACGCCGGCGGATAGCCCGTTTTTGCGGCGTCCGGACCTGCTCAAGAGCATGATCGGGTACTGGCTGAATCATCCGGCGCTGTCGTACCTGTTCTCGAGCGTTTTTATCGGCCCCACCAGCCAGGCTCCGCGGGTGGACGAGACGCGTCAGGATGCCATCTACGAACTGGAGATCGCGTTCAGTTTGCTGAGCGGCGCCGCTCAAAACTGTCCGCCGTGGCTGGTCGATCGGCTGTTCCGCAACTTGCTGGTGGACGTCACGGGCAACACGCATCGCGCGGAATTCTGCATCGACAAGCTGTATTCGCCGGACAGCGCCACGGGCCGCCTGGGCCTGCTGGAATTGCGGGCGTTTGAGATGCCTCCCCATGCGCGCATGAGCCTGGCGCAACAGCTTCTAGTGCGGGCGCTGGTGGCCTGGTTCTGGCGTGAGCCGTTCGAGGAGAAACCGATCCGCTGGGGCACGCGGCTGCACGACCTGTTCCTGCTGCCGTACTTCGTGGAGCAGGATTTCAGGCGCGTGATCGGCGATCTGCGCGGGGCGGGGTACGCGGTCGAAGCAGATTGGTTCGCGCCGCACCTGGAATTCCGCTTCCCGGTTTACGGGCGGGTGTGCTACGAGGGGATCGAGATCGAACTGCGGCAGGCCATCGAACCCTGGTACGTTCTGGGCGAGGAAGCCGGGGGCGGCGGCACCGCGCGCTATGTCGATTCCTCCGTGGAGCGGTTACAGGTGCTGGTGCGAGGCCTGATCCCGGAGCGCTTCACGGTGTCGTGCAATGGGCGGCGCTTGCCGCTCCAGTCCACGGGCGTGCAAGGCGAACTGGTGTGCGGCGTGCGCTACCGGGCCTGGCAGCCGCCGCGCTGTCTGCATCCCACGATTCCCATTCATACGCCGCTGGTGTTCGACTTAGTCGACCTGGCAGCGGGCCGTTCGGTGGGCGGATGCACCTATCACGTGGCCCATCCGGGCGGACTTAGTTACGACACGTTTCCAGTAAACTCGAATGAAGCCGAGTCGCGCCGCAGGGCCCGGTTCCTGGCGTTTGGGCATACGCCGGGCTGGATGCCGATTCCCGAGTTGGAGGAGAATCCGGAGTTCCCGGCGACACTAGATTTGCGGCGGGCCGTGGCTGGCGCGCCAGAGGTGCGGGAGGCTTATCAGGCCGGTAGAGGTTAGCATTTGGCTGCAGGAATTGTGGAGATAGGGTGGAGCGGGCTTTAGCCTGCAACGGAGGCTTCAGCCTCCGCGTCGAAACGGGCGCTAAAGCACCCGTTGCAGGCTAAAGCCCGCTCCACATTATAGTCGTGAAAGATCGAACGGTGACATTTAAGCCGGAGACGAAGTCCTGGCGATACAAGCCTCGCGAGGGCCATTGGGACGAGGCGTTGACGCCCTCGGGATTTCCGCGCCGGCATTGGCGAACGCTCCTGGTCGCCCTGGGGCGGATGGGCGCGGAGCAACTGAACCGCCGCTGGCGCGCCGGTGAGCAACTGATCCAGAACAACGGGGTCACCTATAACGTCTACGGCGATCCGCAGGGCAAGGAACGGCCGTGGCAGATGGACCCTATCCCGCTGGCGCTAGATTCGAGCGAGTGGGCGCACGTGGAGAGTGCGGTGATCCAGCGGGCGCATTTGCTGAACGCCGTGCTGGCCGACTTGTACGGTCCGCAAAAACTGATTCATGAACGCCACCTGCCCGCGGAGCTGGTATTTGCCAATCCGCATTTCCTCCGCCCGTGCCACGGCGTGGTCCCGTCCGGCGGCGTGTACCTGCATACCTATGCGGTGGATCTGGCGCGCTCGCCCAATGGGGCGTGGTGGGTGATCTCCGACCGTACGCAGGCGCCATCGGGAATCGGCTACGCGCTCGAGAACCGGCTGGTGAGCGCGCAGACGCTGGGCTCGGTGTTCAATCAATGTCACGTGCGCGAGCTGGCGCCCTTCTTTGAAAAGGCTCGCGATGCGCTGTTGGCGATCGCACCCAACGCGCGCACCAGCCCGCGAGTGGTGTTGCTGACACCGGGGCCGCACAACGAGACGTACTTCGAGCATTCGTTTCTGTCGCGCCACTGGGGGTTCCCGCTGGTGGAAGGCGCGGATCTGACGGTGCGCGACAATCGCGTCTTTCTGAAAACCCTGGCGGGTCTGGAGCCCGTGGATCTGGTATTGCGGCGGATGGACGACAGTTTCTGCGATCCCCTGGAGCTGCGCAGCGACTCGCTGCTGGGCGTGCCGGGTTTCGTACAAGCGGCGCGCTCCGGGCACGTCGCGGTGGCCAACGCATTCGGCAGCGGACTGCTTGAAACCGCCTTGCCGATGGCGTTCCTTCCGCCATTGTGCCGGCACCTCTTCGGGTCGGATCTGCAGATGCCATCGATCGCCACGTGGTGGTGCGGCGACGAAGAGCCGCGGCGCTACGTGCTGGAGCATCTGGAGGAGGTGGTCATCAAGCCGGCCTTCCCCCGGCCGGGACACTACGTCGAGTTTCCGGGGGCGATGACCGATGCGGCGCGGCAGGAGTTGCGAGCGAGAATCGAGGCGCAGCCGGAACAGTTCGTGGGACAGGAACAAGTGGATCTGTCGACGGCGCCGGTTCGCACCAGCCACGGATTGACAGGGCGGCACGTGGTCCTGCGCGCGTTCGCGGTGTGGGACGGCACGAGTTATGCGGTGATGCCGGGCGGCCTGACGCGGGTTTCCGTCGAAGACCGCTCTTTGGTGGTCTCGATGCAGCTTGGCGGCGGCAGCAAGGACACCTGGGTGATTCACGGCCGGCGGGAGCGGCCGGCCGCCGCGGCAGTGATTCCCGGTCCCGACCTGGCGGTGCGCGCGGCCCCGTTCGCGGTGCCCAGCCGCGTAGCCGACAACTTATTTTGGCTGGGGCGATACGCGGAACGGGTGGAGGCCGGCGTGCGGCTGGTTCGCACGCTCCTGCCGGGTCTGTCCGGCGAGACGGATTTCGGCCGGGGTGTCTCGCTCGACAGCATCAATCACGTGCTCGGCGGGCTCGGACTTCTCTCGTCGGAATTCCAAGGCTCGATCGCCCATCAACGCTGGAACCTGCAGCGGGTGCTGGGATCGATGGTTTACGATCCGGCCCGCACGTCCGGCATCGGCTGGAACCTGAAACATATCCGCCGCGTGACCTGGCCAATCAAGGAGCGTCTTTCCGGGGACACGTGGCGCGTGTTGCAGCAACTGGAAGCCGACTTTTCGGGAGCCTCGCCCGCGGGCGCCGAGCAGTGGCTGGTGACCGCGACGAGCCTTCTGGACCGGGCCATCATCACCCTGTCGGCTTTCGCCGGATTGCTGATGGAAAACACCACGCGGGGACTGGGATGGCGCTTCCTCGAAATCGGCCGCCGGCTGGAGCGGACCCTGCAGATGGCGGAACTGCTGGGCGTATGCGTGGCGCAGGCGCCGTTCCCGCTGGAGCCGTATCTGGAGACGCTGCTGCTCGTCGCCGATAGCTCCATTACCTATCGCACCCGGTATCTGACAACCATGCGCACGGAATTCGTGCTGGAGCTGCTGCTGAGCGATGAGGGAAATCCGCGTTCGGTGGCGTTTCAACTGGCTACGTTGCTGGAGCACGTTGAGAACCTGCCTAAGAGCGATCTGAATAGTGGTCCGGCGGTGGAAAATGCGCTGGCGGCCAAGCTGATCGCCGCGATCCGCGCGGCTAATATGGACGATTTAGCTACGCGCGACAGCGAAGGGAACCTGGGAGCGCTGGAGGATCTGCTGAAACAGATGAAGACAGACTTGTACGATTTCTCAGATATCCTGACGGCCCATTTTTTGAGCCACCTGACGCCCTCGCGGCTGACGCCCTCCATGTGAGAAAGGGCTGTAACGATGCTACTCGAAGCCACCCACATTACCCGCTATCTCTACCAGGAGCCTGTCTCTCAGTGCTTGAGTGAAGCTCGCGTTACGCCCCGTGTTTTCCCGGGCCAGCGCGTCATCAACACCCGCATCGAGATCCATCCGGAACCCGCGGTCATGGACGAACGCACGGACTACTTCGGCAACCGCGTGCATTCGTATTCGATTTTCCGGAGCCACGACCGTTTCACCACCACCGCCACCAGTGTGGTGGACGTCGCGGCCCGCGTGCCCGAAGCCATGTCCGAGATTCCTTGGGAGCTGGCCCGCGATCAGGTTTCCGCACATGCGGACGCGGCCACGCTAGCCGCGTTCGAGTTCGTATTCGAGTCGCCCTTCGTGGTTTGGTCCCGCGAATTGGCCGCTTACGGCCGCGAGGTATTCAAGCCCGGCCGCGCACTGGTAGACGCGGTCCAGGAGTTGTCCCACCGAATTCATTCGGATTTTACGTACTTGCCCAAGTCGACTTCGATCGATATGCCGCTGCTGGAGGTGTTTCACAACCGGTGTGGCGTGTGCCAGGATTTTTCCCACATTATGATCGCGGTTCTGCGATCCTTGCGGCTGCCGGCGCGCTACGTGAGCGGCTATCTCCGCAGCGGTTGGAACTACCAGGGCGCGGACGCGTCGCACGCCTGGGTTTCCGCATTCGTGCCCGGGACAGGCTGGCTGAGCTTCGATCCGACCAACGACGTGATTCCCTCCGACGGTCACCTCACGGTGGGGTGGGGCCGGGATTACGGCGACGTTACACCGGTCAAGGGAATCGCGCTGGGAGGCGGCCGGCAGACCGTGGAGGTGGAAGTGTATGTCCACCCGGTGGAGCACGAAACGACGCCCGCTTGAGGCGACCGCTAGCTGCCGGGCTTAGTTTCCTGGGCGAGCGGTGCGGACGCAGGCGGCGCTTGCCTCCGCAGGATGAGAATATCGCCGTAGCCGCTGCGTAGGTAGAGGCGCTGGGAGGCGGCAGGCGGGTTCTCGACAACCTGATGGCCGAGCAGCCTGTGCCGTTTCTCGACGCCGGGAAAATCGGAGACCAAACTGCCCACGGTGGTCTTAGCGTCGATGGCGTACTGGCCCTGTTCCGGCAAATGGATGAGAAGGACGCCCTGACGGGTGGTCGCGTGGATGTCGCCCGTGACATCTTCCACGTGCACTTCGCCGGCGTTGTGATCGACAGTAATCCGGGCGTTGCGTGGAACCCGGATCTGATATTGCACGTCGACGTGCGCGGCTACGCCCGCCGGCCAAGGCCGCGGGATACCCTGGCGCCGCGGGAACTTCGTGGTGATCACGACTTGATCGCCTTTGCGTTCCGTTTCAATCCGCAGGTGCGCCAAGTCTCCAGCGGCCTTGTCGCGTTCATCGGCGCGGTAGGCCATGTTCGTGGACTTGAAGGTGGTGATCTCCACGGCGGGCTGGTCCCAGCCTTCCACGGTAACCTCGCCGAGGGAGTTGCTGAGCCGCAGCGTGCCGCCTGCGGGAAAGTCCATGCGCTCGGTGTGTTCGACTTGCATCTTGGGCAGGTCGCCATCGGCGGCCACCAGCAGCGGGACGATTCCCAGTCCCATTCCGATCAGCGTTCGTAGCATTCGATGTAAATCTCCCTCTTCCATTGTGCTTCAGTCGATGTATCCGCCGTGTGGCTGGTGCTGTGCTCTCCTGCGTGTGTTATTCCTGGATGTTGCGCTGACATGAACGTCGCCGTAACGGGAGCATCGGGATTCATCGGGCGTCGTCTGACCGAGCGTCTGCAGCGCGAGGGTCACCAGGTGCGGGCGGTTTCGCTCCGCGACGGTGTCCAGGCCGATCAGCTCGCCGGCTGTGGCGCGGTGGTGAATCTTGGTGGCGAACCGGTGGCGCAGCGGTGGACGGCCGCGGCGCGCGCGCGCATCCGGGCGAGCCGCATCGAGGGTACGCGCGCACTGGTGGAGGCCATGCGCGGGCAAGCGCCGCAGGTGCTCATCAGCGCGTCGGCGATTGGATACTACGGCTCGCGAGGGGATGAAATCCTCACGGAGAATTCGGCGCCCGCACAGGATTTCCTGGGGCAGGTCTGCGCCGACTGGGAACGGGAGGCGCGCGCTGCATCGGACTTGGGCGTGCGCGTGTGCTGCCTGCGCATCGGCGTGGTGCTGGGTCCAGGCGGAGGCGCACTCGCGAAGATGCTGCTGCCGTTCCGGCTGGGTTTGGGAGGGCGCATGGGCGGAGGCCGGCAATGGATGTCGTGGATTCACGTCGATGACCTGACAGGGCTCATCGCCTTTTTGCTGAAAGAATCCACGGTGCGCGGAGCGTTTAACGCCGTCTCCCCGCACCCGGTTACCAACGCCGGGTTCACGCGCGACCTGGCTCGTGCGCTGCGGCGCCCGGCGATTGTGCCGGTCCCGGCCATCGCGCTGAAGCTGTTGCTGGGAGAAATGTCGCAAGTGATTCTGGCGAGCCAGCGAGTGATCCCGGAAGCCGCTTTGCGGGCCGGATTCACGTTTGACTATCCGGATCTCTTTGGCGCGCTGGCGCAGATCATTCCGGACTAAATCGGCCTGACTAGCTCCTGGGCGGCATGAAATGGTTCGATTGTCCCCGCCCTGACGGGGCGGGGCTATGGCCCCGGACGTGAGTCCGGGGAATCCAATCAGACGGTCCAGGCTAACGGCTAAAGCGATTCTTCTGTGCGGCCGGTGGCGGACTGATTCGGCTCCCACAACACTTCCGGCACATCCAGGGCGTGGTTCACCCAGCGGCTCCACACGAATAGAGCATCGCTTAGCCGGTTCAGATAACGGATCGACTCGGGCGGGACTTCCTCCTGCCGCGCCAGCGCGACCACCAGCCGTTCGGCGCGCCGGCAGATGGTGCGCGCGGCGTGCAATTCGGCGTTGAGGCGCGTGCCTCCGGGAAGCACGAAACTGCGCAGCGGCGGAAGCTCCTCGTTCATCGCGTCGATTTCGCGTTCCAGTTGCAGCACGTCGGCCTCGGTGACGCGGGCCTGACGCGGGTGCACGTCCTGGGGGAGAGTGGCCAGGATGGAACCCAGGTTGAACAGCTCATGCTGCACGCGGTTGAGGATGGCTCCCAGTGCCGCGACCTTCGCGTCATGCAACTCGGTGCAAGTGGTGCACGCCAGCCCGACAAACGCGTTCAGCTCGTCGACGGTCCCATAGGCTTCGATGCGGAGGGAATCCTTGCCGACCCGCTGCCCGCCCGCCAAACCGGTGTCGCCCGCGTCGCCGAGGCGCGTGTAGATGCGGTTGAGAGCCAGGCGCGGCCCGCTGAATTTTTCCACGATTCCAATCTTAGCCTGGATTGCTCACGCGGTCCTGGAAGGCCGGGTGTCCGTGTCCGGCATAGAAGCGGAAGCGTTGGCACAAAAACCAGTCACAAGCCATATCCTGTTGAAACCGTTCACAAATACGCCCGGTGCTCTGGACACCGCCAGCTATCCTGGGATGTGGAGATGCTCTTTATGTGACGCGCTTCTGTTCGCCATCGATCCGACACAATCCGACACATCCGACACCTGCATAAATTCTGTCGAACCGGTAGCCGTTGGGGACTCGGCCCTTTTTAGGCTGCCTCCGGCTTCTGAGTTGGCGTCCCGAGCCGGGCAGCCCGGCTGCGGGCTTAAAGCCGACCGCACCGCGAATTTTCCTGGCATAGCTCGCACGCTCGGATTCTCGAGATTTTGCGTAGGAATACCGGAGACCCCATTTTTGGTGTAGCGCATCCTGAAAGCCCCTTTCGTTTGACTTTAATACTGCTGTATGTTATTCATCACAGAGGTCTTGGGGGCCTATCCCAAGGGTTCCGCAACGGGACCAAGGTGGAACGATGCGCTCATTCGTATTGGCCGTGGCGGGGTTCATATTCGCGGTTATGGCCGCTCCGGCGTTTGGCCAGATCAATTTGTCCGGCGAGTGGGCTCCGCTGTTCCATGAAGATCAGCCCGAGCGCGGCCAGGGTCCCGAGCTGGGCGATTACCTGGGGTTGCCGATCACCGAGGGGGCGCGGTTTTTCGCCGAGAGTTGGGATGCCTCCCGGCTGACCTTGCAGGAGCACCAGTGCCGGGTGCACATTTCGCCGTACATTTACCGCGGACCGCTGCAATTGCGGATCTGGGAGGAAAAAGACCCGGACACGCAGCAGGTGATCGCGATCCGGAATTACATCAGCACCTACGAGCAGAACCGCACCATTTGGATGGATGGGCGCCCGCATCCTCCCGACTATGCTCCGCACACCTGGCAGGGGTTCTCGACGGGGAAATGGGAAGGCGACATTCTGACCGTCTACACCACCCATATCAAGCAAGGATGGATTCGCCGCAACGGTCTGCCGCAGAGCGACCAGACCACCATGGTCGAGCATTTCATCCGGCATGGCGATTATATGACCCATGTGGCCGTGATCACCGATCCGGTGTATATGACCGAGCCGCTGGTGCGCTCGCAGGATTTTCAGGTGAACTTGCGGGGCGGCGCCAACTGGCTGTGGCCTTGTGAGTACGTGGTGGAGGTCGCGGACCGGCCCAAGGGCGAAGTGCCGCAGTACCTGCCGGGGAAGAATGAGTTTCTGAAGGAGTTTCCGGCTCGGCATGGAGTGCCGGAGGAAGCCGCGCTGGGCGGGGCGGAGACGATGTATCCGGAATACCAGAAGAAGATCGCTACCATGCCGCGGCCCGCGGCGGCCGCCAAGTGAGACGCGCGGCGATGACCAATCTAGCGACGACCAATCTATGCCGGTTGATCCCATTCGTGTTGCTGGGAGCCGCGGGGTTTGGCCAGTCACCCGATGGCGAGATCCATGTCCTGCCGGTGCAGGGCAATGTGTACATGCTGGTCGGCGCGGGAGGCAACATTGCGGTGCAGGTGGGCAGCCAGGGCGTATTGCTGGTGGACAGCGGGCTCGCCAACATGTCGGACAAGGTGCTGGCCGCGGTCCGCAAGCTCTCCGATAAGCCGATACGGTACCTGCTGAACACCCACGTGCATCCCGATCATATTGGCGGTAACGAAGCGGTGGCCCGGACCGGGGTGGCTTCGACGGGCCTTCCGGTGCAGGGGACCCCGGGATCGAGCGCGTCCCAGGCAGTGCAGATTCTGGCGCATGAAAACGTGCTGAACCGGATGAGCGGGGCCAAAATTCCCGGCGTCGCGTGGCCCACCGACACCTTCTTCAACGACGAGAAAGAAGTGTACTTCAACGGCGAGGGCGTGCAGATGTTTCATCCCTCGGGCGCGGCGCACACCGATGGGGACAGCATTGTGTACTTCCGGCGCTCGGACGTGATCGCTTCCGGCGATCTGTTTGTCACTACCAGCTACCCGATCATCGACGCGTCCCGGGGCGGCAACGTGCAGGGCGTAATCGACGGGCTGAATTTGATTCTCGATCTGGCGATACCCGCGCACCAGCAGGAGGGCGGGACCTACATCATCCCCGGCCACGGCAGGCTGTGCGACGAGGCCGATGTGCTGGAGTACCGCGACATGGTGACCATCATCCGCGACCGCATTCGCGACGCCACGAAGCGGGGGATGACGCTCGACCAGATCAAGGCCGCGCGGCTGACTCGGGATTACGATGCCCGGTATGGATCGGGCAGTGGGGCGACGGAAGTGTTTGTCGAGGCAGTGTACAAGAGCCTGGCAACCAAGAAATAGGCGCGAGGAAATGAACATGAAGACCGCACTCTGGCTGGGGGCCCTGACTGCGTGGGGAGCAATGGGTGTGCTGCCGGCTGTAATGTTTGCGCAGGGGCGCGGAGGCGCGGGCGCGGGCCCGGGACCGGCGCCGACTCCCAAGGCTGGGGCGCCCATCGACCTAACGGGTTACTGGGTATCGCTGGTCACCGAGGATTGGCGCTTCCGCATGATCACGCCGCCCAAGGGCGATTACGCCAGCGTGCCGTTGAATGCCGCCGCTCGGATGGTGGCCGATGCCTGGGATCCGGCCAAGGATGAAGCCGCGGGCGAGCAGTGCAAGGCCTACGGCGCTCCGGCGATTATGCGCGTGCCCGGGCGCGTGCATATCACCTGGGAGAACGATACGACCATGCGCGTCGATACCGATGCTGGAACGCAAACTCGTATGTTCAAGTTCGCGGCGGCTGGCGGGGCTGCGGCAACGAGTGCGGCCTCGGCGGGCGCGCCCGGATGGCAGGGAGAATCGGTGGCCGTGTGGGAACCGTCGGGCGGTGGACGCGGGCGCGGACCCGTGAACGGCGGATCGCTCAAGGTGGTGACGACTCATATCCGGCCCGGCTATCTCCGGAAGAACGGCGTTCCTTACAGCGCCAACGCTACGGTGACGGAATACATCACCAAGGTCACCGAGCCGGACAATGTGACGCAGTACCTCATCGTGACCACTATCGTTGACGATCCGCAGTATCTGAACCAGCCTTTCGTCACCAGCACGCACTTCAAGAAGGAAGCGGACGGCGTGAAGTGGAGTCCGTCGCCGTGTACGGCGCGGTAGCTGCCCCGGACGGACGTTATGAGAACCACATTGACGCTCGACGACGACGTAGAGGCGCTCCTGGAGCGGGAACAGCGCGAGCGCGGATCGACACTCAAAGAGATCGTCAATACCGCCCTTCGTCAAGGCTTAGCGGAGATGCAGCGCAAGCCCGAGCCGCGTAAGCCGTTTCGCACGAAGCCCCTGCCGGTCAGCCGGTGCCTGTTGCCAAGTCTCGACGATATTTCAGAAGTCCTGGCGATCGCCGAAAGCGAAAATTACAAGTGATTCGCGCTGACGCAAACCTTCTGATTTACGCCACGGCTGAATCGTTTCCGCACCACAAAGCCTGTCGCGATTGGCTGGACGCTCATTGAACGGCTCGGTGCGGCTCGCGCTTCCTTGGCCAAGCCTACCTCCGGGTGATGACAAATGGAAACACGTCGAGCGTTGGCTGGACTGTCCGAACGTGTGGATTCCTCTGCCGACAGGGAGGCATCGGCCGATTCTCGCGGGCTTGTTGCACGGGCTCGGCCGTGGAGCCAATGACGTTCCCGACGCCGATCTGGCGGCGCTCGCCATCGAGCACGGCCTCACCCTGTGCACCTCCGACGCCGGATTCGCGCGTTTCGCGGGGCTAAGATGGATGAATCCGATTGCCGGCCGGCCGCGCCGGTGATTGAGCCCCCCGCAAGGACTGTTGTCCTTGCATCCGCGATATGATCAGTTCATTGGCAAAGAAGCGGGCGCCCAAGGATCAGTTTCGGTTTGGCATCGGCGAGTGGTACGGGCAGTCTTTTGTTCATTTGACGACGGAGCAACGGTCGTCGTATGCGCACCTGCAGGCGTTGGATAAGAAAGCGCGTCCCGCCCAGCCGTGCCCGTTTCGTGGTGGGGGTTGTTCGAAAACCGGCGGTGTATGCTCGTTACGCCTGTATCATCGTGAGGGGGCGACGGGGCACGTGCTGCCGGCGGATGGCGATCGTGGCAGATTGCGCGCGACGTGCCCGAACCGTTTCCTCGAACGCGCCCTGATTTTCTCGTGGATCGGTGACGTGTTGCTCGGAACGAAGGAACCGGGCGTGGTCGCTGAGGTCGGTTTCCTCGAAGCGGAGCGGACCGATGAGGAGAGCGGTGAGGGTGATGACGTCGGACGGATCGACCATGTGCTCGTGCATCCTGCCGCTGACCCGATGCGTTGGTGTGCATTGGAGATCCAGGCTGTCTACTTCTCTGGCGCGAGCATGGGAGCGGAGTTCGCCATGCTCCGACATCACGTGGATGAGGGCGTGCCGTTTCCCTCAGGGCATCGTCGTCCCGATGATCGCAGTAGTGGGCCGAAGCGGTTGATGCCGCAGTTGCAGATCAAGGTGCCTTCACTGCGCCGTTGGGGGAAGAAGATGGCTGTGGTTGTTGATGAAGGATTCTTCGGTGCGCTGGGGAAGATGGACGAAGTCAAGGACGTCTCCAACTGCGATATCGCGTGGTTCGTGGTGCGATTCCACGAGGCTGGCGGGAACGCCGTGCTCGAGCCGAGTTTCGTGCGTCTGACGACCTTGGAGCGCGCGGTGGAAGGGTTGACGGGTGGGAACCCGGTGAGTCTGGAAACATTCGAGGCACGGATCCGCGCGAAGCTATAAATTATCGCAGGAAGTCCTGCAGACGCTTTGAGAGCGCGCTCGTGGCTTTTGTTTCGCACTCCCAAATCACTAAGGTTTTCCATCCCATCGTGGCGAGGGTGCGGCGGTGTGCCCGGTCGCGTGCGGTGTTGCGTTCGAGTTTGGGTTGCCAGTAGTATTGTCGTGACTTTGGCGTGTGCGATAGCGTGCAGCGTTTGTGTTGATGCCAGAAGCATCCGTGCACGAAGATGATCTTGCGCCTGCCCGGAAAGATCAAGTCTGGCCTTCCGGGGAGCTTGTGGTCGTGAAGTCGATATCGATAGCCGAGTCGATGGACCAGGCGTCGCACAGTGAGCTCAGGGGTTGAGTCCTTGCTCTTAATGCGGCGCATGTTCTCACTGCGCGCTTCGTTGGTAATTCGGTCCACGCTTTCCCTCTCTAGAGAGAGTGTACTTGCTGCTTTCGCGGTGGTGACTTGGTGGGGCTGGGTCCGTTTTCTTTGGTTAGGCAGTCTGCCGTGTGAGACGGGACTCGTCGAGGTAGTTGGGGGATACTTGGTCGTCTCTGTCGAAGAGCGTTCGGTTGATGTGAAGGGCGAGTGTTTGTGCGAGGAGTGGTGGGACGGCGTTGCCGACTTGTTCGTATTGGCTGACCCTGCTGCCGGTGAATCGGTAGTGGTCGGGGAATGATTGGAGTCTCGCCGCTTCCCTCACCGTGAGGGTGCGGTCTTGGTCGTAATGGAAGAAGGTGCCCCAGTGCGGGTCGCATTTTGTGAGTATCGTCCCGCTGAGACCATTCGGGTCGAGTCGTCCGTACCGTCGGGTGTGGTCGCTGCGCCGCGCTCGTTGCATGCCCAGCGGAAGCAGGCGGGGGGGGATGTCTCGCCAACTGCCTCCCGCGGGAATGTGTTGTAGTCGGCGGAGGTTTTGTGGGCTGAGGTTGCCGGCAACGTGATTCGTGAGAATGCGGGAGTCCTCGCGCATGAGCCGCTGGTAGGATGTTCGCGCGGGGAGCGTGTACTTTGTTTCGTCATTCCCTTCGTTGACGCCGAGTGGTGGGAGGTCGCCGATAGCGTCATGGACGGTCGTGAATGGCCTTAGGAATTGGTCGAACAGGCCAAACGCCTGTGTGCCGTCCCTGACCGTCGGGAGCCATGTGAGTTTTCGTCCGCCGGTGAAGTTCGCCCTTACGGGCGCGTAATGTGTTGGTTGGGGAAAGGAGATCTCGCGTTTGAGGATGGTGCCGATGAAGAACAAGCGCCAACGTTCTTGTGGGACGCCGTGGTGTGCCGCACATAACACCATGTGTTGCATGTGATAGCCAGCGCTTTCGAAGAGTGCGTAGATGGCTTTCACGAAGCGGCCGCTGTCGAGACTGAGCATGCCGGGTACGTTTTCCATCACGATGACTTTGGGGCGGAGTCCTTCGAGGACGAGTCGACCGTAGTGCCGAAAGAGTTGGTTCCGGTCATCCTTCGTGCTGCGTGTGGGTGCGTTGATGCTAAAGCCCTGGCATGGGGGGCCGCCGATGAGGACATCCACCTCGTTCTTGGCGAGGCCAGTGACCCGGAAGACGTGCCTTGCCGTGAGGTCTTTGATGTCAGCCTGGAAGACTGCCGTGGCTGGGTGGTTGTGTTGGTACGTGGTGGCGTAGTCCGGCCAAAGCTCGTTGGCGAACGCGATACGGTATCCCGCTTGTCCAAACCCCAGCGAGAGGCCACCGGCGCCCGCGAAAAAGTCTGCTGCGATCAATGGCGTCATCTACGTTGCCAAAACAAAGTATACTGCAAATGTTTGGAAGTCATTAGCACTATTTCCACAAGAGGGAGGGATCTGAGTGTCCTATTGTGCTCCACGTGACCGTACTCCAGCAAGAGGTAGTGCGTGCGTTTCGCCCTTGTTCTCACAGGTTTTATTTCGTGCTGCAAGAATGGCTTGCGGGACCTAGACTGTCCAAATCTTGTGGATAAATCAGGAGTCCAAGAACACGTGGGCCTGCCCTGAGCGTGTGTGACGATAGGGCTGAGGGTGGCCACGTCGGGCTTATCGGGCGCTGCGAGTAGACTCTTAGGCGCTTAGCGCGCACCTTGGACGCCACATCGACGGAATTCGTTGTACACTACGGTGGATGCGGACGCTCCCGAGGGTCCGCCGGAGCATGTCGCAATGAAACCCAAGTCTCCAGCCCGGGGCCTATTCTTGCCCCTGGCGACGATCTTTCTCGCCTTGCCCGCCTTGGCCCAAGTCAATCTGAACGGGGTGTGGTCCGCGCGCCTGCATGAAGACTTCCCCGATCGCCTGGCCGGCCCCGAGTTGGGCGACTACGGCGGACTTCCGCTCAACGACGCCGACCGCCTGCGGGCCACCACCTGGGACGCTTCGCTGATTACGCTGCCGGAGTATCAGTGCCGCGTGCACCCATCGGACTATGCGGCTAGTTTTGCCGACATCCGCATGTGGGAGGAGTACGACCGCGACACGCAGGATCTGTTGGCGATTCACATCCACCACTTCGCCTGGGCTACCGAGCGCACGATTTGGATGGATGGGCGTCCGCATCCGCCGGAGTATGCGCTCCACACGGCCATGGGTTTTTCGACCGGCAGGTGGGACGGCGACATGCTGGTGGTGACGACCACGCATCTTAAAGAAGGCTGGGCCCGGCGCAACGGGGTAGCGCGCAGCGACCGCGCCACAGTGACCGAACACTTCATCCGCCACGGCGACAACCTGACCTGGGGCATTTTTGTCGACGATCCCATTTATTTCAGCGAGCCCCTGTTCCGCACGCGCGATTACGTTTTGAATGTTACCGGGCAGATCGCGCCGTATCCGTGCGAGAGCGTGACCGAAATCATCCGGCCTAGAGGCCAGATCCCACATCACCTGCCGGGGACCAACACGTTTCTGAAGGAATATCAGATCGCCCACGGGATTCCCGAGCGGGCGGCCATGGGTGGCGCCGAGACGATGTATCCCGAGTACAAAGCCAAGCTCGCGGCCATGCCCAAACCGTCGGTTCCGCCGCCGGTGGCCCCGCCCAAGGGGGCCCGGTAGGCTGTATGTACCACATCATGACTAAGAAAGTTTTGGCGCCGCTCGCGTTCGCGGCACTGGCTGCGTTCGCGCACGCGCAGACGTCCGATGGCGAAGTTCACGTGCTTCCGGCGCAGGGCAACATCTACATGCTGGTGGGCGCGGGTGGCAATATTACGGTGCAGGTGGGCAAGGACGGCGTGTTGGTCGTCGATACCGGCCTGGCGAACATGTCGGACAAGGTGCTGGCGGCCATCAAGAAGCTCTCCGACAAGCCTCTGCGGTACATCATCGACACGCACTATCATGCCGATCACACCGGCGGCAATCAAGCTCTGCGGAAAGCCGGCGCGACCATCGCGGGAGGCAACGTCGCGGGCGATCTAGGCGCCGCGGCTTCGGAAGGCGCGCAAATCATCGCTTTTGAAAACGTGCTGAATCGCATGAGCGCGCCTACTGGAAAGGAATCGCCCACGCCCACCGGGGCTTGGCCCACGGACACGTTTATCGATGCGGAGAAGAAGCTTTTCTTCGATGGCGAGGGCATCGAGATCATTCATATGCCCAACGCGCATACCGACGGCGACAGCATCGTATTCTTTCGCCGCTCGGATGTGATCGCCACCGGCGACATCTTCACCACCACAGACTATCCGATCATCGACACCGCCGCGGGCGGTACGATCAACGGGCTGCTGGACGCGGTCAATAAGATCGTGGACATGGTGATTCCGGTGTACGGGCAGGAGGGCGGGACGTTGATTATCCCCGGCCACGGACGTTTGTGCGATTTCGGCGACCTGCTGAACTATCGCGAAATGGCCACGATCATCCGCGACCGCATTCAGGACATGCTCAAGAAGGGCATGACGCTCGAGCAAGTGAAGGCCGCCAAGCCCACCTTCGACTACGATCCGCTGTACGGCAAGAATCCGCGCTGGACTCCAGATATGTTCATCGAAGCGGTGTACAAGACCTTGAAGAAGTAGGAGCACACTGGCGATGCGAACCCGATCTCTTATTCCTGTTGTGTTGTCGGTGGCCGCCACGTTTGCTCCGGTCGCCGTGGCCCAACCGGGTCCCGGGGGGCGGGGCGGACCGCCTCCAGTTCCGCGCCTGGCCGCGCCCATCGACCTGACCGGTTATTGGGTATCGATCGTCACCGAGGACTGGCGCTTCCGCATGCTGACCGCGCCCAAGGGCGACTTCGCGGGTGTGCCGCTGAATGCCGAAGGCCAGCGCGTCGGGCGGGCTTGGGACCCCGCCAAAGATGAGGGTGCGGGCGATCAATGCAAAGCTTACGGAGGCGCCGCCATCATGCGCATGCCGGGACGCTTCCACATCACTTGGGACAACGACACTACGCTCAAGATCGAGACGGACGCGGGCACGCAAACGCGCCTTTTGCATTTCAACACTCCGCCGCCGGCCGGGACCGCTGCGTCGTGGCAGGGTTATTCCAACGCGAGTTGGGAACGGAGTCTGAATCGCACGCGCGGTGGCGAAGGTCAGCCGGGCGCGCCGCCGCCTAGCGGTGGATCGCTCAAGGTGGTCACGACGAATTTGAAGGCGGGGTATCTGCGGACCAACGGCGTGCCGTATAGCGACCGCGCCACTGTCACCGAATATTACGACGTGCTGCACGAAGGCAACGGCAGCACCTGGATCGTGGTCAAAACCATCGTTGAAGATCCGGTGTATCTGAACCAGCCGTTCATCACCAGCACGAATCTGCGCAAGCAGCCGGACAACTCCGGCTGGAATCCGACGGCGTGCGCGGCTAAGTGAGGACTTGACTGTGCTCCGAATCGGTCCTTATGCTCGTTGTGGTTGGTGGAGCGGGCTTCAGCCGGCTACGGGTGCTTCAGCGCCCGTGGCGGTGCGGAGGCTCAAGCCTCCGTTGCAGGCTAAAGCCCGCTCCACGTTCTTGAAGAGGAGGTATTAATTGAAATGAGGCTTCCATCGAAACGATCTATCTTTACCGGCGCTGCCGCCTTGGTCGTCGGCGTCGCAATCATCGCGGCTGGGCTGAAGATGCCCCAAGACGCGTCGAAGCATTCCTTCGACTACCGTAGCTGGGCGCACGGCGTGTTGCCGTTCCAGGGCGTCGTATTCGCGCAGGGTGCGGATTCGCGGCCGCAGATGTCTGAGGCGGCCTTCAAGAACATCCAGGTGCTCAAAGGCATTCCCGTGGACGAATTCATGGGCACCATGGGCCTGTTCTCCGGCGCGTTGAGTGTGTGCTGCGGCGACTGTCACACTGGGGCCGGCACGTCCAATCCGAAATGGGAAGCCGACCCGCCGCGAAAGATCGTCGCGCGCCGCATGATCGAGATGGTCAACAAGATCAACAAAGATAGCTTCGGCGGACGCCAGGTGGTCACCTGCTGGACTTGCCACCGCGGAGCCCAGAGTCCCGCGGTCACGCCGCCGCTGGACACCATCTACAGTGTGCCTACGTTTGTCCCAACTGACGTTCTTCCGGTGGCTCCCCCCGCTACTTCCGGCACTCCTCCCGCCGATCAGATTCTCGACAAATACATTCAGGCTCTCGGCGGGGCGCAGCGACTGGCCGCGCTGACTAGCTATACGGCGAAAGGCACCAGCATGTTGTTTGGAGAGGTCCGCGAGGATCCGGTCGAAATCTACGCCAAAGCGCCGAATCAGCTCGCCACACTGGTCCATCAGCGCGAAGGCGATTTGGCCCGGACCTACGATGGCCGCAATGCCTGGGTGATGCTGCCGCTGACTGTCGTCTCGTTGTACCCGCTGAACGGCAGCGCGCTCGAAGGCGGCAAATTGGACGCGGAAATGGCCTTCCCGGGAGGAATCAAATCCTTCTTTCCGAATTGGCGCGTCACCTATCCGACTACTCTCGACGGTAAAGACGTCTACGTCGTCCAGGGCAGTGGCCCCAACGGTGCGCTGGGAACTTTCTATTTTGACAAACAGACGGGCTTCCTGACACGAATGGTGCGTTACGCCAACTCGGCGATGGGCCGCGTTCCTACGCAAATCGACTACTCGGATTATCGCGCCGTCGCCGGAGTCATGATGCCGCACAAGTGGACGTATGGTTGGGTGAGCGGGCGGGAGGAGTACACGATCACCGCGTATCAGCCGAACGTTGCTGTGGACGCGGCGAAGTTCGCCAAACCCGTTCAACGCGTGAAGTAAGTGGGGCAGGCTTTCAGCCTGCGGACTCGCTTTCCAGCGGGGCATGTTTGAAGTGGCCGCCTGAAAGGCGGCTGCGGGCAGGATTGCCCGCGCCGCACCGAGTAGAGCCCTAAATGAATCTGGCGCACGTTCATCTTTTACTGAATCATTTTCCGACCGTCGGCGTGATCATTGGGCTGGGCTTGTTGCTGGCCGCGCTGGCGGGTAAGAACGATCATCTGAAGCGCGCCAGTCTGGTGATTTTTCTCGGCCTTGCGTTGTTGACGATTCCAACGTACATGTCGGGCAACGCCGCGCAGGATGCCATTTGCATGGGCGATCCCAAGGGTCCCTGCGCCGACCCATCAGTATCGAAGACGGCGATTGAAGCCCACGAAGGAACGGCGGTGGTGGGATTCGCCCTCATGCAACTGGTGGGCGCTTTCGCCTGGATCGGGCTGTGGCAGTACCGGCGCACTGCGCGGATGCCGCGCGCGACGATGGCCGTCGTGCTTGCGCTGTCCTTCGCGACGCTGTTCGTGATGGCGCGGGCGGCGACCATCGGCGGGGAAATCCGCCACCCGGAAATCCGAGTCGGCGGAGCAATGACGGCGGGTGCGCCGCTGGCCCGCGAGCTAGGCGCGTGGGTGCAGAATGAACGTTGGGTTTGGCCCGCGTGCGAGACGCTGCACTTCGTGGGGCTGTGTTTGTTGTTCGGCATCGCGACAGTCGTGGATCTGCGCATCCTGGGCATGATGCGAGGGATTCCGTTTGAAGCTCTGCACCGTCTGCTGCCGTGGGGCATTTTGGGGTTCGGCATCAATCTGATCACCGGCATGTTGTTCTTCGTGGCGGATCCCGCTCAATACCTTAAGGGCGATTTCTTTTCGAAGACCGGAGCGTTCCAGTGGAAAATGGCGCTGATTGTGCTCGCGGGCATAAACGTTTTGTACTTCACCATCTTCGATGAGGTGTGGGTTCTGCGAGCGGGCGAGGACGCGCCGCTGACTGCCAAGACCGTGGCCGTCTCAGCGCTCCTGCTGGTGGTGGGAGTGCTGTTCTGCGGCCGCATGTTGCCGTTCTTGGGCAGCACATTTTGATTCCCATGCCCCTGGCACTCAGCGTCGCCCTGGCTACGATCGCCGTCGTGATCATCACCGGCGCGGCGGGTTATCTCATCGACAGGAGCACTGGCGATGGAGAGGGCAAACCGAACGGTTAAACACAACGACACTGTGGAGCAGGCTTCAGCCTGCAACGGGTGCTTCAGCACGCGCAAAATGGCGGAGGCTAAAGCCCGCGGCGCACGGCGTCGATGAGCGCGCGTCTTTACAATGGAGAGAATGCTCCCGGTTGCCGAACAGCTTGAATATTTGAAGAAAGGCATCGCCGAGATCATTCGCGAGGAGGATCTCAAGGAGCGCCTGGAAATCTGCGCCAAAGCCGGACGCCCGCTGCGGGTGAAGGCGGGTTTCGATCCGACGGCCCCCGATCTGCACTTGGGCCACACGGTCCTGTTGCGCAAGATGAAACATTTTCAGGACCTGGGCCACACTGTCATCTTTCTCATCGGAGACATGACCGGGTTGATCGGCGACCCCACGGGCCGCAACATCACGCGCCCGCCCATGACGCGCGAGGAACTCAGCTCCAATGCCGAAACCTACAAGACGCAGGTGTTCAAAATCCTCGATCCCGAAAAAACCGAGCTACGATTCAACAGCCAGTGGCTGGAGCCGTTGCGCTACGAAGACATCGTGCGGCTGTGCTCCAAATACACCGTGGCGCGAATTCTCGAGCGCGACGATTTTACCAAGCGACTGAAAGAGGGCCACGCGATTTCCATGCACGAGCTGTTATACCCGCTGGCGCAGGGTTACGATTCGGTGGCCTTGAAGTGCGACGTTGAGCTGGGCGGAACGGATCAAAGATTCAATCTCCTGGTCGGCCGCGAACTGCAGCGCGACTTCGGGCAGCCGCCGCAGATCGTCGCGACGACGCCGCTGCTCGAAGGCACCGACGGCGTCGAGAAGATGTCCAAATCCAAGGGCAACTACATCGGCATCACCGAGCCGGCCAAGGTCATGTTCCGCAAGGTTATGGGCATCAGCGACACCTTGATGTGGCGCTATTGGGAGCTGCTCACGGACTTGACGCTGCCGCAGATCGCGGCGCTGAAGCCGTCCGATCCGATGGCAGTAAAGATGGATCTGGCCCAGCGCGTCGTCGCGGATTTTCATTCCGCCGCCGACGGCAAGCAAGCTCGCGAAGACTTCAACCACGAAGTGCGCGAGGGCGCGGAACCTGTGGACATCGGTCAGATTTCGCTGAACGGATCGAACCGGCTTGCACAAGCGCTGGTGACCGCGGGGTTGGCCAGCTCGCGCACCGAAGCCGAGCGATTGATCAAAGCCGGCGCGGTGGAGCTCAACGGAGAGCGTTGCACAAACCCCAGTTTCGCCCTGAGCGCAGGCACACACACGGTGCGCGCGGGTAAAAAATGGATGCGCATCACTGTGCAAGGGTAAAGGTCACGTCGATCGGCGCCAGCACCTGCACCGGCTCGCCATTCAGTAGCGTTGGCTGATAGACCCATTGCCGGACCGCGGCCAGCGCGGCTTCCACCAGCAACGGATGACCGCTCAGGACCCGCAACTGTTGGATAGTTCCGTCGCGATCGACAATTCCCACCAGACGCACGGTGCCTTGAATGCGGGCCTGGCGCGCGAGCGGCGGATAAACCGGAACGACCTTGCGGATCAGTTTTGCGGCTAGCACTCCCTGGCTGACGCGAATAGGCGCAACGGGCTGCTGGACAATTTCGGCCACCGGCGCGGGAGGCTTGGGCGGCGGCGTCATCTCCGGCAATGGGGCGATCCTTGGCTGCGTAGAGTCTGCTTGCGGCAGTCCAAAATCCAGTGCGGGCGCTTCCATCGAAATCCCGGCCGAGGCCGTCTGCGACGTCGCGATCCGATCCCGCGCGGGAGCGCGAAACACTGGCCGCGCGTTGAAACTGGAGCCCTTCGTTTCAGGCGAAGACTTCGCAGCAGCAGGTTGCGGCGCTGCGTGGAGCGGATAGTAATCGGCGGCCATCAGCACCCGCAACGGAAGCGTTTCGCGATATAGAAGGGGCCCTAGTAGTAAGACACCGGCTGCCAGCATTTGTGCCACAAAAGATGTCGCCAGCGCACCGGCTTTACGCGTCCCGCCGCGATCGAGAAGCAAAGATTGGTCGAACATGCCGGAATAGACACCAATACGGGGCGGAGGGTTCCAGGGATGTGGAGCACGCACTGGTGCGTGCCACGTCGCGACTCATCGCGACGCATGGCGGGTTGGCGCTAACGGCGGCCAAGCGTCGGCAAGAGTGCCGACGTGGCACGCACGAGTGCGCGCTCCACAGCCAGCCAACGCCAACTCGCCCTCCTGTTGATGTATATTCGCAGGAGGACCCAGGCATGGAGGCGATGATGATTCGAACACTAACGCATACGAGATTCCAGATACTGCTGTGCACCGCGGTGCTAACCGCGTGCCCATCGTGGGCGCAGAACGGCGCCGGCGAACATTGGGTCGCGACTTGGGGCGCATCGCCGCAAGCCCCGCGAGCGTTACCCGCACGCCCGCCGCAAGCCCAGAATGGCGCGACGCAGAATCAACCGCCCGCCATTCAACCCCTGGCCGGATTGAATCACCAGACCGTCCGTATGATCGTCCGTACTTCGATCGGCGGACGCCGGCTGCGCGTCGAGGTCTCCAACGCCTTCGGAACCGCGCCGCTGATGGTCGGCGCCGCGCACGTTGCGCTGCGGGCCAAGGATTCCGAAATCGTCGGGGGTTCCGATCGTGCACTGGCGTTCGGCGGACGGCCCGCTTGCGCGATTCCCCCGGGCGCGCTGATGATCAGCGATCCGGTGGACCTGGAAGTCCCCGCGCAGAGCGATCTCGCCGTCAGCCTGTACTTGCCGAGTGAGACCGGGCCCCCGACCATGCACGGCACCGGTCTGCACACGACATATATCTCGCGCGACGGCAATCAGACCGCGGAGCGCTCGATTGACGCGGCTGCCACGTCGCAATCCTGGTACTGGATTTCGGGGATCGATGTCGCCGCGCCCGCCGACGCCGCGGCGCTGGTGACCTTCGGCGATTCCATCACCGACGGCGCGACCTCCACGCCCGATACCAACCGGAGCTGGCCCGCGTACTTGTCCGCGCGCCTGGCGGCCAACACCGCGACCGCCAACGTCGCCGTGGTGAACCAGGGCATTTCGGGCAATCGTGTGCTGCGCGATGGCGCCGGCGTCAATGCTCTGGCCCGCTTCGACCGCGACGTGCTCGCGGTGCCCGGCGTCAAGTGGGTCTCGCTGATGGAAAGCATCAACGACGTCGGTATCGGCTCGCGCACGCCCGCCGAAGCGGTCACGGCCGACGACCTCATCACCGGTCTCAAGCAGTTGGCCGATCGCGCCCATATGCGCGGGATCAAAGTGATCGGCTGCACGCTGACACCCTACGAAGGTGCGGCTTACTATAGCGAATCCGGCGAAGTGATTCGCATGGCCGTCAATGAGTGGATTCGCACCAGTGGCGTGTTCGACGCGGTGTTCGATTTCGACAAGGTCGAACAGGACGCCGACCACCCCAAGCAATTTCGCGCCGGGTTCAACACCACCGATCACCTGCATCCCAACGACGTCGGCTACAAGGCCATGGCGGATTCGGTGGATCTCTCGCTGTTCGCCAAGCGGTAAGGTGGCGCAGCGCCGTGCGCTGCCAACTTCCGGACAAACTGTCAGGCATGCCAGAATGGATTCTTCATGTCCGAACAGTGGAAGACGGTCCGGGTCCCGGCGTCCAGCGCGAATTTAGGACCGGGATTCGACGCGCTGGGGCTGGCGCTACAAGTGCATCTGGTGTGCCGCTTTCGTCCGGCGAAGAGGCTGGCGATCCGCGTTCAGGGCCGCGACGCGCACCTCATATCCACCGGCGAAGACAACCTGATCTGGCAGACCGCTCTGCGCGTAGCTGCCGACACGCGCCGTAAGCTGCCCCCGATCGAGCTGGAAATCTCCAATAAAATTCCGCTCGGCAAGGGCCTGGGGTCGAGCGCCGCGGCGCTTACCGCGGGAGTGGTGATCGCCAACCGCGTGCTGGGCCTCAACTGGGACACGCACCGCATCCTCAACGAGGCCGCGCTGATCGAGGGCCATCCCGATAACGTGGCGGCTTGCGTATTGGGCTCGATCGTGGCCAGCGCCATCGATTCCGAAGGCGTCGCGCGCGCCATCCGGATGGATTTGCATCCGCTCTACAACGTCGCCGTGGTGGTGCCGGATTTCGAACTGCCCACCACCGAGGCGCGGCGCGTGCTGCCCTCCAGCTATTCGCGCGAGGACACCATCTTCAACGTCCAGCGCAGCGCGCTTCTGTTGGTGGCGCTGGCTACAGGGGCGACGCACGTGTTCCCCACGGCGCTCGAGGACCGCTTGCACCAGCCTTACCGTTATCCGCTGGTTCCGGGCCTCGAGGAGATCGTCGGGCTGCGTGCGCCGGGCCTGCTGGGCTGCGCGCTCAGCGGAGCGGGGCCTTCGATCCTGGTGTTCCACCAGCGCGGGCGGGAAGCCGTGTGCGACGACGTGCAGCGGATCTTCGAGCGGCACGGGCACACGTCGGAAGTGATCCGCTCGGCGATCGATACCTACGGCTACTTTCTGGACTAAGTGGGGCAGGGCCGCGCCCTTCCGTGGCAGCGCATGGCGCTGCCCCACTCAGCACTCACACTACACTTGAGTCATGCCCAACCGGCTGATCCACGAGAAGAGCCCCTACCTGCTGCAGCACGCGCACAATCCCGTGGATTGGTACGCGTGGGGCGAGGAAGCCTTCGCCAAAGCCCGGGCCGAGGACAAACCAATTTTCCTGTCGGTGGGCTACTCCACGTGCCACTGGTGCCACGTGATGGAGCGCGAATCGTTTGAGAACGCGAACGTCGCCGAGGTGCTGAACCAGTACTTCGTGCCGGTGAAAGTGGATCGCGAAGAGCGACCGGATGTGGACCGCATCTACATGCTGTTCGTGCAGGCCTCGACTGGCAGCGGTGGATGGCCCATGTCGGTGTGGCTGACGCCGGATGCCAAGCCGTTCTTCGGCGGTACGTATTTTCCGCCGGATTCGCGCTATGGACGCCCCGGATTCCGCACCGTTCTCGAAAGCTTGGGGCGCGCGTGGCACGGGGACCGCGCACGCATCGAGCAATCCGCGAATCAGGTGGTCGAGCAACTTCGGCAGCAAGCAGAGGCGGGCGATGCCGGGCCCAAAGTGGGACGCGAAGTGCTCGACAGCGCGTATTTTGCGTTCCGCCGGTCCTTTGATCCGCAGCTGGGAGGGTTTGGCCCGGCGCCCAAGTTTCCGCGGCCGAGCATCCACAATTTTCTGGTGCGCTACGCGGTCACGCAGAAGAATGAAGAAGCCTTGGCCATGGTGTTGGCCACGCTCGGCGCGATGGCGCGCGGCGGAATGTGCGATCAATTGGGCGGCGGGTTTCATCGCTACTCGGTGGACGACCACTGGTTGGTGCCGCACTTTGAAAAGATGCTGTACGATCAGGCCCAACTGGCGATTTCCTACCTGGAAGCGTATCAGATCACCCGCGAGCCCGCTCTCTCCGTGGTGGCGCACGATATCTTGCACTACGTGTTGGCGGAACTTACCCATCCCCAAGGTGGATTCTATTCGGCCGAGGATGCCGACAGCATCATCGATCCGGTGAATCCGCACGAAAAGGGCGAGGGCGCGTTCTACATCTGGACCGCGGAAGAGCTGCGCGCGGCGCTCGGCGAGCGCGATGCCGCTATCTTCGCGTATCGCTACGGAGTGTTCGAAAAAGGTAACGTCGACGAAGATCCACACGGCGAGTTCACCGGCCGCAACGTTCTGTACCAGGCGCACACGCTTGAAGAAACGGCGCAGCATGCGGGACTGAGTGTCGACGTGACGGACACCGCACTGGGGTCCGCCCTACGCACGTTGCTCTGGCTCCGACCGCGTCGGCCGCATCCGCACCTGGACGACAAGATTCTCACCAGTTGGAATGCGATGATGATCTCGGCGTTCGCCAAGGGCGCACAGATTCTGGATAGGCCGGGCACGCATTATGCCGAAGCGGCGCGCCGCGCTCTGGATTTTATCCGCCTGCGCCTCTGGGACGAAAGCGATCAGCGGCTTCTACGGCGCTATCGCGACGGGGACGCGGCCGTGGATGCGTTCCTCGACGACTACGCCCACCTGATCACTGCCCTGATCGATATGTACGAAACCTCGTTCGAGGCCGCCGATCTGGACTGGGCGAAGCGCCTGGCCGCGCGGGCGCTGGAGCTGTTCGAGGATCGCGAGCAGGGTGGTTTCTTCAGCACGCCCAGCGGGCAGAGCGACGTCCTGCTAAGGCTCAAAGACGACTACGACGGCGCCGAACCGTCCGCGAACTCGGTCATGGCGCTTGCACTATTGCGGTTGGCGCGCATGACCGGCATCGCGGAATTCGCCGTTGCGGCCGAGCGAACCTTCGCCGCGTTCCGCTCGCGCTTGAGCGCAATGCCAGCGGGCCTGCCGCAGATGCTGGTCGCCGTGGAGTTCTCGATGGCTCCGCCGATGGAGATCGTATTGGCCGGGCCGCGCGAAGACCCCGCCATGCGCGATCTCCTGCATGTCGTGCGGGGACGTTTTCTGCCCAACGCCGTGGTGATGTTCGCGGAGGAAGCTCCCATAGGGATGTTCGTTATCAAAGATCGCCCCACAGCCTTTGTCTGCGAGAACTACGCCTGCAAACTGCCGGTTACCGCGCCGGCAGAGCTGGCCAAGATGTTGGGCGCCTAACGGCTCCTTCACTGTCGCGGCCCGGTACAATGGGAGTCTATGGAAAGACCAGAAGCCACCACACTACGCGGTAAACCCATGACGCTTGTCGGCCCGGAAGCCAAAACCGGCCAAAAAGCGCCCGATTTTCAAGGCGTCGACAACTCGCTGCAGCCCGTGACACTGGCCTCGACCGGCCAGGGCGTCCGTATCTTCAGCGTAGTTCCTTCGCTCGATACTCCGGTGTGCGATATCCAAACCAAGCGCTTCAACGAGGAAGCGGGCAAGCTGCCGGGAGTGACGATTTACACCTTCAGTATGGACCTGCCCTTCGCCCAAAAGCGCTGGTGCGGAGCCTACGGCGTGGATCACGTCAAGATGGTTTCCGACCACCGCGACGCCTCCTTCGGCACGGCGTACGGCACGCTGATCAAAGAGTTGCGCATCCTGAGCCGGGCCATTTTCGTGCTCGACAAGGACAACACGCTGAAGCATGTCGAGTACGTGAAGGAAGTCGGCGAGCATCCCAACTATGACGCAGCCTTATCGGCCGCGCGCGCCGCGATGGGTGGAGCGGCAACCGCGTAGTGGCGGAGAGGTAGGCGCCGGCACCGCATGACATTTGCCGAGGCATACCGCGAGCAGGTGCTCGGCGCGATCGGGAAGATCGATCTGGCTCGTGTGGAGACGGCCATCGAGTGGTTCCGCGAAGCGCGCGAGCAGGGGCGCACCATCTTCGTCGCGGGCAATGGCGGCAGCGCGGCGACCGCGTCCCACTTGGTGTGTGACTTGATTAAAGACGTCAGCTATGGGCGCGAGCAGCGTTTTCGCGCCCATTCGCTCCACGATTCCATCCCCACGCTGACGGCCTACGCCAACGACGTCGACTTTCACGATAGCGTGGTGGAGCAGTTGCGCAACCTGGCGCGCCCCGGCGACATGTATATGGCGCTGAGCGGCTCGGGCAATTCGCTCAATTTGATTAAAGGCATGGAGTACGCCAACGCGCTAGGTTGCCGCACGCTGGCGCTCACCGGGCGCGACGGCGGGAAGCTGGGAGCGCTGGCGCAGTTGAATATCTGCGTCGCCGAGCCGCACATGGGGCGCATTCAAGACGCCCATCACGTGATCTGCCACATGATCAGCTACGCGTTCGCCGAACCGGGGTAGCAGTAAGATAATGTCATGGGCGGTCGTTTCATACTCACCGACTACGTTGAGTCCGCGATGGCGCAAGCGGTGTACGAAAAGCTGGAGGATTCCTCATACGCTGGCCGCATCCCTCCGTGTATCGGCGTTCTCGCATTTGGCCCCAGCCGGAAATCGTGCGAAGATGAACTCCGATCGACGCTCGAAGACTGGGTTCTCGTGGGCTTGAAACTCGGGCACCCTTTGCCGGTCATCGGCGAGATTGATTTGAACCGGACACCAATGGATGAGCCGGTGGACGCCCTGTAAGCGGCCCGCCGTCGTACGCCGCTTAAGAGCAGTGGGATTTCAGGGGCCTTTTTCCGGCACGCGTCATCAATTCATGCTGTACGGCACGCACCGCCTGACGATTCCTTCGAACGACGAGTACTCAGTTCCTCAACTCAGATTCTTTCTCCGCGAAGTTGAGCTGATCCTCGGTCCCTCCGTGTCACTAGACCATTTTCTGAGATAATATAGACCAGCTCTGGCGATCCGGCTGCAAGCAAGAGATGGCGAAGGCCTATTCTGACGATCTACGACGGAAGTTGTTGGAGGCGCATCAGCAGGGGGAAGAGAGC